>Ga0265327_10000138_pt1 | contig 160313 bp, 152 predicted proteins | sample 41621metaG_FD_202089 | JGI IMG/M metagenome (GOLD analysis project Ga0265327, IMG submission 202089) | Rhizosphere microbial communities from Carex aquatilis grown in University of Washington, Seatle, WA, United States - 4-16-21 metaG | ecosystem: Host-associated > Plants > Roots >...
GTTCGTCGCAGTTGCCCACCTACGCCGGCAGCATGACCGATGACAAGAACAACTCCAAGCCCAAGCACGTGCTCTACGAGATCTTCGGCCCTCCCGGCACCATCGCGGACATCAACTACGTCGACAAAGAGGGTGAACCGCACCAGGTCAACGGGGCGGTTTTGCCGTGGTCGATCGAGATCGTCACGACCGCGCCGTCGATGACGGGAAACATCCTGGCCCAGACCCGCAACGCCGATGGCGTCGGTTGCCGCATCACGGCCAACGACGAGAAAAAAGATGAAAGGTATACCCACGAGGTGAGCGCCTACGTCTACTGCTTTGTGAAGTCCGCATGAGCGGGGCGCACACAGGACGTTTGGCAGGGGAGCCCACCTTTTTGGCCAAATGGATTCGCCGCCTGTCGATCCCCATCGTCATTGCCTGGCTGGCCATCGTCTTCGCTCTCAACACGTTTGTCCCTCAGCTGGAGCAGGTCGGCAAGGAACACACGGTTTCGCTGAGCCCCCAGAGTGCGCCGTCGATGCAGGCGATGAAACACATGGGCAAGATGTTCAAGGAGTCCGACTCCGACAGCGTCGTCATGATCGTGCTGGAGGGGCAGGAACGACTGGGCCCCGGCTCACACAAGTTCTACGACGAAATGGTGGGCCGGCTGCGCGCCGACACCAAACACGTTCAGCACGTTCAAGACTTCTGGGGCGACCCGCTGACCGAGGCCGGCGCCCAGAGCACCGACGGCAAGGCCACCTACGTTCAGGTAAACCTCGCGGGAAACATGGGCGAGACGCTGTCGAACGAGTCCACTGAGGCGGCTCGCAACATCGTCAAACAGCTCGAGGCCGACTGGACCAAGAACGGCACCAAGCTGCCCGACGGGCTGACCGTGTACGTCACCGGCCCCGGCGCATTGCAGACCGACATGAACCACGCCGGCGACGGCAGCCTCCAGCTCATCACCGGATTGACCTTCCTCGTCATCGTGGTGATGCTGCTGTTCTTCTATCGATCGATCTTCACTGTGATCATGGTGTTCATGCTGGTGGGTATCCAGCTCAGCGCCGCGCGTGGTGTCATCGCCTTCCTCGGTAATACCGAGATCATCGGGTTGTCGACCTTCGCCGTGAACCTGTTGGTGATGCTCTCCATCGCCGCGGGAACCGACTACGCAATCTTCCTGATCGGCCGCTACCAGGAAGCCCGAGCCATGGGCGCCGAAAAGGAAGCGGCGTACTACGAGATGTTCCACGGCACCGCGCACGTCATCCTGGGATCAGGTATGACCATCGCCGGTGCCATGTACTGCCTGAGCTTCACCCGCATGCCGTACTTCCAGACCCTGGGCGTGCCCTGCTCGGTGGGCCTGCTCGTGGGCGTGCTGGTATCCCTCACCTTGGGACCGGCCCTCATCACCATCGGTAGCCGCTTCGGACTGTTCGAACCGAAGCGCGCCATGCGGATTCGTTCCTGGCGCAAGATTGGGACGACCATCGTGCGCTGGCCGGGCCCGGTTCTCGCGGCCGCTATGTCGATCGCCATCATCGGCCTGGCGGCGCTGCCCGGATACCGGACCAGCTACGACGACAAGAAGTACATCCCCAAGGACATCCCGGCCAACGCCGGCTTCCAAGCCGCCGACCGGCACTTCTCGCAGGCCCGGATGAACCCCGAGATGCTCCTCATCGAGTCCGATCACGATATGCGTAACTCGGCAGACTTCCTGGTCATCGACAAGGTTGCCAAAGCAGTCTTCCGAGTGCCCGGAATCGCACGCGTGCAAGCGATTACGCGCCCACAGGGCACGCCGATCGAGCACAGCTCCATCCCGTTCCTCATCAGCATGCAGAGCGTGGGTCAGCTGCAGAACATGAAGCTGATGAAGGACCGCATGGCCGACATGAAGGTCCAGGCCGACAAGATGGGCGAGAACGTCGTCATCATGAAGCGCACTCTCGCCAACATGACCACCATGGCGGGCATTACGCACTCACTCGTCGGCGATATGCACACCCTGCAGGGCACCATCCACGATATGCGGGACAGCATTTCGAATTTCGACGACTGGTTCCGCCCGATTCGCAACTACTTGTACTGGGAAAAGCACTGCTTCGACATCCCCATGTGCTGGGCGATGCGCTCCATCTTCGACACTCTCGACAAGATCGATGAGATGACCGAAACCATGGACGGCATGGTCGTCAACATGGAGCGGATGGACCAGCTCATGCCCAAGATGGTCTCGGACATGTCGGCGATGGTCCCGATCATGGAAGACATGCAGCAGATGATGCTGACCCAACACAGCACCATGTCCGGTTTCTACAACCAGATGGACGAGATGAGCCAGAACTCGACCGCCATGGGTAAGGCATTCGATGCTGCGAAGAACGACGACTCGTTCTATCTGCCACCGGAGATCTTCGACAACGCCGACTTCAAACGGGGAATGAAATCGTTCCTGTCGCCGGACGGCAAGGCGGTTCGGATGATCATCTCGCACCGAGGCGATCCCGCGACACCTGAAGGCCTTTCGCATGTCGAGCCGATCAAGCAGGCCGCGATCGAGGCGGTCAAGGGCACGCCCCTGGAGAACGCCAAGATCGAACTGGGCGGCACCGCAGCCGTGTTCAAGGACATGTCCGATGGCGCCCGGTATGACTTGATGATCGCCGGCATCTCCGCCTTGTGCCTGATCTTCCTGATCATGCTGCTCATCACACGAAGCTTCGTGGCCTCACTTGTCATCGTCGGTACGGTGGCGTTGTCGCTGGGTGCTTCATTCGGCCTGTCGGTGATCATCTGGCAATACATCTTGGGCATCGAATTGCACTGGCTGGTCATGCAGATGGCAATCATCGTGCTGCTGGCGGTGGGCTCCGACTACAACCTCTTGTTGGTCTCCCGACTCAAGGAGGAACTGCACGGCGGCCTGAAGACCGGCATCATCCGCTCGATGGGTGGTACCGGCAGCGTGGTGACCTCGGCCGGCCTGGTCTTCGCCTTCACGATGGCCGTGATGGTGGTCAGCGATCTGCGCATCATCGGCCAGGTCGGTACGACAATTGCGCTGGGTCTGCTTTTCGACACCCTCATCGTGCGGTCCTTCATGACACCCGCGATCGCGACCATCCTCGGTCGCTGGTTCTGGTGGCCGCTGAATGTGCGGACGCGACCGCTGCCTCCGCCCAAGACATCGGCAGCCTCACAGCCCGTGCCGCCCACGCCGGTGCCGGTGACTCCTGGGCACGGGGATGAGCCCATCACCACGGAGTTCCCCAGGCCTTCGGTCTAACTCCGGTACGCGCACAGGTAGCCGCACCCGATTTCACGTCGGGTAAACAGTCCTGCGCCATTGGGGCGCCGTTGATGATGCCTTGGCAATGTCCGAGGTGTTTCACTCGTCGTCGGCACGCGAATTCGGCTGCGATGTGTTGGAGTAATGAGATCCAACATCGCAACGGGGCTCCAAGAGCCGTCGGAAAATATTTGCTCGTTGTATGGATGGCGGTGAGTCGTGCGCGGCACCCGTCCATGTGATGAAGACTCACCGACGGTCGTGACGAACGACACGCCCGGTGAGTGCCCTAGCTTCCGGTCACTTTTTCGCCCGCTGCGCCCGTACCGGTCACGGCCATTGTGAGCATCAAAGTCAGGGCGGACCGGCCCGCTGGAAAGTAGCAGTGGCAAACACTCGGTGCGTCCGGTAGCTGGTGCGATTCTCAGATCAGTCACTAACTCCGATGTGCACGCTGCCGCTTTCGTTACATGGAGGAAAAGAAACAGGGAATAGATCCGTGTCACCGGTTGTTGACACAGGCTTGTAGCTAACTAAGCTATTGCGGGTGCTTAGGGGAGCAAACGGGCAAGTTGTGACTGACAGCACATGTACAGTTCCCTGACAAACGTATGTAGTATCCCTTACGAATTACTAAGAAACCGGCATGAGCGGAGCCACGTGGGATGAACCGACGATATGAGCGGGCGCCCCATCAGCTCACGGACTCCGCAAAACAACACGGTGTCGTACTGGCCGGTAACTGTTTGCGCGCGAATCGCGCCGCCGCATAGCCGGACGCGATAAGCAGAGTCGAGTTGTTGGCCCCCGGGCCACACGGGTGAAGGGGATTGGACCATTTTCAAGGTATTGACGCGGGTATGGGTCCCGCTCGTCGTTCTGGTGGTGATCTCGGCCGCCGCGTTTGGTGTCTATCGGCTTCACGGGGTGTTCGGCTCGACCAACATCAATTCGGCGGTCGGCATCAAGGATGACTCCAAGAACATCATCCCGAAAGACATCGTCTATGAAATCTTCGGTCCCGCAGGGACGAGGGGCGAGGTCAACTATCTCGATGACCGGGCGCAACCGCAGCGCGCCCAGTTCACCACACTGCCGTGGACGTTAACCGTCACGACGACGATGACTTCTGTCTTCGCCAATGTCGTCGCGATGGGGGATAGCGATGAAATCGGCTGCCGCATCCTGTCCAACGGCGAAGTAAAGGACGAACAGACCGTGTCCAACCACAACGCCCAAGTCTTCTGCATGGTGAAATCCGCATGAGCACACATAGCGCTCCCACGAATGGCGCAACCCAAAAGCCTTCGCGCATAGCGCGGTTCATCCACACATTCTCCGTACCGATCATTCTGGCCTGGCTGGTACTGACGGTCATCGTCAACGTCGTCGTGCCGCAGCTCGAAGAGGTAGGTAAAGAGCACTCGGTGTCGTTGGCGTCGAAGGACGCACCGTCCTACCAGGCCATCAAGCGTCAAGGTGAGCTGTTCCAACAGTTCAAGGACGACAGCATGGTGATGGTCCTGCTGGAGAGCGACACCAAGTTCTCCACCGATATGAACGACAAGGCGCACACGTTCTACCGCGAGTTGGTCAAACGACTGCGTGCCGATACCAAGCACGTGGAATACGCCCAGGACTTCTGGGGCGACCGCATCACGGCCGGTGGCGCGCAGAGTGTCGACGAAAAATCTGCTTACGTTCAGCTGAATCTCCGTGGGGACCAAGGCACGACGGAAGGCAAGGAATCCGTCACGGCGGTCCAGGACATCGTCGCCAAGCTCATCGATGAGAGCAAGAAGAACGGTACGTATCCCGACGGGCTCAAGGTCTTCGTCACCGGCCAGGCCGCGCTGACGATGGACATGAACGACGCCGGCGACAAGAGCATGCTCAAGATGACGGGTATCACCTTCATCGTCATTGCCGTGATGCTGCTCCTCATTTACCGGTCCATCACGACGGTGCTGCTCATCCTGTTCATGGTGTTCGTCGAACTGGGTGCCGCTCGTGGCGTGGTCGCGATCCTCGGCAATGCCGAAATCATCGGCCTATCGACATTCGCGGTGAACCTGCTGACCTCTCTGGCAATCGCGGCCGGGACTGACTATGCGATCTTCCAAATCGGCCGTTATCACGAGCTACGGGCCGAGGGCAGGGACCGGCTCGAATCCTTCTACATCATGTATCACAGTGTCTCGCATGTGATCTTGGGTTCGGGCCTCACCATCGCGGGCGCCACGTTCTGTCTGAAATTCACTCGCCTGCCGTACTTCGAGTCGTTGGGTGTGCCCTGCGCGATCGGCATGCTGGTGGTGGTGGCCGCCTCGCTCACCATCGGTCCGGCGGTGATTCTGATAGCGACAAAGTTTGGACTCCTGGAGTCCAAGCGCACCATCAAGAGCCGGGGATGGCGCAAGATCGGGACCGCCATCGTGCGCTGGCCGGGACCAATTTTGGCGGTCACGACGATCATCGCGATCGTCGGCTTGGGCATCCTGCCCACTTACTCGGTCAACTACAACGACCGCTACTACATCCCGACTGGTCTGCCGTCGATTCAAGGCTTCCAGGCATCCGACCGGCACTTCTCGAAGGCGAGAATGAACCCGGACATCCTGATCGTCGAGGCGGACAAGGATCTGCGGACCCCGGCCAACATGTTGGTGCTGGACCGGATCGCCAAAAACGTCTTCCGCACCGAGGGCATCAACAAGGTGCAGAGCATGACCCGCCCGATGGGCGCTCCGATCGATCACAGCTCGGTGCCATTCCAGGTGAGTATGCAATCGGTATCGATGACCGAGAACATGAATTACCTCAAGAACAGCATGGCGGACATGTTGAAGATGGCCGACGATATGGGATCGATGGTCGCCATCATGGAACGCATGTACAGCATCATGAAAGAGCTTGTCGGCGTAACGCACCATATGGCGACAGTGACGGTGCCGGACATGATCAGTGTCACCAATGAAATGCGGGACAATATCTCCAATTTCGACGATCAATTCCGCCCGCTGCGCAACTATTTCTATTGGGAAAAGCATTGCTTCGATATTCCGATGTGCTGGTCCATGCGCTCACTATTCGACACCATCGACGGGATCGATAAGTTAGCCGAGAGCATGCAGGGAATGCTCAGTGACATCACCAACATGGACAAGCTGATGCCGCAGATGGTGGAACAGCTTCCACCGATGATTGCCATCACCAAGAACATGCGGAACACCATGCTGACCATGTACAGCACGATGAACGGCATGATCGGCCAGATGGACCGCATGACCGACACCGCAACGGTGATGGGTCAGGCGTTCGACGAGGCGAAGAACGACGACTTCTTCTACCTGCCGCCGGAAGCCTTCGACAACGAAGACTTCAAGAAGGGCGTCAAGCTGATGATGTCGCCGGATGGCAAGGCTGCGCAGTTCATCATCACGCACGAGGGCGACTACGCCAGCAAGGAGTCACTCGCCAACACCGAGGTCGAACTCAAGGCCGCCAAGAACGCCATCAAGGGCACCCCGCTGGACGAGGCCAAGCTCTATCTCGGCGGCACGGCACCGACCTATCACGACATCGGCGAGATGGTGAAGTACGACCTGATGATCGCGGTCATCGCGTCGCTATGCCTGATCTTCGTCATCATGCTGGTCATCACGCGAAGCATCGTGGCGGCGTTCACGATCGTCGGGACCATCGCGATATCGCTCGGGGCGTCCTTCGGCCTATCGGTGTTGCTGTGGCAGCACATTCTTGGCCTGCAACTGCACTGGTTCGTGCTGCCGTTCACCGTCATCATCTTGTTGGCGGTCGGCTCGGACTACAACCTGCTACTGGTATCCAGATTCAAGGAAGAGCTACATGGTGGCCTGAACACCGCCATCCTGCGTGGTGTGGGCGGTTCAGGAAGTGTGGCCACCCAGGCCGGTCTGGTGTTCGCGTTCACCATGGGCTCGATGATCACCAGCGACCTGATCGCGATCGGCCAAGCCGGGTCGGCTATCTGCCTGGGTCTGCTGTTCGACACCTTCATCATCCGGGCGTTCATGACGCCGGCGATCGCCGCCCTGATGGGCCGGTGGTTCTGGTGGCCCATGAAGGTGAGCAAGTACGCGACGGATCCGCCGCCGCCGCCGGTGCCCGTCGAGCAACAGGTTCCGCCACCACCGGCGCCTGTTCCCGTCGGGGCGGGTCCTGGAACCGCACATGATGACCCGGTCACCGCGGAGTTCCCACGACCTCAGGTCTGACAGCTAGTACAGTTCGGCCCCCGTGCTCATGGCATGGGGGCCGAACTCGTCTATCGGATCGGCTGGCTAAGTCTTTCTGGCTGGCACACCTGTTTCCAAGTAGTTTTCCTGGATAGAAAAACGCCCCGCGGTGTGACCACCACGGGGCGTTTTTCTGTGCGCTTGGTTAGGGGCCGTCCCACACCGACATGTCGGACGGGTACTTGCTGCAATTCTCGGTGCCCTTGGCGACGACACCCTTGTTGTTGAAGAAGATCTTGCCCCAGTTGGGCCACTGAGACGTCAAGGCCTCCGGCGGGTAGTTCACCGCGAAAACCTCGGACTCCGCGCGGCGACCCGTGTAGTCCTTCGAGAAGAACTCATGAATCCGGTCGATTGTGGCCTGCTGCACATAATCGGGCTTGTTGTTCTTATCAATCATGTACCGGGTGTAGTAAACCGGGTCATAATCGCGGACTGCGGCCAGATACTGTTCGGCCGTACACGTGGTCTTCAGCATTCGACGGGGAATTGGGTAGTCGTCGGTCGAGTCTGCGGACGCAATCGCGGGGATTGTGCTCGCGGCAATTCCTGCGGCGACTAACGCAATTCCCGCGCTGCGAGCGGGACCGCGCAAATGGGTACGAATGGAGTTCAGGCGCATGGCGCCATTGTAGCGGTTTTCGTACAGGTCCGGGGTGCGGAAGTGACTAATTTGACTGCCGATTACGAGTTGAAGTGACCGCAGGTGACGGTGTCGTTAACGGGCCCGTTGAAGATCCCTAGGGCCGGGGGCACCGTCAGGTCCTGAGAATCGGTGACCACATCGTCGACCTGCACCTCACAGTGCAGTGCGACGCCGTAGGGGGGCAGCACCCGAACGGTCATCCCCGCCTGCTGCGGATCATCCATCACCAGGTTGACCTCCCAGTTCTCACCGGGTCCGAGACGAGGTTGCTCGGTACGCCGATCCACCGGATCGGTTTTGAACGTCACGGAGATGCCGCGTCCCAGCCCATCGACACGGGCGATGTAGCTGATGTTGTGCAGCTCGGCTGCGGAGGCTGGTGCTGCCAGAAGAGCGAGAGTGACCGCCGCTGTCCCGACAGCGCCAACCCCTCGACGGAGGGGACGCATACCGCGCATCTTACCGGGGCCCAAGAGACAGCGGCAACGTGATTAGTCCAGGTCAGCGTGGTCTTCGGAGTGATCAACCCCTAGTTGTTCGCAGGCCGTATTGAGCACCCGCTGTACCGCCAACGTGTCGGCCAACGGCATCACTGTGCTCTGCGCTCTACCCTCACGCAGGCACTCGGTCACCTCGGCGAGTTCGTGGCTGTAACCACCCCCGACGGGAGGCCGCACCATCGGCTCGGGGTCAGATCCCTTGCGATGCACCACGATTTCGCGCGGGTGATGGAAGCGGGGGAGGATATCGATCCAGCCCTCGGTGCCAAAGATACGCGCCTGGCCAGGGGTGTACTGCAGAAGCGAGCACAGCAGAGTCGCGGTACGGCCGTCGTCGTAGCGCAACAGCAGCCCGGCCTCGGCGTCGACGCCGGTGGGAAACAACGAGCCGTGCGCCACGACCGCCGCCGGATCTCCGAGGAAGTATTGGGCCAGCGAGACCACGTAAACACCCAGATCCAGTAGTGCGCCGCCGCCCAGCGCTGAATTGAACAACCGATCCTCGGGATCGAACGGTCGATCGACCCCCAGGTCCGCCTGGACCTGCCGCACCTCGCCGATGACCCCCTCGTCGACAAGCTGCTTGGCCGCGACGATCGCCGGCTGGAACCGGGTCCACATGGCCTCCATCGCAAAAACGCCTCGAGCCCTTGCGATATCGATAATCTCCTGCGCCCCGGAGACGGTCGCGGTGAACGTCTTCTCCACCAGAATCGCTTTCCCGGCGGTCAGTGCTGCGACGGCGGCCTGCCGATGCTGGGGATGCGGAGTGGCGATGTACACGGCGTCGATGTCGGGGTCGGCGAGCAGCTCACGATATGAACCGAAGGCCCGGTTGATTCCGTGCGCCGCGGCGAAGTCCTGAGCGCGCCCGATAGACCGGGAGGCAACGGCCGCTAGCTCAGCCCCCGGTGTCAGCGGAAAGTCACGGGCTACGTTGTCGGCGATACGGCCCGGCCCGATAATTCCCCAGCGAATGGCCTCAGGCATGTGCATCTTCGCAGCTGTCGAGCCAGGTCAAAGGCATCCCCGTATCGGCGAGCCAAGCGTTCAGATCATGTCCGTGCTCAGCGAGTCCGTCGACGGCGGCAACTGCCCGACGAATGGCGAGTTCGGTTGCAGTAGTGGATAACAACCCCAGTTTGTGCGCTTCGAGCAGCTCGTCGACGTCCGCCAGTTCGGTTTCTCGTCCGGCGCGCACCACTAGGTCAAGATAGTGGTCGGTGGCCACCCACTGCGATGCCCCGGCGATGAACTCGCCAATATCGAGATAATAGTCCTGATCGTGCTCGTGGCCCGGGTTGAAGTGGAAGATGTTCGCCCGCAACCCCAGCGTCGGAAGCAGCCAGGACTCCAGATAGTGAAACTGTGCCCGGCCGGGCGTCGGGCGCGCCATGTACAGCCCCCACGGCTGCACCCGGTACTGGTCCACCGACCGCAGAATCCCCTTGGGGTCAGTGTTGGTCAGCGCATCCAGGTCGAAGATCTCGCATTTGGGCGGGTGCACGCGGGTTTCTTCCGCCTTCCTCACTGGTACTGGAGGGGATGTCAGACCCTCGGCTTACTCTGGGCTCATGGCTTTCGCAACAGAACACCCCATCGTTGCGCATTCCGAGTACCGCCCGGTCACGGACGTCTTGCGTGTCGACGGACAGTTCGAGGTCGTCAGTCAGTATGAGCCCGCGGGCGACCAGCCGGGTGCCATCGCCGAGCTCGAACGGAGGGTTCGGGCAGGGGAGAAGGATGTAGTGCTGCTCGGTGCCACGGGTACCGGCAAGTCGGCGACGACGGCCTGGCTCATCGAGCGATTGCAACGACCGACACTCGTCATGGCGCCGAACAAGACCCTCGCCGCGCAGCTGGCCAATGAGCTTCGGGAGATGTTGCCGCACAACGCCGTCGAGTACTTCGTTTCGTACTACGACTACTATCAGCCGGAAGCGTATATCGCGCAGACCGATACCTATATCGAAAAAGACAGCTCCATCAACGATGACGTGGAGCGCTTGCGGCACTCGGCGACATCCAACCTGCTGTCCCGCCGGGATGTTGTGGTGGTGGCCTCGGTCTCGTGCATCTACGGCCTGGGTACCCCGCAGTCCTATCTGGATCGTTCGGTGCAATTGGATGTGGGACTGGAGGTGCCGCGGGACGCGCTGCTGCGGCTCTTGGTCGACATGCAGTACAACCGCAACGACATGGCATTCACCCGTGGCACGTTCCGGGTGCGCGGCGATACCGTCGAGATCATTCCCTCCTACGAAGAGTTGGCGGTTCGCATCGAATTCTTCGGCGACGAGGTGGAGGCGCTCTACTACCTCCATCCGCTCACCGGAGACGTTGTGCGGCAAACTAATTCGTTGCGGATCTTCCCTGCCACGCATTACGTGGCGGGACCGGATCGGATGGAAAAGGCACTGGTGAGTGTCGAGCAGGAGCTCGAGGAACGCCTGGCCGAGTTGGAGGGGCAAGGCAAGCTGCTGGAGGCCCAGCGCCTGCGGATGCGCACCAACTACGACATCGAGATGATGCGCAATGTCGGCTTCTGCTCGGGCATCGAAAACTACTCACGGCATATCGACGGCCGTGGTGCAGGGACGCCGCCCGCCACCCTGCTGGATTATTTCCCGGACGACTTTCTGCTGGTCATCGACGAATCGCATGTGACGGTTCCCCAGATCGGTGCCATGTATGAGGGGGACATGTCGCGTAAGCGGAATCTGGTGGACTTCGGATTCCGGCTCCCGTCCGCCGTCGACAACCGGCCCCTGACCTGGGAGGAGTTTGCCGAACGTATCGGCCAGACGGTGTATTTGTCCGCCACCCCCGGAAACTACGAACGCAGCGCGGCCGGCGGAGAGTTTGTGGAGCAGGTCATCCGGCCGACCGGGTTGGTGGACCCGAAGGTGGTCGTCAAGCCCACCAAGGGTCAGATCGACGATCTCATCGCCTCGATTCGGCAACGGACCGAGGTCGATGAACGGGTGCTGGTCACGACGCTGACGAAGAAAATGGCCGAGGACCTCACCGACTACCTGCTCGAGATGGGCATCCGGGTCCGTTACCTGCATTCGGAGGTCGACACCCTGCGGCGAGTCGAGCTGCTACGCCAGCTCCGGCTTGGCGAGTACGACGTCTTGGTCGGGATCAACCTCCTGCGGGAGGGACTGGACCTGCCCGAGGTGTCTTTGGTCGCGATTCTCGACGCCGATAAGGAAGGGTTCCTGCGGTCCAGCAGAAGCCTGATTCAGACCATCGGTCGTGCCGCGCGCAACGTCTCGGGTGAGGTGCACATGTACGCCGACACCATGACGGACTCCATGAAGGAGGCCATTGACGAGACCGATCGTCGACGTGCCAAGCAAGTCGCCTACAACGAGGCGAACGGGATAGATCCACAGCCGTTGCGCAAGAAGATCGCTGACATTCTCGACCAGGTGTATCGGGAAGCCTCGGATACGGAGAGTAGCGAGGCGATTCAGATCGGCGGCTCCGGCCGCAACGCCAGTCGCGGCCGCCGCGCTCAGGGTGAGCCCGGCCGCGCGGTCAGCGCCGGAGTCTTCGAGGGCCGCGATACCAAGAGCATGCCGCGGGCCGAGCTGGCCGACCTGATCAAGGATATGACCGAGCAGATGATGTCCGCGGCACGTGATCTACAGTTCGAGTTGGCGGCGAGGTTCCGTGACGAGATCGCCGACCTCAAAAAGGAATTGCGCGGTATGGACGCCGCGGGCCTGAAGTAATCAGCCGGGATCGGCGAGCAACAGTGCACCGGTAGAGCCGTCGTCGGCGAGGACATCTCCGGGATTGAACAGGGCGCACTTTGTCATCGACAGACAGCCGCAACCGATGCATCCGGTGAGCTTCTCCTGCATATCGGCGATGGCGTTCTTGCGAGCCTCCAGATGCGCATGCCACTGGCGGGAAATTCGTTGCCAGTCACGGGTACTCGGCGCCCGATCATCGGGCAGGCTCGACAGCACCTCCGCGACTTCCGATAGCGGGATGCCGAATCCGGTCGCCACCCGGATCAGCGAAATGCGCCGCAAGGCGTGACGGCGGAAGACCCGAGCGTTCCCGGACGTGCGCTCGGACGGGACCAGACCGATATCGGCGTAATAGCGCACCGCGGACACCGCTATTCCGCTTCGCCTGGCCACCTCACCGATCGGCAGCAGCTCGGCCTTGCCCTTCATCGGCCTCCTTGGGTGCAGTTCGCCATGCGGAGTTGATCTCAAGTGGACTTTAGCTCATACCGTGTCGGCATGACTCACGGACCGGACACCGGTAGTTGGCGGGATCTGTTGGGCAGGCGGCAGCTCGGGATCGTTACGGTGCTGGCCGGCGGGGTCGCGCTGTACGCCACGAACGTGTATCTCACCACCAGTCTGTTGCCTAGTGCGGTCGCCGATATCGGCGGTGAACGTTTCTACGCCTGGGTGACAACGGTGTACCTGATCGCGTCGGTGAGCGCCGCCACGGTGGTGAGTCCTCTTCTCGGCTCGGCAGGGCCACGTGGCGCGTACCTGCTGGCCTTCGGCGCATTCGCGGCCGGCACGCTGGTGTGCGCGGTTGCTCCCGGGATGCAGGTCATGCTCGCCGGACGCGCCGTGCAGGGCGCAGCGGGCGGCCTACTCGCCGGTCTTGCCTATGCGGTCATCAATCTTGCCCTACCACAACGGTTATGGGTACGGGCCTCGGCGCTCACCTCGGCAATGTGGGGTGTCGGAACGTTTGTGGGACCCGCGGCTGGCGGCCTCTTCGCGCAAGTCGGGCTCTGGCGATGGGCGTTCGCAACATTGACCCTGATTACCGTGAGCATCGCCGCGATGGTGCCCACGGTATTGACGCGAACCGAGACCGCGAACTCCGATGCCGCCCGGCACCGAGTTCCGGTGCGGTCGCTGCTCGTACTGACGGCGGCGGCCAGCGTGGTAGCCGTGGCCGGGCTACAGTCGGCGCTGCCCACCATGGCCGGCCTCATCGTTGTCGCCGCCGCCTTGATCGTCCTGTTCGTCATACTTGATCGCCGCTCAAGCGCGCCGGTATTGCCGAGGGCGGTCTTCGCGCACAACCCGTTGAAGTGGATCTACCTGACGATCACGGTGCTGGCGGTGGCCTCGATGGTCGAGACATACATTCCGTTCTTCGGCCAGCGCCTAGGGCACCTGATCCCGCTGACGGCCGGATTCCTCGGCTCCACCTTGGCATTCGGCTGGACCGTCGGCGAAATGATCAGCGCATCTGCGCAGGCGCACGCCGTCTCACGCGTGGTGACGCTCGCTCCCGCCGTGGTGGCGGCGGGGCTGCTTCTCGCCGGAGCACTGCAGCGCGATGGCGCCTCCGTGCTCGAGATGGCTTTGTGGGCGCTCGGTTTCGCCGTCACCGGCGCCGGTATCGGCATGGCGTGGCCGCACCTGGCGGCCGCGGCGATGTCGGTGTCGACAGATGCGGCGGAGAGCGGTGCTGCCGCCGCGGCCATCAGTACGGTGCAGCTGATCGCTGGGGCCTTCGGTGCCGGTTTGGCCGGCGTGCTGGTCAATCTCGGCGGATCGCCCACGCGCGGAGCGCATCTACTGTTCCTGGGGTTCGCTGCAATTGCGATTACCGGTGTTGCGATGTCTTCCAGGGTGTTTCGCGGAGGTTCCAGACTGGAGGGGACGGATAGGGCAGGGGAAGAAACGGTTCAGGCCCCCATGTAGCCGTCACGGGTGTATGAACGGAACCATGCACCGGATTCTTGCACTCACCGCCGCCGTGCTCACCCTCAGCTCCTGTGGAACGACGCAGGAGCTGAGTTCACCGGCGACCACTGCCACTGCCATCAACGACGACCGTGGCGCGTTTCGAGACCTCTACCGGGAATTGATCGAAACCAATACGACGGCATCGCAGGGGAGTTGCACCGCGGCGGCGCAAAAGATGGCCACTCGGCTCAAGACTGCCGGCTACGCCGACAAGGATCTGGTGTTGTTCAGCCCGCCCGATCACCCCAAGGACGGTGGCCTAGTCGCCACGCTTGCGGGGTCCGATGGTGCCGCCAAACCGATCCTGCTGCTGGCACATATCGACGTCGTGGAGGCCAAACGCGAGGACTGGAAACGTGATCCGTTCACGCTCACCGAGAAGAACGGGTACTTCTACGCTCGCGGTGCCGAGGACGACAAGGCCATGGCAGCGATATTCGTGGATAGCCTCATTCGGTATCGCACGGAGAACTTCGTCCCGAAACGCCCGATTAGGGTTGCGCTCACCTGTGGTGAAGAGGGCGGCGGGCAGGCGAACGGTGCCGAGTGGCTCCATCAAAACCGGCCCGAGCTCGTCGATGCCGAATTCGTCATCAACGAAGGCGCCGGCGGCGATCTCAATAAGGACAACAAGCCCATCCTGCTCGAAATCCAGGCGGGCCAGAAGATCTATCAGGATTTCACCCTTGAGGTTACCGACGAGGGCGGTCACAGCAGCCAGCCCGGGCCATTCAACGCGATACAGGCCCTCGGGGCCGGGCTCAACCAGCTCGCCGCCGCACCATTTCCCGTCCAGCTCAACGACGTCACACGGGCCTATTTCAAGGCACAGGCCGCGCTGCAGCCGGGAGAGGTCGGTCAGGCCATGTCGACGATCGTTGTCAATCCACAGGATCCGGCCGCCATATCGGTGCTATCCGCGAATCCGCTGTACAACGCCATGCTGCGCACCACCTGTGTCGCCACGAAAATTGAAGGCGGACATGCAAATAATGCGCTGCCTCAACGCGCTATCGCCAATGTGAACTGCCGAATATTGCCCGGCGCCGGGACCGTACAGCAGGGCGTTCAAGACGCCATCGTCAAAGCAGTCAATGACCCGAAGGTCACGGTGAAGCCCGCCGCGGCGTTCCGCACCAACGTCGCGACCGTCCCACCGTTATCTGCGCAGATCGTCGATCCCATCAAGGCCGTCGCCGGTTCGATGTGGCCGGGTGTGCCACTGGTGCCCACCATGTCGACAGGAGCAACAGACGCCATCTACTTCGGAAAGACCCCGGTATACGGCCTCAGCGGGATATTCGCCCGGCCCGGCGAGACACACGCGCACGGTCTGGACGAACGGATCCAGGTGAAATCCCTCTATGACGGACGGGCATTCCTCTATCAAGTCGTCAAGCTGTATGCGAACGGAGCCTGACGCTCTTCACGCATGCTGCCCATCGCCGCGTGATCGTCCTCATATCCATATTGAGGCGCAGGCCATATCGACACGCGGACCCGACGAGGGAAAATCGCGCGCAGAGCGCGACACAATCGGCCAAATGACGCATGGCCGGGGCCCTTCCCGGCTAATCTCATCTGGCCTGGTCAAACGGAACTGGAGGACCTTTCATGAGTGCATACAGCACTGTCGTTGTCGGTACTGACGGATCAGATTCGTCGTACCGGGCGGTCGACCGCGCTGGAGCGATCGCGGGCGCCGCCGGCGCCAAGCTCATCGTCGCGACCGCGTACTTCCCGGAGAACAACCCCCACTCGGCCGATGTGCTCAAGGACGACGCGTACAAGGTCACCGGCAAGGCACCCGTCTACGACATCCTGCGCACCGCTCGCGAGCGCGCCGCCGCAGCCGGCGCGACGAGCGTCGAGGAGCGTTCAATCGAGGGCGCGCCGGTGGATGCGCTGCTCGACCTGGTGGTGGATTCCAAGGCAGATCTGCTGGTTGTCGGCAATGTCGGCCTCAACACCATCGCCGGACGCCTGCTGGGATCGGTTCCCTCGGATGTTGCCCGTCGCTCCAAGTGCGACGTGCTGATCGTGCACACCACCTAGATTCGGTACCGCGCGAACGGGGCGGATTCACCAGCCTCGTTCGCGCCACCCACCGAGCGATTCGCGATCGGCACCCAAGGTGGTGTCATCGCCGTCCCCGGGGCACACAACGGTGGAATCCGGGTACGCGCCGAAAAGCCTCTCGCTAACATCGTCGAGCAGCTGGTTGAAATCTTCGGGGCTGAATGTCTTTCCGATGCCGCCAGGAAATAGACAGTCACCGGCGACAGCGCAGCAGGCCGAAATCAAGGATGCGCCTCACGGTTGGTGGCCGCCCAGATGCCGTGGCCGATCTTTCCGTACCGTTCCGGTGGTCCAGCGTCTGATGCGTCGAACCAGCTGACGAATTGTTCATGGGCGATTCTCTGAACGTCTTCGGGGCAGCGGGCCTCGTTGAGTCGGAGGACGATCGTCTGTGCCTCGCCGTCATACTCATCGACCGGATCAGCCTTGGAAAGAATCGCCGAGACTTCGGCTACCAGGGCCTCACGTCCGAATGCATTGACGCGTGCCTGCGTGGCTCTGCGAATTTCCTCCGACTTACGGCCCCAATCGTCGTCGGTCCCGCCATACCAGCCGCTCACCACCCGCGTTCGCGCCACTCGCCAAGATGCGACCTCTCGGAGCCCAGGGTCGTGTCATCACCGTGGCCGGGGTAGACAATGGTGTCGTCCCCGTAGCGGTTGAATACTCGGTTTACGAGGTCATCCATCAGCGAGATGAACTCGTCTGGACTTGTTGTACGCCCTGGACCGCCGGGAAACAGCGAATCACCCGTGAACAAATGGGTCACACCGTCGGAGGTGAACGCCAGCGCCACCGAGCCCGGCGTGTGTCCGCGCAGGTGGATGACGTCGAAGTGCAGGTCACCAATATCGAAGCTGTCGCCCCCGGCCAATAGCGTCGTCGGCGGGACGGGAAGTGGGCCGGCGTCCAAGTCATGTGCGGCACTGGGGGATTGAGTCTTACCGACGATCGCTTCGAGGGCCTGCCAATGATCGAAGTGCTGATGCGTGGTCACGATGAGCTCGATGTTCGGCGCGTTCTCATCCAGCAGGGTCGCCAGCCGTTCGGCGTCGTTGGCGGCGTCGATCAGCAGCGATTTGCCAGTGTTTGTGCACGTGACGATGTAGGCGTTGTTGTCCATCGGACCCACCGAGGCCTTGATGATGGTCGCGCCTCCCACGGTGCGACGTGCCACGCCGGAACCGGGTTCGATGTGTCCGGAGTAGTTGTCGTCGACGGTGATCGAGGTCATACGTCAACGGTACTGACCTGTCTCGGCGCGAAGGTTGTCGGTGCCTCGCCCTAGCATGGAGTCGACGACTCGGTCGGCCTGGATTCCGCATGGGAACGCAGCGGCTGAGCTGTGCGAAAGACCTGCATGGGCAGTGTGAAGGGAGACAGGTGGCCGACCGTCTGATCGTGCGGGGCGCGCGTGAGCACAACCTGCGCGGTATCGACCTGGACCTACCCCGAGACAGTCTCATCGTCTTCACGGGTCTGTCCGGATCCGGAAAGTCCAGTCTGGCGTTCGACACCATCTTCGCCGAGGGGCAACGCCGGTATGTCGAATCACTGTCGGCGTACGCCCGCCAGTTCCTAGGGCAGATGGACAAGCCCGATGTCGATTTCATCGAGGGGCTCTCACCCGCGGTATCGATCGACCAGAAGTCCACGAACCGCAATCCCCGATCCACGGTCGGCACCATCACCGAGGTCTACGACTACCTGCGCCTGCTGTACGCGCGCGCCGGCACGCCGCATTGCCCGGTGTGTGGGGAGAAGATCGCCAAGCAGACACCCCAGCAGATCGTCGATCAGGTGCTGGACATGGAGGAGGGCCTGCGCTTCCAGGTCCTCGCTCCCGTGGTGCGCACCCGCAAGGGTGAGTTCGTGGACCTGTTCGAGCAGTTGAACTCGCAGGGATACAGCCGCATTCGAGTCGACGGCGTGGTGCATTCGCTTACCGATCCGCCCAAGCTCAAGAAGCAGGAGAAGCATGATATCGAGGTGGTGATCGACCGCCTCAGCGTCAAGGCAAGTTCCAAGCAGCGCCTCACCGACTCGGTGGAGACCGCACTGCGCCTCGCCGACGGGATCGTGGTGCTCGAGTTTGTTGATGCCGACGAAGACTCCCCGCAGCGAGAGCGCAGGTTCTCCGAAAAACTCGCCTGCCCGAACGGCCATCCGCTGGCCGTTGATGATCTTGAACCACGGTCATTTTCGTTCAACTCGCCCTATGGCGCCTGCCCCGAGTGCACCGGTCTGGGCATCAAGAAGGAGGTCGACCCCGACCTGGTTGTCCCGGACCCGGACATGACACTCGCCGAGGGCGCGATCGCACCCTGGTCGATGGGGCAGAACGCCGACTACTTCGTTCGGCTCATGTCCGGTCTAGGCGATGCCCTCGGATTCGACGTGGACACCCCGTGGAAGAAGCTTCCCGCGGCAGCGAAGAAGGCAATCTTGGATGGCTCCACCGAGCAGGTCCATGTGAGATACAAGAACCGGTACGGGCGCACCCGCTCGTACTACGCGGAATTCGAAGGCGTGCTGGCCTTTCTGCAACGCCGGATGGAACAGACCGAGTCCGAATGGGCGAAGGAACGCTACGAAGGCTTCATGCGGGATATCCCGTGCCCCGAATGCAACGGAACCCGCCTCAAGCCCGAGATTCTCTCCGTCACGCTTACTGCGGGCCAGCACGGCACCAGATCGATCGCAGAGGTCTGTGAGCTGTCGATCGCGGACTGCGCGCAGTTCCTCAACGCCTTGACTCTCGGGCACCGTGAGCAAGCCATCGCCGGTCAGGTTCTCAAGGAGGTCCAGTTCCGGCTGGGATTCCTGCTGGATGTCGGACTGCAGTATTTGTCGCTGTCGCGTGCGGCAGGCACATTGTCCGGCGGCGAGGCACAGCGAATCCGGCTGGCGACTCAGATCGGCTCCGGGTTGGTCGGCGTGCTCTATGTTCTCGACGAGCCCTCGATCGGCCTGCATCAGCGCGATAATCGGCGACTCATCGAAACACTCACGCGGCTAAGAGATCTCGGCAATACGCTCATCGTGGTCGAGCATGACGAGGACACCATCAAACATGCCGACTGGGTGGTGGACATCGGCCCGGCAGCGGGGGAGCACGGCGGCCAGGTGGTGCATAGCGGCACCTACGCCGAGCTGCTGAAGAACAAAAACTCGGTCACCGGCTCGTATCTGTCGGGGGCAGAGAGCATTCCGCTGCCGCTGATGCGCCGCGCGATCGACCCGAAACGTCAGGTCACCGTCGTCGGGGCACGCGAGCACAATCTCAAGGACATCGACGTCGCGTTCCCGCTCGGGGTACTGACCTCGGTCACCGGGGTGTCGGGCTCAGGGAAGTCGACCCTGGTCAACGACATCCTCGCCACCGTATTGGCCAACAAGCTCAACGGGGCACGCCAGGTGCCCGGCCGGCACACCCGGGTGACCGGACTGGATAAGGTCGACAAGCTGGTGCGCGTCGACCAGTCGCCGATCGGGCGCACACCGCGCTCCAACCCGGCCACCTACACCGGGGTTTTCGACAAGATCCGCACGCTGTTCGCGGCGACCACCGAGGCCAAGGTGCGCGGCTATCAACCGGGCCGGTTCTCGTTCAACGTCAAGGGCGGCCGGTGCGAGGCGTGCACGGGCGACGGCACCATCAAGATCGAGATGAACTTCCTGCCGGATGTTTACGTGCCCTGCGAGGTATGCCACGGCGCCCGCTACAACCGGGAAACGCTCGAGGTTCACTACAAGGGCAAGACCATCGCCCAGGTACTCGACATGCCCATCGAAGAGGCCGCCGAGTTCTTCGAGCCCATCACGTCCATCCATCGGTATCTGAACACCCTGGTGGAGGTCGGCCTGGGTTACGTGCGGCTGGGGCAACCGGCTCCAACCCTCTCCGGCGGCGAGGCACAGCGCGTCAAATTGGCAGCCGAACTCCAGAAACGGTCGACGGGCAAGACCATCTACATCCTCGACGAGCCCACCACCGGACTGCATTTCGAGGATATCCGCAAGCTGCTCACGGTGATCAACGGTTTAGTGGACAAAGGCAACACCGTCATCGTCATCGAGCACAACCTCGATGTGGTCAAGACATCGGACTGGGTTATCGACATGGGCCCCGAGGGCGGATCGGGCGGTGGCACCGTCGTGGCGGAGGGGGCACCCGAGGCCGTCGCGCAGACACCGGGCAGCTACACCGGCGAGTTCCTGGTGGACCTGTTGCCCAAGCCCGTGCGCAATGGCAAGACCCCGGCTAAGGCGCCGGCCAAGACTGCCGCCAAACCACGGACCAGGAAGGTTGTCACGCCGGTCTAGGGTGGCACTCATGACTGACGCGGCCGTTGGTGAACCGTTCGTTCGTATCCTCGCCCACCTCGCGGATGCAGAACCCGACGCCCCGGCCATCACCTGCGGTACCGAGTCAGTCACCCGGGCCGAGCTGGAGCAGCGTGCCACCGCCCTGGCACATGCCTACCAGCGGCTTGGGGTGCGGCAGGGAGATCTCGTCACCATCGGGTTGCCCAACTCGGTGGAGTTCTTCGCTGCCCAAATCGCGGTATGGAAGCTGGGCGCCACCCCGCAACCGGTGTCATGGCGGCTGCCGCTTGCCGAACGGCGGGCGATCATCGAACTGGCCGACTCGGCACTCGTGATCGGGGTACACCAGGCCGATCATCCTGACCGGGTGTGCGTGCCAGCAGGATTCGAACCCACTACCGAAGATCATGCCGCCGGGCCGCTATCCGAGGTGGTGTCGCCCGCCTGGAAGGCACCCACATCCGGAGGCAGCACCGGACGGCCTAAGATCATCCTCGCGCCGAGCCCCGCAGTCATCACCGGCCCCGCGGCGGGCGAGATTATGGGCATGCAGCCCGCAGACGCCCAACTTGTCGCTGGTCCGCTGTATCACAATGCTCCGCTGATGTTTTCATCGTATGGGCTGCTACTCGGGCATCATCTGATCGTGCAGCCGAAGTTCGACGCACTTGAGGCGCTCGAACTGATCGCCACGCACAAGGTCACCTGGCTGCAAGTGGTGCCCACGATGATGTCGCGGATGCTGCGCGAGGTCCGTCAGCACCCGGGACGGTTCGACCTGTCCACTATCCGTGTCTTGTGGCATATGGCCGCCCCGTGTCCGGTGTGGCTGAAGCAAGCATGGATCGACCTCCTGGGCCCCGATGTCATCTGGGAGTTGTACGCCGGCACCGAGGCCATCGGCGGGACCATCATCACCGGACAGGAATGGCTGGCACACCGCGGCTCCGTCGGCAAGCCTGCTCTCGGCGAGCTCGCCATCCTTGATGAGGCCGGAAACCCGTTGCCCGCCGGGGAGGTCGGGGAGATCTTCATGCGCCCATGGGAGGGCATGCCCAAGCCGTACAAGTACCTCGGCGCAGAAATCAAGCGGTTCGGAACCTGGGAATCCATCGGCGATCTCGGCTGGTTGGATGACGACGGCTATCTGTACATGAGCGATCGTCGTACCGACCTGATCGTGACGGGCGGCGCGAATGTGTTTCCCGCAGAGGTGGAATCGATCATGAATGGCTACCCGGGCGTAGTCGATAGTGTCGTTGTGGGGCTACCCGATGACGACCTCGGACAGATCGTGCACGCTGTCGTGCACGCCGAACAGAATGTCACCGAGGATCAGCTGCACGATTATCTGCTCGATCAGGTCGTCCGATACAAGGTGCCGCGCACCATCGAATTCGTCACCGAACCGCTGCGGGAGGACTCCGGCAAGGTTCGGCGCAGCCTCATCCGTGAGCAGGCGATTGCCCGTCGGGCGGCTCGCGGCTAGCTGCCTCATCCCGCATCGATTGACGGATTTCTTCGAGCCTCTCGGCGGCCGCACGGCTCCTGGCCTCGAACTGTTCGTCGATCATGCGGCCCTCGTCGCTCTCCGCATCTAGCTCGGTGGCCCCGGCGGCCGTGCCGGAACGGGTTTCGATCCTCTCGCGCACCGAATCGAACGTCGGTACACCGCTGTCGTCGTATCCCGGATCTGGTGTATCGGCCATACCGGTCGAGGCTACTCCGGGCGACTAGCGTGGCAGCGGCAGATCGGGCACCGTCGGCGTGCCGATCCGGCCCGCCATCCACGGCAGCGCCGAGGTGAACGCGGTCTGCGCGAACGGCCATTTATGCTCACCGGGCTTGTGCTGCACCGTGCATGAGATCCCTTGCGCCGTAGCCACCTCGCACAGTCGGTGCGCGGCACGATCCTGATCGCTCAGCGGCGCGGGGGCTGCGGCCCCGGGCGCCGCTCCGGTGCTGGTGATCGCACCGGATCCGGCGTGGTGCAGGCCATTGACGTCGAACCAGCCCGCTGTGTTCGCATAACGGCCATGACGGGCCATCACTGTCGCCGGGTCAAACTGTTCCCAGGCTCCGGCGTCTCCGCCGAAGAGGCGGGAGATCGTCTGCGCCTTGTTTCCGGTGTTGGGCGACATATCGCCGGCGATATCCTCGAAGGTACTGAACAGCTCGGGATGTTTGGTGGCGAGCGTCACCGCACACGTGCCACCCATCGACCAGCCCACCAGGCCCCAGTTCTGCGGGCGGGGGCTGACCCCGAAACGCGACACCATAAACGGGACAACGTCTTTCGTCAGGTGATCGGCGGAGTTGCCGCGCGGACCATTCACGCATTCGGTGTCGTTGTTGAACGAGCCACCGGCGTCGACGAACACCATGACGGGCGCATTCCCGCCGTGCTGACTGGCGAAGGCATCTGCCACCTCGACCGCGTTCCCGCTGCGGATCCAGTCGCTTGGCGTATTGAATTCGCCGCCGATCATCATGATCGTCGGCAACTCGGTACGCGTCGAGTCGAACCAGGCCGGGGGCAGGTAGACGATCTCCTTGCGGTGCCGGAATCCGCTGGCATCGGCCGGGATGTCGACCGGGACGAGTTTGCCCCTGGTCATGGTCGGCCCGCGACGCTCCTCGCGAGCAGCGGTCACGGTGGCCATATCGGCCTGATTGGGCAGTGGACCCGCGGTTAACTGCGCCCAGCCAGACTGGACGCTGCGCACGTAGCCAACCCATTGGTTCAGCATCAGCGAGCCAGAGAGAATGGCCAGCGGCACCGCGGTGAACGCGACCGCGCGACGCCACCAGCGCGCCGTGCGCCAACCCACTACCAGGACTGTGGCGGCCACACCGGTGAGGGCGATCCACACCCACAGCATCAGCGGAGCCGGATTGCCTCTGTCAGCCCACCCCTCGGATTGGATGTACCAGTACGCCCACGCCGCCAGGGCCATACCGATGACCACAGCAACGGGCATCCAGCGCACAAACCACCGGCGAGTGCGCAGTCCGATCGCGATAACGAGCACGAACCCGGCAATGACCTGCATTGCAACGGGAAAACTCCCGTGTAACAGGGAGATGTCATGACCGGACACGGCACTCATGATGACCTAGGTTTCTGTGAATTGTCTGTCAGCTGTCCGACAAGTCCGGATACGGAATGCCAACAATTCCAGACTACTCAGTGCAGGTGCTGGCTACCTGGGCTTGGCGAGCGGGAACGGCAACGTCTCGCGGATGCTGCGCCCGGTGATCAGCATGACAACCCGGTCGACGCCCATTCCCATACCGCCGGTCGGCGCCATCGCGTACTCCATGGCGCGCAGGAAATCCTCGTCGAGTTCCATCGCCTCGGCGTCTCCGCCCGCGGCCAGCAGTGATTGCTCATACAGGCGTCGACGCTGCTCCACCGGATCGGTCAACTCGGTGTATGCGGTGCCGAGTTCGACACCCCAGGCCACCAAATCCCACCGCTCGGCGAGCCCGGCGATGCTTCGGTGCGGGCGGGTGAGCGGGGAGACCGAGACCGGAAAGTCGCTATAGAACGTGGGTGTGGTGGTGTGCTTCTCGACAAGCCGTTCATAGAGCTCCAGAACCAGGTGGCCGGCATCCCACCGCGGATTGAACTGCACCTGGACCGACTGGCAGAACTGTTGCAGCGTCGGCACCTCTGTGGTCGCGTCGACCTGCTCACCCAGTGCCCGCGAGACCGACTCATGCACCGGAATGATCGGCCATTCGCCACTGATATCGACCGGCGCCAGCTTCCCGTCATCTCCGCTGGGTCGCAGGACTACCTCGCTGCCGTGTGCGGCTTTCGCGGCATTCTGGATGAGTAGTTGGGTTGTCTTGGCCCAGGTCAAATAATCGGCATGCGCCTGATAGGCCTCCAACAGCGTGAATTCGGGATTGTGGCTGAAATCCACACCCTCATTGCGGAAGGCCCGGCCCAACTCGAAGACCCTCTCCACGCCACCGACGCAGAGCCGCTTGAGATAGAGCTCCGGGGCGATACGCAGATACAGGTCCATGTTGTACGCGTTGATATGCGTCAGGAAGGGACGTGCGTTCGCTCCGCCGTGCACCTGCTGCAGGATCGGTGTCTCCACCTCGAGGAACCCTTGGGACAACAGGGTATTGCGCAGCGATGTGATGATTGCGCTGCGCGCGGTGATCTGCTCGCGGGCCTCGGGGTTGATCGCCAGATCGAGGTATCGCGCGCGCACCCTTGCCTCGGGATCGGTAAGCCCCTTGCGCTTGTCCGGGAGCGGGTGCAAGCACTTGCCGATGATTCTCCATGACCGCACCAGCACCGATCGAGTGCCGTTGTGTGATTGACCCATAGCGCCGGTGGCCTCGATCAGGTCGCCCAGGTCGACGGCCGCAGTGAACTCTTCGTGCAGGCCCGGATCGTCGATGAGCAACTGCACCTCATCCGACCAGTCGCGCAACTGCGCGAACAACACGCCACCGTAGTCGCGGATCCGCAGCAAGCGGCCGCTGATGACCACCGCACTCCCGTCGGCCGCGGCCAACGCCTCGGCGACGGTGTGAGACGGTGGAGATCCCACCGGATAGGCGTCTATTCCCTTGTCTTGCAAGGCCGCCAGCTTGCCAAGACGAACCTTGACCTGCTCGGGCACGCGCTGCGGAGGTGTCGCTTGTGGCAGCAGGTCCGGGGTGCTGCCGTCATGATGCAGCAGGCCGGTGGCCACGATGGCCTGAGGAACCGCGCTGTACTGACCCGTGTGGCGCGGCTTGTCGCGGTTACCGAAGGGCAGCACCAGGAAGCCCTCGGCGATCACCGAGGCGATGCCGATCCGGGGAATCAGCCGGGCGTCCTCGTAGCAGGCGAACCGCGGCACCCATTCCGGCTGGTATTTCACGTTCGAGCGGTACAACTGCTCGAACTGCCAAAATCGGGATGCGAACATCAACACCGAGCGCCACAGCCGCAGTATCGGGCCCGCTCCGATCCGGGAACCATCGGCGTAGACCGAGCGGAACATCACAAAGTTCAAAGAGACCCGGGTGATTCCCATGCCCTCTGCCTGGGTGAGCAGCTCAGTAACCATGAATTCGATTGTGCCGTTGGGGGATTGACGCGAACGACGCATAAGTTCCAGGGAGACCCCGTTGGTTCCCCAGGGCACGAGCGACAGCATGGCGACCGGGTTGCCACCCGGGTCCACCGCCTCTACCAGCAGGCAGTCGCCGTCGGTGGAGTCACCCAATCGCCCCAGCGCCATCGAGAATCCGCGTTCGGTGTTTCCATCACGCCACAGGTCGGCGTTGGCAATGATCTGTTTGGCCTCTACCGCACTCAGTTCGCGATGACGACGGATACGCACCGAGAGCCCCGATCGCCGGGCGCGGTTGACCGCCTGCCGGACCGCCGCCATATGCGGGCCCGATATCGAGAAGGACCGCGGATACAGGATTGCCTCGTCGCCGAGTTCCAGTGCGTTGAGACCATGTTCGCGGTAGGCGAGCGCGCCTTCTGCGCTGGCTCCCATCACCGCGGGAGCCCAGCCGTAGGCGTCGCATACCTGTAACCATGCGGCAATGGCTTGGCCCCAGGCCGATTTGTCCCCGATCGGATCGGCGCTGACCAGGCAGACGCCAACCTCCACTCGATATGTCACGGCCGCGCGACCGTTGGGCGCGAAAATGACCGCCTTGTCGCGGCGAGTCGCGAAGTACCCAAGAGAATCGTCCTGCCCATAACGCTCCAGCAACCCGCGAATGAGTGACTCGTCGTCGCCGGTCAGCGCATTGACCGCGCGCTGGGAGCGGAACAGCACGATGGCCGCGGTGATCAGCGCCAGCGCGCCGAACAGACCAAACAGCCAGTTCAGGAAGTGTGGCGGGACACCGTCGAAATCACGATGTGAAGCGATCGAGAAGCCCGCAACACGGTTGAGCGCCCACCAGAAGCGATCGCCGGGGACGAGCGTGCGCGGGAAGAGGTCCAGCAGACCCCACGCGACGAGCGTTCCCGCTGCCATACCGGCGATCAGCACCAGCGCGGCCTTGACGGTCGCGCCTCGCCGGACCTTCGCGTAGAACTCCTTACGCGCCAGCAACAGCAGCAGGATGAACGCACCATGTACGACGAGACCGATCAGCTCGGTGGAGTCGCGGTGCTCGATAAAGCCGCCCACATTGAGTGCCGACCGCCCCACCAAATCGATCAGCAGCACCCACCACGCAATGCTCTTGCGCACCGCGAGTGCGGCGGCCAGCAACGAAAGCACAAATGCCCAAGACAGGCTGCCGTCGGGCCAGCCGAACAGGTACTCATCGACGAATTCCCGCGGCAGCCTCGTCACCATCCGAATGAACGGCGAGATGCTCGAAAGGAAGTTCAGGATCGCCTGGATGCCGACGAACCAGCCGAAGAACGCCGGAACCCAGCGCCACATCGAGGTTATGGGCGGTCGCGCTGCTGGGCGTGCGCCGATTCCCGGAAGCGCCGTGACAGCGGGATGGTCCGGGGCGGGTGGTTCAACTGCCGGTTTGGTGGATGTCACCTTGCGAGAATAAGTGGCATGCCTTGGCATTCCCTGCGAGTTTGGGTTCCCGGCGTTTTATCGCAGGTACTTTTCGCCGGGACCCTGCCCGGGTTCGTCCGGGACGGCGCTGGCCTCACGAAAGGCCTTCTGCAGGCTCTGCAATCCGTCGCGAATGGGCGCCGCGTGCGGACCTAGGTACTCCACCGAGGCGGCCACCAAGCCGGCGAGGGCGGTGATCAAGCGGCGCGCCTCATCCAGGTCACGGTGCGGACTTTCGTCCGGATCGGCGTAGGACAGCCCCAATTTCTCGGCACTGGAGCTCATCAACATCACAATGGCCTTGGTAATTACTTCGATGGCCGGGATGTCGGCGAGCTCGCGGACACTCTCGGCCGGGGGCTCATCGTAATGATCATTGTCAAGGTCATCGGTCACGGCTGCTAGACTGTCATGCACGACCGTTCCCGGCTCCGTCGGGGACATCAAGTGGAGTCCCGCTCCCACCGCTGGCCATAAGGTACAGCGGTCCGGTCCAGCCACCTTTGGGTGGATGTTCTGCGCTATGCAGAATGGCGTGTTTTCGTCATGACCGGTCGGCTTCGGGCCCTGCCATGCGCAGGGCCTTCTTGCTGATGGGCCCCGCTTTTGTCCCCGTCGAACCGAGCTTCGGTCACGACAGTATGAGGACGAGCCAGGGAGGCCACATCAGCACTGAGACCCGCATCAACGAACGTATCCGTGTACCCGAAGTCCGCCTGATCGGCCCGAAAGGCGAGCAGGTCGGCATCGTGCGGATCGAAGATGCGCTTCGCGTCGCCGCAGACGCCGATCTCGACCTTGTCGAGGTAGCCCCAGACGCCAGGCCCCCGGTCTGCAAGATCATGGACTACGGCAAGTTCAAGTACGAGACGGCTCTGAAGGAGCGCGAGTCTCGCAAGAACCAGCAGCAGACCGTTGTCAAGGAACAAAAGCTTCGGCCGAAGATCGACGATCACGACTACGAAACCAAGAAGGGCCATGTGGTCCGTTTCTTGGAAGCCGGATCCAAGGTCAAGGTCACGATCATGTTCCGCGGACGCGAGCAGTCACGGCCCGAGCTGGGCTACCGGCTGCTTCAGCGGCTCGGCGCAGACGTGGCCGAGTACGGCTTCGTGGAAACCTCCGCGAAGCAGGACGGCCGCAATATGACAATGGTGCTGGCGCCGCACCGGGGCGCAAAGACCCGGGCCAAGGCGGCACAGCAGGCGGAGGCTCCTGCGGGACCGGCGCCAGCCCAAGTGGCTGCGCCCACCGAGCAAGCGCCCACCGAACAGACCTAGTACGGAAAACGAAGGAACAGGGAACACCAAGATGCCTAAGGCCAAGACCCACAGCGGTGCGTCGAAGCGCTTCCGCACCACCGGCAGCGGAAAGATCGTGCGCCAGAAGGCGAACCGTCGCCACCTGCTGGAGCACAAGCCCACCAGCCGCACCCGCCGTCTCGACGGCCGCGTGGTGGTAGCGGAGAACGACGCCAAGCGCGTCAAGAAAATGCTGACCGGCTAGCAGCCGACACCACGACCACCCCAAACACTGCATCACTAGAAGGAACGAATTTTATGGCACGCGTGAAAAGGGCCGTCAACGCCCAGAAGAAGCGCCGGACAATCCTGAAGGCCTCTAAGGGCTACCGCGGCCAGCGGTCGCGCCTGTACCGCAAGGCCAAGGAGCAGCAGCTCCACTCGCTCACCTACGCCTACCGGGACCGTCGCGCCCGCAAGGGTGAGTTCCGCAAGCTGTGGATCGCGCGTATCAACGCCGCGGCTCGCGCCAACGGCATCACCTACAACCGCTTCATCCAGGGCCTGAAGATCGCGGGCGTCGAGGTTGACCGCAAGAACCTTGCCGAGCTGGCCGTCAGCGATGCCGCTGCGTTCACCGCGCTGGTTGAGGTCGCCAAGGCTGCACTGCCTGAGGACGTCAATGCTCCGGCCGGGGAAGCCGCCTGAGCATTCCGCCTGGCTCAATGGCACTGACTGAGCGATCACAAACCGTGATCGACGCGGTCAAACTGCACCGGCCCGCCGCCCGTCGGCGGGCCGGTCTTTTTCTAGCCGAAGGCCCCAATCTGGTCGAGGCCGCCCTGCGGTCCGGGGCGATCGAGCGCGTCTTCGCGACCGAGGAGGCGCTGGAACGATTCGCCGATCTGTTGGGCGACGCCCCCGTACGTCTGGTGACCGCGCGGGCCGCGAAAGCGTTGTCGGACACCGTCACTCCGGTAGGCCTGGTGGCCCAATGCCGTTCCATCGCGGCCACCTGGCCTCAAGTAATCGCCGGCTCGCCTCGATTTGTCGTTGTTGCCGTTGATATTTCGGAACCAGGTAACGCGGGCACCCTCATCCGGGTTGCCGACGCGATGGGTGCCGATGCCGTCGTACTGGCCGGCGATAGCGTCGACCCGTTCAATGGCAAAAGCCTGCGCGCCTCGGCGGGAAGCATTTTCAACATTCCGGTGGTATCCGAGGGGGATGTCGCGGCGATCGCCGACGACCTCGCGGTGCTGGGTGCAGCGGTGCTGGCCACCACCCTCGACGGTGACCTCTCGCTCGACGAGGCAGACTCGGTCCTTGCCGGACCCTGCGCCTGGATCTTCGGAAACGAGGCGCACGGGCTCGACGATGCGACCGCCGCCCTGGCGACGCATCGCATCAGCATCCCGATGCGCGGGGGAGCGGAGAGCCTGAACCTGGCCAGCGCTGCCTCGATTTGCCTGTACGCCACGGCGCGGATGCATCGCCATCAATAGCCTCCAGTACTATCCGACGAAACCGTAACAACGAGTACCAGTAACTTCCACGGATTGAGGAACCTCATGCCCGCACCCCTGCAGATCAGGCATTTTCGCGAGTCGGACGTTCCCGACCAGACCGGCAAGACGCACGTCATCACCGGTGCGAACAACGGCCTCGGTCTGGTCGCTGCGGAGGCACTGGCTCGGGCCGGCGCCCGCGTAGTGCTCGCTTGCCGCAACCAGCAGACGGGCCGTGCGGCGCTGGACAAGGTGCGCGCTCTGGGCCCGAACGCCGACCACGCGCTCGTCGAGCTGGACCTCACCAGCCTTGCCTCGGTGCGGTCCGCCGCGGACGCGATTCGCACGCAGGCACCCACCATCGACGTGCTGCTGAACAACGCCGGGGTCATGGCGATCCCATTGCAGCGCACCGCCGAAGGGTTCGAGATGCAGATCGGCGTCAACCACCTCGGTCACTTCGTGCTGACCGACGCGCTGCTGCCCTCCTTACTGGCCGCCAACGCGCCACGGGTGATCTCGCTGGGTAGCGTCGCGCACGCGCAGGGACGCAACAACCTGAAGGTCGATGACCTGAACTTCACTCAACGCCGGTACAACCGGATGACCGCGTATCGCGCCTCGAAGCTGGCATGCATGCTGTTCGGCTCGGAACTGGCTCGCAAGTCCGCTGCCGCCGGATCCTCGCTGCTGTCGGTGAACGTGCACCCCGGGGTGGCCGCCACCAACCTGTTCGACTCCATGATCCCGAAGATCCCCGGGCTGCATAAGGCCTTCTACTTCGGCATGGGTCTGGTGCTCCAGGACGAGCGTCAGGGCGCCGAGGCCGAGCTGTACGCGGCATCGATGCCCGATGTTCAGCCCGACGACTACCTCGGCCCCACACAGCTGACAGGTGCCCGCGGACCGGTGGCACGCGCTCCCCGGAACAACGAAGCGCGTGACCCCAAGCTGGCGGCACAGCTGTGGGAGAAGTCGGTGGAACTCACCGGAGCGGATTACTCCCGCCTCACCGGCTAGGCACCCTGGGATCACTCTGAGTCCAACACTCGTGTCGCGCACCGTAGTTCGGCATCATCGGTGCTCGACGCGGGTGTGGCTGAGAGGCTAGGCACCGGCCTGCAAAGCCGTTCACACGGGTTCGAGTCCCGTCACTCGCTCTATTTCGCCGTCGCGGGTTCGATGCCGTGGGTTACCGGCGGGGCCTAGGTGCTACTTGGCCCCGCCCAGCTCCGGGTTGTTCGCTACCTCGGTTTCCGCTTTTGCCATCGCATCTGCGGCTGTGCTGATGAGTGATCCGAGTTTCGTCGCGGCCGCCAGAAAGGCATCCGCCTTTGCCTGCCAAGCCCTTTGTTCTCGACGGAATGCGTCGCCCGTTTCGCCGGTCCAGTTCGCTGCGCGTTGACATCTGCGAAGTTCAACACCCATTGGGGTGGCCCTCAGACTTTCACCGGAAACGAAGGTCTTCGCAAAATCGTTGACCTTGGGTCAGACAACTCGATGTTGAGTTGAACTCTGCCACTGTGCCGTTCAACTGTTCGACCGGTTTTGGAGCGAAGCTATCAGCCATCCAAGAGAGGTGAGGTACAAGAAAACGGGATCACCCCCTGTGGGGTGATCCCGTTTTCTTAAATCGGGCCTAGCCGCCGGCCGGCGCCTCGGCAGGCTTCGGTGGCTGACCGTCCGGTGATTCCAGCACTGGCGGTGTCGGCGCACCCGGCATCACCGTCGGCGCGGTGGCCTCGATCGCCGCAGCGCTCTGCGGTGCCTGCCCATGCGCATCTTCCAGTGCGGGATTCTCGTTACCCGCACCGAACTGCACGCCAGTGGTGCTGGCCGGAGCAGCCGGAGTCTGGCCGCCCTGGATCCCGTACCGCGTGCTCGAGGACGTCAACTGGTTGGCCATGTGCGCACTGTTACCCAGCTTGCTGCCCGGAAGCCCCACGGCGCCGGCTGTCGGATCGGCGTTGGCCGCGATCTTGATCCCGCGGGCGTCGACCGTGGCGGGCGCCACCGCCGGGAAGTTGTTGTAGATGTACGTGTAGCTACCCGGAGTGGCCGGCAGAGGGGCAGGTACGCCCGGGAGGAACGGGATCGACGGGGGGTCAGCGGAGGCCACGGGGGCGGCAATGCCGCTGAGCGCCAGCACCCCCGCAACCCCGGCAACCGTCACAACGATCTTTCGCTTCGGCACAAGAACCTCCCTAGATCTTCATCGGGTCGCCATAGATGGCGAACTCGGTGTGGGCAGATGCGGTCGAGATACGCAGGTACACGTATGAGCGGATGGTGACATCGCCACCGCAAGCATCCGCCTTGATGTGCAGATTGTCCACGTCCAACATGGCCTTGCCACTATCGCTGAGCGCCATGTTGGCCAGCGGCAGGTCGGTGATCACACCAGGCTGCAGGATGGTCTGCACGAAGCCGGCGATACCGCCTGCACCACCCACCTGCGCGCCACCGCTGTAGCCGACGTTTCCGGCCAGACCACCGGTGCCACCGATCTGCAGGCCGCTGGAAACGTCCGTCTGGCAGCCCAGCTGGTAGCCCGCGATGAAAAGGCTGTCCGTGATCGGGGCCGATCCGCCGGTAGCGATCGCGGTCGCATCGAAGGTCACAAACGCCTCCCGCGAGTTCGAGGCCTCGGCCAGGTTCGGCACCGAGTTGATGGTCTCGTGATCGATCCGGATCATCAGAGTCCATCCGTCACGAGTTACTTTGGTATACGTCTGAGGAGCCATGACGACGGGGTCAGCGTTCGCTGTAGCCGTTGCCAGAGTGCAGATCGCAGTGACCAGTGCCATGACGGCGCCGACGCGCTTACGTACTGCCATGTGGATGCCTCGTTTCCCCTTGCGGATGTGAAGAGTGTGGTGGACCAATACCTGAAGTTTTGGGAGCTATGCAGCGTCGTCGATTACGTGTCGGTGTGATGAGTCCGTTATGTGAGCTGACGGAAAGATACGCCGACGCAATCGGCGCCGCAGATCAGTTTTCACAGGTTTTTCACAGAAATTGGCGTCTTGGGCACGGAAGCTCACTTTCGGGTTCGTTCAGTGTGAGTTGATGGCGCGTTGCTAGACGTAGCTAATTAACAAAGGGCAGGCTGTCCAAATATGTTCTTATGCTGGGCGAATCAACTAGTGAACGGAGTGTGTCGAACCGCCCACTGCGTAGTAAACCCATAGCCCGAATGACTGATTTCGTCTGTCAGACGACAGAAATGCTCCTTTCAAAAATGTGGCCTACGCCATAGTAAAGGCCTGTAAAAGCTGCGTAAACAGGTGTTACGGGACGTCGCGACCGCCTTGATTCGCCCACATCGGGCCAATCAGCGAGACGACGGAGTTGAATGACTCGACCATCCGGGTGAGCGAGATTGGCGGAACCGACGGCGGCACGTAATGCGTCGGAAGCCCCACGTCTCGCTGGGCGCAGCGGTGGTCTTTGGGGCCGAGCGGCGGTGCATCAGCCGACAGCTGGCTGCAAGAACGCCTTATATGCCGCGACCGCGCGGTGGTGCAGCCCAATCTCCTCCGGCAGCGGACCGAACACCAGCCGCACCGCCTTGCCGAACAGCCGAAGGAGCACCTCGTCACCCGGGCTTCAGCGCATCCCCTCACTTCTCGTGCACAGACGGAGTGAATATCCCGGCGACGATCCAGTTCTGAAATGCCCGAGCGGGCACCCACATATGGCGCCACGGAAAGTCGGGGATTAAGACGAGCGTCGGAGTGTGGATGTGGAAGATATCGAGCGCCACGCGGTTGATCTCCCGCTCGTCGTCGTAGACGCGGTCCTCAGATCCGCGAAGTACTTCCACGTCAGCGAATCCGGGCCCGGCAGTGGCAGATGTCATGATGAACCATCGTGTGTGGCACCTATCACGCAGGCTATGAGTGATAGCCGACGCTCTCAATGGACACGTCGTTGGTGATGACAACCGTTTGCCAAACGTGTCCGAAGCTCCACGCCGCCGCTACCAGCACCAATGGATGATGAGCAGGACCTAACGCGTCGCGCGCGAACCTAGCGACACTGGCAACCGCAAGATTGCCGCCGCACACCCCAGCACATAGGCTGATCCCGTGGATGTCGAGCCGTCAGGCCTCGATGCCGAATCGGACGGTGAGTACGACACTGGGATCCGTAAGCGCAGGCGAGGCCGCACCCGTGGACCTGCGCGGCATGACTCCGCCCTGGGGTCAGACGGCGTCGAGAAGACCGAGGACGACATCGATCCAGCCGAGCCGACCTCCCGCCATATCGCAAGTGCGTCACGCACAGCCGGTAGCTGGTTTCGCAAAATGGATCGCGACCCTGCGGTCGTGGCGGCAGTGCGTCGTGCACGACGGTCCCTACCGGGCGATCCCTACTTCGGTGACCCGTTGTCCACCAGCGGTTTTGGCGGGGCAAGCGCAGTCGCGCGCGCCGCTGACCGGTTGGTGACCGACAGAGACACCGCGGTCCGCGAGTTCGGGTTCGGCGCATTGCAGATTTGGCAGGCCTTCACCGAGAAGGTCAGCAAGCAGCCGGCCAATCGCGAAGTCACCCTGGTTTTCACCGATCTTGTCGGCTTCTCCGGATGGGCACTTGAGGCCGGTGATGAGGCGACTCTGAAGCTGCTGCGCCGGGTGGCATCCGTCTCCGAGCCGCCGATGCTCAGTGCCGGGGGACAGGTCGTCAAGCGCATGGGCGATGGCATCATGGCGGTCTTTGATGATCCCGTAACCGCACTGCGCGCCGTCATTCCAGCCCGCGACGCCTTGAAAAACGTTGAGATCCAGGGATACACGCCAGTGTTGCGGATCGGCATCCACACCGGCATGCCGCAGCGTATCGGCTCGGATTGGCTCGGTGTCGATGTGAACATCGCGGCCCGCGTCATGGAGAGTGCCACGAAGGGCGGACTGGCGATTTCGCAACCCGCGCTGGCGAAGGTGCCGCTGGTCTTTCTCGACCACCTGGGTCTGACGCCCACACCGGTGCGACGGCCCCTGTTCTCCAGCCGACCCGCCGGTGTGCCGGAGAACATGAAGATGTACCTGCTCGAAACTCGCAGAGAACTGCCAGCCTCGGGAGATGACGGTCGCATCTAGACGATGCGATCATGGGTCATGCGGAGAGTGTGGGCCGCGCTAGTCCGGCTGCGCGTGACGATCGGTTATGCGGCGGCCCTGGTCGTGGTCGCCGCAGTATTGGTCGCGGAGGGCCCGCGGATGCAAGACAGGGTCGTCGCCCATGCGAGCACCAACCTGCACAATCTCCACCAGGGACACCTGGGCACTCTCATTGGCAGCGCGTTTGTGACGGACGCCGGTCCGATCTACCTGTGGCTCCCTGGCCTCGTGAGCATCCTTGCGCTTGCGGAACTGCAATGGCGCAGCGGACGATTGGCGCTGACATTTGTCTTGGGACACATCGGGGCAACACTTATCGTCAGCTCAGGGCTCGCATTGGCCATCTGGCTCCATTGGGCCCCCGTATCCATCGCGCGCGCCAGCGATGTCGGAATGAGCTACGGAACTGCGGCCGTCCTTGGGGCGCTTACCTACTCGATCTCGCCACGGTGGCGTGTGTCCTGGATATGGGGATGGATCACCATTGGAGTCGTCTCCATCGTGTGCAACCAAACCTTCACCGAGGTTGGCCACCTCACGGCGCTGTTGCTGGGTATGGTGGGCGGCCACCTGGCACCCCTTCATACGCCGCGTTGGTCGCCCCTTCGGCTGTCACTCTTGGCTTTTGGCGGTCTTTTTGCGCTCATGTTGTTCTCCGAAGATGGCCAGACGCTTGCCGTCGCGCTGCCCGCCGGCGCCGCGGCAGTACTGATCACTCATTGGGTCAGCGAACGCCGGCGGCCTCATGGTCAAGTAGCCATTGCTTGATCGGGAGGCCGTAGCGAAAGCCGCCCAGCGCACCTCCGATCCGAAAGACCCGGTGGCACGGGACAAACAACGCCGCCGCATTGCGCGCGCAGGCACTGGCGGCCGCGCGGATGGCGGCGGGCCGTCCCGCGCGGAAGGCGAACTCGCTGTAGGTGATCGGCACTTGCGGATCCACCGTCCTCAGCACATCCCAGGCGTGCAGGATGAACTCTCCGGAATGCTGCGTGACAGGAATCGAATCGATGATGGTCAGATCGCCCGCGTGATAGTCGGTGATCGCCTCGGTGACCTTCCCGAGATCACGCTTGCGTGTCAGTGTCAGTGGACGCAATGACGGGTGAATCAACGCCCGCAGCAGTTCGGGCGAGTCGGTCCATCCCGACGCTAGAACGGCACCGGCGTCGTCGACGATGGCGGTGAATGGCCCCACCGGGGTGGTGAGAGTCGCATGATCGGTCACGAGATTTCCTTCGGTTTTCGAGTGTGCTGCCGGGAGTGTGCGGCGATTCCTTTGCGCCACAAGTGCATGGAGACATAGGACCGCCACGGTGAGCTGGCTCGGGCAGCCGCGAGGTCGATACCTTCGGCGGCCGCGCCACGCCGCAACACCAGATCATGCTCAAGCAGGACATCGGGATCGGCCAGTTGACGCATCACCACGTAGTCGGCGGTCCAGGGCCCAATTCCCTTGATGTCCAGTAGCTGTCGACGCAAATCGGTGGCGGTCATCCCCTGATGCAGTTCCAGCTTTCCCGTCGCAAGTCTGTCGGCGGCCCCGACGACTGCCGCGATCCGCGCTGCGGGTCCGGCCATCACATCTCCGCCTGAGGCGGCAACAGATTCCGCGGTCGGAAACAGGTGGGTCACCCGCCCCGTGGCATCGGTTACTTCCTCGCCCAGGGCGGCCACGAGGGATGCTGTCGCGGTATTGGCCGCAGCAATCGAGATCTGTTGACCGATCATGGTGCGCAACAAAAGTTCTGCCCCGTCGACGGTGCCGGGAACCCTGATTCCAGGCGCCTCAGCCACGAGAGGGGCCAGCGCGGGGTGAGAGAGCAAGGCCTCGTCGACAGCCGCGGGGTCGGCATCGAGATCAAGAAGACGACGCAGACGTGCGACGGCGGGGGCCAAGTCGCGCATGTCTGTAAGCTGCAGGTCGGCCCGCACCTGATCGGCGGCGACCGTCAAAGTCACGATGACTGGGCCATGCGGCATCCGCAATGCCCGGGTATAGCGCCCCTCGGAAAAGTCCTCCACACCACGCGCACAGTGATGCGCGAGGAGCCAGGTTGACCATGCAACGTTATGAGGCTGTCGCAGCGGGAGTTTGAGGCTGACGGCGCCAGGGATTGGCGCCGACGCAATGCCGACTCTGCGGGGGAGTTCGGTACGCAACTTCGATGGAGTCGTCGCAAAGACCGCCGCGATGGTGTCGTTGAATTGCCGGATGCTGGAAAACCCTGCCGCAAAGGCGATATCGGACATCGGAAGTTCCGTGCGCTGAATGAGCAGACGTGCGGTGGTGGCTCGATTGGCCCGTGCCAGGGCAAGTGGGCTCGCGCCTAGCTCGGCCAGCAGTACCCGATTGAGCTGGCGACTGGAATACCCGAGGGCGCGTGACAATCCGTCCACACCCTCGCGCTCAACCACGCCGTCGCCGATGAGGCGCATCGCGCGGACGGCCAAATCGGACTTGATATTCCACAGCGGAGAGCCGGGTGCCGCGTCCGGCAGACACCGCCGGCAGGCCCGATATCCCGCGGCTTGCGCAGATGCTGCGGTGGGGTGGAATGAAACGTTCTGAGGTTTCGGTGTGAGAGCCGGGCAGGATGGCCGGCAGTAGATCCCGGTGGTGCGCACCGCAGTGAAAAACTGTCCGTCGAATCGTGTGTCGCGGGACTGGACCGCTCGGTAGCAGGCCTCCGCGTCAAGTTCCATGTGTTGAGCATGCCCCTGCCGTTGCGGCAGTGCTAGCGGAAATCAGACACTATCGTCCAGCTCCGATAGCCTCCCAGATTCGGGTCGGGTCATCCAGATCTCCTTACCGCGAATGGCCCGGGTGGCGAACGCGCTGTCGTCACTGGGCGGGATTGACCGCCGGCCAGACCCCGATGGGGATTGCCGAACGCCACCGTCTGGTCCAGACCGGAACAAGCAATAGCGGTGTCGTCGCCCAACGTGACCATGCACTCACCGGGTGGCAATGCCTTTCGAAGATCCAGCGGCTTGCTGCTTCGCCATTCGCACGGTCGAGACTAGGCGCGTGCTGCGCCGCTGGTCCGGCACGACGGGAAGTGGTTAGCCCGCTTTACCCTATGATCGGGTTCCGTGGCCGATCACACCCAGAATCCTTCGGTGGAGTCTTCAACGGAACCTTTGACTGCTGCCGTTGACGCTGCTCGTGCTGCCTTCGACGCGGCCGCCAGCCTGGACGACCTCGCGCAGGCCAAGATCGATCATCTGGGGGAGAAGTCGCCACTGGCACAGGCGCGACAGGCTCTGGGCTCACTGCCTAAGGATCAACGAGCCGAGGCCGGAAAACTCGTCAACACCGTTCGCACGCAGGCGCAACAGGCATATGACGACCGGCTGGAAGCCTTGCGTGCTGAACGCGATGCGGCGGTACTCGTCGCGGAACGCATCGACGTGACGCTGCCCTCGACCCGGCAGCCCCTCGGTGGGCGTCACCCCATCACGATTCTGTCCGAACACATCGCCGACACTTTCATCGCCATGGGGTGGGAGGTGGCCGACGGCCCCGAGGTCGAAACCGAGCATTTCAACTTCGATGCCCTGAATTTTCTGCCGGACCACCCGGCACGCAGCACACAGGACACCTTCTACATCGCTCCCGAAGACTCTCGGCAGGTGCTGCGCACGCACACCTCGCCGGTTCAGGTCCGGACCCTGCTGGCACGTGAACTGCCCGTCTACGTGATCTCCCTGGGGCGCGCCTTCCGCACCGACGAGATCGATGCGACCCACCTGCCTGCCTTCCATCAGGTCGAAGGACTCGCCGTGGACCGCGGGCTGACCCTGGCCAATCTCAAGGGCACGCTCGACGCCTTCGCCCGGGCGATGTTCGGGGCTCAGGCACACACCCGGATGCGTCCACACTTCTTCCCCTTCACAGAGCCTTCTGCCGAGGTCGATGTCTGGTTCGAGAACAAAAAGGGCGGCGCGGGTTGGGTCGAATGGGGTGGTTGCGGCATGGTGAATCCGAATGTTCTGCGGGCCAGCGGCATTGACCCCGACGAGTACAGCGGTTTCGCGTTCGGCATGGGATTGGAGCGCACTCTGCAGTTCCGCAATGGGCTTCCGGATATGCGCGACATGATCGAGGGCGATGTGCGCTTCAGCCTTCCGTTCGGAGTGAGTGTCTGATGCGTGTTCCTTACAGCTGGCTGATCGAGGTCCTGCGCGTCGGCGCACCGGAGTTCTCCGCCACCGCCGCCGATATCGAAGAAACCCTGATCCGCATCGGCCACGAGGTCGAAGAGGTGGTGGTTCCGGGCCCGGTGAGTGGACCGCTCGTGGTGGGCCGGGTCGATCAGATCACCGAACTCACCGAGTTCAAGAAGCCGATCCGCTTCTGCCTCGTGGATGTCGGCGAGGCAGAACCTCGTGAAATTGTTTGTGGCGCATCGAATTTTGCCGTCGACGACCTAGTGGTGGTAGCACTGCCGGGCGTCACCCTGCCCGGCGACTTCACCATCGCGAAGCGAAAGACTTACGGGCACAACTCCGATGGGATGATCTGCTCGACGACAGAATTGGGCCTCGGCGCTGAATCGTCGGGCATCTTGGTGCTGCCGCCGGGTACCGCGGCCCCCGGCGCCGATGCCGCCGATGTTGTCGGGCTGGACGACGCAGTCTTCGATCTGTCCATCACCCCGGATCGCGGATACTGCCTGTCCGTCCGTGGCCTGGCTCGCGATCTGGCCTGCGCCTACGACCTGAACTTCATCGATCCCGCTGCGGTGCAGCCTCTCCCAGCGGACGGGCCGTCACTGCCCGTGCATATCGACGGCGGTACCGGAGTCAAGCGCTTCGGGCTGCGTTCGGTGATCGGCATTGATCCGGCCGCGGTCTCCCCGTGGTGGCTGCAACGACGCTTGATGCTGTGCGGAATCCGCGCGATCTCGCCAGCTGTGGACGCCACCAACTACGTGATGCTGGAGATCGGGCATCCCCTGCACGCGCATGACAAGGCACGTATCCGTGGCGATTTCCGGGTACGGTTCGCGACACCGGGCGAGACAGTGGTCACGCTGGACGACCTGGAGCGCAAGCTAGAGCCCGGCGATGTTCTGATCGCCGACGATGCCGCCGTCACCGCCATCGGTGGTGTGATGGGCGCCGGCAGCACCGAGATGCGCGACGACTCCACCGATGTACTGCTGGAAGCCGCGGTATGGGACCCGGCCGCGGTGTTGCGCACCCAACGCCGGCTACACCTGCACAGCGAGGCGGGGCGTCGCTATGAACGCTCCGTAGACCCCGCGATATCCGTTGCCGCACTTGATCGTTGCGCTTCCCTCTTGCGTGACATCGCCGGCGGGACCACACCCGCCGAGCTCACCGACTGGACCGCCGACAGCGAAGTTCGGCCAGAGATCGTCATGGCAGCCGACCTGCCGGCGCGGATCGCCGGAATCGACTACGCCGACGGCGTGGTGCAACGCCGGCTCCGTCAGATCGGTGCCGAGGTTGTCGTCGAAGGTGACAAACTCCGCGTGGCGCCGCCGAGCTGGCGCCCCGACATCGCCGAGGGCGCCGACCTGGTCGAAGAAGTGCTCCGGCTCGAAGGACTGGGTGACATCCCCTCGGTACTGCCCGCGGCGCCGCAGGGCGGCGGTCTCACCCCTAGGCAACGCCGTCGTCGCGCGGTGGGGAAGTCATTGGCGCTCAGCGGTTACACCGAGATCCTGCCAATGCCATTCCTCCCAGCCGGTGTATTCGACACGTGGGGCCTGGATGTCGATGATCCACGTCGCCGGACCACAAAGGTGCTCAACCCGCTGGAGTCTGATCGCCCAGAGTTGGCCAGTACCCTGCTGCCCGGCGTGCTGGAAGCGTTGTCCCGCAATATCTCCCGTGGAACCACCGATGTCGCCCTCTTCACCATCGGCCAGGTGGTCCGGCCAACGGAGGCCACCCGGGCGATCCCGCTACTCGACCTGAGCGAACGCCCCTCCGAAGCCCAACTCAATGCGCTGCTCGAATCGCTACCGGCACAGCCGGTGCATGTCGCGCTCGTGCTGACCGGAGCTCGCGAGCCCAGTGGGCCCTGGGGACGTGGGCGCGCTGCTGATGTCACCGATGCGTTGGAGGCCGCCCGGATCATCGGACGTGCAGCATACGTCGATCTGACGCTGCGCGCCGGCGAGGAATTGCCCTGGCATCCGGGGCGTTGCGCGGAGATTGTGGTCGACAATCAGGTCATCGGCCATGCCGGTGAGCTGCATCCCGCCGTCATCGAACGCCTCGGATTACCCAAACGCACCTGTGCGCTGGAGCTGAACCTCGACGCGCTTCCTGCCACCAATCCACTGCCGGGGCCAAGGATTTCGCCCTTCCCGGCGGTTCACCAGGATGTCTCACTGGTGGTCATCGACACGGTCCCGGCCGATGCCGTCACCAACGCCCTCCGTGACGGGGCGGGGGGGTTGATCGAGGATGTGCGGCTTGTGGAGGTCTATACCGGACCTCAAATTGGCGAGGGCAATAAGTCCTTGAACTTCCGGTTGCGCTTCCGCGCGGCGGATCGAACCCTCACCGAGGACGAAGCCACCGCCGCCCGGGTGGCGGCGGTGGCTTCTGCGGCCGAGCGCGTCGGGGCTACCCAACGCGCCTAGCAGGTCTTACTGTCCTCGACGCTGGTCAGCCTGCTCGCGGTGCTGCTCCTGGCGCTGACGATCGGCACGATCCGACATGGAAGGCTCCCTTCTCGCACTCGTTCTCGCTCGTTATCAACTGCCGACGCTATTCGCCAGCTACCTCACCGTAACTGTGGGCACCGAGCATTACACCGTTTAGCTCACGTTGAGGTTGAGGACGGGCCAACAAAGATATTGCGAATATATTTGCGCTCTTCTGCATAATGATTCAGAATTGATTCCATGACTACTGGGTTCTCGGTCGCGGTCGCCGGTGCCAGCGGATACGCAGGCGGGGAGATTTTGCGCCTGCTGCTGTCGCATCCGGCATATGCCGCGGGTCGCCTGCGCATCGGAGTACTGACCGCCGGTTCCAACGCCGGAAGCAACCTCATCGAGCATCACCCGAATCTCACACCACTGGCTGACCACAAACTACAGCCCACCGATCCCAAGTTGTTGCGGGGTCATGACGTGGTGTTCCTCGCATTACCCCATGGATCCTCGGCAAAGATCGCCGACGAACTGGGGCCGCAGACCCTCATCATCGACTGCGGTGCAGACTTCCGGCTGACCGACGCCACGGCATGGGAGCGGTACTACGGGTCAAAACATGCGGGAAATTGGCCATACGGACTGCCCGAGCTTCCCGGCGGACGCGCTGCTCTGCATGCCACAAGGCGCGTGGCAGTGCCCGGGTGCTACCCGACGGCGGCGCTGCTCGCGTTGTCACCCGCGGTGGCTGCTGGTCTTGTGGAGCCGTCAGTCACCGTTGTCGCGGTCAGTGGCACCACGGGCGCGGGACGCGCCGCCAAGGCCGACCTGCTCGCCTCCGAGGTGATGGGATCCGCACGCGCCTACAACGTCGCCGGAGCCCACCGGCATACCCCCGAAATCGCTCAGGGGCTCAAGCATCCATCGGGCAAGCGGGTGAGCGTGTCCTTCACTCCCGTGCTCGTCCCGATGCCTCGCGGCATTCTCGCCACCTGCACCGCACCGACCACGGCCACCCTGGCGCAGATTCGCGATACGTACGAAGAGGCCTATCGCACCGAAGAGTTCATCCATGTGCTGCCCGAAGGACATCTGCCCACCACGAAGGCGGTATCGGGGAGTAACGCGGCACACATCGGCCTCGCCGTCGATCCCGATGCCGGTGTGCTGGTGGCCATTGCGGCGATCGACAACTTGGTCAAGGGCACCGCCGGTGCTGCCGTCCAGTCCATGAACCTCGCGCTCGGCTGGCCGGAGGCCGACGGCCTTTCTATCGTGGGAGTAGCACCGTGACCACTGAATCCGTGACCTCACCTCTCGTGCGCACGCAGGGTGTCACCGCTCCCGCAGGTTTCAAGGCCGCCGGAATCAGCGCCGGTATCAAGATTTCCGGAAGGCCAGACCTTGCGCTGGTGTTCAACGAAGGGCCCGATTACGCCGCGGCAGGGGTCTTCACCCGAAACAAGGTGAAGGCCGCCCCGGTGCTGTGGTCTCAGCAAGTGCTCACCACGGGCCGTCTGCGCGCGGTCATCCTCAACTCCGGTGGCGCCAACGCCTGCACCGGTCCGCAGGGATTTCAGGACAGCCACGCCACCGCCGAGGAGGTCGCCAAGACCCTCAGCGACTGGGGGACCGAGACCGGCGCCATCGAGGTGGCGGTGTGCTCTACCGGATTGATCGGCGACCGGTTGCCCATGGACAAGGTGCTGACCGGAGTGCAGGAGATCGTGCACGAACTGGCCGGGGGACTTGGAGGCGGAACCGACGCCGCGCATGCCATCATGACCACTGATACCGTGCCCAAAGAGGTTGCACTGCACCATAAAGCAGGTTGGACGGTAGGCGCCATGGGCAAGGGCGCGGGCATGCTCGCCCCGTCTCTAGCCACCATGCTGGTGGTCATCACGACCGATGCCGCGGTATCGGCCGAGCAGCTGGATTCGGCGCTGCGGGCCGCCACCGCCCGTACCTTCGACCGGCTCGATGTCGACGGCAGCTGTTCCACCAACGACACCGTGCTTCTGTTGGCCTCAGGGGCCAGCGAGATTACCCCCGACCCAGCGGAATTCGCCGAGGCGGTAGTGCAGGTGTGCGACGATCTCGCCGCCCAATTACAGGCCGATGCCGAGGGCGTCACCAAACGGGTTCTGATCACCGTCGCCAGTGCCGCCAGCGAGGACGACGCGGTTGCCGCCGCGCGGACCGTCGCGCGCGACAGTCTGGTCAAAACAGCACTGTTCGGTTCCGACCCCAACTGGGGCCGGGTGCTGGCCGCGGTGGGTATGGCTCCGATAGAGCTCAATCCGGATCGAGTTACGGTGTCGTTCAACGGAAACCTGGTATGCGCCAATTGCACCGGTCAGCCGGGCGCTCGTGATATCGATTTGTCCGGACCGGATGTCGAGGTACTCATCGACCTCGGCGCCGGGAATCACACGGCGACCGTCCGGACCACCGATCTATCGCATGCGTACGTCGAAGAGAATTCGGCGTACAGCTCGTGAAGGCCCCGAAGAAAGCACGCGTACTGGCCGAGGCTCTGCCGTGGCTCAAGAAGCTGCACGGCACCATCGTCGTGATCAAATACGGCGGCAACGCCATGACCGACGATGCCCTCAAGAACGCTTTTGCCGAAGACATGGTGTTCCTGCGTAACTGCGGCATCCATCCGGTCGTCGTGCACGGAGGCGGCCCGCAGATCACCTCGATGCTGAAAAAGCTTGGCGTGCCCGGCGAATTCAAGGGCGGCTTTCGGGTCACCACCCCGGAAGTGCTCGACATCGCACGCATGGTGCTGTTCGGCCAGGTCGGCCGCGAGCTGGTCGGGTTGATCAACGGACACGGACCGTACGCCGTGGGAATCACGGGAGAGGACGCGCAACTTTTCACCGCCGTTCGGCGGACCGCGACGGTCGACGGCGTCGAGACCGATATCGGTCTGGTGGGCGATGTGGCACAGGTGAATCCGGAAGCGATCCTCGACCTGATCGATGCCGGGCGCATCCCGGTGGTATCCACCGTCGCCCCCGATGCAGACGGCGTGGTGCACAACCTCAATGCCGACACCGCCGCCGGCGCGCTCGCCGAAGCCCTTGGCGCCGAACGGCTTCTGATGCTGACCGATATCGAGGGTCTGTACACCGACTGGCCCGATCGGGAATCGCTGGTCACGGAGATCCCGGCCGAAGATCTGCGTGCACTCCTTCCCAGCCTGGAATCGGGCATGATTCCCAAGGTCGAAGCGTGTCTCCGTGCGGTGGACGGCGGAGTGCCCAGTGCCCACATCATCGACGGGCGCGTCGAACACTGTGTCTTGGTCGAGCTATTCACGGACGAGGGTGTCGGAACGATCGTCAGGAGCAGCCATGAATAAAGCGAGTACGAGCAACACCAGCCAGACTCAGCAGCGCTGGGAACACGTCATGATGAACAACTACGGCACACCGCCGGTTGTCCTTGCCGAGGGCGACGGTGCCGTCGTCACCGATGCCGACGGCAAGCGGTATCTGGATCTGTTGGCCGGCATCGCCGTCAATGTGTTGGGTCACCGCAACCAGGCTGTCATCGATGCCGTCACACAGCAGCTCTCCACGTTGGGGCACACCTCGAATCTGTACGCGACAGGGCCCGGCATCGAACTCTCCGAGGCCCTCATCGCGCGGCTGGGTGTTCCCGGCAAGGTCTTTCTCTGCAATTCCGGCACCGAAGCCAACGAGGCCGCATTCAAGCTGACTCGGCTTACCGGACGGACCAAAGTCGTAGCGGCCGAGGGTGCGTTTCACGGCCGCACGATGGGATCGCTCGCGCTCACCGGCCAGCCGACAAAGCAAGCGCCATTTGAGCCGTTACCCGCGGGAGTGGTCCATGTGCCGTACGGAGACCTGTCCGCCATTGCGGCCGTGGTCGACAGTGATACTGCCGCGGTCTTCCTGGAACCGATCATGGGCGAGGGTGGAGTGGTTGTTCCGCCGGAGGGCTACCTCGTCGGCGTACGTGAGATCACCGCTCGCCACGGTGCGTTACTGGTACTCGACGAGGTGCAAACCGGAATCGGCCGAACGGGTACGTTTTTCGCACACCAACAGGTCGGTATCACCCCCGATGTGGTCACCTTGGCCAAAGGCCTCGGCGGTGGGCTACCCATCGGAGCCTGTATCGCGACCGGAGCTGCCGCCGACTTACTGACCCCTGGCATGCACGGCAGCACATTCGGAGGCAATCCGGTCTGTGCCGCAGCAGCACTGGCGGTGCTTCGTGTCCTCGATGAAGAGAACCTCATCGACCATGCTGCCGCCGCGGGGAAGTCGTTGAGTCACTCCATCGAAGAGCTCAACCATCCCTTGGTCGACCGTGTGCGCGGGGCGGGACTGCTCCTGGGCATCGTCTTGAACGAGCAACGCGCCAAGGCCGCCGAATCGGCCGCACGCGAGGCCGGGTTCCTGGTCAACGCCGCCGCGCCCGACGTGCTGCGGCTGGCGCCCCCGCTGATCATCACCGACGAACAGATCGGGCAGTTCATCGCCGCGTTGCCGGGAATCCTCGACACCGCAGAACAGGAGCAGGCATGATTCAGCCGAAGTCACGTCGTCATTTTTTACGAGACGACGATCTCTCACCCGCGGAGCAGGCCGAAGTCCTTGCGCTGGCAGCTGAACTCAAGAAGGCGCCGTTCTCGCGGCGCCCGCTAGAGGGCCCGCGCGGCGTCGCCGTCATTTTCGAGAAGAATTCCACTCGAACCCGGTTCTCCTTCGAGATGGGTATCGCGCAGCTGGGTGGACACGCGGTAGTGGTCGACAGCCGCACGACTCAACTCGGTCGCGAAGAGACGCTCGAGGACACCGGACAGGTGCTGTCCCGGTACGTCGAAGCCATCGTGTGGCGCACCTACGCGCAGGAACGCCTGACCGCCATGGCAAGCGGTGCCTCCGTCCCTATTGTCAATGCCCTGTCCGACGACTTTCACCCGTGCCAGGTGCTCGCCGATCTGCAGACACTCGCCGAACGCAAAGGCTCGCTGGCCGGTCTACGTCTGACGTATCTCGGCGACGGTGCGAACAACATGGCGCATTCGTTGATGGTCGGCGGCGTTACCGCCGGTATCCACGTGACGATCGCAGCACCCAATGGGTTTGCGCCGCACGTTAAGTACGTGACCGCCGCGGAGAAGATCGCCGCGAACACGGGAGCTTCGGTGACCGTGACGGCCGACCCGCGGGCCGCCGCGGCGGGCGCCGACGTCCTTGTCACCGATGCCTGGACCTCGATGGGGCAGGAGAATGACGGGCTCGACAGGGTCCGGCCGTTTCGGCCGTTTCAGGTAAACCAGGAGCTGCTCGGCCTGGCAGATTCCGAAGCCATTGTCCTGCACTGCCTTCCCGCCCATCGCGGTGAAGAGATCACCGATGAGGTGATCGACGGCCCGCGTAGCGCCGTCTGGGACGAGGCCGAGAACCGCTTGCACGCCCAGAAGGCACTGCTGGCGTGGCTGTTGGAGCAGCGATGATCGCCCGCGAATGGGCGGTACGCCTACCTTGCGCGCAGAGCCAAGGGCACAGACGATGACGGCCGCGCACGCGGCCGATACCCGAGCAGGCCGGCAGGCCCGCATCGTGGCGCTGCTGTCCACTCAATCGGTGCGCAGCCAGGGCGAATTGGCCGCACTTTTGGCTGCCGAGGGCATCGAGACCACCCAGGCCACCTTGTCCCGGGATCTCGACGAGCTCGGGGCCGTCAAACTCCGCGCCGCCGACGGCGGAGTTGGGGTGTACGTGGTGCCCGAGGACGGCAGTCCCGTTCGTGGGGTGTCCGGCGGCACCGACCGGCTATCCCGGTTGCTGGGGGAGCTGCTGGTATCCACCGACGCCAGCGGTAATCTCGCGGTACTGCGCACACCGCCCGGTGCCGCTCACTATCTCGCCAGCGCGATCGATCGCGCCGCGTTACCCGACGTTGTCGGGACCATCGCGGGGGATGACACCATTGCGGTGATCGCCCGTGAACCCATGACCGGAGCCCAGCTCGCCACACAGTTCGAACAGCTTGCCTAAGAGAGAGATGACATGACCACCCAATCGACAACGTCTGACCGCGTAATCCTGGCCTACTCCGGCGGTCTCGATACCTCCGTGGCGATCAGCTGGATCGGTAAGGAGACCGGCCGCGAGGTCGTGGCCGTCGCCATCGACCTCGGTCAGGGCGGCGAGGACATGGAAGTGGTGCGCCAGCGCGCCCTCGACTGCGGCGCGGTCGAAGCCGTTGTCGTCGATGCCCGGGACGAATTCGCCAATGAATACTGCCTGCCCACCATCCAGTCCAATGCGCTGTATATGGATCGGTACCCGCTGGTGTCGGCGATCAGCCGCCCGTTGATCGTCAAGCACCTGGTTGCTGCGGCACGCGAGCACGGCGGCGGGATCGTCGCCCATGGCTGCACCGGCAAGGGTAACGACCAGGTGCGATTCGAGGTCGGCTTCGCCTCGCTGGCACCGGATTTGGAAGTGCTGGCACCGGTTCGTGACTACGCCTGGACCCGCGAGAAGGCCATCGCGTTCGCCGCGGAGAATGCGATACCGATCAACGTGACGAAGAAGTCACCGTTCTCGATCGATCAGAACGTATGGGGCCGTGCGGTCGAAACAGGCTTCCTGGAAGACCTTTGGAACGCACCCACCAAGGACGTATATGACTACACCGAAGATCCGACCCTCAACTGGGGTGCGCCCGACGAGCTGATCGTCAGCTTCGACAAGGGCGTACCGACCGCGATCGACGGCAACCCCGTCACCGTGCTGGAGGCCATCGTCGAGCTCAACCGTCGGGCAGGCGCCCAGGGTGTGGGTCGCCTGGACGTCGTGGAAGACCGGCTGGTCGGCATCAAGAGCCGTGAGATCTACGAGGCTCCGGGGGCGATGGTCCTCATCACCGCGCACGAGGAACTCGAACACGTGACCCTGGAGCGTGAACTTGGAAGGTACAAGCGCGGCACCGATCGCAAGTGGTCGGAGTTGGTGTACGACGGCCTGTGGTATTCACCGCTGAAGCGCTCGCTCGAGGCGTTCGTCGCCGACACCCAGCAGCATGTCTCCGGGGACATCCGGCTGGTGCTACACGGTGGAAACATCGCGGTGAACGGTCGTCGCAGCGCCGAGTCTCTGTACGACTTCAACTTGGCCACCTACGACGAGGGCGACAGCTTCGATCAGTCGAGCGCCAAGGGCTTCGTACACATTCACGGTTTGTCCTCGAAGATTTCCGCGCAACGGGACCTCGCGGGGAAGTGAGCACCAACGAAGGCTCTCTGTGGGGCGGCCGGTTCGCCGGCGGTCCAGCTCCCGCACTGGCGGCGTTGAGCAAGTCGACCCATTTCGATTGGGTCTTGGCGCCCTACGATATTCGGGCATCCATCGCTCATGCCCGGGTGCTCCGCAAGGCGGACCTGCTCACCGATGATCAGCTGTCCGCGCTGGTCGACGGTCTGCAGCGGCTGGACCGCGACGTCGCGTCGGGCACGTTTGCCCCGGCCGACACCGACGAAGATGTGCACGGTGCGCTCGAACGCGGACTGATCGAACGAGTGGGGCCCGATATCGGCGGCCGCCTGCGTGCCGGTAGGTCCCGAAATGATCAGGTGGCCACACTATTTCGGATGTGGCTGCGCGACGCGGCCGGACGCGTTTCCGAAGGTGTGCTCGACCTTGTGCAGGCGCTGGCCGATCAGGCCGGTGCGCATCCCGATGCGATCATGCCGGGCAAGACCCATCTGCAGGCAGCTCAACCGGTACTGCTCGCGCATCATCTGCTGGCACACGCGCAACCGCTGCTGCGTGATGTGGATCGTCTCGTCGACTGGGACCGACGCACCGCCGTCTCACCCTATGGAGCCGGGGCCCTGGCAGGGTCGTCATTGGGCCTGGACCCGGACGCCATCGCCTTGGATCTGGGTTTCACTGCGGCTGCGGATAATTCGATAGACGCGACATCGGCACGTGATTTCGCGGCCGAGGCCGCCTTTGTTTTCGCCATGATCGCCATCAATTTGTCGCGGCTGTCGGAAGACATCATCTTGTGGGGCACCACTGAATTCGGATACGTCACCCTTGATGACTCATGGTCCACGGGTAGTTCGATCATGCCCCAGAAGAAGAACCCGGACATCGCGGAGCTGGCACGCGGCAAGTCGGGACGACTGATCGGCAACCTCACCGGCCTGCTCGCCACCTTGAAGGCGCAACCGTTAGCGTACAACCGGGACCTGCAGGAAGACAAGGAGCCACTGTTCGATTCGGTGGCTCAGCTGGAGTTACTTCTGCCCGCGATGGCGGGGCTGGTCGCCACGCTGCGATTCCACACCGATCGCATGGCACAGCTCGCTCCCGCGGGATTCACGCTAGCCACCGATCTGGCGGAATGGATAGTGCGTCAAGGTATTCCGTTCCGCATCGCGCACGAAGCAGCGGGGGAGGCGGTTCGTGTGGCTGAGGCCCGCGGCGTCGGTCTTGAAGACCTCACCGACGACGAGTTCGCGGCCATTCACCCGGAGCTGACCGGCGAGGTACGTGACGTACTGACCACCGCCGGGTCCGTCGCCTCACGCAGCGCGCGCGGCGGCACCGCCCCTGAGCGGGTTGCTGAGCAGCGTGAGCTGGTGTTGGCGCGTCTGAACGTGCTCCGCGGTTCGAGCGGCAATCATCCAGGCTAATATCCAGCCATGGACGGTGAGCCGGACCCGACGTCATCGGGCCCCGGTCCGGGGGGTGGGGTACCGGACGACCCAAATGCGGCATGGCGCCGTCCTGGTACCGCGGAAACAATGGACGCTGTCTCCACCGTCTCGGAAAGCCCCGCGCTGCCTGCGCCGCAAGGTGTTGTCGGCCGGTTGACCGCATCGGTTCGGTCGTGGTGGCACGACCTTGAGTTCGTTCAGATGTGGCATGTCGTGGCGGTGGCGGCGATTCTCGCCACCGCCGGGTTTGGCGGCTTAGATGCCGTGGACAAGACACCGCAGACTTTCGATCTTGGCAAGCCCTTCGACAATGGTGAATTCACCATTACAGTGCTAAGGGCCGTTCTGCGATCGGAAATCGTGGGTGGCGGAGCTGTGATCGCGAAAGAGAAGCCCGGGCGGACGTACCTTGCGGTCCTCGCGGAAATCACCAACAACTCGGACAGAGCCGACGTCGTCAGCGGCAATTTTTCCGTGCCGAATGTCGCAGACGCACAAGATATTTCCCTGATTCAGAGCCAGAGAGCCTCGGTTCTTCGCATCGAAGACGGCAGCTTTTTGGTCACGCTGCAACCTGACATCACAGAGAAGGTGGCGGTGGTGTGGAGCGTCCCTTCCGCCGCCGTGCTACCCGGATCCCAGGTGTCGGTTCAGGTGCCATATCGAAAATTCAGCCGTGGCCTGGTGCTCTATGGCGAGGGCTGGGTCGATGACGGCAAGAGCGCAACAACCAGTGTGCCGGTGGAGGTGTCTTCGTGATCTTCTGGAAAAAATTCGAGGCCTTCCGGGCCTCGTCGCCGCTTCTACGTATATCCAGCACGGCGGTAGTGGTAGCTGTCTTACTGTCTGCCTCCGTCTTCGTCTGGAATCGCCTGCCAGATGCTGCCACGACTCAAAACGCCTTCGATGTTCACGGCACCATGGGAAGTTCGGTAACCGGTCGGTTGTTCTCGGCCACGGTGACCAAGGTCGGGATCGGGCCGGTCGTCAAACACACCGGTTTTTCTCCGCGTCAACGAAACATCAAGTCCGCCGGTCAATGGGTCGTCGTCAAACTCAACATCACATCAATGAGCGAGGCTTCCCAAGCCGACGCGATATTGGAGCTAGGCGACAAGGGCTACACACCTGACAGCCGGCTTGAGGGTTCCACCTTGCTTGGCGCACCGCTGACTCCACTGATCCCCGCGACCGGTGTATTCGTTTTCGAGGTCAGCCCGCGTATTCTTGAGCGTGCCCGCTCCGCGAAACTGTACATTTTCTACGCCGCTGGGCAGTACAAATGGGATTCGCGGCTCGTCATAGACATTCCGCTTGACACCGAGCATGCGCCACGCGCATCCATCATCGCGCTGCCAAAGACGTTGGTTGGTAAGCAATGAGTGAGACGCAAATTACCGAAAGTCCACGACATCGACGTGAGCGAGGCCAAGGCCAGTTACCGTTGCGTTCACGCCTGTGGTTTCGCAACGCCGTCGCGGGAGTGATTGTCATAGTGGTGTTCGCCGGGGTGTGGGCCGTCTCGTTCCGCGACTCGTGGGGCGACTATCGAGCGAGTGTCGTTCCTCTCCATCTGATTGCAACCGGCCAGTCGGGAGAGGCATACGGCCAGACATGGCGCCTCGCCGGAGTCAGGCGCCTCGGCAAAGCTCCGCACGGAGCCAACGGAGTGGTTCCCAAGGGAGCCGAACTTGCGGTGGTGACAATAGAGCGCTCCGGCCCGGTTCCGCAGAATTTCTTTTGCGACGGGAGAATTACCGATGGTGAGCATCTGTGGCCGGAGGCCCCGTTCCTGTCCTACACCGTGACGCCCCCAGATGGCGTCGTCGATCATTGCGACAAACCGGGAAACCTGCAGTTCACCTTCCTGGTGCCCGACGACATCACGATGACCGCTATCGATGTGGTGAACCCAGTGGGGGGCGGGGACCAAATTCTGGTCAGACTTGAGATTCCCTAGTTCTATCGATCGGCAACAACGGGATTCACAGTGCGAGAGCGTTTTCCGGGTCAGCTGGGTAGTCGACAACCTCGTTGTCCTGTAGCGCCGCTGCTTCCGCTTCTGCCTTTTCGACACAATGGGCGAAGACCGATGTGATGACGCAAACCCTCAGGGATGCGACAAGCACACCTGAAATCGCTGTCAACACCGGGGCAACACCATTCCAGAAGGACAGCGGATGTGGGCCTAACAACCAGGCGAAACCACGAGTCAAGTATCCACCGACCTGCATTTGCGTGGTCAGGAAACTATCGGACATGTCCAACCACGCCAAGCAGAGATACACCAGTACATAGCCGGACAGCAGGACCAATCCTCCGTGCAGCACCAGGCGAGCCGAATCGATAATAGGTTTGGCGCTGCCGAACTGTGACAGCAGCCAGTCCTTGGCCTTACCTCGGGTCTGCTCGGATACCCTGCCACTCACCTTGCGCTGCACCTGGTCTCGGGTGGGTGCGAGTTTGTCGGCCACCACTTGGCCGTCAACACCTGCCAGCCGCCGCAGCACTCCCCGCCAGCTGGCATTACTCGATGAGCCGTAAACGATGCCGGCAATGGCCAGCCAGATAAGTGGTACGGCCGCCGCACCCCAGACGATCTGCCACGCGTCACTCACGAAGGTCCAGAGAACTTCCAGAGGGCGAAAATGCGAGAACAGTTCACTGCGCATATCGTCAAGCCACACGACGATACGGCGTTCCTTGAACCAGGCCGATGGGCTCAGGAAGAAGTTCACACCCTTGCTGGCAGAAAAGGACAACACCAGGAAGACCCACAAAGCATCCAGGTACACCCTGATGAAGACAAACCATCCGGGCAGCCGGTTCTTTATCGGCTTGAGATTCAAGACCATCCGGAGGACAAAAGCACCGGCAATCAGTACCCAGACGTAATCCGTAACCGGAACATTCCCCAAGTTGACCACCTGGGTGCCGGTCGTCATATGGGCGCCCACGCGGTGCCACATGGCCTTCTGCTCGTAGGTCAGCCAGTCATCCTGGAACATCTTCCAAGCCAGGTAGATAACAAAAAACGGCAGTACAACATTGGCGAATATGTCGACATTGCGTAAGGAGATCCTGGGCATGGCCGCCAACACCGGAATCGCCGAGCGGAGGACCAGGAACATCGCGATGATCGACCCAAGCCGGGCTAAACCCGCAAAGGGCATCAGTAGGTCGACCACGAGATAGTTGTTCCATGCATATTTGGCGGCCAGTTCGATGACAATATTGCGCCCCAGCAGGCCCAGCAGATAGCACGCAGCCAGTTGAGGCAGATACATCACCCAGAGGCGTAGCGGCCTCAGCAACAGATTCCCCACCGCGCCATCGTAGAGGCTCGCACCACACTGCCGCCTCCGATCAGGTGACAGGGATTTGGTCAACCGGGTACACCCATTGTGACAGGATGAGCGGGCCCTCACCTGGGCATCCCGGGTGGACGATCGGTATCTAAGGAGTAGCAGTGGCCTTCAATCTCTCCTCCTTGACCAAGCCTGTCGCACGCCTGGCAGCCACCGCGCAGAACGGGCTTGAGGTCCTGCGCCTCGGTGGACTCGAGACCGGCAGCACCGCCTCATCGCACCAGATCGTCGAGAGCGTGCCCATGTACCGGCTGCGCCGCTACTTCGCGCCGGGTGCGGCCGGGGCAGAGGACGCCGGGCCCGTCGTCCTCATGGTTCATCCCATGATGATGGCGGCCGACATGTGGGACGTCACCCAGGACGGTGGCGCCGTCGGCATGCTGCACCGGGCCGGTATCGATCCGTGGGTCATCGACTTCGGTAGCCCCGACCGGATGGCCGGAGGCATGGAGCGCACGCTGTCCGATCACGTCGTCGCGATCAGTGACGCCATCGAGACCGTGCACCGTATCACCGGCCGCCAGATACACCTGGCCGGCTACTCCCAGGGTGGCATGTTCTGCTATCAGACTGCGGCACTGCGAAAGTCGCGCACCATCGCGAGCATCATCACCTTCGGCTCGCCGGTCGACGCCAACGCCGCGATGCCCATGGGCATGCCGGCCGGGCTTTCGGCCGACATTGCCGAATTCATGGCCGACCACGTATTCAGCCGATTCTCCATTCCCGCATGGTCAGCACGGCTCGGGTTCCAGATGCTGGATCCGGTCAAGACCATCAGAGGACGCCTCGATTTCCTGCGGCAGCTGCACGACCGGGACGCGCTGCTCCCTCGCGAGCAGCAGCGCAAATTCCTGGCCAATGAGGGCTGGATCGCATGGTCCGGTCCCGCGATCGCCGAGCTGCTGCGTCAGTTCGTAGTGCACAACCGCATGACCACCGGCGGCTTCACCGTCAACGACCGGGTGGTCACCCTCAGTGATATCACCTGCCCGGTTCTGGCGGTCGTCGGCGAGGTCGACGACATCGGACAGCCCGCTTCGGTGCGCGGCATTCTGCGTGCCGCACCCAAGGCCGACGTCTACGAGTACCTCATCCGCGCTGGTCATTTCGGTCTGGTCGTCGGTTCGACCGCCGTCGCCCAGACTTGGCCGACGGTCAGTCAATGGGTGCAATGGCGCGAAGGCGAAGCTTCGAAACCCCCGTCAGTGGATCTCATGTACGAGCACGAAACCGGCCAACTCGACGGCGGCGGTGTCCTGCTCGCTTCCCGTGTCGCACATGGTCTGAGCACCACGACCGAGGTTGCCATCGCGGCCGCCCGCACCGCGGGGGCGGCCGCCGCGGCAGCCAATAAGTCGGTGAAATCCATTGCCGTCGAGGCGGTTCGCACACTTCCGCGGTTGACACGCCTCGGGCAGATTCACGATCACACCCGAATCTCCATGGGCCGGTTGATGACCGAACAGGCGCGTCGCACCCCGCACGGCGAGTGCTTCCTCTTCGACGGCCGCGTGCACACCTATGAGGCGGTCGATCGCCGCATCAACAACGTCGTCAAGGGTCTCATCGAGGTGGGAGTCCGCCAAGGCGTGCGGGTGGGCATTCTCATGGAGACCCGCCCCAGCGCCTTGGTCGCCATCGCCGCGCTGTCGCGCCTGGGTGCCGTCGCGGTCCTGCTGCCGCCGGATGCCGATCTCGAGGTCGCCGTCAAGCTGGGGGAGATCTCCGAACTACTCACTGACCCGCCGAATCTTCCTGTCGCACAGGGTCTTCCGGTCCACGTGCTGGTACTCGGCGGCGGCGAGTCGCGCGACCTGGCGATTCCCGATGACGGCTCAACCATCGACATGGAAAAGATCGATCCTGACGCCGTCCAATTGCCCGGGTGGTACCGGCCAGATCCCGGTCAAGCCCGTGACTTGGCGTTTGTGATGTTCAGTGGCACCGGCGCCAAGCTGCTGCCGAAACAGCTCACCAATCATCGGTGGGCGCTGTCGGCGTTCGGCACCGCGTCGGCCGCCGCGCTCAGCGCCACCGACACCGTGTATTGCCTCACGCCGCTGCATCATCAGTCCGGGCTGCTGGTCAGCATCGGTGGAGCGGTGGCCGGCGGTGCGCGAATTGCGTTGTCGCGCGGGCTCGATCCCGATCGATTCGTCCAGGAGATCCATCAGTACGGCGTCAGCGTGGTGTCCTATACCTGGGCCATGATGCATGAGGTTATCGACGATCCGGCGCTGGCTCTCGGCGCGCATCATTCGGTCCGCCTGTTCATCGGATCGGGCATGCCCGCAGGCCTGTGGCGACGGGTCACCGAGAAGTTTGAGCCCGCCCGTGTCGTCGAATTCTTCGCGACAACCGACGGCGAGGCGGTGCTGGCCAATGTATCCGGCACGAAGGTCGGCAGTAAGGGTCGCCCGCTACCCGGCGGCGGCAAGGTGCGGCTGGCCGCGTACGACCCCATTGAGGATGTGATCATCGAGGGGGAGGACGGCTTCGTGCAGATCGCCGAACCCGGGGAGGTCGGCCTGCTGTTGGCGAAGCCGCCGGGAGACGTTGACCCCACCGCTGCGGTGCGACGCGGCGTATTCGCCCCCGGAGACACCTGGGTGTCTTCTGAGTTCCTGTTCCGCCGTGATGAAGACGGCGACTTCTGGATGCTCGATGGTCGGGGCACCGCGATCCGAACAACACAGGGCGTTGTCTATGCCGAGGCCACCAGCAACGCGCTGGGCGCTCTGGGTGCCATCGATCTGGTCGCGACGTATCCGGTGGAATCGAGCGAAACCACGCTCGCGGTGACGGCAGTGGTGCTGCGCCCCGGCGAGGCGCTGTCGCCCGCGGATCTGGCCGAAGCGTTTGCGGCCGTGCCGATCTCCGAACGTCCGGACATCATCAAGGTGGTTCCGAATCTGCCGTTGAGTGCCTCCTACCGACCGTCGACAACACACCTGCGCGCTTCGGGCTTGCCGAAGCCGGGCCGGCAGACGTGGCACCTCGATCCGGAATCGGGCGCCTACCACCGACTTACTGCCGCGACGGTTGAGGCGCTGCAGGGCGCGGCCCACTAGGGCTCTACAAGGTGCCCCACCCACACGCCGCCGTCTCGCCTTCTGCTGCTGATGTGGTGGGGTGTTGTTAGGCTGACGTCCGCGATACCGGAAGGAACTCGTCATGCCGACACGCCCACGTGCCCTCGCGGGTACCGCGCTGGCCACGGTCGGCCTCTGCGCCGCCCTGGCGTTCGGGCCCGGCGCCGGCACCGCCCGCGCCGACGTACTGGATGACATCGCGCACGAGTACTCGACGGGCACCAGTGGCGGTCAGGTCTCCAACCTGGTCCGCACCTCGCTGCAGCTGCGTGCAAAGGGCGCCCAGGTCAGTTCGGCACAGAACGATGCCCTCAAAGCCGCCCTGGACAAGCGCCCCAGCCAAATGCCGCTGATCAACACACTGAAGTCGGTCATCGCTGTGCAGACGCAGTTCCTCAAGGCCGCTCAGAAGCCGCAGCAGCCTGTCCACATCGGCATCAGCGGCACCAACGGAACCAACAACCCGAACGGTGGGCCTCCCAACGTCAATCCCGGACCGGGTATCGGCGTCAGTGGGGGCGGCGGTCAGCAGATCTTCAACCAGAACATCCCGCTGGGCTGATTGCACCGATATGCCTCTTGACGCCGCACTTTTAGCCATCCTGGTCTGCCCGGTCGATCGCGGGACACTCCTGCTCATCGGGGGCGACACGGACGGCATCCTCTACAACCCCCGCCTGCGCAAGGCCTACCGGATCGAGAATTCGATCCCTGTGCTGTTGCCGGACGAGGCGCGTGAGGTGTCCGACGAGGAACACCAGCGCTTCACTGCGTGATGTTTGGCAGCTCACCCGTCAGATATCGCTGAATGTTCGGCCCCACGGTGAGGGCGATCTGCTCTGAGGTCAGCGAGGCCAGCGGTTCGATCGCCAGGATGTACCGGCCCACCAAGATGCCGGCCATCTGCGTGATCGCGAACTCGGCCCGCAGGACGCCGCTGCCGACCGGAGTGTTGACGCGCTCGGTGATGATGTTGACCAAGACCTCGCGGAAGAAGACCCGCACCAACCCGTCGTCGGCGCCGGCCAGAGCCGAGCGGAACACCGCCAGCACGTTGGCGCCAAACTCGGAATCCCATAACGCAACGATCAGCCGAGGAATCGCCACCCCCAGTTCCTCGACGGGAACCTCGCGGAGGGGTTGCAACACCGCACTCGGATCGACCGGCAGCTGCACCACCTCGCGGAAAAGATCGAGCTTTGTCCCGAAGTAGTGGTGGATGAGTGCGGGGTCCACTCCGGCCTCGGCGGCAATGGACCGCATCGAAGTTTTGTCGATTCCGTTGACCGAGAACAGTTTTCGAGCACTCGCGAGGATGTCGTCACGGGTGTTGCTGGTACCCGGACGGCGCCCGGGCCGCTTTGAACTCACCGGCATCACGTTACTGAACTATCGCGGGCCCCAGGTAGCGCCGCGCGGAGCCCGCAGTGAACCCGCGACGGTCAAGCACAATCGGGGAGTGAGCGCCGAGATTCTGAAGACCCACCCGGTGAAGGCCGCGCGGCGCCTGCTCGGCGCCACCATCGAGTCACGTGGCGTACGGGCGCTGATCGTTGAGGTGGAGGCGTACGGGGGCGTGCCGGACGGTCCGTGGCCCGATCCTGCCTCACACTCGTTTCGCGGCCCGACGAACCGCAACCGGGTGATGTTCGGGCCTGCCGGCCACCTGTACGTCTACCGAAGCCACGGAATTCACCTGTGCGCCAATGTGGTGTGCGGCCCGGACGGTGTCGCCTGCGGTGTCTTGATCCGTGCCGCGGCGATAATCGATGGTGCGCCGATCTGTTGGCAACGACGTCCGGCTGCGCGCAACGACGCGAGTTTGGCCCGCGGCCCCGGCAACTTGGGCGCCGCGCTCGCAATCACCCAGGAGGACAACGGCGTCGACGTATTCGACGCCGTTAGCCCGGTGCGCATCGTGTTGAGTCGCACGCGGAAGGCGCAGTCCGGGCCACGCGTGGGTGTCAGTCTGGCGGCGGATCGTCCGTGGCGGTTCTGGCTGCCCGAATACCCGGAGGTATCTGCGTACCGGCGCAGTCCCCGTGCACCACAGCCGGATACGGGTGAACATGGGTAGCAATCGGGTCGGCGCCTATCTGCGCTGGCTGCACACACAGGGTGGTCAGGTCCCGGCGGACGTCGTGGACGGCCGGCTGATCACCATCCCCGAACTGCCATTCCCTGCGGGCACCCGGAAACACCTGCCTGTCGGCCCTGCAGTCCGCTAGTTCATCACGGCGGTCTCCGACGACCTCGGCGGGCCGCCGGGACCCGACTGGGACGAGCGGTATCCGGCACGCTGAACCCGATAAGGGATGATCGTCTCCGTGGCTTCCCCGACTAATGATCCTCGCGCAAGCGGCTCATCCATCCTCGACGAGCTGACCTGGCGCGGCCTCATCGCGCAGACAACCGACCGCGACGCGCTCGCGGCCGATATCGCGAAGGGCCCGATCAGTGTCTATGGGGGCTTCGACCCCACCGCGGCGAGCCTGCACGCCGGGCATCTGGTTCCGCTGCTCACGCTGAGCCGATTCCAGCGGGCGGGGCACCGGCCGATCGTGTTGGCGGGGGGAGCGACGGGTCTCATCGGAGACCCGCGGGACACCTCCGAACGCAGCCTGCATGGCGCCGACACCGTGGCCGAGTGGGCGGGCCGAATTCGTGGCCAACTGGAGCGTTTTGTCGAATTCAGTGACAGCCCAACCGGAGCCATCGTCGCGAACAACCTTGACTGGACCGGCCAGCTCACCGCGCTGGAGTTCCTGCGTGATCTAGGCAAACACTTCTCCGTCAACGTCATGCTCGACCGCGACACCATCCGCCGGCGCCTGGAGGGCGACGGCATCTCCTACACCGAGTTCTCGTACATGCTGCTGCAGGCCAATGACTACGTGCAGCTGCACCGAAAGTACGGCTGCTCGTTGCAGATCGGTGGCTCCGATCAGTGGGGCAACATCGTGGCCGGAGTGCGGCTCGCCCGCCAGCTCGATGGCGCCTCGGTGCATGCCTTGACCGTTCCGCTGGTGACAGCGGCCGACGGCACCAAGTTCGGTAAGTCCACCGGTGGCGGCAACCTCTGGCTCGATCCGGAGATGACGAGCCCTTACGCCTGGTACCAGTACTTCATCAACACCGCCGACGCCGACGTGGTGCGGTACCTGCGCTGGTTCACGTTCCTCTCCGCCGACGAGGTCGACGAGCTGCAGACGGCGACGACGGAACGCGCGCATGAGCGCGCCGCGCAGCGCCGATTGGCCGCCGAGGTCACCACGCTGGTGCATGGTGAAAGCGCCACTCAGGCTGTCGAACACGCCAGCGGCGCGCTGTTCGGCCGTGGCGAGCTGGACCGCCTCGACGAGGGCACCCTGACCGCCGCCCTTACCGAGGCGGGAAACGGAGAGCCCGCCCGGCTCACCGACGGCGAACCCGACACCATCGTGGATCTCCTGGTGAGCAGCGGGCTTTCGGAAAGCAAGGGCGCCGCACGCCGCACCATCAAGGAGGGTGGCGTGTACGTCAACAACACGCGGGTCGACGCCGAGGACTGGACCCCGAGTGATGGCGATTACCTCACCGGGGGCTGGTTGGTACTGCGCCGCGGCAAGCGGAACATCGCGGGGGTTCAGCGAGTCCGCTAGTTCTAAGGTCCGCTAGGTCCACTACGCCCATTGGGGTTCAACGGATTCCTTGACCTTGCCGTCCTCACCGAAGATGAGGAAGCGGGTGAAGGTCCGCGCGAACCATCGATCGTGAGTGACCGCGATGACCGTGCCGTCGAAGGCCGCCAGCGCGTCCTCCAGTGCCTCCGCCGAGTGCAGGTCCAGGTTGTCGGTCGGCTCATCGAGCAGTAGCAGGGTTGAGCCCATCAGCTCCAGCAGCAGGATCTGAAAGCGGCCCTGCTGCCCACCGGACAGCGAGCCGAATGTCTGCTCGGCGGACGGTGCCAACCCGTAGCGGTCCAGGATTCGTGAAGCCTGCTCGCGCCCGTGTCCGGCGCGCCTCTCGTCCCCGTGATGCAGGATGTGCAGCAGCGTGCGGTCCATCAGGCCCACATGATGGTGCGTCTGCGCGAACCAGCCGGGACGTACCCGTGCACCCAACCGAAGTCGTCCGCCGTGGCCCACCGATTCGGGAATCATCTCGCCAACCGGCAGCTGATCCTGCTCCGGGTCGGTGCCGCCGCAGGCCAGCAGCCGCAGGAAATGCGACTTGCCGGTTCCGTTGCCGCCCAATACTGCGACCCGGTCGCCGTACCACAGCTCGGCATCGAATGGGCGTGTGAGGCCGGTTAATTCAAGTTTTTCCGCGATCACGGCACGTTTGGCGGTGCGTCCGCCCGCAAGACGCATGCGCACGTTCTGCCGCAGCGGCACCGCTTCGGGCGGCCCCACCTCGTCGAACCGGCGCAGCCGGGTCTCGGCGGCCTGCAGGCGGCTGGCCATATCGGAGTTGTAGGCCGCCTTCTGCCGGTACATCAGCACCAGATCGCGTAGCGCCGCCCGCTGTTCGTCCCAACGGCGACGCAATTCGGCGAGTTTGGCATTCCGATCCGCGCGAGTCTGGTGATATGTCGCAAACGAACCCGGATGCACCCACAAGGTCGATCCGGACCGCGTGGGTTCCAGCGTGGCAACCTGTCCGGCCACGCGATTGATCAGCTCGCGGTCGTGGCTGACGAACAGGATGGTTTTCGGCGACTCGGCGAGCCTCTCCTCAAGCCAGCGCTTGGCCGGGACATCGAGATAGTTGTCGGGCTCGTCAAGTAGCAGGACCTGGTGGGGTCCGCGCAGTAGTGCTTCGAGGACCAGCCGCTTCTGCTGACCTCCGGAGAGCGTGTTGACCCCGCGGAATCTGGCCAGCTCGTAGGGAATTCCGAGCGCGGCCATGGTGTGCACGTCACATTCGGTCTCGAACTCGTAGCCACCCACATCGGCCCAGTCGGCCAGTGCCTGCGCGTATTTGAGCTGATCGGGTTCGCTGTCGCGCTCCATGAGCGCCAGCTCCGCACGGTCGAGGCGCTCGGCGGCCAACCTGACGCGATCGGGCGCCACCGACAGCAGCAGATCGCGGACCGTCGAATCGTCACGAACCGATCCGATGAACTGCCGCATCACCCCGAGCTGCCCGCCACGGGTTACGGCGCCGTCGTGTGGATCGGCATCACCGGCGATAATGCGTAACAGTGTCGTCTTGCCGGTCCCGTTGGGGCCGATCAACGCCATTTTACTGCCCTCACCCACCCGCAGGCTGACATCGTGAAGTAGTGCTCTGCCGTCCGGGAGGTGGTAGCCGATGGCATCGAGCTGCACATGGCTCATGACTCCATAGTCTGCGGAACCGGTCACATAGATCGCCACCGAATTTCCGGCGGAGGGCTCGCTACCGGCATACTCGCGCTATAGAAGGAGGTGCCCGTGGACCAGCGAGGACCCAGGCAGCAGGGCCCGAGAAGGCAAGGCCCGAGTCGGCCCGCACGCGATTCGGGTGCCCAACGCGACGACCGCGGCGGTGGCTCTGCACGTCCACACCGGTCGGACGAGCGCGGTGGCGAGCGCCGTCAGCGTTCCGACGAGCGTGGCGGTGACCGCCCGCGGCGGGATCAGGGACCGCGCCCCCGGCGCACCGATGACCGACCGGCTCCACGAAACTTCGGCCCCGTCATTCCCGACGAGGTGGAGGCCAAGCAGCTCGCTCCGGATGTCCGCGCCGAATTGCTCAGCCTCGACAAGCACACCGCCGAGACGGTGGCCCGGCATCTGGTGACCGCCGGGAACCTGCTGGACGAGGACCCCGAGACCGCTCTTGCGCATGCCAAGGCCGCCAAGAGCCGTGCGGCCCGCATCGCGGCTGTCCGTGAGGCGCTCGGCATCGCCGCATATCACTGCGGAGATTGGGCGCTGGCGTTGTCCGAACTGCGTGCGGCCAAGCGCATGGGCACCCGCTCACCGCTGCTGGCGCTGATCGCCGACTGCGAACGGGGAGTGGGGCGGCCCGAACGCGCTCTCGAGCTCGCCCGCGGAGATGAGGCCAAGGCCCTCACCGGCGATGCCGCCGACGAACTGCGCATCGTCACCGCCGGAGCGCGCGCCGATATGGGACAGCTCGATCAGGCGTTGGCGGTGCTCTCCACTCCGGCACCGGATCCCAAGCGCGTCGGCGTGGTCGCGGCGCGGCTGTTCTACGCCTACGCAGACATCCTGTTGGCACTGGATCGCAAACCCGAAGCAGTGCAATGGTTCCTGCACGCCGCCAATGCCGACGTCGAGGGCCACACGGACGCCGAGGATCGGGCCGCCGAACTTGCCTGACACACTTGCCGGCTCATACGATTGCCTGCTCCTTGACCTTGACGGCACCGTGTTCCGGGGTGCCGAACCCACCCCCAATGCGATCGCGTCCTTGGCGGCCGCCGGCGATGCCCGGCAGCTGTACGTCACCAACAACGCCAGCCGGTCCGCACCCGAGGTGGCCGAACATCTGACCTCGCTGGGTTTCACCGCAGTCCCCGGCGACGTGGTCACCAGTGCGCAAAGCGCGGCCAGACTGCTCGCCGAGACACTCGGGCGTGATGAGGCGGTACTCGTGGTCGGTACCGAGGCGCTGGCGGCGGAGGTGGCCGCCGTCGGCCTCACGCCGGTGCGCAGCTTCGACAAGGACCCACGCGCTGTCGTGCAGGGACATTCGCCGGACACCTGCTGGACCACCCTCGCTGAGGCCGCCCTGGCCATCCGGGCGGGTGCGTACTGGGTGGCGGCCAATGTCGACGCGACGCTGCCGACCGAGCGGGGCCTGCTACCCGGAAACGGGTCGATGGTCGCCGCACTGCGCACCGCCACCGATGCCGATCCGGTAGTGGCCGGCAAGCCGGGGCGCGCACTCATCCAGGACGCGTTGGCCCGCGGCATCTTCACCCGGCCCCTTGTGGTCGGCGACCGCCTCGATACCGACATCTCCGGGGCCAATGGTGCGGGCCTGCCCAGCCTCATGGTGCTTACCGGTGTGAACAGCGCCATCGACGCGATCTGGGCGGACACCACGCACCGGCCCACGTTCTTGGGAGCGGATTTGAGCGCATTGCACCTCCCGCTAGCGGACGTGCGTATCGAATCGAAGCCGTCGTGGCAGGTCTCCGTGGCTGCAGATCAGGTGTCGGTCGGGTCTATCGAGGCCACCGGATCACCCTTGTCGCTGGCCCAGGCGCTGGCGGCCGCGGTCTGGGAGACCGATCCAGCCCCGGCCGTCAGGCCCATCGTGGCCACCGATGACCTGGCTGAACGCGCCTTGCAGCAGCTTTCTGCCGGATAGTGTGTCGTCGGCCCGGTGTCGTCGGGGAGATCCACTAGCCTTGAGCACGATGACCACCCCCAACGATGTCGCGCGCCAGACCGCCGGACCTGACCCCGATGAGGTCAGGTCTCAGGTAGAGGCGCTACTGGGTCAGCTCGACCAGCACGCCGGCATGGGCGAAACCGAGGCCGAACTGGACCTGGAGAGCCAGGCTCAGGTCCTTGAGCAAGCCCATGAGGTGTTGGTCCGAGCACTGGAATCCGCGGAGCAAGGTTAGCCATGGCCCGGCACGCCAGGGTCGACGCAGAGTTGGTGCGCCGCGGGCTCGCTCGTTCTCGTCAGCAGGCTGCTGAACTGATCGAAGCGGGCCGGGTCCGTATCGACGGCATACCTGCCGCCAAAGCTGCCACCGCGGTGCCCGCGACGGCTTCCCTTGTGGTGCAAGGGGAGTCCGAGGAGCGCTGGGTATCGCGCGGAGCCCACAAACTCCTCGGAGCTCTTGACGCCTTTGGATCACAAGGACTTTCCATCGAAGACAAGCGATGCCTGGATGCCGGCGCCTCCACAGGCGGATTCACCGAGGTGCTACTGCGGTGCGGCGCCCGCGAGGTGGTCGCGGCCGATGTCGGTTATGGCCAACTGGCTTGGTCGCTGCAGTCCGACGACCGCGTCACCGTCCTCGATCGGACGAACGTACGCACCCTGACGCCCGAATTGATCGGCGGCCCCGCGCAAGTGATCGTCGCCGACCTGTCCTTCATATCGCTCGCGCTGGTGCTTGACGCCCTGATTGCCTGCGCCACATCCGATGCCGACATCCTGCCGATGGTCAAGCCTCAGTTCGAAGTGGGCAAGGAGCTCGTCGGTACCGGCGGTGTGGTGCGCGATCCGCAGCTGCGCGCCGATGCCGTCATCTCCGTCGCCCGTCGTGCTCAGTCTCAGGGCTGGTTCACCGCGGGTGTGACGGCCAGCCCGCTGCCGGGGCCATCCGGAAACGTCGAGTACTTTCTGTGGCTGCGCAAGACAGATTCCGAGGTGGATGTCGAGGCAGCCGTCGCTGACGCCGTGTCTAGGGGGCCTCAGTGAACGAACGCAAAATCCTGCTTGTCGCACACACCGGCCGCGATGAGGTGACTGAAACCGCCCGCCGTATCGCGAAGATATTGGGGGAGAACGGTATAACGCTGCGGGTGCTGACCGCCGAGGCCATTGATCGCGGCCCCGTGCACTTGGACACATCCGAGTTCCGCTCCCTCGGTGTCGATGTGGAAGTCGTCGACGCCGATCAGGACGCGGCCACGGGCTGCGAACTGGTACTGGTACTGGGCGGGGACGGCACCTTCCTGCGGGCCGCCGATCTCGCGCGCAGCGCTACCGCCCCCGTGCTCGGTATCAACCTGGGCCGCATCGGATTTCTTGCCGAGGTCGAGGCCGAGGCCATCGATGCGGTGCTCAATCACGTGGTGGAAGGCACCTACCGCGTCGAGACCCGGATGACGTTGGACGTTCAGGTCCGTATCGGCGGCGAGGTGAAAGAACGCGGCTGGGCGCTCAACGAGGTCAGCATCGAAAAGGGTCCCCGGTTGGGCGTGCTCGGCGTGGTGCTGGAGGTGGATGCCCGCCCGGTCTCGGCCTTCGGATGCGACGGGGTCCTCGTCTCGACGCCGACAGGATCAACCGCGTACGCGTTCTCGGCGGGTGGACCGGTCGTCTGGCCCGATCTGGACGCGATCCTGGTGGTGCCTAACAATGCTCACGCTCTGTTCGCCCGGCCCATGGTGATCAGTCCCGCGTCCACTGTCGCCGTAGAGATCGAAGCCGATGGGCACGACGCACTCCTGTTCTGTGATGGCCGCCGAGAAATCAGGGTGCCACCGGGCGGACGCGTCGAAGTTGTGCGCGGTCATCAGCCGGTGCTGTGGGCACGCCTGGACAGCAAGCCTTTCGCGGACCGGATCGTCCGCAAGTTCCTTTTGCCCGTCAAGGGCTGGCGGGGAAGGTAACCGTGCTCACCGAGATTCGCATCGAGTCCCTTGGCGCCATACCGGCCGCCACCGCGGAGTTCGACAGTGGGCTGACCGTGCTGACCGGCGAGACCGGCGCCGGCAAGACGATGGTGGTCACCAGCCTTCACCTGCTCGGCGGGGCGCGTGCCGACGCAAACCGGGTGCGGGCAGGCGCCGATCGCGCCGTGGTCGAGGGCCGATTCCTGACCGTCGATCCGCTGGGTGCCGAGCCTTTGGACGTCACCGAGGTGCTGGATTCCTCGGGGGCGCAACGCGACGACGACGGCAGCGTGATCGCCGCGCGGTCGGTGACCTCCGATGGCCGTTCGCGGGCATATCTTGGCGGGCGCAGCGTGCCCGCCAAGTCGCTGGCCAGCTTCACCGCAGGGCTCCTCACGGTGCACGGCCAGAACGACCAGCTGCGGCTGATGCGCCCGGAACAGCAGCTCGCGGCCCTCGACAGGTTCGCGACGGAGAGCATCGAAGCGTTGCTCACCACCTACCGCAAGCGGCGGGAGGAATGGCTCACCGCCCGGCGTGATCTGATCGATCGCACCAACCGAGCGCGTGAACTTGCCCAGGAGGCGGATCGACTAGGGTTCGCGCTCAACGAGATTGACACCGTCGACCCCAAACCAGGGGAGGACGACCAGCTGACAGCCGATATACATCGGCTGTCCGAACTCGATGCCCTGCGTGATGCGGCGGCCTCGGCACATGGCGCGCTGGCCGGAGCTGACGAGGCTGACGGTGAATCTGATTCGGCAATCGATCGAATCGCGAAGGCCAAGGCGCTGCTTGATGCCACAGATGACGCGGCCCTGCAGGCGCTGTCGCCGCAACTTGCGGAGGCACTTGCGGTGGTCAGCGACGTCTCCCGCGAGCTGAGCGCCTTCACCGACGAATTGCCCAGCGATGCAAGCGCCCTCGAAGAGAAGCTGGCCCGTCAGGGGCAGCTTCGCACGCTGACCCGCAAGTATGCTGCCGACCTCAACGGAGTGATCGCCTGGGCGCAGGAAGCACGCAACAGGCTAGCCGAGGTCGATACCTCCGAGGAAACTCTCGCCGCCCTCTCGCAACGCGTAGATCGGCTCGCCGGTGAACTGGCCACCGCGGCAACGGGTCTGACCAAAGCACGCACCAAGGCCGCCAAGGCGTTGGGTAAGGCAGTCACCGCCGAGCTGGCCGGTCTGGCGATGGACCGGGCCGCGTTCACCATTGCCGTCGAGCCGATTCCGGCCCGGGCCGACGATTCGGCGCCGCTGACGCTGCCGTCCGGGCAGGCTGTGCACGCCGGATCATCGGGTACCGACGCCGTCGAGTTCGGGTTCGCCGCACATCGCGACAACCCCATGCTGCCGCTGGCCAAGAGCGCCTCCGGTGGCGAGCTGTCCCGCGTGATGCTGGCGCTGGAGGTAGTACTGGCCGCCTCAACGGCCGGCACCACCATGGTGTTCGACGAGGTCGATGCCGGTGTTGGCGGGCGCGCGGCCGTCCAGATCGGGCGACGATTGGCCAGGCTGGCCCATACCCACCAGGTGATCGTCGTGACCCACCTGCCGCAGGTGGCGGCCTTTGCCGATATTCACCTCACCGTTGACCGTGTGAGCAGCAAGGGCAGCGGTGTCCGCCGTCTCGACGACGAGGATAGGGTCGCCGAGCTGGCCCGCATGCTTGCCGGTCTGGGCGACTCAGACACCGGCCGGGCGCACGCTCGCGAGCTGCTCGACGCCGCCCGCGCCGAGCGCTCCTAGTACTCACCCTCCGCACCCCGCCCAAACAGGCAATACGTGCTATTCGCGGCGATAAACCAGGGGGGCTGGAGTGACTAATGTGACAGGTGTTACGGCGCGCCTCCACAGGCTTGCCGGGGCTCGGCGTCATGATCACCCCTATGAACTTGACCACGATGCTCACTCGAAGCAGCAGCTCCCGGCCTGGCATCGTCGGAACAGTACGCACCGACAGGGACATCAACCGGCTGCTGCAGCGCCTCAACCCGGGCGATATCGCCGTCATCGACATCCTCGATCTGGACCGCATCACGGCGGACGCTCTGGTCGATGCGCGAGTCAGCGCGGTGGTGAATGTCTCACCGTCGATCTCGGGCCGCTACCCAAATCTCGGCCCCGAGGTGCTTGTCGCCAACGGCATCACCCTCATCGACAGCATCGGGCCCGATGTCTTCAAGAAGGTCAAGGACGGCTCGACGGTCCGGGTGCACAACGGTGGCATCTACCACGGCGACCGCCGCCTCATCGCCGGAACCCCTCGCACCGACGCGGACGTCCACGATTTGATGACCGACGCCAAAACCGGTCTGGTCGCCCACCTGGAAGCATTCTCGGGTAACACCATTGAGTTCATCCGCAGCGAAAGCCCGCTGCTGATAGACGGCATCGGCATCCCGGACGTGGATATCGATCTGCGCAACCGCCACGTTGTCGTCGTGTCCGACGGTGTTGGCGCCGCGCATGATTTGAAGAACCTCAAGCCGTTCATCAAGGAGTACCAACCGGTTCTCATCGGAGTCGGGACCGGAGCAGACGTCCTTCGCAAGGCCGGGTACCGACCACTCATCGTGGTAGGGGACCCACTGCTGATGAGCAACGACGTTCTGAAATCCGGTGCGCAGGTTGTTCTTCCTGCCGACGCCGACGGACATGCCGGGGGTCTGGAACGCATCCAGGACCTGGGAGTCGGTGCGGTGACGTTCCCGGCTGCCGGTTCTGCCGCCGACTTGGCGCTGCTACTGGCCGACCATCACGGGGCATCGCTGATCGTCACCGTGGGACATTCGGCATCGATCGAAGAGTTCTTCGATCGCGAACGCCAGCAGTCCAATCCTTCGACCTTCCTGACCCGTCTCAAGGTCGGCGCCAAGCTGGTCGATTCCAAAGCCGTTGCGACGCTGTACCGCAACCGGTTCTCCGGCGGGGCGATTGCCTTGTTGATCCTGGCGGTGCTGGTGGCAGTGATCACCATGCTGTGGGTCACGAGCGCGGGCGACAGTGCGGCCGAATGGCTGCTTGCCTACTGGAACCGGTTGACGATCTGGGTGCAGAACCTGGTCAGTTGAGCTACTTGTGATTACCCTGCGTCAGCACGCAATATCTCTCGCTGCGGTTTTCCTCGCGCTTGCGGTGGGGGTCGTACTCGGTTCCGGTCTACTCAATGACACGTTGCTTTCTGGTCTGCGCGAGGACAAACGCAGCCAGCAGCGGCAGATCGAAGACCTGAATCAGGCCAAGAACGCGCTCAACGAAAAGCTCAACGCGGCAAGCAATTTCGATGCCACCATGGCACCCCGCATGGTTAAGGACGCGCTCGTCGATCGCAAGGTGCTTCTGATCACCACGCCGGAGGCCGACCACTCCGATGTGGACGGCATCGCGCAGCTCATCGCGACCGCCGGCGGCTCGGTATCGGGCCGGATCGGGCTGACTGATCAGTTCACCGACGCCAATCAGGGTGAACGGCTGCGCACCATCGTGAACTCGTCGATCCTGCCCGCCGGAACGCAGCTGCGCACCGATGTGGTCGACCAGGGATCGCAGGCCGGCGACCTGGTGGGCATCGTGTTGCAGGTCCCAACGCATAAGCCAGAAGAACCGGCACCTCCGGTGACCGATGAGCAGCGGAACACCGCGCTGTCGGCACTACGCCAAAGCGGATTCATCACCTACACCGATGGACAGGTGGCAGCGGGGAACCTCGCGGTGGTGGTGACCGGGGCAGCACTACCGGACGACGCCGGGAACAAGGGCTCCACCGTGGCGCGATTCGCCGCCGCATTGGATCGGCGGGGCTCGGGCACCGTATTGACTGGGCGCAGCGGCTCCGCCAACGGTATCGCGGCGATCGCGGTGACCCGCGCCGACGGGTCCATGGCCTCCGCGGCGAGCACCGTCGACGATATCGAGATGGCCTCGGGCCGCATTACGGCCGTCCTGGCCCTGCGTGAACAGGCCGACGGGCACTCGGGCCGGTACGGACTTGGTCCGGGAGCTACTTCCATCACCGTCCCCTAAAAGGGATCTAGCCCACACCGCGCGGCGTGTTCGCCGCCGGTTGTCGGCGTATTTGTTAGGGTGAGGTTCCGTGGGTCAGCAGGGCCCCGAGCTAGTCAGAATTGCCCTGCAGCAGTCGTCACGGGAGCCTTCTTGCCAGGTCTACGCAAGCATCCTCAATCCGCCACTCGGCATCTCTTCGTCAGCGGCGGAGTCGCTTCCTCGCTGGGCAAGGGGCTGACCGCCTCCAGCCTCGGGCAACTTCTCACCTCGCGCGGTTTGCAGGTGACGATGCAGAAGCTCGACCCGTACCTCAACGTGGATCCGGGCACCATGAACCCGTTCCAGCACGGTGAGGTCTTCGTCACCGAGGACGGCGCGGAGACCGATCTCGATGTCGGACATTACGAGCGTTTCCTGGACCGCGACTTGTCCGGATCGGCGAATGTCACTACCGGGCAGGTCTATTCGTCGGTCATCGCCAAGGAAAGGCGCGGCGAGTACCTCGGCGACACCGTGCAGGTGATTCCGCACATCACCGACGAGATCAAGAGCCGCATCCTCGCCATGGCCGAACCCAACGAAAAGGGAGAACGGCCCGACATCGTCATCACCGAGATCGGCGGCACCGTCGGCGATATCGAATCCCAACCGTTCCTTGAGGCGGCGCGGCAGATCCGCCATGACGTCGGCCGCGACAACGTGTTCTTCCTGCACGTCTCGCTGGTGCCGTATTTGAAGCCGTCCGGCGAGCTCAAGACCAAGCCCACCCAGCACTCCGTCGCCGCACTGCGCAGCATCGGTATCACCCCCGATGCCTTGATCTTGCGCTGCGACCGCGAGGTGCCCGAGCCACTCAAGAACAAGATCGCCCTGATGTGCGACGTCGACGTCGACGGTGTCATCTCCACGCCGGATGCCCCGTCCATCTATGACATCCCCAAGGTGCTGCATCGCGAGGAGCTCGACGCCTATGTGGTGCGCCGGCTGAACCTGCCCTTCCGCGATGTTGACTGGACCGAGTGGGGAGATCTGCTGCAACGCGTCCACGAGCCCAGCGAGTCGGTGCGAATCGCCCTGGTGGGCAAGTACATCGACCTGCCCGATGCCTATCTTTCGGTCACCGAGGCGCTCCGCGCGGGCGGTTTCCGGCACCACACCAAGGTCGATATCAAGTGGGTGCCGTCGGACGACTGTGAGACCGAGGCCGGCGCGCAGACCGCGCTCGGAGATGTCGACGGGGTGCTGATTCCCGGCGGTTTCGGTATCCGGGGTATCGAGGGCAAGCTCGGCGCCATCCGGTATGCCCGCAAGCGGCGCATTCCGATACTCGGCCTGTGTCTTGGATTGCAGTGCATGGTCATCGAGGCGGCGCGGTCGGCGGGCCTCGCCGACGCCAACTCCGCCGAGTTCGATCCCGACACCCCCAGCCCAGTGATCGCCACCATGGCCGATCAGGTGCGGGCTGTCGCGGGCGAGGCGGACCTGGGCGGAACGATGCGCCTCGGCGCCTATCCCGCCGTCCTGGAGCCCGGTTCCATCGTGGCCGAAGCGTACGGCAGCATCGAGGTATCCGAGCGGCACCGGCATCGCTACGAGGTGAACAACCCCTACCGCGACAAGATTGCCGAGAGCGGTCTGCGGTTCTCCGGGACCTCGCCGGACGGGCACCTGGTGGAGTTCGTGGAGTACCCGCGCGATGTCCACCCGTTCGCGGTGGCCACCCAGGCACACCCGGAGCTCAAGAGTCGCCCCACCCGTCCGCACCCCCTGTTCAGCGCATTCATTCGTGCTGCCATGGAATACAAAGCGGCCGAACGGCTTCCGCTAGAACCGGACATGGATCCCGACAGTGAGTAGCGGGACTTCCGGGGAGGGCGAACGCCACGAGTTCGTCACCCTGGAGTCCGAGCCCGTCTACATGGGCGGCATTCTGGCGCTGCGCCGTGATCGGGTGGCCATGCCGGGGGGCGGTAGCGCCATCCGTGAGGTCATCGAGCATTACGGGGCGGTGGCGGTCGCTGCCATCGACGAGGTCGGCCGGGTCGCGCTGGTGTATCAGTACCGCCACCCGCTGGGACACCGTCTATGGGAGCTGCCCGCCGGGCTGCTCGATATCGCGGGGGAGGACACGCAGCGGGCCGCCGCGCGCGAGCTGCTGGAGGAAGCCGGTGTCGAGGCCACCACCTGGCGGGTGCTCGTGGATGCCGCAGCCTCGCCCGGATTCACGGACGAGGTGGTCAGGGTGTTCCTGGCAACCGGGTTGTCGCACCCGGGTCGTGGGGAAAGCCATGATGAAGAGGCCGACATGACGCTGCATTGGGTGCCGCTGGCCGAGGCAGTGTCCATGGTGCTCGCCGGCGAGGTGGTCAATGCCATTGCGGCGGCGGGCATTCTGGCCGCACACATCGCACTGGAGGGTCACCACACCCGCCCCGTGGACGCGCCGTGGCCAGACCGGCCCACGGCCTTCACGGAACGCAAGGAACGTAGTTGAACCGCGCGCTTGCCGCCGGCTCTTCGCCCGAGCGGCTCGTCGCCGGGCTCCTTGACGACGAGATCCAGTCCTATCTGGATCACCTCGACGTGGAACGCGGCGTCGCCGCCAACACGCTCAGCTCGTACCGGCGGGACCTGCGCCGCTATCAACAGCATCTCGCCGATCGCAGGATCGCCCGGCTTGCCGACGTATCCGAACCCGATGTCAGCGACTTCGTGGTGACACTGCGGCGGGGTGATCCCGACAACGGGGTACCGGAGCTGTCCGCCTCCTCGGCGGCCCGCGCGTTGATCGCCGTGCGCGGGCTGCACCGGTTTGCGGCCATCGAAGGGCTGGCACCGACCGATGTCGCTCGGGCCGTGAAACCGCCGACCCCCAACCGGCGGCTGCCCAAGAGCCTGACCGTCGACCAGGTGGAGGCGTTGCTCGCCGCGGCAGGTGGCGGCGTCGGAAGTGCCTCTGACGGGCCTCTTGATCTGCGTAACCGTGCGCTGCTTGAGCTGCTGTATTCCACCGGTGCGCGCATCTCCGAGGCGGTGGGGCTCGATGTCGACGATGTGGATGTCCAGGCCCGCTCTGCGCTGCTCTGGGGCAAGGGCGGTAAGCAGCGACTGGTGCCGGTGGGGCGGCCTGCTGTCGAGGCACTTCAGGCCTATCTGGTGCGTGGTCGTCCGGATCTGGCGCGCCGCGGACGTGGCGGCGTTCCCGCCCTGTTCTTGAACTCCCGGGGCGGGCGATTGTCCCGCCAGAGCGCGTGGCAGGTGCTGGCCGATGCCGCCGAGCGGGCCCAGATCAGCGCGGCGGTTTCCCCGCACACCCTGCGACATTCCTTTGCAACACACCTCCTCGAGGGTGGTGCGGATGTGCGTGTCGTCCAGGAGTTGCTTGGCCACGCCTCGGTGACCACCACTCAGATCTACACGCTGGTCACGGTGAGCTCGCTGCGCGAAGTGTGGGCAGGCGCGCATCCCCGTGCCCGTTAGTGGCCGCCCCATGGTCTTCGCACAAGCTCCTCAGCGACCACATGCGCGGGTTGCCGGTACCGAAGGCCGCAACCCCACTAGACTTGCCCGAATGCCTTCGATAAGGCCCCCAGAAGTGGGCAAGACCCCCAGCGTTCGCGCAGAGGGTCGAGTAGATGACCGGGAGGTGACGTGACAGACGGCAGTCTCGACTCTGACTTCCCCGCCGAAGACGGCGACCTTGATCTCACCGGTCGTCCTCCCAAAGACATTCCCGAGCCGAAGCCGCTGACCACTCACGGGCCGGCCAAGGTCATCGCGATGTGCAACCAGAAGGGCGGGGTGGGTAAGACCACGTCGACCATCAATCTGGGTGCCGCATTGGCCGGGTACGGCCGACGGGTACTGCTCGTTGACCTTGACCCGCAGGGCGCCCTGTCGGCCGGTTTGGGAATCGCCCACCACGAGCTGGAAACCACGGTGCACAACCTGCTGGTGGAGCCCAGGGTGTCGGTCGACGATGTGCTGATGCGCACCCGCGTCGAAGGACTGGACCTGATCCCCAGCAACATCGACCTCTCTGCGGCCGAGATTCAGCTGGTCAACGAGGTGGGCCGGGAACACTCGCTGGCCCGGGCGCTGCACCCGGTGCTTGACCGCTACGACTACGTGCTCATCGACTGCCAGCCCTCGCTGGGGCTGTTGACGGTGAACGCGCTGGCCTGCTCCGAGGGCGTGGTCATCCCGATGGAGTGCGCGTTCTTCTCGCTGCGCGGGCTGGCCTTGCTCACCGACACCGTGGCCAAGGTGCGCGACCGGCTCAACCCGAAACTGTCGGTGTCCGGCATCGTCATCACCATGTTCGACGCCCGCACCCTGCACGCGCGCGAGGTGATGGCCCGGGTCATCGAGGTATTCGGTGACCAGGTCTTCCACACCGTCATCACCCGCACCGTCCGCTTCCCGGAGACGAGCGTGGCGGGGGAACCGATCACCACGTGGGCACCTAAATCCTCCGGCGCCCAGGCATACATCTCGTTGGCTCGCGAGGTAATCGACCGGTTCGAATCGTGACTGCTGGTGTGGACCAGGAGCCGGATGTCGTCGAGACCGCTGCGGAGCCTGCGGCGCCCGACGCCGCCCCAGTGCCGGATGCCGCTGACGCCCGCGGTTTCCGAATTCGGCTCACGAACTTCGAGGGTCCGTTCGATCTGCTGTTGCAACTGATCTCTCAGCATCGGCTTGACGTCACCGAGGTGGCGCTGCACCAGGTGACCGACGAATTTATCGCGTACACCAAGACGCTGGGCGATACCTACAGCCTCGATGAGGTGACGGCCTTCCTGGTGGTGGCGGCCACACTGCTGGATCTCAAGGCGGCGCGGCTGCTGCCCTCGGGCCAGGTAGATGACAACGACGACCTGGCGCTTCTGGAAATCCGGGACCTGCTGTTCGCGCGGCTGTTGCAGTACCGGGCCTTCAAGCACGTGGCAGAGATGTTCGCCGAGCTCGAGGCTGCGGCCCTGCGCTCGTATCCGCGCGCGGTGGCGCTGGAGGAGCGCTTCAGCGAGCTGCTGCCGCCGGTGCACCTGGGGCTCGATGGGGATCAGTTCGCCCAGCTCGCCGCCGGTGCGTTCAGCCCGCGGCCGGCGCCGACGGTGGGACTGAGTCATCTGCATATTCCCCGCGTCTCGGTGCCGGAGCACGCCAAGCGGATGGTCGAGCTGCTCGCCGAACGTGGCGCGGGACAATGGATGACGTTCACCGAGCTGGTGGCCGAATGCTCGGTACCTCTTGAGATCGTGGCCCGCTTCCTGGGCGTGCTCGAGCTGTACCGCTCTAAGGCGGTACTATTCGAGCAATCCGAACCGCTTGGACCGCTCCAAGTTTCATGGACCGGTGAGCGCCCGGCGCAGGATGATCTAGAAAAGGCAGTGGACTACACATGAGCGAGCAGACGATCGCTGTCGAAGACCCGGAAGAGTCCACCGAGCTCGACACCCCTGAGGAGCCCGGCCCACAGGACTCCGTCGAGGACGAATCGGCTGAGGACGAATTCGTCCCGATGGGCGAGGACGAGCTCATCAGCACCCTCGAGGCGCTGCTGCTGGTGGTCGACACGCCCATCGCGGCTGCGTCCGTGGCGTCCGTCGTTGCCCAGCCGCTGGACCGTGTAGCCGAAGCGCTACAACGGATTTCCGAGATTCTGACCGATCGCGGTAGCGGCATCGATCTGCGTGAAACCGCCGATGGCTGGCGCATGTACACGCGCGCCCGGTACGCCCCGTATGTCGAGAAGCTGCTACTCGACGGGGCACGCTCCAAACTCACCCGCGCCGCGCTGGAAACCCTCGCCGTGGTGGCCTATCGGCAGCCGGTGACGCGATCGCGTGTCAGCGCGGTCCGCGGCGTCAATGTCGACGCCGTCATGCGGACCCTGCTGATGCGCGGGCTGATTGCCGAGGCCGGCACCGACGACGACTCCGGCGCGGTGATGTTCCGCACCACTGAGCTGTTCCTGGAACGGCTCGGGTTGACGTCGCTGTCCGACCTGCCCGATATCGCACCGCTCCTTCCCGATATCGACGTGATCGACGACCTATCCGAAAACCTCGGCAACGAGCCGCGGTTCGCGCGACTCAACCGGACGCCCGCCGACGGCGCTGGATCTGATGCCGCGTCCGCCTTTACCGTTGATCAGGACTGAAATCATGAGCGAAGAAGGTATTCGGCTTCAGAAGGTGTTGTCGCAAGCGGGAATTGCGTCACGCCGGGTCGCCGAACGGATGATTTACGACGGCCGCGTAGAAGTCGACGGCGTGATCGTCACCGAGCAGGGCAAGCGAATCGATCCGGCTATCAACGTCGTTCGGGTTGATGGCGCACGCGTGATCATGAACACCGACCTGGTGTATCTGGCGCTCAACAAGCCACTGGGCATGCTCTCGACCATGTCGGACGATCGCGGCCGCCCCTGCATCGGCAAGCTGATCGAGGAGCGCGTCCGAAGCAACCAGGGCGTCCGCAACGTGGGACGCCTCGACGCCGAAACCGTCGGACTGATCCTGCTCACCAATGATGGGGAGCTGACTCACCGGCTCATGCACCCGTCCTACGAGGTGCCGAAGACGTACATCGCGACCGTGGCAGGTTCGGTGCCGCGCGGCTTGGGCAGGCAGTTGCGCGACGGCGTCGAACTCGCCGACGGCCCGGCCAAGATCGACGAGTTCAAATTCCTGGGCACCACCGACGGCCAGACCATGGTTCAGCTGACCCTGCATGAGGGCCGCAACCGTATTGTGCGCCGGATGATGGACGCCGTGGGCCACCCTGTGGTGGAGTTGGTGCGCACCAAGATTGGCGAGGTCACGCTGGGCAATCAGCGCCCCGGCAGCCTGCGCGCCCTGGGCCGCGATGAGATTGCCTCGCTCTACAAGATGGTGCGGCTGTGACGCGCCTCGTGGTGGCCATCGACGGCCCGTCCGGTACTGGAAAGTCTTCAGTGGCCAAGGAGTTGGCGCGCCAGCTGGGAGCGGCCTATCTGGACACCGGGGCGATGTACCGGATCGTGACACTGTGGACACTGCGGGCCGGTGTCGATCTCACCGATCCCGCGGCAATCTCCGCGGCCACCGCGCAGGTCCCCATGTCCGTGGGCTCCAAACCCGACGTACAGACAGCCCTGCTTGCGGGAGAAGATGTTTCGATCCCGATCAGAGGAACTGAGGTAACCGGCGCGGTCTCGGCCGTGTCCGCGGTACCGGCGGTCCGTGAACGATTGGTGCGGCAGCAGCGCGAGCTGGCCGAGGGCAGTGGCGCCGTAGTGGTTGAGGGCCGCGATATCGGCACCGTGGTGCTGCCAGACGCTGACGTGAAGATCTATCTCACCGCATCGGCACAGGCACGGGCCCAGCGCCGCAATGCCCAGAACGTCTCCGGCGGCGGCCCCGACGAGTACGAACGGGTGCTTGCCGATGTGCAGCGCCGGGACCATCTGGACTCCACCCGAGCCGTGTCGCCGCTGCGTCCGGCCGAGGATGCGGTGGAGGTCGATACCAGCGATATGACACAAGAACAGGTCGTGGCCCACCTGCTGGACCTGGTACAGACTAGGGCAGGGGCGTCTCGATGACCGATGGCACGTGGGAAGACGAAAGTGAGTGGGAGCTTACCGAATTCGACACAGACGAGGGAGCCGACGAACTCAGCGCCCCGCCTGCGGTAGTAGCAGTGGTCGGTCGGCCGAACGTGGGCAAGTCGACGTTGGTGAACCGGATCATCGGCCGGCGCGAGGCCGTCGTCCAAGACATTCCCGGTGTGACCCGGGACCGCGTCTCGTATCCGGCCGAGTGGCTCGACCGCCGCTTCACGGTGCAGGACACCGGCGGCTGGGAGTCCGATGCAACCGGGCTACAACAGCTCGTCGCCGAACAGGCGCGCCATGCCATGGCCACCGCGGACCTGATCATCCTCGTGGTGGACGCCACGGTGGGCGCAACCTCTACCGACGAAGAGGCTGCCAAGCTACTGCGCCGCTCCGGTAAGCCAGTCTTCCTGGCGGCCAACAAGGTTGACAGCGATCGCGCCGAGGCCGATGCCGCGGTGCTGTGGTCGCTGGGACTGGGGGAGCCGTCTCCGATCAGTGCCATGCACGGCCGCGGAGTGGCGGACCTGCTCGACCGCGTGGTCGCCGACCTGCCCGAGATTTCGTCACGAGGATCGGGGGAGGGCGGCCCGCGACGGGTCGCCCTGGTCGGAAAACCCAACGTGGGCAAGAGTTCTCTGCTGAATCGCCTCTCGGGCGATCAACGGGCGGTGGTTCATGACACCGCAGGTACAACCGTCGACCCGGTAGATACCTTGATCGAACTCGGTGACAAGACATGGCGTTTCGTCGATACCGCGGGTTTGCGCCGAAAGGTAGGACAGGCCTCGGGACACGAGTACTACGCGTCGCTGCGCACTCATGGCGCCATCGAGGCGGCCGAGGTTGCCATCGTCCTTCTGGATGCGTCCCAGCCGATAACCGAACAAGACCAGCGAGTGTTGTCGATGGTGGTCGAAACGGGGCGGGCATTGGTACTGGCGTTCAACAAGTGGGATCTCGTGGATGAGGACCGTCGCGACCTCCTTGAACGTGAAGTAGACCTTCAGCTTTCGCAGCTCAATTGGGCGCAACGCGTGAACATTTCAGCCAAAAGCGGACGGGCAGTCCAGAAGCTTGTGCCGGCGCTGGAGTCTGCGCTGGATTCCTGGGACAGACGGATTTCCACCGGTCAGCTCAATACCTGGATCAAGGAGGTGGTTGCCGCCACACCGCCTCCGGTGCGCGGAGGAAAGCAGCCGCGGGTGTTGTTCGCCACTCAGGCCACTTCACGGCCGCCCACATTCGTGTTGTTCACCACCGGCTTCCTCGAAGCGGGGTACCGCCGGTTCCTGGAGCGCAGGTTGCGCGAGACCTTCGGCTTTGACGGAACCCCCATCCGGATCAATGTCCGAGTGCGCGAAAAGCGTGGCCCTAAGCGCTAACTCACGGCGAGATGGCAACGGGCACAAGTCAAAAGACTCCTTGCACATTGCCTTCTCAGGTTCCGTTCACCGAATATTCGCGCTCGTGTTGTGATCTACCCGATCCGAATCGCCCACTTTTTCGGTTTGCCGACCTAGGCTGGTTTCACCGTCTACCATCCTGCGGCGGTATCAAAACCACCTACCGAAAGGCGCAACACAGTGGCGGACACACTCACCCAGGGCCAGAAGCTGGACTCGGGACAGAGCCTCACCTCGAACAATGGCGCGTACACCCTGACTCTGCAGGATGACGGCAACCTCGTGCTGACCGACGGCGGCAGCCCCGTGTGGGCTTCCGACAGCAGCGGACACACCGCCGGCCGCGCAGAGGTGCAGAGCGACGGCAACTTCGTCGTGTACGACAACGGTGGTGGCGCGCTGTGGAGCAGCAACACCGAGGGTCGCTCCGACGTGAAGCTGGTTCTGCAGGACGACCGCAACCTGGTACTGTACTCGGGCGCTGACTCCGTGTGGTCCTCAGGCACCCAGACCGACACCCCGGTGGCTGCGGCCCCCGAGTCCGTCGAGGTCGCTCCCGCGGCCGTGGAGGAGCCAGCTCCTGCCCCGGAGCCCCGCACCTACACCGTTGAGTCCGGCGACACCCTGTGGGCCATCGCCGAGCGCTTCTACGGCGACGGCAACCAGTACCAGAAGATCGCCGACGCAAGCGGCATCGACAACCCCGATCTGATTCAGCCGGGTCAGGTTCTGACCATTCCGGAGTAGTCTCGCCGGCTTGAGCGAGAAGCTCGATCTAAGCCTCTTGGCCCCATCGGCCCCGTCGGGTTAACCCCCTGGCGGGGCCGATGTCGTTCCCTCCCGCAGGTAGCCATCAGGGTGGTGAGACCAAATGACCATGATGTGGTCACGCCCGGCGGCGCCCGCACGCTGCGCAGCGGCCGTGGCCGCGAGCACCGGCTCGATAGGCTCACCGGTCAGCGCCATAGCCGGGGCCAGCTCCGCCGCATCCCGTATGCGCCGACGCGCGTCAGAGCGGGTGATCCGTAGCGTGTCGGCGAGCACGCCACCCAGGCCGGCGCCACCGAATTGCCCCGGAACATGCCCTACCGCAAGCTCATTGACGAGTCGATGAGTTGCCGCGGGAATGCGCCGCATGACGGTCTCTACATGACGCAGAATGGCGAGGCGGTCGTGACGGGTGAGCGTGTGCACGTCGAGATCGGACAGGGCGTAGACCGCAGCGGCGAGGTCCGCAAGGATAAGGATGTGGTCCGCGCCAACATCCGATGTCGAACCGATGTTCGAATTCTAGTGCGCCACTCCGACAAGTAAACGTCAAATGTTTCGGATGATTCGTTTGTGACACAAGCGATTTCGAGAATCGAGTGCCGCCAGAGGGAATCCGAGTTCAGAATCTGGCCAGACCTACGGTAGGCTTCCGTCTGCTGCTCATAGCGGCGGCGGGCTGTGGCGCAGCTTGGTAGCGCACTTGACTGGGGGTCAAGTGGTCGCAGGTTCAAATCCTGTCAGCCCGACAATAAAACCACCTGGTGACAGGTGGTTTTATTGCACTTTGGGGATCTGTCTGGCACCGTCGTCGACCACCACTGAAATCAAGGGCATTTCGTGCGCCCCTGTTTCGGATGTTCGCGCAGGCGCTCGAAGTAGACCGTGCGGCAGTGTCACACGGTCGGCTAAAGCCCCCGGCCCCCTCGGCGCGCGCTGGTGGTCCCGGCGCTCGTGCGGCGCTCGATGAGATTGACTCCTTGTGATGTCACGCGCCTTTTCGCGGCGTACATGGCACTGTCGGCCTTGATGAGTAGGTCCGCGACCACTACGGCTAGCGATAACGGCGCGCTGTCGTCAGCTCGCGAGAGTTCTTCGGATGCGACGCCGACGCTGGCATCCACCGGGGACGCATCGTCGGCAAGCGCGTCTTCGACCGCACGCCGGTAGTCGATTGCACGGTTTGAGTCGACAACGGCGATAACACCGAACTCGTCTCCGCCCAGCCGGACCAGCCATATGTCAGGACCAGCCAGTGTCTGCAGCAGTCGAGCCGTTTGCTGCAGTACCTGGTCACCTGCCTGGTGACCGTAATTGTCATTGATCGATTTAAATCCGTTCAGATCAATCGCGGCGACTACGGCGTGCTTGCCGATTGTGTGACCAGCCCAGTTTGCACAGGCTTGCTGAAGGCCACGGCGGTTGAGTAGGCCGGTCAGTTCGTCGTGGCGGGCAAGGCGATCCTTGTCGCGAGCGGATTCAGTGAATTGAGCCATGCCCGCGTAGATAGCCCAGGCGGCCACTGCGTTGACCAGGATCACCGTAGCTACGGTCGTGATCAGTGCAGGCGTGCTGGAATCTCCGCGGATTATCGCCCCGCCGACCGTCAGGCCTGTTGCAAGTGCAGTCACCGCGGCTTGTAGCGCCATCGCCAGCCGTCCGTGAAATGCGAACGAGTAGGTGTTAGCGGCTACCAGCCACACCAGCTTAAGAAACGCGATACCTGTTTCGGTCACGACGCAGACACCAACCGTGATGGCCAAATCGCAGTACACGACGTAGGCGACAGACTCCGCGTAGGTGATGGGTCTTTTGAGGGCGTACCGGAGGCCCCATCCGAATGCGGGAACCGAAATAACGAGGCAGACGAGCGGGACTGTGGACATGTCTTCGAAGGCCAGCGTCATCGCTGCCGCACCAATACCGGGCGCGCAGATCGCCGCGAGGAGCCAAACGGGGCGTAGCAGCCGAATCCCATCCAGGGTCTCGGTACGGGCCGCATAAATCTCTTCCGCCCGATCGCGGAAGCTCATGACATGGCTAGACATGTATCCGCCTAGGGATCGACACTTCGTTTACTGAACGTCGGCCACCCGAACCGGACTTTGGCCATGGTTCCGTGTCAGCCAGCGACATCGTAACCATGTTCCATATTCGCGCGCTCTAGCACCGTCGCTGCACTTGAACGCGGGAAACCCAACCGGTGACGGAGGAGGAGGCGAGCATCGAGCGCAACGGGATCAAAATAGGGCGGCCAGCCCAGGTCTTACGTAGTTCTTAGTTAGCCTTAGTCGCAGCGGCACCGCGGGGACGAGATGGCGACCATCACTCCGAGCCCCTCACCACGGCTTCATCAACGTGAACTTTGAGACGGCCCCAATCCTGACTGTCTGACACGACCAGCCGGGTAGTGGCGAGGAACAGCAGATCCAGCGGTCAACCTACCTGCCGACACATTCCCTACCTAGCGGTTAGCACCGGCGATGCGGCGGCGCACAGATCCGAATAGGCAATTCCCACATAGTCGACAAACAGAACCCGCAGACACGGAACACACTGTGGGCGTGGATGATTCCACCAGGCAGCGCATGTCAGAGGCATAGGTCATGGGTACCAACGTGTCGCGGAATGAGTCATCTGTACTGACGAACATCGAATAGCGTGCTCTCACAGCACCTTTTACGCGTGAAGAGATCTATCGCAATTTTCCATCCAGCCTGACAATGCTTGAGGCCGTTCTCAGGGGACTCACAGCGGTACGTCTGCAGTATTCAGCTCATGGAAACGAGACCTGGGTCGGAATCCGGTGCGGCGTTCCCTGAACGCGGCGCCAAGACGGCAGGCAGCGGCCGGGCCGCCAAGCAGTGGCTGCTTCTGGCCGTTCTCACTACGGCGCTGACGCCAGTCTTCTCGATTGCTAATGTTCCGGCCGCACCACTGGTCGCTGGTACTCTTTCGGCTGCAGCGTTGGCATTGTTGTCACGAGCGCCGAAGGTGCTGCCTTCAAGCATAATTCAAGTGGCGCAAAGTGTTCTGGGCGTGTATTTGGTGACACTAGTTCGCAGGGATCAGCTAATCGCGGTCTTCCCGCAATTGCCGTGGATAGTCACTGGAGCCATCGCGACACTGGCGATATCTGCTGTGGGCGGCATTGCTCTGCATCGCGTGCACCATGCCCATGTGGGTAGACCGACCGCCATCTTGGCGAGTATCGCGGGCGGTTCAACCAGCCTGACCACACTGGCCAAAGATGCCGGCGGCGACACCAGTATCGTCGCATCTCTGCAGTACCTGAGGGTGATAGCTGTAACGCTTAGTCTTCCTGCCGTCGTTTACATTCTTTCTTCAGAAGCGGGCGCAGACGGCCGATTGGTGCTGGGCGAAAATCCAAACCGCATGAGCTTCAGTGATTTTGCGTTAGCAGCCGCGGTTGCAAGCTGCGGGTACGCGCTGGGTAGGGCGGCACGGCTGCCATCTGCGGCCTTGTTGGGGCCGATGATTTTGGGGCTGACGTTGGAAATCGTCGGCGTAATCCCAGAGTTGCCGCTACCCGGATATGTTGCAGTCCTGGCGTTCGGGGTGATTGGCTGGCAAGCAGGCCTAAGGTTCACCGTCAATACGGTAAAGAAGATCACGGCAATGCTGCCAACGGCTACCGCGCTAGTCGCTGTGCTCATCGTGGTGAGCTGCATCATCGGCTGGCTATTGGCAAGACTAGACGGCTGGACGGTACTGGATGGATACCTGGCGATGTCGCCGGGTGGAATCTACGCCGCCACAGAAACTTCCGCGAACTACAGCGGCGACGTCGCGGTAGTCGCTGTCGCGCAGGTGACCCGAATCTTCTTGATCACACTGCTCACACCACTCATCGCCGCGCTGTTGCCTCGGCTTGGTGGCCGAAAACAGGCCACCTTGACGTCCTTCCCCTCGATGCCCCCAGCCGGTCGCCGGCCCCAGGCGCTAACGTACCCCGCTTCGCGGGTATGGACCAGTAAGTAAGTATGTACTGCCTTAGTAGGCAACGCTATTGCCGTGTAAGTATGTACTGCCTTGCTAGACACCACTGTTCACAGCTGTTTAGGTAGCGAAGTGGCCAAGTCATTGATCGCCCATTCTGCCGAACCCCATGTCTCGGGCGCTGGCGGCAAACTGAACTGGTTGCGCGCAGGTGTATTAGGTGCCAACGACGGCATTGTCTCCGTTGCAGGCATCGTGGTCGGCGTTGCGGCCGCGACGCTCGAACGAGCGCCCATCTTCACCGCGGGTGTTGCCGGAGTTGCGGCCGGAGCCGTATCTATGGCCCTCGGGGAATACGTCTCGGTCAGCACTCAGCGTGACACCGAACGAGCGTTGTTGGATAAGGAACGCCGGGAACTACATGAGCTACCGGACGAAGAACTCGATGAACTTGCCGCGATCTACGAGTCAAAAGGTTTGTCGCGCGGAACGGCTCGGCAAGTAGCGACCGAACTCACCGCCCACGATGCGTTTGCTGCCCATGCCGAGGCTGAGTTGGGAATCGATCCGGATGAGCTCGCCAACCCGTGGCAGGCCGCGTTGTCTTCGGCCGTATCGTTTCTGAGCGGTGCACTGCTGCCGCTGATCGCGATCATGGCACCTCCGCCGACCTGGAGAATTCCGACCACAGCGGTCGCAGTCTGCTTGGCGTTGATGTTGACCGGCTGGATCAGCGCCACCGTCGGTCACGCCGACCGCACCAGAGCAATACTGCGCGTCACAATTGGCGGGATGATCGCCATGGCGGTCACCTACCTGATCGGAACACTCGTCGGTCATGCCGTGACGTAAGCCCGTGCCTAGGACACAGTCATGACGCGGTTCTCGACGCCCTGTGAACCGCCTTCTGAGTCCCATTGATTCTGTGCCGCGAATGCGTCGGCCCGCTCCGGTGCATCCGGGATATCCGCGCATAGCAATTGATTGACAGTCTTGGTGTTCCCTGGCGCTGCCGCAGTCATCATGGTGGCGTGAGCGGCGTGCGGCTCGGTCTCGGGAGGAACAACCAACAGGGTCAGAACAGACCCGTGTTCTCCTTGGACGCTAATCGTGTTGCATGGTTGGTGGAGTGACCAGTTCAGGCGTGCGAGATTGTCGGGAAACAGCATGCGCCGCGAGCCGGACCTCCATTCTGAAACGCGATAACCAACCCGGTCGATCGAACCCAAGCGGACACTGAGGACTCTCAGCAGCTGAGGCAATTCGACCATTAGGTCGGTGGAATACGGCCACCATGCTCCGTCTACATGCCCAGTGGTAGGCGCCTTCGGCTTTAACCGAAGACGAACCGCTGATCCGCTTTGCGGCTTTGAAAACACTCGATGCGTCATCGGACGCTCCTCATCTCGGCCCCGCATGCGGAGTCGAATAGTTCGACGCGGCCGCGTCCATCGATGAGCGAGTGCCAAAATACCGTCGTCTCACCAGCCTACTCCGAATCCGCGGTATCGACGCGCCGAAGCTAGCAATGGGCATGCTCGGGATTACACCTCCAGGAATGCTTGCACCCCTAGGGATTTCGGCGCCCAGAAATTCTCTGGGGTAGTATCGCCCGACGGGAATGGGGGCTCGAGACGTTCACCGAAAAACAAGGCCACCGAAGACATCTGCGATTGCCATGCGCGCCGCTATCCCGTGGCATTTCCGGACGACATGTGCACCGGAATGGCCGAGACGGGCTAGGCGACACCACCCGATATCGATACGACCGACGTGACCGGCATGGGTGCAGGCGTAGCGTAGAGGTTGTCAGGCCGAGCACCGCTGTGGTGCTCGAAACAGGCCTGACCGAACAGGACAGAGATCATGGAATCGACGATCACGTTCCGAACCCCTTACGAGAAGCGCGTCGAATTGGTGGCCCAAGCGCTCGTGGCGTCGTCGACCCTCGATGACGATGCGGCCAAGTCGGCGGCGGTCTACGTTTTGCACGCACTGGAATCGATCCCGGAAACGATCCGATAGCACTGGCTGGCTAATCTCCGGCGCGGATGAGGATGTGTTTCAGGTAGTTTCGCCTGTGCAGGCGGGATCGGCGTGAGGTGAACCAAGACCGGGTAGGAGCAGGTCGAGCCCGTGGTCTAGCTCCGCGGCACCGTCGTAAGAGGCCAAGGCCGGCGCCAAGGAGCGCAGTAGCGGGAACTCGGTGATCGGTAGTCGGTGCAGCCCCAGTTGGAGTACCTGGTCGGTCTCCTCCGGGCGTTCAATGACTTCCTGAAGCTCGTTGAGGATGTGCCCGTGTAGGTAACCAAAGAGCACTCGATAGACGTGGAGGGCCTCCTCGCCGCGGAACCCCGTTGACGTGAGCAGTCGGAGGATATTCTCAAGGGGCCGTAGCATTCCCGGCGGCCGTTGCCCAAGTGGAGTAGACAGCGGTCGGGTCACAAGTAAGGGCACCGCGTTAGGGTGTCGTAGCGCCAATCGACGGAAATCGTGCGCGACAGCACGCAGTTGGGCGTCCCAGTCCGGGTCGCTGATATCCACCACGAGTTCTGCAAGCACCATCTCGGCCACCCCGTCGAGAAGTGCGCCCTTACTCGGGATATGGCGATACAGCGTTACTGGATCGCAGCCCAAGGCCTCGCCAAGGCGTCGCATCGATAGGCCATCAACCCCGCTTCGGTCGACGATCTCGAGGGCCGCTTGCAAGATCATCGCGCGCGTCAGCCGGCTGTCGGTTCGGCCCGCAGGACTGCGAACAGTGTCCTGGCCGTCGCGAGCGGCAGGCCTGGCTGGCTGTTTAGGCATTTTGCTGTGACACCTTCATCTCGGGAAGTGCTTCCCCTCGGTCGGCTCGGTCTGCACCAACCCTACATCGCTGGTCAACGATGTTATCAACAGTGTTGACAAAGGGTGATGACAGGCGTGTACTGGACTTATCGCATGAGGATCAGAGGCAAGATGATGGCAATCATCGGATTTACCACTCTGGTCATCGCGATGGTCGTTGGGCTCGCGGCGGTGCTGATTGCTGCTGGCGACCTTGCCCTTGTGGTTGGAGATTTTGCTGATTCCGACCGTCGCGTCATAGGGGGAGGAGATGCCCCGTCGTCGGTCATACCGTCGACGGTGGGGCGGTGCGGGGCACACCGAGCAGCCCGGCTTACGGGTGTAAGCCCGTCACCTTCGGCGACGGCGACGGAATCGCGAAATGAGTACTAGCGAACGACGCGAAATGCGTTCGATGACTAAGCCCCACAAAGAGCGCATCGTCCACTATCTGGAACTACTGGTACTCAGTTGGCTCATCATGGGCGCCGTTGTGACCGGCCAACGTGGCTATTTTGCGAACACACATAGTTGCGGAGGCATCGCAACGATTGCTTTGACGGTTGTGGCCGGTCCGCTCAACTACGCCGGCCTCGATTCGAAGGCCGCGGGGTGCAGCGGTCCCGGGTCCAGTGGCTGATACCCGTCAACCCTTGGGTGATGACCCGAATCATCCATCTATGTAACAACTTAAGGAGTCTAGATGGCTACCAGCGCTATTTTCTTGATCATCCTCGTCGTGTTCGCAGGAATTTTCCTCATCGCCGCCATCGCGCTCATGGCTTACAACGAGCATCGCCGATACGGGCGAGCCGAAGCGGAACAGATCCACAAGGCTGCGGAACAGCACGCGTTGGTGAAGGAGAACGAGTCAGCCATTGCGCTCGGACGCAGTGATGGCCACAAAGCCCCAGTGAAACAGCAGACGTCCATGGAACGGAGACTCTGATGAGCGAGAACGAACTAAATGGCCCCGTGGTGGTCGGAATCGACGGATCACGGGCGGCGCTTTTCGCCGCGGAATTGGCGGTCGACGAAGCCATCAGCCGTGATGTACCGCTGTGTCTTGTCCATGTGGCGAGGACTGCGGTCACCGCCAGATCTTTCGTTGACGAGTGTCGAAATGATGGGCAGTATGCCGAAACAGTTTTGCGGTCAGCGGCGGCCGCGATCGAAGGTTTGGGCAAGCCGGTCAAGATTGACTCTGTTGTCCTCAGAGGTCTTCCTGCCGAGGCGCTTATCGTCGAATCACGAAGTGCGAGTCTTGTTTGTGTAGGGACCGGGCGTTTCGCAGCGGCCGTTCTGGGGTCTACGGCGACCGAGCTGGCCGAGCATGCCCACTGCCCGGTCCTGGTGGCCCAAAGGCCTGATGCCGATAGCTCGTCAGAGCTGGCAACGCTGGAGAACACGGCGGCTGGACGGAGCTGGAACAATCTCTCCCAAAGATGGATTGCGCTGTCCATCAACGGTACGGACGACAACCACCGTGTTACTAATTACGCAATGCGCGAGGCGCACCTGCGTCAGCTACCCGTACTTGCCATAAGTCCGTGGTCGCATAATCTTACCGACGGAATGCGCCATGAACTAGATCGCCGTATCGCATGCCTGCGTGAACAATATCGGGACGTTCATGTGTACCCGGTGACTACTCGTTCGCGTATCTGCCGGTTCATTGCCAGATGTCAAGAACCGATTGCGCTTACGGTGATCGGGGCCTCCGAGTGGAACCAGACGGCACGGATATGTGCATCATCGGGTGGGTCGGGAAGCTCAGTTCTTGTGGTCCGCCATCGATAGACATGCACGCCGCATAGCGCGCAGCGTCATGCCTTGAGGAGCTCGAGCAGCGGGGGCAGGTCGACGAAGGCGAACCGAACTGCGGAGTCGCTGCAACCGTAAGGCAGGACCAGTACGTCTCGATGAACCAGCGCGCCGCAGGAGTAGACGACGTTGGGCACGTAGCCGTCTCGCTCGGATTCGTTGGGCACCAACAATGGTTGGCGCAGCACTCCGATGACCGTGGTGGGGTCATCGAGATCTAGCAGAATCGCACCAATCCCGTAGGTGCGCATCGGGCCAACGCCATGGGTCAGCACCAGCCAGCCTTCGGCCGTTTCGATCGGCGGCCCACAATTGCCAATCTGGATCAGCTCCCATGGCCGGCTCGGTCGATAGATCGTGATCGGATCGCTCCAAACCAGAGCATCCGGTGAACTGACGAGGCTGATACTCTCGCGATCCCAGCGGGACAGCATGAGATAGGTGCCATGTAGACGGCGGGGGAACAACGTCATGCCCTTGTCTCTGGCTGCGGACCCGGTCAGCTGGTTACTGTCGAACGTGACAAAGTCGCGGGTATACAAAAGCCGCGGAACGACTTTCGAGCCGTTGAAGGCCGTATAGGTCGCGTAGTAGCTGACCGAGCCGTCATCGTCACGGAATCGGGTGAAGCGCGCATCTTCGATTCCGTGGCTTTCGTCGGGACTTGCGGGAGAGACGACACGCTCGGATAGCGGGCGGTCGACCGGATACGTCAGCCGATAGTTGCAGGAAGCAATCCACCGAATGTGGTCGGTCACGGCGTCCGTGCTGCCACGAGTCAGGCGATCGCGGCCGACGGAGGTCAGCGCCTCCTCGAGGGTGGCCGAGTCGAACTTCTCCGGCAGCAGGCTGAGTACATGTGTGGCGGCCTCGGCGTCGCCTCGCTCGGCGAGTGCCGCCCGCAGGAAGTCGCGAGATACCACGGCGGCGGAGTGCTCGCCGGCGTTCGCGAAGTGGCCAGGTGCATCGATGCGCACGGAATCATTGGGTGCGAGCACGCCCGTGCGAAACTCAATGCTCGAGATATGTCCTTCGCCGATAGCTCGCAGGCTCATGACAAAGCGGCACTCGCCGGCTTCCAACCCTGATTGGTCGGGGTGCGCGACAATCGACGGATTCAACAGTGCCGCCGCTTCGATAGCGTACTCCTGGGTGAAACAGGCGCCGATGAGCTGCTGGCGTTCGGGTGTCAGCGACACTCCTCGAGGGAGGCGGTGCTGCACGAGGGCAAAATGCGCTGCGAATATCGCGTCGAGCCCGCGGTGTCGGTCACAGAATCGGCCTACGGTACCGGCGAGGGTAGTCCGGACTTCCTCTTGGGTCAGCCTCAGCACGCGGCCGATGATGGCGTCTGCGCGCGAAATGCCTTGAGCCAGAATTTCTTGGCCAGGAAGAAACAACTTGGCCAAGACACGCCGAGCGTCGGGGTAGAGGACCTGCGAGCCACGCCGCACTGGTTCGACCAATGCGGTGGTGGCCTTGTCCGTCATGGTCTGGGCTGCCGGAGGCGGCGTGCTTGTTGGAGGGTGGAAATCAGGGCCAAGGTCGACTCGGCCCCTTGGTTCTCGTTTCTGCCGTATTGTTCGAGCCCGTCGCAGCCGCCCCCGCTGACAGGGTCGAACATCGGGATACCGACGTCGTTGGTGCCGAGAAACCATGCTTCGCAAAGCATCACGGCGTCATACCAGCGGTGGTCGCCGGTATCGTCGTAGGCCCGAGCGCAGGCGTCCGCCAACGTCGACACCTCGATGGGCTGCTGATCGAAACCCGGCCGTGGGTCGCCGGTGGCCCATCCGCCCACTGGGGTAACCGAAAGGTGGCCCCCTGAGGTCTCGATCGCCAGCAGCCAGCGCAGCATCACGAGCCCGTCGGCATAGGTCCGCTCTAAGCCCAGTCCGGTACCTACTGCCAGCAACCCCTCCGCTAATGCCGCGTTGGCATAGTGCAGGCGTGGCTGGGGCCAGCGCCAATCCGATCGGCGGGTCGGCGCCCCGATCAACGCGCTTGCGCCGGTGAGCAGGGCCCTGGCACCTTTGTGGCGAGGGCGCGCGCGTAACACTTCAGCCGCGCCGAGCGCCGCGAAAGCCATGGGCCTTGGCCACGGTGAGCGGCGGGCGATGCTGATATCGAAGTGCGCCAACGCTTCCTCAGCTAGCTCGGGGATCTGGTTGGCAACTGACCCCAATGCCCAGATGGCGCGGCCCCAATGATCGGCAACGCTCGGATCGTCCTCCCAAACAAGGTCGACTGAACGGCGGTTTCGGAACTGACCATCCGGGCTCTGCGCATCCACGACGAAATCCAGGTAGATACGCGCGAGTGCCCGCTGTTGCTCGGTGCGCTCCGGCTCGCGTGCTATGACAACGAGTGCGCGCGATACGTCGTCGACGCAATACCCATGATCGCTGCGGGGCTCGGCGAACTTCGCATGCTCGAAGATTCCGTGTGCATCGCTAAGCCGCGTTAGGTGCGTGTAGGAGATGGCGATGGTGCTCATGCTGAGGCCATGACGGAATCGATATCGTGCATTTCTGCGGCCAGCTCGCGGTACTTTCGGCCAATCGCTGGCCAAAATAGTTCCGGGGCAATGCGATTTGCCTCCGCACTCATTCGGGCCGACAGTTGCGGGTCGGTGAGGACGAGGCGCAGTGCGGACGCTATCGCGGCGGGGTCTTGTCGGTCGACCAATAGACCCGCACCGGTCGACAGCAGTTCCATTGCATGCGGGAACGCCGTTGATATCACCGGTTTACCCGCTGCGACAGCTTCGATCAATACGCCAGATGTCACCTGCTCGCGTGAGTCATACGGGAGCAGTACAACATCTGCCTGACGAATCAGCCGACGCAGTTCTGCTTGATCAAGGTAGCGCGCGTCGAAGTGCACCGCATGGGCGACTCCACGGCGTTGGGCGCGCGCGATGAGTCTGGCACGATAGGAATCACCTTGCCGTTCTGCGACTTTCGGGTGAGTTTGGCCAACTACCCGGTACAGCGCCGCGGGCCGCAAGTCGGCGATCAGGGCCATCGCATCGATGCCCCATTCAATACCTTTGCCTTCACCGAGGAGTCCCCACGTCAAGATCACCGGTGTCCGTGTGATCGGCTGGTGTGGGTCCGTGGGCTGGGATCGTATGTCGGCCGCACCATGCGGTATGACCCGAATTTTCGTCGGGTCCACAGAGTAATGATCGATCAGACGTTGACGAGCAGTGTGTGTCATCGTGACGATCGCAGTGGTCGCCTCGGCGAGCTTCTCCAGGATCATCCGCTGGTGTGCGGTCGGGGTGACCAGCACGGTGTGGAAAACGGAAATGGTCGGAACCCTCAGGGCTCGAACAATTTCCAATACATCTGATCCGTCTCTGCCGCCAAATATCCCGTACTCGTGCTGGATTACCACCACGTCGTGGCGATTGAGTACGGCGGCTGCTGTCGTTGCCCCCTTCCTGGCGCTGCGTACCCATTGATGCACGACGCCAACCGGGGCAGTCTTGGAAACCGCGTCCACCAGCGCGACTACCCCCACGGAGTGCGCCCCTTCGGTCGGCGGGCGATCGAAATTGCCCGGGGCAGAGACGATGTCGCTGTCCATGGCGATCGATTCGACCAGCGACCGGGTGAACGTCGCCAACCCGCACTGAGTCGGGGGATAGGTGCTGAGAACTCCATAGGACAGAACTGGCACGTGTCGGCCTTTCTGCTTCGGGCAGCGCAAATCAGTTGTCGCTTGCCGCCACTCAATTGGCTCTCTGTGCCGCGCAGAAAGCGCTTGAGAATCCGCCTGAGCGTCACACCGGCAGATCGACCACCACAATTTGGGGAAATACCAAATATTGCTGCTCCACAGGGTGGAGTAACAATCGTTAGTCTAGCATTTTTTCGGGAAATAATCAGGCAGCGAGCCTACTGAGCTGGAGGTCAAATCGGGCCCAACGCGTAAATATTTTCCCTGATACAGTGAATTTGGCACTACCTGTCGGTGGTCAATTCCTCGATGGACGGAATCGCGCCGGGAATTGGGGATCTGATGAAGATCGGCGTCATCGCGTCGGTGGCTCACCGATTACCGCCGCTAAATTACGGGCCCTGGGAACAGATCGCATCGACGCTGACCGAGGGTTTCGTGGCCCGTGGGCACGAGGTCACCTTGTTCGCCACCGCGGACTCCACGACATCGGCGCGACTGTTCGGGACGGTGCAATCGGGGTACGAGGAATCCGAGGAAGCCGACGCTAAAGTTTGCGAAGCGCTGCACAATTCGAGCGTTTTCGAGCACGGCGATGAGTTCGATGTATTGGCCAATCACTTCGACTTCATGCCGCTGACGTACAGTCGTCTGGTGTCCGTCCCGATGGTCACGACGATCCACGGCTTTTCATCACCAAAGATTGTGCCGGTCTATCAAGCCTTTGATGATATTGCGCACTACGTAGCAATCAGTAATGCGAACAGACATCCGGCGCTGCGTTATGACTCGACGATTTATCACGGTATTGACTTATCAATGTTTACATTCGTTCCTACGGTGGGAAAATATCTGTTGTTTCTCGGCAGGATTCATCCCGACAAAGGCACCCATGTGGCGATCGATGTGGCGAGGCGTGCCGGTCTACCGCTTCTCATCGCGGGGATCATCCAGGACGACGAATATTTCCGTGCAGCGGTCGAACCGCACCTCACCGGCGCGGAAGTGACCTACGTGGGTCCGGTGGGGCCCGCGAGGCGTGACGAACTATTGGGCGGTGCGCGAGCGCTACTTCACTTGATCAGTTTCGCTGAGCCGTTTGGGCTGTCAGTTATTGAATCCCTTGCGACAGGGACTCCGGTGATCGCGACACCGTTGGGGTCCATGCCGGAACTGATTCGGCACGATTCAACGGGATTCCTTGTGGTCGATACCGAGAGCGCCGTCACGGCGGTGGCGGATATCGAGACGCTGGATCGTTACGCGTGCAGGGCAGATGTCGAGGAGCGTTTCAGCGCGGATCGATGCGTCGACGCGTATCTAGCGCTCTTCGAAGGGATTTGTCAGTCGCGCCCATAGACGCTTCATCGAGTAGGGGCCTTCAACCGGCCCTGCGTTCCGCCGACAACGGTTCAGTCGGTAACAGTGCCGTTGGGGCCGACGTGCCACCCGGGGTGGCTGCTCTCGTCATCACGTCATGGGCGACGTGCGGGTCGGTCATCGGAGGGATGACCAGGAGGACCAGCTGGCGACGATCCAGATCGCTAATGTACACGCTGTCTGCCCGCTGATAGCGGTATCCGTCCAAGGAGACCATCCGATCGCCGTAGCGCAGTTGCCTGGGTGCCGCATCCCATTCCTGGATACGGTAGATCACCCGTTTGACGGTTCCGAGTCGAGATGCGGCAGCATCCAAAACCATTGGCAGTTCTTGCACTAGGTCACGTGAGTGCGGCCACCATGCGCCATCGACGTACCCGCTCCAATCGCCGTCGGGCTTCAACCGAAGACGTACGGAGTCGCTACTTTGGAATGTCACCGGCGTCGCCGGGGTGGCCACGCGTGTCATGGCGTCCGCCTTGCCGACCTTGCGGCCGGTCTCAGCTGGGCTCCGCCGTCGGAGTCCCATTGCTTCTCAGCTTCAAAGGTGTCGATCCACCGTGTCAACCCTGTGATGTCAGGCGGCGCCAGCTGAGCGATGGCTTCCGAGTTGACCAGGGTTGCTTCATCCGAGAGGGTGTTTTGTTCGAAAGGTGACTCGCTGGAGGGCGGGACAATCAACAGAGTCAGATGCACCCCGGTCGCCCCTCGGACGCTAATGGTGTTAACCGGCTGCAGAAGTGACCACCCCAGATGTACCAGCCGGTTGAGGAAAAGTATCCGCCTCGAGGTTGGCGCCCATTCCCCGAGTCGATAGGTAACCCGATCGATGGGACCAAGGTCGATGCTCAGCCGCGTGAGCAGCTGCGGAAGTTCGATCGACAGGTCATTCGACCATGGCCACCAGGACCCGTCGGCGTATCCCGTTTTCGGATCCAGGCGAAGACGTAGTGCCAATTTGGATCGTGGCGGAGAGAAAATCTGATGCGTCATCTGACGCTCCTAGCCTCGGACCCGTGACCGGCGCCGAATAACCGACGGAGCCTCGTCCAAAAGATGGGCAAGCGCAAGAGACCGTCTGAGCTCAGCCTACTCCGATTGCCGACTCGCGCAGCGCGTGTTGTCAGTGAAACATGGAAATTGGGTGTCGATGGCTTGAAACGACGGGTGCGAGCAAGAGGGAGGGGGCCGTGATAGCCGAAACGGTGGGGCTCACACAGCAGGATTCGTCCAATATTCCGGAATCTATTGTGGCGCAGTCTGATCCGACAAATGCTCGTTACAATGACGAAACGACCCGGGCCGTAGGGGAGTGCCATGGCACTTGCTTTCGCGCGATCAGCATGACGAGGCGTAGGCCGAAGGAGATAAGTTCATTGCACGCCGACTCCGCCCGGTACTTGGCTTCAAGCCCAGCGTTCCCTGTGCCAGTCACGGATCGCTTCCGTGAACTGCTCGGGTGCGTCAGAAGGGACGAAGTGGCCGGCGCCCTTGGCGCTGACGGTTCGGTGATCGGTAAAAGTCTGTTCCCACCGTCGCAGTTCGTTGTTGCCGAACGCGAAGTCGGCGTCGCCCCAGATGACTAGCGTCGGTAGTGTTGCGATGTCGGTCAGCCCGGCTTCGACGTCGGCGAGAAATGCTCGGCTGGCGATGATTTCGCGAGGGAAGACTGCCGAGGCTTCACGCCGCGTGGGACTGTCGAGTGCCTTTTGGTAGTGGATCATTTGCTCGGCGGTGGGCTTGGTAAGTCGGTGCCCGATGGGGATCATGACGTTGACGAAGAGATTGAACCGCCGGATCAGCAGGCGTCCGAGAAGGCTGCCCATCGCATGGGACATGATCTGCACAAGTGGGTCGCTGACAGGCCATGCCCAGGTGTTTGTTAGCACCAGCTGGTTGAAGACTTCGGGGCGTTTTTGCACTGTTGCCAACCCGATTGGGCCGCCCCAGTCATGGGCGACTAGCGTCACCCCGCTCAGTCCGAGTGCGTCCACAAAAGCGCCGATCACCTGTGCATGTTGGGCGGGCAAATACCGGTATCCCGGCGCTGCTTGTGACAGCCCGAATCCAGGGTAGTCCACTGCGACACAACGAAATTCTTGCCGCAGAGAGTCGATGACTGCGCTGTAGTCGAACGACCAGGTTGGATTGCCGTGCAGGAAGAGCAGCGTGGGTCCCGATCCCACATCCACGTAGTGAATATGGTGTCCGTCGATGCCGATGAATCGGCTCTCAAACGGGAACAGCGCGTCATCAACCCAAGCCGGTCTTTCTGCGACTGTCATGGCCACCCCTCACTCGATAGTTGATATAATCATTTATACTTTATATTTGCAAGTATGGTGTGGGCAAACTGCGGTACCTCGGACTTGCCCGGGCTGGTGGAGAGTGGGCCGGATGGCCGCCTATATGATTGTGCAGCTTCGGGTTTCCCGATCAAGCAGCGTATCGGATGCGATTCGTTGGGACGGTTGGCAAGTGCGACGGAATGGTCCGGCGGGAGGCGCAGTCAAGGTGCGCAGGCCCCGGCTGGCGACAACGCCGGGCAACAGCTCACGTCGATAAGCCAGGGGGCCTACGTGGAAGCGTTTTCGTTCTGTCTCTTGGCCATCTCGATGTGGTAGCCATGAAGAACTGTGACGATCATCGAGATGGAGACGACTCCTTCGGCGATGAAGAATGCGGCGAAGTCGATGAGCGAGCCGATCGGCGGGTCTCCTGGGACGGCGTTTCGCAACGGGATGAGCGCGAAGAGCAATGTGCCGAGGAAACCGAGCCCAGACCAGAACAAGCCGAGCTTACCGCTGCCGACGTACCATGCGGCGATAAGCGCAGCGATGGTAAGGCACCACATGAATACCATGATGAACACGGCAAACACGAGTGTGCTCATCGAACGCTTCACCGTTGCCGTTGCGGCGAAAAGTGATTGGGGTGGCGTGATGGTTTTGACTTCCCCATGCCCCCGGTGTACTTGGATCGATGCTTCCTGCTTGGGCGCCAGCTTGAAAAAGGCGTCGATGTTGTTGAAGACGACTCGAAGCGGGATTACCCGACCACTTGCACCGTCGCCGACGTGCACACGGAAGTAGAAATTCGCCGTATAGCTGTCGAAGGGGTAATCCGTAATGACCCCGTCGCGAAGCGCGAATTGGACCGAGACGAACTGAGGGCGTTCGTTTGCTTTGGCGACCACTGTGGGGTTCGTGACCGCGTTGCTGACGAGGGTCACATCTTCTTTCAGGGTGTGCGTGTGCTCGTCCACCAAGGAACCCTCTCCGCGCAACTCCAATTGGGCGTTTACGCGTGCAGTCGACGGGTCGACTTTCTGGATGAGGACGGTGACGGTCATATGGTCTGGGTTATCAGTCTCACCGAGCACAGCCGCTCGGTGGTTTTTGTCGCGCTCCAGCCAGTACAGCGAAACACTCATACCGGTGAGCACAATGACGAGGAGTGCCAACGAGATGAGCTTGGTCAGACTGGGCAGGTTCGACGGGCGGGTTGTTGGCGCGGACATACGCAGCCTTTCTAGAGACATCTACTACTGCTTCTGTTGCATAGGATCCGAATAGAACCGGCAGGTAAGGCCAGAGGCTTATAGACCGCGCCGACCAACGGGCCCGGACGCCGCTCAGCTTTGGCGTGTGCACAGTTTTCTGGTTTTCCTGGTCAGATCCCTCAGCCGGTCGGAAACAAAATCCCCTTAACCGTGCCTGCTCACCCCGCGAACAACCTTCGACTTACCTGCCAAACTCCTGGACGGTCCGACTGTCAACCCGCATTTTCCGGGAACCGTTGGGTACGCATTTTCAGATGTCCGTTCTCATTAAATCTGGGGCAGCTTTACCAGTCTGACCTGTATTGCCTCAGTTTGAATGAGAAATTCGATCTCGACTTTTCTCACTGAATCTGGGGCAACTTCGCTTCCAGCCAGGGTCCCCCCGCTCCGTCGGAGTGCCGGAGCCGGCCTTGAGGTCGGTCCCGGCGCTGAACACCGCACCGGCGCCAGCCAGGACCCTGACCCGCAGATTCGGATCGTCGTCCAGCAGGTTGAAAGCGGCGTCCAGGCCGGCGGTCATGTCGGCGTCGATGGCGTTGCGTCGGGCTTCGCGGTGCATGGTGATGATCAGTGTTAGTCCGTCGCGGTGGAGGGCGACCAGGTCTGGCATCGTCTGTCCCCTTCGGCAAATGGCGGTGGAAATCGCGCGGCCGAGGCCACCGGGGGCGCAGGTGAGGGGGACGCGGGCACCCCGGAGGGCGACAGTCATGGCTGCTTCTCTTTCTTTGTCGGGTCGGCGGTTTCAGGTGGGATCGCCGGCAGCTTGTCGCCGGTGGAAAGGAACTCGCGGATCAGATCAGCGACGCGGTCGGGCGCCTCGATCATCGGTGTGTGCCCCACCTGCTCAAGGACCGTGGTCGTGATCGTTCGCACTGCCCGGTAGCGCACCAGTGAGGCATCCACGTTGTAGAAGCGGTCCGCTCGGCCGAAGATGACGAGCGCCGGCAATGCGAGTTTGTCTAGCCGTGCGTCCAGACCGAGCCGTTTGGTCCACGCCTTCCGCTGCTTCATGGATTGGGTGAAGGCGGGGTGGTTCAGGCTGCGGGCGTCGTGGAGACCCTGACTGGGGTTGGTAAAAGCTGTGGCCATGTCGAAGCCCGGCGCGAATGCTCTTCGCACCACGCGGTTGGTGACGAATACGGGACCATGTTGCTGCAGGATCGGGCCGATCCACGGGGTGTGAATGACCCACTCGCCTGGTGGCAGCGTTCCGGTGCTCGTGTCGGGCCCTTCGCCGATCAGCACGAGCCGGGTGATACGGGTGCTGTACTCAGCGGTGGCCACGCCGAAGAGGCTGCCCATCGAGTGGCCAACAACCGTGACGTCGTTCAGGTCCAACTCGCAGAGCAGACGCGCATAGAGCCGACCTTGGCTGTCGGGGTCGTAGCCGGATGTAGGTCGTGCAGAACCGCCGTGCCCGAGGAGGTCGACCCGGATGATCCGGCATTCCGGTAGGCGGGCAACGACCTGGTCGAACCATGCCGTCGAGGCACCGAAGCCATGCAGCATCAGGAGTGCGTGTCCGTCGGGCGGGCCGTCCGCTCGGACGTGCAGGTCGACGCCATCGACGGACATGACGGTGCCTGCGCCGCCTGTCGCCGGTTCGGCGCTGGTGCGACCGGCCAGGTGGCGAATCGGGCTGCCGACACGCCACCGCCCGGGTGACGATGTGTTCTTGGTGGTCACGCGCTTCTCCTCGGACGGGTGTGTTCATGTCGTGGCGGCATGGTTCCGGCCTGTCGCTCTCGCTGTCCTGTATCCGCCCTTCGTGGTGGCGGGGCGGGCCTGGTTGGCGGTCGTGAGCCAGGGTTGCCGGGTGGTCACCCGGTGGTCTTGGATTGGAGACCCAGCAGGCGGACCAGGACGGTCCCGATCGTGTCGGCTGGGACGCTGCCCGGATCGGCGAGCTCTTCGATGGCAAGGCCGTTGTTCAGCGCCAGCATGGTGAACATGAGAGTGCGCGAGGAGACTGCTGCGCCTGCGCCCCAGCCGGTGAGCGCTTCGTCGGCCAACTCGGTCAGTTGTTGGTGGTAGTCGCGGCGTTTCTCGACCCATCGCTCGTGTAGCTGGGCGTCGCGGGCGGCACGAAGCCAGAACTCGGTGAACAGCAGCTGCCATTCGCGGTTCTGCTGCATCGCGACAGTGAGCTGCTGGCCGGCTGCGTGTGCGGTCGCCTCGTTGATGACGGTGAGGTCGGCCTGGCCGAGGATTGCTCGTACTGCTGCGATGCGGCCTGTCACCTCCCGGTCGAAGAGCTCGAAGAACAGGTCGTCCTTGCTCGCGAAGTTGGAGTAAAGCGCACCGGTGGTGAACCCGGCGGTGGCCGCGACCTGTTGCATGGTGGCCCCGGCGAAGCCGTGTTCGGCGAACACCGTGGAGGCCGCCCGCAGGAGCCGGTCGCGGACCTCGCCGCGGGGTGTCCGGCGGTTGATGGGGGCCGGGGTCGAGATCACGACTGTGCCTGTCCTGCCCGCAGGAAAGACCCGTAGCTTCGCGTCGTGCCGAACCCGTCGGCGAAGCTGCCGTAGCGGTAGACAAGGTGACCATCCACGATGGTCGCCGCCACTGCGTCGTCGTTGCGGTTGACCATTCGGGAGACGCCCCCGAGCCCATCGAGGACGGATTCGGCGTAGTCGGCCGAGGCCTCCGAGAGCCCGGCGGGGTCGATGACGGCGATATCGGCGCGGTCCCCCAGACGGAGGGTGCCGGCGTCCAGGCCATACCAGTCGCCGAGTTCGCCGGTGAGCCGGTGCACGGCACGTTCGAAGCTGAGGAACTCGTGGCCGTCCTCGGCAGACTCCTTGACTCGCCTCAGCAGCCGAAGTCCGGCGTTGTAGAACGCCATGTTGCGCAGGTGGGCGCCGGAGTCGGCGAAACCCATCTGGATCTGAGGGTGGTCCGCGATCTTGTCGAGCACGTCGGGCCGGTGATTGGCGATTGTCGTTCGCCAGCGCAAGGCAGCGCCATGGGCGACCACCAGGTCAAGGAAGGCGTCAGCCGGATGAATGCCCCGCTCCTCGGCGACGCGGCCGACCGACTTGCCGACCACCTCGGCGTCCGGGCAGCTGACGATCTCGGCGTCGTACAGGTCGCGGTGCCACAGTTTCGGACCGAACCTGCGCTCGATGTCCTTGCGGAACTGGCGGCGGTAGGCCTCGGAGTCCACGAGCTCGCCGCGCTTTACCACGTCACGCACGTTGAGAGCCGCGGCACCCGAGCCGAACTCCTCGAAGACGACCAGGTCGATGCCATCGGCGTACACCTCGAACGGCACCGGCAGGTGCTGCCAGCGCAAGTCCGAGCCGATCACCCGGTTCAGCAGCGCCGTCGCCTTGGTCATCAACCAGATCAGCTTCGGGTCGGCCTTGAGATCTGCCGCGGTGAGCATCGTGGTCTTCAACGGCGCTCTGCCTCGACCAGCGCTCTGGGCGAAGAACTTGCCGATCTCGGCCTTGCGGGCAGCGTTGGGCGTGCATTGGTGCAGGCGCCCGCGGTCGCGGAGCACGCGGTTCAGTGCGCGGTACTCTCGCCAGGTCGCGTAGGTGGAGGGCAGTTGGCGCGCTGGGTAGCGCACGCCGTCGAGCTTCGTGAACGAACTTCTCACGGTCGACAACCCCAGGAACCCGGCGTCGAGCGCATCGGTCAGCATCGCGCGCATCCGGCCCAGCTCCGCGGGAGTCGGGCGTTCGTCTGGATCGGTGGCCCGATCCAGACCCATGACCGCCGCTCGGATGTCGGAGTGGCCGATGAGCGCCGCCACGTTGGGGCCCAGCGGGCGAGACTCGATTGCCTCGACGTAGCCGTGTGGACCTGTCCAGGTCTGGTGTTGCTTGACCGCCGCATGGACAGCGTCCCACGGCAGGGCTTCGACGCGCGAGAACAGGTCCGCACAGTCGTCGGGGGACGCGTACACAGTGGAAAGGGAGCAGTTCCCGAAGACCACGGTCGTGACGCCGTGGCGCACCGATTCCGAGAGCCCGGGGGCAACCAACACCTCAGCGTCGTAGTGCGTGTGGACGTCGATAAGGCCCGGCATCACCCACAGGCCCTCAGCGTCGACGACCACCGCCCCCTGCCTCACCAGAGGTTCAGCGCTGATCGCCGCCACCCGCCCCGCGCGTACTCCTACGTCGCGAATCGCGGGTCGAGCACCGGTTCCGTCGAAGAAGTATCCGCCCCGGATCACCAGATCGAAACCATCCACAACGGTGCCTCTCACTATCGATAACGAAGATTATTCAGTAATCAACGTTATCGAAGGACGTTTGGGTCGTCAACAGGGCCATCCGGCTGTGCGCTCCGCCTGGTTCTTGCCCGGGCAGCGTCGCCTGCACATGAAGGACGAGAGCGACTCGCGCAAGCGGTCCATCGCGACAGCGATCGCAGTTGAGCCGGGCCACGGCGACGATCTATGACGCCGGCCGCCGCTACGGCACCGAGGGGGCCGACGGCAAGTGTGTTGTGCATCCGGAGACACAACATCGCCCAGAGCCCGGAGTGCAACCGCGAACCTGAAGCGCCTGCGCGAATTCACACTGGTCATACCTGCCGCCCTGGGCCACCTACGGGAGCTCGGGGCAAAGTAGGCAAGAAGCGGCGCCTGGCAGATCACTGAGCAACGATCGCGCTAGCTGGCCCGGGTAATCAGAGGTTGGTGCCGCACCCATTGCTCGACAGGTGTGAGGTCGGAATGCCAGGCACCGGTTCGCTCGTTGATGCGGTCGCACAGCAGCTTCGGCCACACTGGCTCTGGCAGGATCCCTGCCGCAATCTGTCTCTCAGCGTGAGCCCAGAACACCAGAATGTGCCGAGCGTCGCTGAGACTGTCGCGGAGATCGATCTCGGAGTACTGACGGGCCAAACGTAGGTGCGCGCGTGCTGCGCTGAGCACCTGCGGCCGGTCGTGAAGATCGACCTGGTCATCGAGAACGTGCACTGGAAGACCAATCCAGCGTCGGTGACGCTGACACACAGTGATGTGCGCGGGCAGGTAACAATAAATGGGGTCGTGTATTCCTTTGCGTGCCATGCATTCTTGGCACATCGGGCGGTGGAGTTTCTGGTGACGTGAGATGGGGTCTCCGACCAGGCCCACCAACCGTGCCCGGATCACTTGTTCGGGCTGACCGCTGACGATGGACAACCAGTCAGGTCGCGGCCGCCCGTTGGATGACTCGGCTACGCGGCCGCGCAATGTGTAGATGCTGACGTGGTTGGCGCGGGCAGGTCTGTCAATGTAAGACGTTGCGGCTTCAGAGGCGAACGGTGCGATCGTTCGCGGGAGCCGTTGGTGCGGCCCTCGCGGCCATAGCCGGGTCGTGGCCACGTCAACTGGCGGTACGGGCCGCGGCAGTGTGTGCTGCGTAGTCGATCAGTACCGCGTCCATCCCGTCGCGGGTGATGTGCTCGGTGCCGTGGAGCATGGCTTGAATCGCTGCGGCCCGGATCAGGTGGGCCAGGCTGCCGATCATCCCGGCAGTCCGCCGGTGTAGGTAACGGGCTTGGGCGACAAGGGTTCCCGGTTCGTGTCGGTGCAGCCGCAAGGTCCCCTCCATAGCGGCGACAAGTTGCCGCCACTCCTTGCCATCAGGAAATGCACTGGTGTGGATCACCCCGCACCGGCCGGCCAACTGCCGTCCCCGAGTTCCGGTGAACAACCCGGAGCGCTCCACCTCGATTCCGGCATACACGAATGTCGCGGGAGATGTTCGGTGAAATACTTCAGATGGTCGGACAGTTCCTCACCGGCACGAGTGTCCAGGTTCAGGTTGTGAATTTCGTCGACCACCACGATGTCGGTACGGGCATCGACGAGCACCTGGCAGACGGCATCGGAAATGTCGGTCGCGTTCATCCGCTGGTTGAGCGTAGGAAGCCCGAGGAAGCGGGCGAATTCCATCGACAGTTTGCGGGGCGACCCTTTCGGCGGGGCTGTCACATATACCACCGGTATTCGGCTCTCATCGCCGGGAAAGCGTGCATGAGTATGTAATTCGTGAAACCGTCCCAGTCGCTTGATTGCCGTGGTCTTCCCGGTCGGCGCGCCGCCCGAGATGATTAGCCCGCGGCGCGCCCCGATCTCACGTTGGTTGAGCAACGTCAACAGCCGGCCCTGGTGGGTGATCGCTTCGATCGCCGACGTAGTGACCACCACCAGCTCTGAGTGATGCGCAACCCGGGTCTCGTTGTAGGCCGTCTGCTCGTGATCACTGAGGCTGGCCCATGCGTCGTCGGCGAGCAAGGTGAACTCCGGCGGATCTGCATCAACAAATCGCCGCCAGCCCTCCAACGTCGTGGTGGGCTGGCGGCGATCCTCTAATTGGCCCAGCGCCGCTATTTCGGTCACAGTCGCCACGTTTGGGCCTCCTTTCGTGCATCAAACACCGGCAGAGGTATCACCTCTGCCATCTCGTCGTCGTCGTCGACAGCTTGGGATTTGGCCTGTTCCGTCGGTGGTAGCGCATCCTGCGACGGCGTGTCAGGTGGTTCCGGCGAGGTCTGCCAGTCCCGTCCAGCTGACACCGCACTCGTGCGCCCGGTCACGCGGCGCTCAGCCTTTGTCTGCTCCTGCGGCCCAGCTGCGGCTCGGTCCAGCAGGTCCTCGGCGATGGCGGCGATCTCGGCTTCTTGGGCCTGCTGGCCGCTCTCACGGTCGGATACAGCGCGGACGTGCCGCCACAACGTCTCGCCGAACGGTACGGGTGAGGACCGCAGGTGCGTCCATGTCGCGGCCAGCCACCCGTCTTCGTGGTGATTGCGGACCCAAATCCTCGATACGTCATACGGGTCGAAGTGCACTTCCCACTGCCCCTTATGGGCATCGACGCCGGAATGCTGGCGACGGTACGGGTTGAGTGCCTTGGCGTCGTAGGTGCGGTGGTTGATCCGGACTCCGTAGCTATTGATCGTCCGCCATTGCACCGGAAGCAATTCGATGTAGTCGGCGGCGTCCAGAGGAACGGGTACATAGCCGGCCACCTCAACCAGGGCAGCGTATTTCTCATTGGGAGACAAGGCTTTCGCTGATGTCACAGGATCCCGGAGGCCCTCGTGCGGTCGGTTTTGCCACACCGCGATAATCCACTCGTCGAGCAGTGCCTGTAGCTCGATCATCGACCACACCGCGTCCTGCTCTGCGTTCTTCCCGCGCCGCTCCACGGACGAGCCGACGTAGCCAGCCACGTATTGCGCGAACAGAGTGCCGACCGACTGCAGTGTTCGCTCGATCTTCGGCTTGTCGGTCGGGCAATCCGGATGGGCTGGCTGCAGATTGATCCCTAATGTGTGCAGCACGCTTGCCGAAATGTTTGAGACAGATACGCTTTCCCATGATCACAGACGATCGTCTCGGGAGCGATAGCTGGCCGCGCTGCAGCGTCGGCCAGGCGCTGATCGACACTGGTCAGGCTGTGGTGCGGAAGTACTGACCTGGACATCCGCAGTGCATCCGCCCACCCAGGGCGCATCGGTTCGGGCGTCAGCGCCCGCGCCAACAGCAGTGACGCGTCCACCGCTTTGGTGGTCGGCGGCAGCACCGCGGCGGGAATGGACCGCGTCGCATTGTCGACCATCGCGGTCAACTCGACCCGATCGACCAAGCCGTCATCGAGCACCACACGCACATCCAAAGGCGTCGAATCGATCTCGACCATCTCACCGGGCCGGACCACAGTGATCGACCCGAACGGGCCATCTGGCTGCTTTGACAGCGATCGCCGCGTCCGTGCCGAACCGAATGTGTGCCGCCCCTCAGCGAGGCGTTTGACCAGCCTGTAAAAGGTGGCCTGCGATGGCATCGCGGGCGCATCGTCGGCACCGTAGGTGGCTACCAACGTCTTGGTCACGCGTCGTTGCAGGCGCTGCACAGTTCCCGTTGACAGGTCAGTTTCGCCCTCGATGGCATCGCGAACCGCCGCAACAACACGCTCGTCAACCCGCCCAAAGACAGCGCGGCGCCGGCTATGGCGCCCATCGACCACGCCGAGAAGCCCATCCTGTTCATACGTAAATCGGCGCCGCTGCATGGCATTCCGGCTCACTTCGTGGCCGGCTGCAAGCAGTTCGCCCAGTTTGGCCAGCTCGCGCTGGCGTAGTGATCGTTTCGCCGTGTCGAATTCCGGGCGGGGGCGACTGCCAGGGGCAGCCCCTGGCGGCCGACCGGTGAGGATCTCCACGATGTGGCGCTCCCACCAACGTGCCTGCTCGACGGCCGCCTTCGGGATTCCGGCCAGCATTTCCTCAGAGCACAGCGGTGGTCGTGACCCCGACACCAACTCCAATGCCGGATCAACCAGCAGCTGCGACAGCGGCACCACAATCTGCTCGCCCAGGGCATCAGCAAGCCGAGCTGAGCCGCCCGATAAGGTCACGACAGTGAAAACTCCCGCCGACAAACGGATCTCGTCTCCTTCGCGGACGACACCCGTTCGCATTTCAGGTCACCACCCGGCCCCGAGGCCAATCGCTGTGTCGTCGCAAAGTGTCGCGCGCTGCAGATCAGCAACCAAACGGCCATGCCAGAGCAGATGAAAGAGCACGGGCAACACCACCAAAGGAGTCCCGACCGCGTGCACACCAGCCATCAACGGATGGACCCGAGCGAAGACCTCCGCCAAGTGATCAGCCAAATCGAACCTCAATACCCGCGGATGCCGATAACCCGACAACCAGCGTAGATTCGCCCGCAGCACTGGATCGAGGGAACCAACACGCAGATAATCCCAACCGACCGCCACGCAAGTAGCGGCAGACCGATCGAACACATCCCGGGGAAGCTGCGCTGACCTCGAAATGAAGGGAAATTCCGCACGGGTGAACAGTCCAACTCGAACCGGGTTGCAGCACATCGGTCCAGCGATTGCCGCATGCATCCTTCGCGGGTGCTGAACTCCAAGTCCACTGCACTCGCTACACCTGGCCCAGCCGACACTGCCGACGTCAGCACACATAAACGCCAAGCCTCGTGCCCCAGATTCAATGAGAAGACACGCACTTACCCCAGATTCAATGAGAATGCCCCAAAAATGAATGAGAACGAACATCAGAAACCGCCAAAGAGATTGTGGGGCAGCGCCATCGACGGTGGATTCGCCGCAGTGAAGTAACTGTCGTAGCGAGAGGCCGCACAAGAGAAGGGTGGGGTAGCGCTATCCGGTGGCGGTCTATACGGTTGCGCCGCTTCGTTTTGCGGCCCGGCCCGCACAACGACAAGCATCAAGCCCAATTCCCCGAGATGTTCAACAAGTACAACAGAACGTTATTGGCAGCGGACGAGTCGCCGCGGTTGTCGAGGCGACTGGAAACGCTAAAAGCACAAAGGGCTCAGTTCGACCGTGAGGTGAAGTACTTCGCGATCGGTGTGATCGATCTTGTGTAGCAGTCGTAATTCACGCAACATCACTAGGAGTGCGTGGTTTTCTGCGAGGACGTCGGCGGTGAACCGTGGGATGCCGTTCCGCCTGGCGGACTCGGCGAGGCACTTGACGAGCAGGGTGCCCACGCCGCGCTGATGGTCGGCGCGCGCGACAAGGATGGCGACTTCGGCGGTATGTCCGCTTTGATTGATGACATAGTTTGCAACACCGATCAATCGGCCGTGCTCGAAGGCTCCGATTGACAGCTGTTGTGCGGATTGCCGAGTCAGTGATTCAGCTATCGCTGCAACGTCTTTCGGATGTGTGGTGAAGAACCTCAGGTAGCGGTCTTGGTCGTTGAGCTCGGAATGAAGAGCGGTGAGCGATTGGATGTCATCACGATTCAGTGTTCTGACTGTGATCATCGAGCCGTCGATGCTTTTGCCGGTCTTCTGTTCAGAATCCGAGGCGGCGAGGTTCATCGTTGCCGTGCCACGATCACCGGAACCCGCGAGGCGTGAGCGACGGCGGAACTGACTGCGCCGAGCAGCATTCCGGCGAAGCCCCCACGGCCGTGACTACCGACGACGACAAGCTGGGCGTGCGTGGATTCTGCGACGAGATAGGGGGCGGCGTAGTCGCAGACGACGCGGCGGTCGACCTCTACATCGGGGTAGCGTTCTTGCCATCCGGCCAGTCTTTCGGCGAGCGTTTGTCGTTCTTGATTTTCTGTCGCGCGCAGGTCAAACGCCGGTTCGAAGAAATTGGGCATATGCCAGGCATGCACCGCGACGAGTGGAACCTTTCGATGTGACGCTTCGTCGAAGGCGATGGCCGTTGCCTTCTCTGACGTCGGCGATCCATCGACACCGAGCAGGACGGGCGCGCGGTTGTCGAGTGTTGTCTCGTTGTGAATTACCGCGACGGGGCAACGCGCGTGATACAGAACTGCGGTACTGATCGAGCCCAGCAACAGGCGGTCAAGGGGGTGCAGGCCTCGGCTGCCGACGACCAGCAGGCGCGCGTTTTGTGCCGCGTCTATCAACGATGGCACCGGGTGTCCGAAGATCACCCGGCCGCGTCCAACGCTCAGCGGGCCGTCCACCGCCTCTTCAGCGGTTCGCTGTGCGTTCTCCAAGATCAATTGTGTTTGGCGCTCACGCGATTGATAGATCCGCTCGCGCCGCTGCTGCTCGTAGACGTGCGTTTGCTCGATGTCGAATGCGCTGACGAGGGTCAGCGGTTCGTGGCGCGCCCTCGATTCTTGTGCGGCCCAACGAACTGCGGCATCAGAGCAAGATGATCCATCGACCCCGACCACGATCCCCGAATGATGATTTTCGAATGTCATTGTCAGCCCCCGTTCGTCATGACGAACGGGGGCTGACACGAACGATCAGGATTGTGCGGTCGCCACGTTCCGCTGAAGGCCGCAAGTGGATGACATCTGAAATATCGTCACGCCCCACCACGGCGAGTTGGATCGGTTCGTCACAGTCGGCAAGAAAACGGCCGATGTCGGCGGGTGCTGCGACGGGGTAGATATGGACATCCGGATAACGTTCGCGCAGGCAGGCCACCCGGCGATCGAGTTCCTCATACAGAGATTCGCCCATGTCTTCTTGCCAGGTACCCACTGCAAGAACCGGGAGACTGCGCAGTCTCGCTTCTTGTATTGCGTGGTCGATGATGGTGTCTGTGTCCTGAGCGCCGTTGACTGCCACCGCAAGCCACACCGTGCGGTTGTGTGAAACGAACTCCGGTCGGTGGACTATCGCGACGGGGCAGTGTGCGCGCTTCGCGATTTCGGTTGCGGTGGAACCCCAAATGACACTTGCCAACCGTCCGGATCCTTCGGAGCCAACACATACGAGGCTGGCGGTCCGGGATTCGGCGGCTAAGGCATCCGAGGCCAGACCATGGCGGATCACGCAATCGACCTTGACGGGCTTTCCTGTCGCGTTGACAGCGGCTGCGGCATCGCGCAGTGATGTTTGTGCATATTCCTTGTCGATGTTGTACTCGTCGACAAAAGACTTAGCGGTGACGACGGGCCTGGTCACATGAACCAGGCACAGCGGCACATCTCGGCTGATTGCTTCATCTGTGGCCCATTCGGCGGCATGAACAGCGGCGCGTGAACCGTCGATGCCAACAACTACGGGGCCGTGCCGATCGGGATCAGTCATTGGACTCTCCTTCGAGTGATCGAACACGGTTCGCCGGTCCTTTGATCTGCTGAACTGAGGCTAGGCCCGATTTTCGATACCGGCCGGAGTCGTAAGTCCCCGATTCTCCGCCAAGTGGTATATGGCGCGTCGTGTCAAACGGCGATGAGCGCCGTGACCAATGGCCTGGTCACGTGGAGGCCGCGGTCTCTGCAGTACGGACGCATCCGATGCGAGGATCAGATGGCGTCAGCAGATACTCGGCCCAGGAGATGTCATGAATGTCTTGATGTTTGGCTATTGGCAGGTCCTGTTTGCCAGATTGTTCCGACGCCATCCTTTGATCCGGGGCTGCGATCGGGTCGAGGCTGCAGTTCAGCTGATCGGTTGGCTCTCGGCGTTCATGATGTTGTCGGTGGCTGGAGCGGTCGGCACCGCGCAGTACGACGCCGGGGTCAGAATCAGCAGTGAACAAATGCATTCCCGCCACCAAGTGCAGGCGATGGCAACCGGGGACAGTCACGCGGTGGCGCCCCGGTACAGCACTGCCGTTCTCGTACCGGCCCGGTGGAGCGCCGGCGGCGTGCAGCATCACGAAAATGTGCGCTACGGAGCAGATCTTGCTACCGGAGACAGGTTCCCGATCTGGGTTGATCCGTCCGGTCATAGTGTGCAGGCACCGACGTCACAGGCGGAAGCCGCATCCGATGCCATAGCTGCTGCGGTACTGATGTGGGCGGTTGCCACGAGTCTCATCGTCGCTGTCGTCGCGTTGGTGGTCCGCCACATCGCCCGGATTCGATATGCGCGCTGGGAATCAGATTTCGATGCACTGGTGGATCGTGGTGGTCGCCGGAAAAGCGATCATTGAGCCCGTAGGCTCCATCCTGCGTAGGAGGGAAGGAGTCGACCGTGAATGCAGAGATGCTTGCCTGGCAAGTACGGCGACCAGGGCCCATCGCGACCGAACCGCTGCGCCGTGTGCGCCTTCCGGTACCCGAGCCTGGCTCGCGCGAACTGTTGGTGCGAGTGCTTGCCTGCGGGGTTTGCCGCACCGACCTTCACGTCGCCGAGGGTGACCTGGCTCCACACAGGCCAAACGTTGTGCCCGGGCACGAGATTGTCGGCGAGGTCGTTGGACTGGGGGAGCAGTCCGATACCGATTTCAGGGTTGGCGATCGGGTGGGCATTCCATGGCTCCGGCATACGTGCGGCACGTGCCGATACTGCCGACGCGGTAATGAAAACCTTTGTCCCGGATCTCTGTACACGGGCTGGGATGCCGACGGCGGGTACGCCGAATTCGCGGTGGTGCCCGCAGCCTACGCGTTGGCGCTGCCCGCGGGATACACCGACGCCGAGCTTGCTCCGCTGTTGTGTGCCGGCATCATCGGCTATCGCTCGCTCCAACGTGCAGAGCTGCCTACGGGCGGCCGTTTGGGTCTGTACGGCTTTGGCGGCAGCGCACACATCACCGCTCAGGTCGCCCTGGCCCAAGGTGCTGAGGTGCACGTGATGACCCGGGGGAGGGACGCCCAACTACTTGCTCTCGAACTTGGCGCCAGTTCGGCCCAGGGGGCAGCCGATGCGCCTCCCGTTGCGCTGGACGCCGCGATATTGTTCGCGCCTGTCGGAGAATTGGTGGCACCCGCGCTGGTGGCACTCGACCGGGGAGGGACGCTGGCTATCGCTGGTATCCACCTCACAGACATTCCTGCGCTGAGCTACCAGCGGCATCTGTTCCAGGAGCGGCAGATTCGATCGGTCACGGCCAACACTAGGGCCGACTCGCGGGCATTCCTCGACTTCGCCGCGGTACATCGCCTCCATCTGACGGGCCCCCGATACGACCTCCAGCATGCGGACCGTGCTTTGGCCGACCTTGCCGCCGGCCACATCACCGGCGCCGCCGTGCTCCTGCCCTAGCGCGTGCGCCACTTGTCGACGAATTCGATGACAGCAGATAGCGGACGTCGTGGCGTGGGTGCCGGTATCGGTTCCAGCGGTGGCGTCGTGCCGATCCGAATCACTGCCTGCGGGTAGTTGCGGTCGGTCAGGCCTTCGATGATCTGGCGGCTCGCGGCAAGTTCGATGACATGGGTCAAGGTGCAGGTGGCCAAACCGGCAATCGTGGCTTCAATCAGCAAGGAAGACAATGCTTCACCGCATCTCAAGAAATTCTGCGCGGAGTCATCGGCGGTCGAGAGCACCACCAGAGTCGCTCTATCTTGCGGCACAGTCGCGCGGCGCTCCTGATGCCGAGCGAAAGGAAATCCGCGCCCGATGTCGACTCGGTTCCTTTCTTCCTCCGAGGGTAAGGAGCTGTTCGGTATGCCTTCGGAGAGCTTGAAGGGAGCAGTCCACCAGTCGATTTCGGATTTGTATTGCGCATCATATTGGCGAAGTCCTTCGCTGAGCTGAGCTGCCTCCACGACGCGCGGCCGCTCCCCGTCAGCAAGGACGTCAATGAAGGCCCGATCGCTGACGACTTGCCGAAGCAGCTGCTCGGTCACCGCCCACCGGCGCGGCGGCAGGAAGGGGAGTCGATCGGTGTAGCGGCGCTCCAGGGCATGTAGGCGATCGCGATGCGCATCCGTGACGTACTGCATCTTGGTGAAATTCATGGTTGCCAAATGAGTAAAGTCATTGGGGTTTGGGAAGTATTCGGGGCGCACCAGCCAACCGAGCGCAGCCGCAGCGGCCCGAAGGTGATCCAGCACGGCGCCACAGCTGATCAAGGCCTCGCGCCGCGAGGGGTCCACGCGTAGCACGCGATTCACGTCCAGGAAAAGCTTGAGTTCGTCATCCATAACCCAACGCCACGGCTGACTGTTGTGGATCGACGGCGCCCGGCAGGCGGCTTGGATTGCCTTGACGACCACGTCACGGCCTAGCACTACTTGCGTCACAGGCGTACCTCCACCTCGGTCGTCCCCTACCAAGCATCAACCTGCGGCGGGGCGACGATGAGAGCAATTAGTCCCGATTTGGCGGTGCATTGGGACCGAGGATCCGTACTGCCGTGTTGGACCGGGGACGTGCTGCCCGGCGGAACGGGACCTTTGACCGTGTGCGACTGCGCGCCTGATCTCTAGCGTTGTTGTCACCAGCTATCTGGTACCCACCAACCCGGAGGACACCATGAACACCACGCCACGTCCATACATCTTGGTTGGCATCGATGGGTCAGCGTCCGCACTGCATGCACTGACATGGGCAGGGGATGAGGCAGAACGGCGCAATCTTCCCCTTCGGCTCGTACACGCAGTCGATTACGGCAGCTTCGGCTACGGCTTCAATCTGTCGGCATCGGCAAGCTTCTACGACCATTTCGACGCAGACGGCACCGAGTTCCTTACCCGGGCCAAGGACCACGTCTTCGAACAGCACCCCAACCTGGAAGTCTCTACCGCCAAGGTGACCGCCCAACCAGTGCCCACTCTTGTCGAGCTGTCCAAGGATGCATTCATCACCGTGGTGGGCTCAAGTGGACTTGGCCGATTCACCGGGATGATGGCGGGTTCGGTGTCAGTCTCATTGACTGCCACGGGGCACAGCCCCGTCGTGGTCGTTCGCGCGCCGAGGACTCCGGCAGCGGGCCCGGTCATCGTTGGTGTCAGCGGATCCCCCTCAAGCGAGGAAGCAATCGCGTGGGCCTTCGAGGAAGCGTCCATGCGCGACGCCGAGTTGGTGGCCGTGCACGTCTGGAATGACTTGCCGCCCAGCTACGTTTACGCGTACACGGCGTGGGACACGATGGATTTGGATATCGCCGAGCAGCAACAGCACGAGATAGTCGCCGAACGATTGGCGGGCTGGCAGGAAAAATATCCGGATGTCGCGGTGCGCCGTGTGATTGAGATGGGAAAGCCCGTCGACATTCTTCTTCGCCACGCCGAGCACGCACAGCTGATCGTGGTGGGAAGCCGGGGCCACGGGGATGTAGCCGGGTTTTTTTTGGGTGCCACCAGCCATGCACTGATCCATCAAGCGGTGTGCCCGGTCCTGATCGCCCGTCCACACGCCGGCGACACGAAGCGATGAGTACCGCAACGTCGGGCGCCACGCACCATCGCCTGGGGCCGCTAACCGCCGACCAGCTCGAGGCCGTTGACGCGCAATGGCGGGCCGCGAACTACCTCACCGCCGGTCAGATCTACCTGATGGATAATCCGCTCCTTACCGTGCCTCTGGAGGCCGCGCACATCAAGCCCCGTCTGCTGGGACACTGGGGAACCTCACCCGGATTGAATTTCATCTACGCCCACATGAATCGGGCCATTATCGCCCACGGACTGAACGCCATGTATGTCATCGGACCCGGGCATGGTGGGCCTGCCCTCTTCGCGAACACATGGCTGGAGGGCAGCTACAGCGAGGTCCGCTCCGATGTTCCACGAGACGGAAAGGGAATGCGAAAGCTGTTCCAGGAGTTCTCATTTCCTGGGGGCGTACCCAGCCACGTAGCGCCACAGGTGCCTGGATCCATCCATGAGGGCGGCGAACTGGGTTACAGCCTGGCCCATGCATACGGCGCGGTACTGGACAACCCGGATCTGGTCGCGGTCTGCGTCGTCGGTGATGGCGAAGCTGAGACCGGGCCACTGGCCGCCAGTTGGCATGCCAATAAGTTCCTCAGCGCGGCGACTGACGGCGCAGTGCTGCCGATCCTTCATCTCAACGGCTACAAGATCGCCAACCCCACCGTGTTGGCGAGAATCACCGACGAAGAACTCGAGAGCCTGCTGCGGGGATATGGCTACACCCCCATCTATGTCACGGGTCATGAACCCGAAGACATGCACCAACAGATGGCCGCCGCACTGGATCGGGCGATCATGGAGATCCGCGACTTTCAGACGTTGTCCCGCTGCGAGGCCCCGGTTTTGCATCGCGCCTTCTGGCCCATGATCGTCCTGCGCAGCCCGAAGGGGTGGACGGGCCCGGCAACAGTCGACGGACATCAGGTCGAGGGTACTTGGCGGGCACATCAGGTGCCCATTGCCGATGTGCGCGAGAACCGTTCACATCGGGCCCAACTTGCGCAATGGTTGCACTCCTACCGTCCCGAAGAGCTCTTCGATGAGACAGGAGCTCCCCATGAGATTGTGACACGGCTCATTCCGTCCGGACAACGACGGATGGGGTCGAACCCGCATGCCAACGGTGGCGCGCTCTTGACGCCGCTGTCGCTACCAGATCCGGGAACCCTCGGTGTGGTGACCGGACGGCCTGGCGCAGTGGACGCATCACCTACGCGGGTCCTGGGCCGCTACCTTCGAGAATTGATGGTCCGCAACGCAGACCACAGGAATTTCCGGCTTTTCGGTCCGGACGAAACCGAATCGAACAAACTCGGCGACGTGTATGACGTCACGGAGAAGCAGTGGAGCGCAACGATTTTGCCCACCGATCAGCACCTGGCGCGCGATGGCCGGGTTCTGGAGGTCTTGTCCGAACACCTGTGCCAGGGCTGGCTGGAAGGCTACCTGCTCACGGGCCGCCATGGCCTGTTCTCCTGCTACGAGGCGTTCGCCCACATCGTGGATTCAATGGTGAACCAGCACGCGAAATGGCTCAAAATCAGCAGACAATTACCGTGGCGCCGCCCCATCGCGTCGCTGAATTATCTACTGACGTCGCATGTGTGGCGTCAGGACCACAACGGCTTCTCCCACCAGGATCCCGGTTTCATCGACAACATCGCGAACAAACGTGCCGAGGTGGCGCGCATCTACCTGCCGCCGGATGCCAACACCCTGCTGTCGGTTGCGGCGCATTGCCTGGCCAGCCGCGGCTACATCAATGTGATCGTTGCCGGCAAAAACTACACGCCGGTATGGCTCAATCCTGAACAGGCAGCGCTGCATTGCGCACGAGGTGCGGATATCTTCGAATGGGCCAGCAGTGACGCCGGGGCCGTGCCGGACGTCGTTCTCGCCTGTGCCGGGGACGTACCCACGATCGAGGTGTTGGCCGCTGTGTCGATACTGCGAAAGCATCTGCCGCAGCTGAAGACTCGGGTGATCAATGTCGTAGATCTGTTTCGCCTACAACCCGATAGCCAGCATCCGCATGGCATGTCCGACGTTGATTACGACACCTTGTTCACCGCGGACCGTCCGGTGATCTTCGCGTTCCATGGATACCCGGCGCTCATCCACCGGCTCACCTACCGCCGGGCCGGTCACGCGAACATGCACGTCCGCGGCTACTTGGAGGAGGGCACCACCACCACGCCCTTCGACATGCTGGTGCTGAACAAGATGGACCGATTCCAGCTGGTGATCGACGTGGTGGAGCGGACTCCGGGCCTGCTGGAGTGCGCGGACGCCCAAGAGCTGAGAGACACGATGCTCCGCATGCAGGAACGCCACAACGAGTGGATACGTGCTCATGGGGAAGACCTGCCGGAGGTCCGGGATTGGCGATGGGAAGGAGACCAGACGAGATGATCACCGTGTTCCTGGTCGATGACCATGAAATCGTGCGGTACGGAGTCGCCGATCTCATCGACGACGAAGAGGACCTTGTCGTCATAGGGCAGGCCAGTTCGGTGGCTGAAACGATAGCCCGCATCCCTGCGCTCGATCCCGATATCGCCGTGCTCGACATACGCCTGCCCGACGGGAACGGGATCGAGCTCTGCCGGGAACTACGTTCGCGGTGTCCTGGCCTGAATTGCCTGATGCTGACCTCGTTTACCGACGAGCAAGCCATGCTGGATGCGATTCTGGCCGGCGCCGGGGGATACGTCATCAAAGACATCAAGGGTATGGATTTGGTGTCCGCGATACGGACAGTTGGTTCCGGTCGGTCCTTGCTCGACAATCGGTCGGCGGCGGCACTGATGAATCGACTGCGTGCGGCGACGCAATCCTCGCCCGTTGCCTCGTTGACGCCACAGGAGCAGATTCTGCTGGAGTTGATAGGGCAGGGCCTCACCAATCGGCAGATTGCGGGGGAGATGTTCCTATCGGAGAAAACGGTGAAGAACTATGTTTCGCGGTTGCTGGCCAAGCTCGGGCTGGAACGTCGTACACAGGCGGCGGTGCTCGTCACCAAACTCAGCGGCGACCGGTGCTCGGAGCGTTGAGACTTCACCTTTGACCAGCCGATATTGACTGGTTGCGTCATACTTGGCAAGTGACCGATCGGTCCGGTGCCGACGAGTCGGTGTCCAAGCAACTCGCGCATATCCAGCTCAGCGAGCTGCTGGCGGAGGTCCAGGGCCGGATCGAACGCATAATCACCGAGACCAGGGGGCGGGTGGATGGTCTTCTGGATGCCGTAATGGCGGTCAGTGCCGGCCTGGAACTGGATGTCACGCTCCGTCAGATCGTCAGGGCCGCTATGGAGCTCGTAGATGCCCAATATGGGGCACTCGGTGTCCTCGGCCAAGACGGCATGCTCACCCAGTTCATCTATGAGGGCATTGACGATGCCGCCCGGGAACTCATCGGGCCGCTGCCCACGGGTCACGGCGTCTTGGGAGTGGTGATCGATGACGCCAAACCCCTTCGGCTCAGCGAGATCATGCATCACCCGTCATCTATCGGGTTTCCGCCCAATCACCCTCCCATGCGCACTTTTCTGGGCGTGCCTGTGCAGTTGCGCGACGAGGTGTTCGGGCGCCTGTACCTCACCGAGAAACGCGGCGGCGGGGAATTCAGTGCCGATGACGAAGTGGTCGTGCGGGCGCTGGCCGGTGCGGCCGGCATCGCTGTCGAGAACGCCCGCCTCTACGACGAGGCGCGGCAGCGGCAGCGCTGGTTGCAGGCGGCTGGAGAAGTGACATCAAAGCTACTTGCCGGAGTCGAGGCCGCCGAGGCGCTACAGCTGATAGCGGTCCGCGCTGCCGCGCTCGTCGATGCCGACTACGCCTTGATTGCGCTGCCTCTGTCGACCGATGAAGACGACGATATCGGCGCGCTTTCAGTGGCGGCGTGGGCCGGTACCTCGGGAGGAGAACTCCGTGGAATACGTATTCCCCTGAAGGGATCGACTTCCGGAGCGGCGTTCCGAGATAGCCTGCCGCGCATCGTGCCCCAGCTCGAGTTTGATATCGCAGCAGACGCGCACGTCGCATTCGGGCCGGCGATGGCGTTGCCGTTACGTGGACGTGATTCAACTACCGGCGTGCTCCTGCTGATCCGCCCGCCCGACGGTGCGCCCTTTGGGGACGGGCAGCTCAATATCGCCGCGTCCTTTGCCGATCAAGCAGCGCTCGCGCTCGAACAAGCCCAGACCCGCACCACGATGAATGAACTGCAGATGCTGGCCGACCGCGACCGCATCGCCCGCGATCTTCACGATCACGTCATCCAGCGACTGTTCGCTGTCGGATTGGCCATGCAGGGAACGCACCGGCGCGCGGCCAAATCGCCGCGAGTGGCCGCCCGGCTTGCCGAACACATTGACCAGCTGCACAACGTTATTCAAGACATTCGCACTGCGATCTTTGACTTGCATACTGTCGCCACCCAAGGTCCTTCACTCCGTGCGTCCCTGCGTGCCATTATCGCCGAGCTGACCGACGATACGTCGCTGCAAGTCTCCGTCCGCATGACTGGGCCGCTGGACGTCATCCCAACGGATATCGCCGAGCACACCCAAGCTGTCGTAAGCGAGGCGGTAAGTAACGCCGTCCGGCATGCGAAAGCATCGGAATTGGCGGTATTGGTCTCCGTTGGCGACGATGTCGTCGTTGACGTCACCGATAACGGGGTGGGCATACCTGAGGGTGCTCCCCATCGAGGTCTGCGCAATCTCGGTACTCGGGCCACCGCGGTTCAGGGGACGCTGACCATTGCCGCGCCCATCGTAGGCGGCACCCACATCTTGTGGACGGCGCCGCTGCCCTGACTACTTGGGTGTATTGGCGGCTAGGAAATTAAGCCAGCGCGGCAACGGGTATCGGCCGAAGCTGGCGATGACTATCATCTTGATCCCCGCTAGAACCAATACCCACAGCAACACCAATTCCACTACGGATTCGCGCTCTGTCTTGTCCGTCAAGAACAACACACCCGTCGCCAGCACAATCACACCCATGACCAGCCAGCTAAATCGTTCCATCGGAGTTGTTTTCACGATCCGGAAGGCCGGCGTCTTCGCAGAGTCCATCATCGATCCTTCCTATGTTTGATGACGGAACTCAGCGTCACACAGTCCGGTGTATTCCAGTAGGACAGTTGTGCCCACTGCTGCCGGGCCCTTTGTCATCGGATACGTTCCGGTCGCATGAGAGCCGCTGACGCACCACCGATTCGGGCCTGACTGCCATACATGGCCCACAGCTCACGAGCCGACAGGATCATGTCGCGCGCATAATCGCGCAGCACCGCGGACGGGTTTTGTCGTGGACTTTATGCCCTCGCCGAGTCGACGACCGGCACTGGCCCGCGCGCGGAATGTTGGGAATTATTACCGCTAGGACAACGCATTTCGAAACGATTTCTCGCGAAGGAGAGCATCATGGAGGAAGACGCCGACAGCGGTTGGTCCGACGAGGGTGAGCTGGCACAGGATCATGACAAACCTGCACCAGCGGTGGTTGCCGGTATCGACGGGTCTCATCGAGCGCTGGCAGCAGCGCTCTGGGCAGTCGACGAAGCCGTGAGCCGGGACATCCCGCTACGACTCGTCTACGCCATCGAGCCCCGCGAGCAGTCGGGCGATGAGGTCTACGGTGCATACGATCTCGCGACAGCTGAAATCGCCACTCAGGGCGCAGTGTTGGCTGTGCAATCGTGCGATAAACCCGTGAAGATCGAGGTGGAAATCCACCAGGGTTCCGCGCTGGATGTATTGACCCGTCAGTCACATTCAGCCGCATTAGTCTGCTTGGGAGCATTGGGGCGGGACCGTGCAACTGCCCGCCGCGCAACATCCACGGCCGCGACCCTGTCTGCGCACGCTCATTGCCCCGTGATGGTTGTTCGAGGACGCAGGGCATGCCAAGAGCGACGAGAAACAGTACTCATCGAATTCGGCGACTCGGCTGACTTCGATGACGTGATGACCCAAGGACTGAATGCCGCGGCAGTGGGTGGTACGACCGTTCGGGTCGTTGCCTGCTGGTCACGCCAGGGCAGCAGTACCTCTAGGCCTTCGGCAGATATGAACACATTGCGAGCGCATATGGAAAAGCTGCTTGAACCGTGGCGACACCGGTATCCCGACCGCCTTATCGGCAGTACTGTCTGGCAGGGCAACATTGCGGAATACCTTGTGCAGGAGCATGATCCCATTCATTTACTGGTGGTCGGGCGCCACCGGAAACAGGGCCTTGTTGCGCTGATCGACCATGACCAATCCAGCACAGCCCCCGACATTGCCTGCTCCATCATGATTGGCGGCCGTCGCCGATCGCTCTAAGAGTCGTCTCTATACAGGAGGGGGAGAGAGATCATGATGTTCTCGGGCGCAAATACTGTTGCAGCAGAGGGATTTTTGGCGTCAAAGTCCGCACACGGAGAAGTCGACGAGCAACAGTACCGCGCATGGATTGCGATACGTGAGCTGAACCCAGCTACGCCCCAAACGGATCCCCGCCTGCATCCCTAGGGGTGTGCGGTGCTGAAGCGGGCCGCACGACGTTGGACGTGGCGTCGCAGCCTCTGTTGTTGCTGCTCTGGAGGGGACGTCTGCGCTGCGCTGTAGAAGAGTTTCTTCCCTATCTCAATGAGGCCGAGGTAACACACGACCATCAGGACCAGTGCGGCGAAGAAGCCGAGCGGCAGCGGGTGAAAGCCAAGGCTGTTTGCGAGAGGTGTCGACGGCAGCAGTGCCCCGATCACAACAACGCCGAGCGCCGACAGCAGCAGTGGCATGCTGGGAGTGCTGCGAAAGAATGGGATCCGCCTCGTGCGGATGGCAAAAATCACGAGGGTTTGGGTTGCGAGCGACTCGACGAACCAGCCGGAGCGGAATTGTGTGGGCCCGGAATGGAAGACCCACAACATGACTCCGAAGGTGGCGAAGTCGAACAGTGAACTGATCGGGCCGAAGTACATCATGAAGCGGCGGATGAAACCGATGTTCCACCGGGACGGCCGGGCGAGCTGCTCGGCGTCCACCTCATCGGTGGGGATGGCGAGTTGGCTGGTGTCGTAGAGCAGGTTGTTAAGCAGAATCTGCGAGGGCAGCATCGGAAGAAAACTCAGGAACAGCGAGGCGCCGGCCGCACTGAACATGTTGCCGAAGTTACTGGAGGTGCCCATCAAGATGTACTTGATGGTGTTGGCGAAGATTCGCCGGCCTTCTACCACTCCATCAGCGAGAACATCGAGGTCTTTTTCCAGCAGGATCACATCCGCGGCGTCCTTGGCTACATCGCTGGCCGAGTCAACGGAGATCCCAATATCGGCGGCGTGCAAGGCAAGCGAGTCGTTGACGCCATCGCCAAGGAACCCCACATCGAAGCCGGTGCGACGCTGGATACGCACTATACGTGCCTTATCCTCGGGACTTACTCGGGCGAAAATCGTAGTGTTCTCGATTTTCGCCCGAGTTGTTGATCGTCGAGGACATCCAGATCGGCTCCCGTCAGCGTGCCGGTGACGGGCAGATCGAGTTCCTGACAGATTTTCAGCGCGACGGCCGGACTATCCCCGGTGACGATCTTGACTGCTATATGCAGACCTGCCAGCCGTTGTAGCGCTGCCGCCGCGCCGGGCTTCGGGGCGTCCAAGAAGACCAGCAATCCGACGAAGCGCAAATCGTTTTCGTCGTCGGGACTTGGCGTTGCCAGTGTGGTTGCGGAGCGGGTAGCCACGGCCACCACACGATTTCCTGCGGCGAACTCGGCGGCGAGCGCCGCCCGCGCCTGCGCCGGAACATCGACGCACCGATCAAGAACGGTTTCCGGTGCCCCTTTGGTTACCAGGGTCCGTTGGCCGGCTGAATTGACCACCAGCACAGAGGACATCCGCCGTTCGTGGTCGAAGGGAATTACTGCCTGCACTCGATAACCGGCAACTTCACTTCGATGCCGGGCAGATTGAGAAGACTCCCACAACGCCACATCCAGCGCGTTTCCGCCGAGTACCGCGGAGCCTTCCAGGTGCACCTCGGTACACACCAGACCCCATGTCAATGCCTCGTCGGAAAGACTGCCATCAGGGCCAAGTGCCCGCATGAAGCTGATCCGCCCCTCGGTCAGGGTGCCGGTCTTATCGGTGAAAAGGACGTTCACATTGCCTAAATCTTCAATGCACACAAGCCGTTTCACCAGCACCTTGCGCCGAGCCATTCGTCGGGACCCGGCGGCTAGACACGTGGAGACAATCGCCGGGAGCAGCTGGGGAGTGATCCCGACCGCGATCGCCAGCGAGAACAGCAACGCGTCGATAATCGGCCGGTGCAGCATGAGATTGACGACGAAGATGAAAGTTGTCAGCACTCCCGCAACCTGTACCAAGAGCATCGAGAAGCTGCGCAGCCCAGCCTGAAACTGTGTTTCCGGGTTGCGGATATCCAATCCAGCGGCAATACGGCCGAACTCCGCTCGCGCACCGGTCGCGACAACAATGCCACGCCCGCTGCCCGCGTGCACCACCGTGCCCATCAGCGCGCACCCGGACAGCTCCGCAAGCGGTGCCCCGACGAGGCTCTCGCCCACATTCTTCTCGACAGGCATAGATTCGCCAGTCAGCACCGATTCGTCGCATTCCAATTCGGTGACCGACAACAACCGGATATCGGCAGGCACAATGTCGCCCAGCCGCAGCTCCAACACATCTCCGGGCACCAGCTCGGTCACATCCACCAGAACCTGATGTCCGTCACGCACAACCAACGCACGGTGGTGAATCTGCGAGTGCAGTGCCTCAGCAGTTTTCGCCGCACGGTACTCATTGCCGAACCCAAGACCGACCGAGAGCGCCACTATCACGCCGATCACCAGTGCATCGGTGCGTTCTCCCACGAAGAACGACACGGTTGCCGCGGCCACCAGCAGACCGAGTAATGGGGATCGGAGCTGACGCCATAGCACCGCAGCCATCCGCGCCCGGTGAGAGTACACAGCATTCGGCCCGTGCTGGAGCAGCCTCTGACGAGCGACTTCCTGTGTCAATCCGCGATCACTGGCCGCTAATCGTGCCAGTACTTGCTCGACCGGCAACGCGCTAGCCGCAGCAATGCCCAGCGGTGCCGTGTCGAGGGGCATTGACGCTTTATCGATGGCGGTCATCGGCACAGATCACAAGGGGAACAAGTGATCTGGTCGACGTACGTCATGTGCCGCGCCATGCGGACACGGTCGCTCATATCCGGTGTTCGTGGCATTTTCTGCTCCCTGTCGGATGGGTCATTTGTACTATCGGCGAGATGCTGCCTCAGCGGAAGAGGCTTTCGTCCTTGCTCACCCGAAGCGAACTGGGCATCGATAAAAGAGTCCCAAGGCCTCGATATCCGCGGAGCCGCAGACGATCATGGGTGTCGTGGACGCAGACCAGCCTGGCACTCACCGCGGTGCCGCCCCACAGATCAATGAAACGCACACTGGAATCGTGATCTTGATCGGCGGTCGTGCCTACAAGGCGAAAAAGGCGGTGACGACCGACTTCCTCGATTTCAGTACCGTGGAGTTGCGTGAAAGCGCCTGTAACCGAGAGGTTTTCCTGAATCGTAGGCTGGCACCGGACAGCTATTTAGGTGTGGCTCATTTGGCTGATCCAACGGGCGGTGTCAGCGAGCCCGTCATAGTGATGCGCCGGTATCCGGACTCGGCGCGGCTGGCCACGATGGTGAGAATCGGAGTGAATGTTGAACCGAATCTTGCCGCAATTGCCGAGACGCTGGCGCACTTTCACGCCGCAGCCGATCGTGGTGCTCTGATCAACGAATCGGGGACATCCGACACCGTCGCTTCCCGCTGGGAGGAGAACATCGGTGTTCTTGCCGAGTTCGTCGGTTCCGTGGTCACCGACGAGGCCATCCGTGAAATACGGACACTGTCAAACGAATTCCTTAGCGGTCGGCGCTCGCTGTTCGCGCAGCGTATCGACGAGGGATTCATCGTTGACGGCCATGGCGACCTGATGGCCGAGGATATCTTCTGTGTGCCCGCCGGGGCGGTCCTATTGGACTGCCTAGAGTTCGACGACTCTCTACGCTACGTCGACTGCGCTGACGATGCGGCCTTCTTGGCGATGGATCTGGCATTTCTGGGGCGCGATGATCTGGCCGACTACTTCATCGATCAGTACACACGATCTTCCTCAATCGACACTCCGCAGTCGCTGTGGCATTTCTACATCGCCTACCGCGCCGTGGTGCGGGCGAAAGTGGAGTGCATCCGATTCACACAGGGCCGTCCCGCATCGGCGGCAGAGGCGACCGCCCACCTTGAGCTGGCACGTCAGCGCCTTCGCGCGGCCACGGTGCGGCTTATCCGCATCGGCGGTGGACCGGGCACGGGCAAGACAACGCTGGCCAATGCGCTCTCGGAAAGAATAGGTGCGCAGGTAATTTCAACCGACGCCGTACGCCGACAGCTGCAGGAGCAAGGCGTCATAGCCGGTGAACCGGGAACTCTGGACGCTGGGCTGTACTCCGAGCAGAACGTCACGGCGGTGTACGCGACCGTGCTACAGCATGCACAGAAATTCCTTACTCGGGGCCGGTCAGTGATTCTCGATGGAACATGGCGTGACCCTCTCCGACAAGAGCGAACACGCGACCTCGCTCGCGAAACACACGCCGTGCTTCATGAATTCGAGTGCCGACTGCCGCTTTCTGCGGCCCAGAACAGGATCGCGCATCGCGGACCTACACGCTCGGACGCCACGTCCGAAGTTGCCGCGACCTTGGGCGCCGTCGCCAGTACCTCACCTGCGTTGCATCTCATCGACACCAGCCAGCCCATCGGGAAGTCGTTAGCTCAAATTGAGACGGTGTGCGTTACTTCACGTACGGAATTTTAGGTGTACTCATTTCATCGTAGCGAGGTGTGCCAGAGGTTTTTCAGGCTTTCGGTGCCGCCGAACAGGGTCGTGAAATTGGTGGGAGTCGATGAGCAAGATGTCTCCGGCGCGTTGGCTGATGAGGCGGTATCCGCAGCAGCGCATTGAATTCCGTGGTGCCGGTGGCCGTAAACGGATGAGGTCGGTGTCGATCGACGCGCTAGGACACGCAGAGCGTTGCTCCCGGGCGCTGTGAGTTCGTAGTGGGGTAGGTGTGGATGGAAGTTGAAGGTAGCGACGTTGTCGAGCCGCAGTGTGTCGAGGTCGCGAAAGCCGGTCAGCGGTGCAATTTCATTGGTGCCTTCGGCGACCGCGGGGCGCAGTCCCCATTTTGTTGGTGACGGGAATGTCAAAGGTGTTCATCAGCGAGCGGGTTGGGCGGATCAGGCTCGCGCAGAAGATGAACGCGGCGATAACACGGTCTAGTCCGTCTTCTGGTGCACCATCGGGCAGCGCTGGCCCATAGGTGGCGCCGCGCCGGATCATCCGGCGGCGGTTCATATTGTGGGCGGTGTCGCGCGGGTTAAGGCGCCGTGCGTGTGAACCCAGCGGCACCGCGTAGCCGTGCGGGTCGGTGTAACTGCCGTTACGGGACAATGTTGGAGGCTGCGGCAGATTGCTTGGCGGGCCGTCCTCGTCCGGGTAGCCCAAGATGAACTCACCAGGTTTGAGCGGCGCCCCTTGGCCTCTCGCGTGGTCAGGATCAGCACATTGCCGATCTCCGAAGCCGCGTGCGCAAGGCCCGCGACGACAGCTCTCTTGCCGGTTCCTGTGGGGTGATAGACCAAGGCGGCGGCCAACGAATCGTCCTGCGGCTCAGCGGTTTGGAACTGTTGGCGATAGCGTCGACATGTGTAGATCGCGTCGATCTGATGCGACCGAAACCGATCGCCCTACCGCAGTGCGGACAACCGTGGCCTGGGATTACCCAACTGAGCCCCCTTCGACACGACTTGCCAGTCACAGTGACTATGTCTCACCGTGAATCTAGGCCATTAGCCGTTTCTCGGCGCCCGACTAAGCAAACAGGCCGCCCCGCAGCCAGTCGCACCTCGACCGCGCCTAGGGGAACTGATCACTTCGGTTGACCGGCAAATACAACTGCAAGCTACGGTCAACGCCGACCTGCGTCGTATGAATCGCACTGCATCGCCAGCTGCTGCAGCAGCGTCTGCAGCCGAGCTTGGTCGCCCGCGCTAAGTCGGTTAAGCAGCATTTGGTTCGCCTGGTGAACTTTGGGGCGGGCGTTGTTGAGTAGCCGTTTGCCCTTGTCGGTGAGGAAGAGCAGGCGGCGGCGCTGGTCGCCGGGGTCGGCTTCGCGGCGGACCAGGCCGCGCTGTTCTAATCGTCTGAGCATCTCGGTGAGGGTGGCGGGCGCGATCGCGGCAGCGGTGGTGACCGCTACCTGTTCGATTCCCGGATGCTCAGCCACTGCCCACAGCACCGCGAACTGCGGTTTGGTGAGCTGAGGTAAAAGCTGCTGCCAGTGACCGCCGTGTTCCTGCATGATGCGGCGCATCAGATGGAAGATCTCGTCGCCAACTGGCATCTGAATCATCGTCACGCCGACCTTTCTGATGTTGCCAACCGTCATTGTCTTATCACTTCAGGTTGCCTCAGGGGCCAATCCAGAGTATTTTCATTCGTATACGAATGAAAATCCGAGGAGGCGACATGCGGCTCATAGTCGGTATAACGGGTGCGACCGGCGCTCCGCTGGGCGTCGCCCTGTTGCGAACCTTGCGGGAAATCAACGACGGCGCCATGGCTGCGGGGGAGAGCCCGCCCGTTGAAACGCATCTGGTCCTAACTCACTGGGCTCGGACCACAATCTCCTTGGAGACGAATTGCAGTGTCAAAGATGTTGCGGCACTGGCCGACTACAGTTACAGCCCTACGGATCAGGCCGCACCACTTGCTTCGGGGTCGTTCCAGAACCACGGGATGGTCATCATCCCGTGCAGCATGAAAAGCCTGGCGGGTATCCGCAGTGGGTACGCCGAGGGTTTGCTTGGCCGTGCCGCTGACGTTGTCCTGAAGGAGCGGCGGCCGTTGGTGCTGGTTCCGCGAGAAACACCGCTCAGCGACATCCATCTTGAGAACATGCTGGCGCTGTCGCGGATGGGGGCCCGGATCGTGCCGCCGATACCTGCGTTCTACAACCATCCACAGACTGTTGACGACATCATCGACCACACCGTGGCCCGGGTTTTGGATCAGTTCGGTCTGTCGGCCCCACGGGCACGCCGATGGGCTGGGCTTGCACATCACGGGAAACCCGGCATCGCCTCAGTAGACATCGACCCCGCCCCACAAGTGCCGGCGTTCCCGCGTGGAAAGGTGCCCCGATGAATGCGCGAACCACTATGTGGGAGGCGGTCGCCACTGCAGGGCGCCTCGCTGAACTGGCCCACTGGGCAGTGCGATCCGCCGTCCCCGCGCTAGTGGCTGTCGACCCAGCAGCTCAGGTACAGATCTATCGCTCACAGGACGAAAGGTTAGTCATCATCGCCACCGGAAGCCTGCGGGCGCCCCGCATTCTCGACGCGCCGGAAGAACTATGCGAACGCGCCCCGCATCAGTGGGCATTCGAACTTATGAGCGCCGGCCTCAGCGTCGATGAGGCCACCCAGGGGCTGGGCGCATGACCGAGGGCGCGGCAGCAGTGAACGACCTACGGTCGGCATTGAGCTTGCTCGCCGAGTATCCGGGACAGTTACATGTCACTGACCACCCGATCGATCCAGTCGGTGAACTTGCCGGTGTTTACAAACGTGTTGGTGCCGGCGGAACCGTGCAGCGCCCGACTCAGCTGGGTCCGGCAATGCTTTTCGAATCGATCACCGGCTATCCCGGAGCGCGAATACTGGTGGGGCTACTAGCCAGTCGCGAGCGTGTGGGGATCCTGCTGGACACCAACCCGCGTGAGCTCACCGCGAAGATGGCTGCCGCCGTGCGAAACCCCATCGAGCCGGTGCTGGTTTCTGCGGATCAGGCGCCTGGCCAACAGATCGTGCATCTGGCCAACACGCCTGGATTTGACCTGCGTACCCTGCTGCCGGCGCCCACCAACACCGATCAGGATGCGGGCCCATTCTTCTGCGAGGCGCTGGTTCTTGGCTCGGATCCAGACACCGGCCACAGCGATGTCACAATCCACCGGTTGTGCGTCCAAGGCAAAGACGAGATCTCGATCTTCTTTGCTCCTGGGCGCCACATTGACGCGTTCCGTCAAAAGGCTGAGAGTCGTGGGCAGGGACTGCCGATCTCCATCAACATAGGGCTGGATCCGGCGATCTACCTTGGTGCCAGCTTCGAGGCCCCCACCACCCCGCTAGGTTTCGATGAGTTGACTATCGGGGGCAGCTTGCGTGGCAGCCCTGTCGAACTGGTGCCCTGCGTATCGGTCCAACAGAAGGCGATCGCACGCTCGGAGATCATTATTGAAGGGCACATACTGCCGAACGTGCGGGTGCGTGAGGACCAGAACACCGGTACCGGGCACGCGATGCCCGAGTTCCCCGGCTGCAATGGGCCCGCCAACCCAGCGCTCCCACTGATCAAGGTCACCGCGGTCACTACGCGCATCCATCCCATTGTGCAGACCCTGGTCGGCCCTGGCGAAGAGCACACCAGCCTCGCCGGAATCCCAACCGAAGCAGCGATTTTCAACGCCTGTGAACAAGCATTCCCCGGCTTTGCCACGCAGGTCTACGCGCACACCGCCGGTGGCGGGAAGTTTCTGGCAATCATGCAGGTCGCCAAAAAACAGGCCTTCGACGACGGCCGCGCACGACAGGCCGCCCTCGTCGCGCTGGCCACCTATACAGAACTCAAACACGTTGTTCTCGTCGACGAGGACGTCGACCCGTTCGACAGTGACGACGTGCTATGGGCTGCCACCAACCGCTTCCAGGCCGACAAAGACCTGGTGATACTGCCGAACATCGCCGGGCACGTCTTGGACCCGTCCCAGACCCCGGAGTACAACTCGCAAATCCCCGCCAAAGGGGTGACAGCCAAAATGATTTACGACGCCACCAAGCCCTATAGCCTGCGGGATCACTTTCAGCGGGCACAGTTCCGGGATGTCGACCCCACACCCTGGTACCCCGCGTACAAGCAATGAGACTGCACGCCAAATCCGATGCAAGAAAAGAGAATTCCCGCCTCACTGATAGAGAGCACTCGGTGGACGAACAATGTTTTGCTAGGCCATTGGGTACCCGGTGTTGAGCAGCGGGCCGTGATCGAACCTGCCACCGGTGAGGTCCTCGGCACCATGGGTATCGACGATCTCGACCGCGCGCGGTCCGAGCCGCACGGCAGTGTTTCCGAGGACCGCCGCGGAGCGAATCTGCTGAGACTTTGATAGCCAAAGATGTTGTGGGGCAATGCCCATTCATGACAGATTCGTCACCGTGACGTAATACGCCGGGCTTACGGGGGGAGGACTGGGCGGTGGGGTAGCGCTTCGATCGTGACGGTTTATGCGGTTGCGCAGCTTCGGCTTACGGATCGGTCGGCGTTCGACAAGTATCAAGCGCGATTCCTCGACGAGTTCAACAAGCGCAACGGAACGTTGTTAGCGGCAGACGAGTCACCGCAGGTTGTCGAAGGAAGTTGGGACCTCGAAAAGGTTGTATTGACGCCTTCCTGGATACGTCGTCATTTCGCGCTTGGTGAGAATCGAAATGAGTATCAGAGATCTCGGTTGACCGTCGGACGAGCTCGGACACGATTGTGTTGCTTGCGAACTGGCCGGGTTGGGCAAGCGCTCAACACTTACATAACGTCACAGTGACGTTATTGGGGCGTGGAGCCGGGAGCCCCAAGAGCGGCCGGATCGGCCAATTCGGTTGTCCAGCATGGGTTTATGGATACCGGGACGTCTCGACCGGCGCCAACGTCGCCATCCGGCTGCACTGGCCGCAACTCGCATGTGTGTCGGCCGCGGCAATTTCACCGCGCCGCGCGGCGTACCCGAGGGGTGGGTGGGGCGGGCAGATCGGCGTGGCTGAGAGAATGCGGCATTCGTGCAGGTCTGCGCCATGCGTTGTCCGGCCTGCGGATATCTAACGCCGATAAGACACATTATGTCAGTTAAACTACTGCGTATCGCATCTAGATGAATCCTCACCCGCCTATCTGCCGGCCACCGCTCGTCCCATCGTCTTCGGCTTGCGGCGCAAGGCTTTCCACCTGCCGCGTCTACGGTGTGGACTCGCGCCGCTTGCGGCGACGCCAACTGTGCACCGTCAGTTCCGCGACGCGTCGCAAGCCAGATACTTCTGTCGGTGGGCTCGTCACCAAGGATATCGGCCAGCAGACTCTCCAAAGTCGTCACTGCTCCATTGCAGCACAGCGCGGCGATAGCAAGGGCGACATCCACGCTAGTTACAAAACGGGCCGGTTGCACCAAATAATTACTTAATGCCCTGCAACGCAATGTTTTTGGTCGTGCTCCGGATCGGTAAGCATCGTGTCGACACAGGTTGCCCCTTCAAATGGATCCCGGTGGCCGCAGGGACGGTGAAGGAGTGGTTAGGGTAGCGAGCATGACTGTGAACGACCGGCTCGCTGAGCTTTCCCAGCGGATCACCGCGCTGACGGGGCAAACCATCAGCCGCGACCAGGTGATGGCAGTGGCCGACCAGGCCTTCAAGCAGCAGATCGATCTCGACGACGATGGCCAGCTGCGCACGCTGGTAGCAGAACACGCTGCACCGCTGGCTACCGGTGGACCCGCAGTGCCGGGCATACAGTCTGGCCAGCCGCCTGCTGAATCGGAGAACGCTGCCTCGACCTTGCCGACACCCACGCCTTCAACCGCGGCGTCCGCGAACCGCCGGATGCGATGGGCGGTAGTCGCAGCTGTCTCGGTACTAGTGATCGCGGGGGGCACCACCGCCTACTTCGTGATCCGACAAGCCTCGAACCACTGCGAGACTACGGTCGCCGCCGCCGAGGAGGTTGCCCACCTGAGCCTCGAGTTCACCGGTCTCGCAGATCAGAACCTGCCCGCGCTCAAGGAGCGTCTATCCCCCGAGGTTTACACACAGTCCGAACAGGCATTCCGCTCCGTCAGCACGATTCCGGGCGCAGATCGGTACGTCTCGCATATCGCCGAGCTGACCAGCAAGCAGGTCGAGTGCTCCGGTACCAACGCCCGCGTTGAGTCACAGATCGCCTGGTCGGTAACGACACCTAGAAACCCTGCACCGCAGACCACGCACGGGACCTGGGCCACCACTCTCGAATACCAGAAGAACCGGTGGATCGTCACCAAAGTTGAGTACGCGTCTAAGCACTGATGTGGCCGGTCCTGAGCGATTTCGCCGCGAAACGCCCACCCCCGCGCGCCGGAAGGTCGACGGCGTTTCTCCCCCGTCGCAACTCAACTGAATCGCAGGTACTCGTTGTAACGTGCTCGCTGCCGCTCGAGTCACGGGCCGACCGCCGGGGCCGATTGACAGCCGCGCTAGAAATCCGGGGGCGTCCGCATTTTGCTCAGCGGAAAAAAGGTTCAACCGTGCCACTGAGCTTGACGACCATAGGATTTCCGCGGCGATCCTTCGCGGTGGGGACTTCAACACGCACCCAACCCTCGGCCACGTTGTATTCGTGAACATTGGTTTTCTCGACACCATTAAAGCGAATACCCACGTCGCGGCGAAGCACCTCTTCGCTATAGAAGGCGCTACGCGGATCGATGGAGAGGTGATTCGGTGGAACGTCTGTGTTCTGATCCTCGGACATGATGGCCTTCGTTGAATGCTGCGTTAGGTGCTCGGATTGTTCTCGAAGAATCTACGCGACCCTGCAGTAGTGGGTTGCGCATAGGTCTAGGAGGGCCGCTCTCTCCTGCCGCTTCTGATGAATTCCGCACGTTCGTATCGGGAGGAATGCGCCACTCTCCCATCGTGCGCCTACGCCATCGACGTACCCCACTGTTGCTGCATGGTTGCGTGCCTGGGTGGCGACTCGAACTGGCGTCTGGCTAGGCGTCGTGACCACTGAATGCGGCCTGACTGCTCGGGGGGCACCACTTGGGTGGACACTATGGCGTGGCCCTTTCTGCAACAGTTTTCAAAGTCGAACTTGGCGTCTCCGATGTCGATCACGGTTACTACGCCGATCACGCACTGACCGTGGCCCGTCATCCCAGCGAGACCGATGAGCGGATGGTGGTGCGCTTGTTGGCTTTTGGGCTCCGTGCACACCGACTCAGCGACGTCGACGGCGAGTTGGCGTTCGGGCCAGGCCTGTCCACTCCTGGTGTACCGGACTTGCGGCTCGCCGACTACACCGGCCGGATCCTGGAGTGGGTCAACGTCGGCCAGCCCGATGAACGCGCATTGGGCAAGGCGGCCAGCCAGGCCGACCAGGTGCTGCTCTTCCCATTCGCCGCCGGCGTGGCCACCTGGTGGCGCACCGTCGGCCCCAAAGTGGCGGGGCTGTCGAACCTGTCGGTAATGCAGATACCGCATGCAGCGGTGCAGCAACTGGCCCAGGCTGTCGATCGACGGCTCTCGGCGCAGGTGATGGTGATCGAAGGTCAGGTGACGATGACCGTAAGCGGGGTCCACGTCACCTTCACGCCCGAGCCATTGGAGTGAACGTCTGAGCCCGAGCCGCTAGTCGATGGCGTTAGCGTCACGGATGCGCGGCGAAGCCGTACTCCACAGCAGTTCGGGCCCGCCCAGCCAGTCGGGGGTACATCGTGGAGATTCCGCCCGGATGACCGATCAGGATCAGCGGTACGGGTACTGATGTTGTTGCAGAATCCGGGGTCCAAAGGATTCCGGGGATTTCGCCGAAGGTGACTCCCCGTTCGAGGACGCCGTCATCGATAAGTTTTTCGGAGATAAGTTGCATGGTCGTGCCTTTCGGAAGTACCTAATGCGGCGCTCCCGGACGACCTATCGCTCCACCGTGACCTCAGCGAGGAGCACCCACGTCGATTCGTTCACGGATACCACCTCCTTGCTGCGTAGCACGGGACTTCGACAGGCTAGCAGCGGCCTAGCACAGGCGACGGGAATGCGACGGAATCGAAATGCGTAGGTGTACCGGTAGACCTACGCCTGACGCACCCGATGAATCAGGCGTGGTCCTCCACCGGTGGGTGGTCCGAGGCATCGTCCAGCTGATAGCCGATGAGCCGCGAGCTGTTGGTCACCACCGCCACCGATGATGCGTTGTGCAAAATGGCCGCCAGCACCGGGGATAGCGCGCCGCCGGCCCCAACCACCAGTCCGATGGCGTTGACCGCGATCGACATCGCGTAGTTCTGCCGGATCACCGCGACCGCCCGCCCGCCGAGCCCGCGAATATCGAGCAGCTTACGTAGGTCGTCGCTGGCGAGCGCGACATCAGCGGTCTCCACCGCGACGTCGGTTCCGTTGAGGCCCATGGCTATTCCGATGTCGGCGGCCGCCAGTGCCGGCGCGTCGTTGACGCCGTCGCCCACCATGGCCACCACATATCCTTCATCACGCAGTCGGCTCACCGCCTGGAGCTTGTCCTCGGGCAGGACTTCGGCCTGCCATTCGGTAATGCCCAGTTCCTCGGCCACCGCCCGCGCGGTCTCGGCGTGATCACCGGTCAGCATCACCACTCGATGTACTCCCGACGAGCGCAGCGCGTCGAGCACCGCGGCTGCCTCCGGACGGATTTCATCGCGCAGGCTAATGAGCCCGACGAGGGCGCCGTCGACGGCCAGCAGCAACGGGGTCTCGGCGCGGCTGCGCAATCGGGCCACCCACTCGTCAGCCTCATCGGTGACGTGCACCTGTTCCTTGAGAAGCAATGCCGGGCTGCCCAGCAGTAGCGTGCGCCCGTCGGCACGAGTGCGCATCCCCAGACCCACAAGCACTTCGCACTCCTCGTGCGGGGGGATGGTGATGTGGCGTTCTTCGGTCGACCGGATCACCGCTTCGCCCAGTGGATGCCGGGCGTGGATCTCTGAGCTGGCGGCATAGGCAAGCACCTGCTCTGGTTGCCAATCAGTATCGAATGCCACGACATTCGTGACCACGGGCCGCCCGACGGTCAAGGTTCCGGTCTTGTCGAACACGACCGCATCGACCCGACCCGCCAACTCCAGATGCGAGCCTCCCTTGACCAGGATTCCCCTGCGCGCCCCGTTTCCGATGGCGGCACTGATCGCGGTGGGGGTTGCCAGACCGACGGCACACGGGCACGCCACCAGCAGCATCGTCATCGCGCGCCGTACATCCCCGGTCAACGCCAGGGTGAGAGCCGACAGTAGGAATGAGGCAGGTACGAAGCGCCGGGAGAAGTTCTCGCCGATGGTTTGTATTGGCGCGCGGTCTTGTTGGGCCTCCTCCACGCGCGTGATGATCCGGCCGATTATGGTCTGACTTCCGACGGCGGAGGCGCGCACGACAATGCGGCCGCGCATCACCACAGAACCGGCGTGCACCATGGCGCCAGTGGCGACGCTGACAGGCAGGGTTTCGCCGGTGATCGCCGACTGGTCGACGATGGCGTCGCCTTCCACGATCTCACCGTCGACGGGAATTCCCACCTGCTCGTGTGCGATGACTTCGTCACCCACAGTGAGAGAGTCGGTGGACACCTGAACCTCGGAGCCATCGGCGAGGCGGACCCAGGCCGTGTCCTGTCCGCCCGACAAAAGGTCCGTGATGGCACGCCGGGTGCGACGCAGCGTGAGGTCCTGCAGGTACTCCCCTATGTTCAACAGCCACAGCACGGTGAGTGCCACGACGTTCTCGCGCAGGACCAGACTGGCTACGGTAGCTGCCGAGACCAGGAGGTCGGTGCCGGCCGATCGCCCACCGCGCAGTGAGGCGAGTGCCCCCTTGAGGAACGGGTACCCGGTGAAAATCGTCACCGCGGTTGCCGCCACCCTGCTCGCCGGGCCCAGTAGTGGTGGCCGCCCCAGCGGATAGCGGCGGATGCCCAGGAACACCAGCGCCAGACCGCCGGCGGCCATTCGGATCACGTCCGCGTTGCGCACGTCTGCCGAGTGAGGCATGCGCGAAAGCGTTTGTGGCAGCGACGATTCAAGGGTGTGCTTGAGCTCTGCGAGCATATCGTCGATCGTGGTGCGCTTCGCCGAATACCAGATGACCACCGAGGCTGTTCGAGGGTAGGCGTGTACGGCGCGGACGCCCGACACTTTCAGAAGCGCGTCCTCGATCGCCACTGCCCGACGTAAGTCGCCCCGCAGCTGCGCGGTGGTAACCCGGAGCCGACCGGCAGCGTTCGACTCAATGGTGACCATATGTGGCTCAGTGTTCGTGGTCGTGCTCGACATCCACCGCCGTGGGTGGCGGCGCCTCCTCGCCTAGACGTTCGCGGGCCTCGGCGACAACGTCTCCGACAGCGAGTCGCGCGCGTTCGGCTCCTTCCTCGGCTTTCCGTACACCGCGCAAGGACCACTCGGCAACGGTGACGCTGACGTCGCGTACGGGGACCTTCGCGGCAGCCTTGCGAACGACTTCATACGCCGCAACCCCAACAGCGCCAGTCACCACAGTCGAGGCGGCCTTGATCAATAACCCATGCCATGCCATATGCCAGTCACCTTTCCGCCCTTGGCGTCCCATCTGCGCAGACTTGACATCAAGTTACGCCCATCGTGGTCCGGGTAGGCGGTTGTTCAATAATGAAAACGATTATCGTTACCGCTAATGTATAGCAGACCGACCGCCGCGCCGCCGGGCAAACCCATCGCCGACGACCTCGAACTCAGGAAATGCGAATGACCCACAGTCCCCGATCAGCCCGTCGCGCCATCGGACTGCTTATGCAGCTGCAACATTGCACTGAGGCGGAGGCGCTCGCCACGCTCGCCGCGCTGTCGACATCGCCCTCGCAAGTATCGGCGCACGCGGCGGCAGCTACACCCGTCGTGTGCGACCACCGTGCACGACGGAAACCGTCACTCCTGCATGCGGAGTGGCGCCTCAGCGCCCGCTGCCGTGGGCTACCCATCGACATCTTTTTCCCACCCTCCGATGGACCACCCGCGACCCGGCGGAGTCGTGAAGACGCCGCCAAGGAGCTGTGCGGATCGTGCCCTGTCGTGGCCCAATGCCGTGGCTACGCACTGGAGTCCGGCGAGCCGCACGGTATCTGGGGAGCGACCACGCCTGAGGAGCGGACGGTCAGAAAATCGCGGTAGCGAGACACTTCACAGTTGGGGTCCGCCGTCACCGCTGAACGCCGTATCGATGCAGGCGCGTTGGCGATTCGCCTATTCATCAGTCCCAGTGCATGTTTCAGCCGCATGGTCTGACGAGTCGACTGGTCTGCGCAGATATCCAGTTGACTCGCCTCGGCCGTGCCGTAAGGATGTCGCGATGCCCACGAACAACAGTGACGTCGTCCTGCGGGCGGCGCGCAGACCCGACGACTACCCCCAGCTGGTCGAGATCTGGCGCAGCGCGGTACGTGCGACGCACGATTTTCTCGACGAGTACGACTTCCAGCGCATCGAAAGCAATCTGGCCTCCGCGTACTTCCCCGCGGTCACGCTCACCGTCGCCGAACGCGACGGATGCGCGGTCGGTTTCGCGGGCACCGCTGACGGGAACCTAGAGATGTTGTTCGTCTCGGACGACGTCCGCGGCAGCGGAATCGGAAGCTTGCTCCTCGCCGAGACGATTGCGAAGGACGGTGTCATCAAGGTTGACGTGAACGAGCAGAACTCGGGAGCGCACGGTTTCTACCTGAGTCATGGGTTCACACAAGTCGGTCGCAGTGAACTCGACGGCGACGGCAGGCCGTATCCGATCCTTCATCTCGCTCTGCCCGCCTGAGACACGCTATTGAGCGACTCTCCCTAGCCGGTCGTTTGTGGCCGGCTGAGCCCCATCATGGTTGTCGCGACCAGTAGCGGACGAATATCGTCGGGATCGTCGGCGGCTATCAACTGCGCCGCGGCACCCGACTGGGCCGCCATGACCGCACGGGTGAAGGTGGTCGTGTCGGTGGTCAATTCCCTACCAGCACAGTCGATTATGTCCAGCAGGTACGGCTCTAGAGTCTGGCGAAGGCGATCCCTCTGCACGGTTAGCTGATCGGCCAGATGTGGGTTGTGTTGTGCTCGTGCGGTCAAAGCCGACTGCAAAGCAAGGCGGCCCCGATCGACTGCGATCATCGAGATAAACGTGTTCACGAACGTCACGAGGTCGCCCGTGTCGCGAACAACGCTCCGCGCATGGGCAAGCGCGGCTGCTACCGCTTCGGTGAGATCGGCATTTTGGCGTTCGTGGACGGCGACAAGATGATCGTCCATTGATTCAAAACTGGAGTAGAACGCGCCTCGCGTGTACCCGATGGAGTCGCACACGTCTTTGACGGCGAACCTGGTTCTGCCGCTGCTGTCGATGAGCCGGCGAGTGGCGTCGATCAGCTCCCTTCGGGTTCGACTGCGATCTCGCAGTGTGGTGGCACTCACTCAACTCCCCCAGTTCGACAGGTTTCGCAATTCGTCCACGTCGCTATAGTATCGTCGCCGAATCACGATACATAGTGTATCGACACTGTTAAGACGAGTGGATGCTCGACATGGGTATGTTGCGCGAGGAATGGAGGCCGTCGACATGAGGGATAGCGAAGGGTCTGCGTCCATCATCACGGCCGATCAGATCGAGCAAGAGGTGGCGTTGCTAAACCGCCTGAAGAGCCGGGTGACGGGCACTGTCGAACACGAGCAGCTGATCAAGCACATTGAGGAGCAACTTATCGATGCGGGACTCGATGTGCATAGCGACGTGCTGCCCTTCACCCGATGGGCGCCCGAGGGCGAGGCGGGTCCAACCCTGCAGTTCGCTGGACAGCCCGTTCCGATTGCGTCTGTCGTTCCGTACTCGGGGACTACAGGTCCTGGCGGCGTGTCCGGGCAATTGGTCCGGCTACGCGGACCAATACCGGCCTGGGGCAAGGCTCGAGGAAAGATCGCCGTTCTCGAGGTCGACAACTTCAGGTTGCCATTTGCCGCGGTCATCGATAGGTGGGGAAATGACGCGCCATGGCCGGTGGTGCGCAACCCGCTGATCGCAGCGACGCTCGCTGGGCTTGGCTTGTCACGTGCAAGGAAGGCGGGAGTCAAGGCGGTTGTCTTCCTGTGGCGCAACATAAGTGACGATCATGCGCGTGGCCAGTACATCCCGTTCACGATGGACTATCAGGGTATCCCTGCCGTGTTCGTCAGCGGCGCAGCAGCCGCTTCCATGCGTGCGGGCGCGACCAGCCGCGAGCACGCCACGTTGGTACTGAACTACCAGCTCATCCCTGATTCGTCCGCCCGGACCATCTGGGCGACGATAGAAGGAACCGTCCGGCCGGATGAGACTGTCTTTGTCGTCACCCATACCGACGGTGTCAATGCTGTTGAGGAGAACGGGCATATCGCCATGGTCGCGATGGCCCGTGCCGCTGCACTCGATCCCCCCGATCGCACAACTGTCTTCGTCTTCACCAGTGGCCATATGCGAATCCCTGCCGTCACCTCCGAGGGGCAGGCAACCCAGCGCTTCCTGGCCGACCATCCCGAATTGTGGGCCGGCGGAGCGGAACAGCGGCGAGCGGTTGCAGGCCTCGCCGTTGAGCATCTTGGTGCTCGCGAATTCATCGACGACCCCGACGCTAACGAGTTCCGGTCGACCGGACGGATTGAACCTGAGCTTCTGTATGCGACCACGCCAGAACTGGCGCGTCTCACGCGAGCAGAATGGCTGGCTGAAGAAGGGGCGACCACCGGCGTTTCGAGACCTACTGCCCTTGTTCATTTCGGCGAGGGCGAGCCTCTGCTGCACGCCGGCATACCAGCAATTTCCCTCGTCACTGCGCCGCTGTACCTGCTCGCCGAACTGCCGGGCGCCGAAACGGAACTGATTGACACTGCTGCTCTGCAGCGGCAAGTGAACAACTTTGAGCGCCTCTACCGGCGGATCAGTTCGGTGCGCACTGTGGACTTCGGCCAGGTCGAGAAGCCGACCAAAACCGCGCAGCTCCTAGGTTTCGGTTCACTCCTGAAGTCAGTCGCGGTCGCGAAGCTGGCGGAGGTCCGATTCCGGCTGAGTTAACCCGGCCCCGCTGCCCAGACACTTCCGCGCAGGGGAACAACGCCGACGGCCCACGCGCATGACTGCTCGCGAGGTAACTAGCCAATCTCATATTCACAGCCGCGACATCGGCCCGCTGCAGCGGGCACAATCACCAGATGACGCAGACGCGGACAGGGACCGCACGCGACCGTAACGCGTTGGCGGCAGCCAACTTCTTCATGGCCGACGTGCAGGCGGGTAGTCCATTCCTTGGGGTACTACTGGCCGGTCGCGGCTGGGCGACAGGTGCCATCGGTGCAGTCACCGCGCTCGGCAATGCCGTGGGGCTGGCATCGACCACACCGGCAGGTGCCCTCATCGACGCGACGCGCCGCAAAAGGTTTTGGGTTGTTGTGGCGGCGATATGCACTGTGGCGGGATCGGCCCTGGTGTTGGTTTCGGGAAGATTCTGGGTGGTGGCCGCTGCGCAGGCAGCGGCGGCTGTTGCCGCGGCGGTCCTTGGCCCCGCGATCATTGGGATCACCCTGGGAGTGGTGCGCCAGTCGCGGTTCGTGGGGCAAAACGGCCGCAACCAGGCCTACAACCATGCCGGAAACATGGTGGGCGCAGCGCTTTCCGGGGTTCTTGGTTGGTATTTCGGATTCGCCGCGGTCTTCGGGCTGGCGGCGCTGTTCGCGATAGCCGCGATCATCGCCATACTGTCGGTACCTGCTCGCCACATCGATGACCAGGCAGCGCGCGGAGCCACCGATGAAAATCAGCGCGCTGCAAGCGGTTTGCAGATTCTGGCGCGCTCTCCGGTGTTGCGCGCTGTGGCGGCCGCGATCCTGCTATTTCACCTGGGGAATGCGGCAATGCTGCCCCTGTACGGTCTGGCCGTCGTTGCCCACCAGGCTGACCCGTTCATTACCGTTGCCGCAACGGTGGTTGTCGCGCAGGCGGTGATGGTGATCGCGTCGCTGGCCGCGACCCGGATAGCGCGCATACGCGGTTACTGGACGGTGTTTGCCATCGCCTTCGTCGCCCTGCCTGTACGTGGACTCATCGCCGCCAGTGTTGTCACTACGTGGGGAATTGTGCCCGTGCAGATCCTTGATGGCATAGGAGCAGGGATGCTGTCAGTAGCTGTTCCTGGGCTAGTGGCACAGCTGCTGGAAGGGAGCGGACACATTAACATCGGACAGGGAGCTTTGATGGCTGCCCAAGGCGTCGGAGCGTGTCTGAGTCCCCTGCTCGGCGGGTATATCGCTCAGGAATTCGGGTTCCGGGTTGCGTTCGCGTTCCTCGGTGCGCTCTCCGCGGGGTCGCTTCTTATCTGGCGCAAGTACGCCGCAGCCATACGGGCCGCGGCGCCAGGCAGATCAGACCGTTAGACCAGCTCGATGCCCTAGATGTGTCGCCGCTGTTTACAGCCCAGACGGTACGACCTTGCCGTTGACCGTCACCTCGACCTGGTCGGTCTTCGCGTTGTACTCGACCTTGCCGTGCTCGAAGGTCGACACAATGAGGTCGCCGACGGCGTTTTCGTCGCTGGTGGGCAGGCCCAGCGGACCCGCCGACCCGTTATCGCCGGTGATCGACGGTGTGCCATCCGGGGCGCGCTGGATGTTCCAGGCGTCGCGGATCTTGCCCACGACGATATATGCCGGCGTGCCCGCCTGGTTGTTCTTGGCGATGATGGCGCCGCCCTGGAACTGCTGGAATACCGCGCCACTCTCCCGAGTGCCTGCGTTGCGGTCACCCGTCAGCGCCTTGCCGAGAGCCTGCTTCTGATCCTCAGTTGCCGACGAGTATTTGCCAGCGATCGGGCCAGTCAGCGTCACCTCGACGTCCCTGTCCCCGATCAGCTTGACCTCGGCGGGCTGCGCCGGCGCCGCAGACGAGGTGGTGGCGATCAACCCGACCTGAGGCGACGACGTGTCGACGCCCTTGCCATTGCTGCAGCCGACGGTGATCAGTGCGACGGCGACCAGGCCGACGACTGCCTTGTGGCGGTATGCGATCGTCCTCATGGACTTCCTCTCGCGTCTTCCTGCGGTGTGGGTCAAGTTACAGCTGCACCCCTTGCCCGGCCGGACTATACCTAGCCGAGGGTGTCCATAACGCGATCCGGAAGGGGTTACGCCCAAAGACGGAAGAAGACTCCGACGGTCTGGTCCCTACCAGCAGCGAGTGAGAAGTCTGGTTATTGCACCGGAAAGACGGCACAACGCAGCTGTTAGCGTGACACCCATGAGCCTCTCGCGTGTCTCCCCTTCCGTCGCACTTGCGGCCTGTGCCGCCTCATTTGTCGTGGCGCTCGCAGCGTGCGGATCCGATACGGAGGCCAAATCGGCACCTGCTGACCCGCCCACCACGGCCAGCGGGTGCCCAACGGCAGCACCGCAGGCCGGTGGCACACCCGAGTGGACGCTGGCAGGGAGTACCGGCAATGTCGCGATCACCGGATCCACGGATACGGCGGCGCCGTCGATCAATGTGACTGCTCCGTTTAGCGTGACCGAGACCCAGGTACACACCCTGCAGGCGGGCACCGGAACGATCGTCGGAGACTTGGCCACGGTTTCGGTCTGCTACATGGGCGTCAACGGACGTGACGGGTCCGTGTTCGACAGCAGCTACGAACGCGGCACGCCGGCCCAGTTCCCGCTTGGCGGAGTCGTGCCGGGCTTCAAGAAAGCCATCGCAGGACAGAAGGTCGGGTCCACTGTCGCTGTCGCGATGACCTCGGCCGACGGCTATCCGGCCGGTCAGCCCAGCGCGGGCATTCGCGCGGGCGACTCGCTCGTCTTCGCGATCAAGATCCTCAACGCCACGAACTGATCGACCGAAGTGCGCAATCGCCCTTAGCTACAAGCATATTGCCGGTTGAGCACACAATTTAACGGTGGCGTGTAGGAACCGCTCAATACGCCTCGTAGTCCACCCGTGGCTGAGCCACCCGGTGGAATGGTGCGATTCCAGTTCGCGGGGGTGAGCACATAGTGCGTGCCTGATTGGGTAATGGTGCTACTCCACGTGTGCCGGATGGACTCTCCCATCGGCAAGTCGAATTCAAGCGCCCAATCGGATAGTGGCACCGTGCTCAAGTTGGTGATAGTGAAACTGGCGATGAAACCGGTCTGCCAGGTCGACGTCACCGACAATGTCGCTGTCGGCGCGGCCGCATGTGCTACCGGGGTGACGGGGAGTCCGAGGAGGGCAAGCATCAACGTCGGCACGGTTACGTGAGGCGCTGCACGCCAACGCTTCACGCAAGTATCAGGTCCGGCCATAACAGCCAACACTAAACCCAGGCACGCGATGCCGGCTCTCGCATCGCGGGTACGCTGCAGTACCTTTGCTCAACTGAGACCGTCATGAAATTTAGCCGCGGTCCCCGGCTCTCACTCCCCTGGCGGTGCCACTCGCTGGTTGGGCTCGGAAGCTGGCCGCTGGGGGCCGCACATCCAACGCAGCGAGCGCTGCCCGGGCCCGCCGACCGCCCAGCCAACCATCCATCGTGAACCCGGAAGTACTTGATAGAAAATATAGTTCGCCGACGGATCTACGTGTTGAGCCGAAGCTAAACTAGCCAAATCGAAACTTCTCGACACCAGACCAGGCTATTTCGCGGTGATAACGTGCAGCCGTGGCATTTGTCCGGGGTCAAGCCCTGTCGATAGCAGTGATCGCGGCTGTTGGACTATTCGGAGCGCCGCTCACAGTGCCCAAGTTCGGCCATGTGGGTGCAGTGGCGATAGCCGAACCGACAGACGGGATCCCGACTAGCCCGCGGTTGGCCAGTGTCGACAATTTCCGGGACGTCGCCGGTCCGGGCGATGGGTACGCCCTCAAATCGGGTGAACGCATGCGCAAGGGTGTGCTGTTCCGTTCCAGCGTTATGCGGCCGGACGCGACCGACATGGCAACGCTGACCGCTCTCCATCTGACCCACGACTACGACCTTCGCACCAGCGCCGAGATTGCCGATAGTCCGGACAGCGTGCCTCCCGGCACCACGTACGTGCACATCAACATCATCGGCGACCAGAACCCGATTCCGACCATGACGAACATGTCCGCACCGCGTGCCCGACAGCTACTGATCGATCAGTACAAGGTTTTCGTCGACGACGCCGGTGAGCGTGAGCGATTCGGTCAGCTGTTCCGGTCCATTGCCGCGAATCCCGCCCCACATGTGTTCCACTGCACGTCCGGTAAAGACCGCACCGGCTGGGCCAGCGCAGTGCTGCAGACGCTGGTAGGTGTGTCGCCCGGTGACGTGATGAGCGACTACCTGCTCACCAATGAGTACTCGCGGCACTCTATCGACGCTGGTGCGAAAGCCGCCACTGCGGCGTACGGGCCTGATGCCGGAGCCGGTACTCGGGTGATGCTCAGTGTTTTTCCCGAGGCGTTGCAGGCCAGCCTGGATCAGGTGCACGCACGGTACGGGACGATGGAACGCTATTTGAGCGATGGCGTCGGTCTTGATGCTGACACGATCGCAGCACTCAAGACGGCACTGACTGCCTGATCTGAGGGCATGGGGTTCGAGCGGCTCCTTTTCGATCAGAGAAGACGCCGATGCGTGAACCTTGACGTAGCAGAACGTAAGGACAGTGAAAGCGGAATCATTTGGGGCGGTTGCTGGTTCGTTCGCCGACGCACTCGCTCAACAACTACCGCGAGGCCAAGGTCCTCGCTGATCCGGCTGTTCACTCTCGGGTGAGTTGGTTCAGGCTTATCGCCGCGTTGTGGTCATTAGCCCCGACCTCTGATATGGTGAAACCGGTTGATTTTCTTAGTGACACGCTCGCGAAGATTTTCCGCGGCGGACACACACCAATCTCCGTGACTTTTACCAGTTGCCTTGATTTCGCGTACCTCCGCAGACCCAGGATCGAACGTCGATCCCGTATTTAGATACTCAGGAGAGTTATCGCATGGCTCAAGGCATCGTCAAGTGGTTCAACGCCGAAAAGGGATTCGGGTTCATCACCCCGGACAGTGGCGGCAAGGACCTGTTTGTCCACTTCTCAGGCATCCTCGGCAGCGGTGGATTCCGCTCCCTCAATGAGAACGATCGCGTCAGCTTCGAAGAAGAAGCCGGCGATCGCGGCCCCCAGGCCGTCTCGGTGCAGACTGTCTAAAGTTTCACCGCGCTAGACAAAGAATTAAGGCTGGCTGTCCAGGACTCCTGGGCAGCCAGCCTTGTTTGTGCACCGCCAGCTATATCTGAGCGGCATTTCGTCAACTCGCCGCCGGTTGATGGGATCCTCACTAAAGTGCTTGGCCATGAAGGGAATCAGCAAGGGCAGTCGGGGGCTTTTGCATGTGGGCATGGCGGCAGGACTCTCCTGCCTTGCTGTTGCGGTAGCAGGTCAGGCACATGCTGACGATTTGAATTCCACCACGTGCTCTGAGCAGCAGGTGATGTCGTCGTTGCAGCAGAATGATCCGTTGATCTGGCGGAAGATCAGTCGCGATCCAAAACTGGAGAATGAGCTGCGACTCGGGCTTGCCGGGGTACTGGCCGCCCCACCGGGACAGCGTCAGCAGCAGTTGAATGCGTTCGAAGAAACCCTAGGCCACCAGCAGTGGGCGGGTATCAGCGATGACATCATGAACTCGTCGTCCGGGCCGGTGGGCAGAGCTGTCAACAACTGCCACAACTACTGAGCGATCGGGCGGCTCGTGCACACGGTTGGGTACACATCAGCTGCGCCTCCACGCTCTAGTAAACGTCGCGGAGGTAGCGTTTGTTGGCGACCAGCTCGCGTTTGTAGTCTCGGGCCTGTTCGGCCGAGAGCTGTCCGTGCGTTTCGATGATCGTGGTCAGCGCGCTGTCGACGTCTTTGGCCATTTTGCTTGCGTCGCCACAAACGTAGAGGTATGCGCCGTCCTGGAGCCAGGACCATAGCTCGGCGCCATTTTCGATCATTTTGTGTTGCACGTAGACCCGCTTCTGCTGGTCACGGGAGAAGGCAAGCTCAAGCCTGGTGAGGAATTTGTCGGTGACCATGTCGGTCAGGTCATCGCGGTAGTAGAAGTGTTGTGCGGCATGCTGATCACCGAAGAACAGCCAATTGGGGCCGGTGTGTCCGAGTGCCCGACGTTCATGCAGGAAACCGCGGAATGGCGCGATACCGGTGCCCGGACCGACCATGATCATCGGCGTACGGGAGTCTTCTGGTGGCCTGAAGTGAGGCGACCTCTGCAAGAAAACCGGTGTGGGTGACTCCCCTGCGCGGTCGGCAAGGAAAGTCGAGCACACACCACCACGCTCGGCCCCGTTCATCCCTTGGTAGCGCACGACCGAGACGGTCAGCTGCACTTCATCCGGACTGGTCAGCGGGCTTGAGGAGATGGAGTAGGAACGCGGGGTCAGCCGCACCAGAACGTCCTGCCACTGTTGGGCGTCGGCCCGAACCGGAAAGTCGTGCACCACGTCTAGCCCGTTGCGGCCGAACGCCCACGTGCTCAGGTCGGCGCGTGCGGCGCGCAATGTCTTGGCGGCCGCAGAGTCCTTGGTTGTATCGGCCAGAAAGCTCAGGAGATTTGGGGTAACTCGGCCGATGTCGTAGGACGTGGTCAGCGCATGGCGCAGCGTTTGTTCGGTGCCGTCGATTTCGATGATCTCTTCTGCCCGTAGGCCGGTCGCGGCAAGCCATGCGTCGACGGAGCTAGCGCTATTGGTCGGATAGACCCCGAGCGCGTCACCGACGCTGTAACTTGCGCCATACCCGGAGATATCAAACCCGAACTGGCGCACTTCTTTTGCCGAAGACCCTGGCGTCAGCACCATGTTGCGGCACAGCCGCGCCGTGACCGGGTTCGCGCGGGTGAACATCTCGACAGTGGCGGAGGACGCACTGGACGGTGAGGCCGCGGCGGCCACCTCTGTCCTAGGGACCACGGCAACGTGTGAGGCGGACTTGTCGGGGTTGTGCTCCGGCGTCGTGATCAGCGTGGTGACTTGTTGGGCCCAATGCGTGAGCGGTTCTTCGTCGTAGATTTCGCAATCCAGCCGGTCCATCAAGCGGGTGGCACCCAGTGCCGCCATCCGTTCGTCGATGGATTTGGCGTGACCGCAGAAGTTCTCGTACGCGCGATCCCCAATTCCCAATACGGCAAAGCGCATACCGTCCAGCGACGGCGCCTCAGGTGCGTGCAGCCGGTCCCAGAAGTCGGCGCCATTGTCGGGAGGACCGCCGTCGCCGAAAGTACTGGTTACCACCACAACGTGACGGACCGCGGCCAGATCTTCCAGCGCGCACTGGTCCATGTTGACGACCTTTGCCGCGGCTCCGGAGGTATTGACCTGGGTGGCGAGCCGAGCCGCGAACTCCTCGGCATTGCCGGTTTGTGACGCCCACAGGACCAACGGCGTTGGTGCGACACTGTCAGCTGGCGAGGCGACGATAGGGGCGGTCGTAGTCCCGTCGACACGGGAATACATCCCTGCCAGCGCTCCGCGGATCCACAGCCGGGCCTCGGCACTCAGCGGTGCCGCGTGCGGCAAGACCGGAACACCAGCGACGCCGCCGTCAACGGTGGCGAAAAAGCCTGAGAGATAAAGCCTTTCATCGCTGGAAAGCGTTGGCGCGGGCCGGGCCGTCAGACCAATTGCCTCGGCGACAGGGTGCATGGATAGTGCCCCCGGTCGTGTAGGTAGTTGGACAATTTTGGTGGGACGCATATTGATGGCGCAGACCTTCAGTTCGGGCTGCAACGAATCGGGGTCCACGGCATCGGTGGTCAAGGCATTGATGGCGAGGTATTCGCCGTGTTCGTCATTCCAATGGAACGGTACAAAGCAGTTCCCGGGCCGCACGCGGTCGGTGACGATGGCGGGCAGCACCGCTCTGCCCCGTCGCGACTGCAATTCGATGGGTTGTCCGTCGGTGATGTCGAGTTCAGCAGCATCATCGGGATGCACTTCCACAAAGGGGTCACTGTTGAGTTTGTTGAGCTTGGCAACTTGTCCAGTCTTGGTCATGGTGTGCCACTGGTGTTGCAGTCGGCCGGTGTTCAGGATGAACGGGTAGTCATCGTCCGGCAGTTCACGAGCATCCATGTGTGGGCGGGGGTGGAAGATCGCCCGGCGTGATGGGGTGGCAAAAGCGAGACGTGGCCGTACGCCGTTCTCGTCGACGAACAGATTCTGGCTTTTACCGTCGTTGAGGTAGCGGATCGGATGCCGGTCATCGGAGTCGTCCGGCGGACAGGGCCACTGCAGCGGAGTCTGACGCAACCGGGCATAACTGGCGCCCCGAAGGTCATAGCCGGTCTTCGGGTTCCAGAACCGCTTGATCTCTTCGAAGACTTCCTCGCTGGACGCATACGCAAAGTGATCCCCGAACCCCATCGCGGCGGCCACCTGGCAGACGAGCAGCCAGTCCGGCCGCGCCTCGCCGATCGGCTCGACGGACTGCTGCAGCAAGGTGAGGTTGCGTTCGGAGTTGATCATCACCGCGTCGGCTTCAGCCCACAAGGTGGCCGGCAGCACGATGTCGGCGTACCGATTCGTCGCGGTGGCTTCGTAGGTGTCCTGTGTGATGACAAGCTGGGCTGTTTCCAACCCGGTGATGATATTGGCGCGATTAGCCACTGTGGCAACAGGATTGGTGCAGATTATCCAGCAGGCCTTGATGTCTCCCGCCGCCATCTGCTCAAACATGGCAATAGTGCCGGGACCGACATCGGTGCGGATGGACTCTGGCGCCAATCCCCACGCCTCTTCTACAAACGCTCGGTCATCGGCGCTTACCACCGACCGTTGCCCCGGCAGCCCGGGTCCCATGTAACCCATCTCGCGTCCGCCCATCGCGTTGGGCTGACCTGTCAGCGACATGGGCCCGCTGCCTGGTCTGCAGATCGCCCCTGTCGCCAGATGCAGATTGCAGATCGCGTTGGTGTTCCAGGTGCCGTGTGTGCTCTGGTTGAGGCCCATCGTCCAGCACGTCATCCACTCGCCGGCGTCCCCAATCATCGTGGCGGCGGCGCGGATATCGGACTCGGGAATGCCGGTGATCTCAGCCACTACGGAGGGTGGATAGTCCGCCAGAAACTCCGGCATCGCGGCCCAGCCCTCGGTGTGCTCGTCGATGAATTCTTCATCGATCGCCCCGGATTCCACCAACAGATGCAGCAGCCCATTGAGGAGCGCCAGATCGGTACCGGGGTTGATCTGCAAGAACAAATCCGCTCTGTCGGCCGTGGCGGTGCGGCGCGGATCTACCACAATCAGCTTCGCGCCCGCCTTCAACCGATCAGCCATCCGCAAGAACAGGATTGGATGACAATCGGCCATGTTGGCGCCGATGACGAAAAACACGTCGGCGCAGTCGAAGTCGGTGTACGAGCCAGGCGGTCCGTCCGAGCCCAGCGACTGCTTGTAGCCCGTGCCGGCGCTGGCCATGCAGAGCCGCGAGTTGGACTCGATGTGTACCGTGCGGATGAACCCCTTGGCCAGCTTATTCGCCAGATATTGGGCTTCGATCGACATCTGTCCGGACACGTACAGGGCAATCGAATCCGGCCCATGCTCATCGAGGATCGCGCGCAGCCTCTGCCCCGCTTCGGTCACCGCGGCATCAACCGGCGTCGCTACGAATTCGTCACCGCGCGAGGCACGCACCAATGCGCTTGTCATCCGCCCGTCCACGGCATCCATCAGTTCAGCGTGGGTGGCACCCTTTGTGCACAGCCGCCCGAAATTCGTCGGATGGAGCTTGTCCCCCGACACCCGGGCGATGACGGTGCCCGTAGGGCTGGCCTTGGTCTGGACTTCGATCCCGCAGCCCACGCCGCAGTACGAGCACGCTGTGCGCGTGGAATTGCCCGTATCGCGTGGTGCTGCCATGTCACAACACTCGCCAGTCTCTGTTTCCCAGCGGTTTCCGGCAACGTTAGGGCGAGGAAAAACTCCCCTCACAACGGCGCTAGTCCGACTGTAAGGATCGGCCTGGGTGAGGCTGCCGAGTGATGGGATGTGCCGATTTCGGCAGGTAATCAGGCGGTGCGGCACGCGACGGGGTCGGGGGGGCGTCGTCGCGTGCCGCATCCTGCACGATGGCTCGCACCGCAGGATCTCCCTGCGAGCGAAAGCCGTGCAACCACCAAATTAGAGTCTCAGGGTTTGGATGAGCTATCGGTGGCCTGTGTATCGGCTGTGAGGTGTTCCAACGTGTTTCGAGCTCTGCGGTGTCCTAATTTGTCAATGCAGATTGTCTGCCGGATGAAGCCGTCGCGGTGTGATCGGCGATAGTAGCTCCGATTTGGCGCGCCTCGGCGAGTGTGTTCGCGTGTCTGTTCGAATCATCGGACTCGCTTTCGAAGAGCATGTGGAACCCGGACGAGCCGACATTCATGTACGAAGCAATGCCGTGTTCCAGCTGGTTGGTCATGGCCTGCGCGTAGCCGTGGCGTTCAAATGCTCTTGTGTGAATGCCGATAGGCCAACGAAATGTAATGCCTTAATGGCACTTTCGCCTCGACCCGCAGTCTCGTACGCCCAACCGCGGGTCATTACCCGATCGATCCATCCTTTGAGCACCGCCGGCAAGGACCACCAGTAAAGAGGGAAGGCAACCACGACAACGTCCGCGGTCAGCAACAGTTCTTGTTCGGCCTGGACATCGGCTGGGATTGGGGCCGTCTCGCCGGGGCTAGCGGCCCGATACAGCGTGAGATCCGCGGGCCCGAAAACCGGTGGCCACAAGATCATGAATGACGACGTCAGTATGCCCGTGGTCGGCGAATCCGGCCTTCATCTCCTGGATTACTGCGGAGAGGAGTGAGTGTGGGTCCGCTTCACCTCGTATGTTGCGTCACTACGAGAAGTCGGGTCTGCTCTCCCGGAGCGTAGCGCCAACGGATACCGGCACTATTCGGAGTCGGACGTCGAGAGCGTGCTGTCCGTCCGGTGCTTGCTAGAAGTTGGGCTGAGCCTGGCCGATGCCACGCACGTTGCGCAGGCATTGTGCGTCGACCAACAGCCTTCGGCTGAAGATCGGGAGGAGGCGCTGGCCCGGATCAGGGCGCGCCGCGATCAGCTCTCCGCTGTGATTGATCGCCTCACCACGGAGAGGGCCAACCTCGAACAGATCTACGCCGAAGTCGCTGATTGACAAGGCGACTTCACTAGTCCCCTTCGACACCTACCCTGCTGGTGGCGGGTTGGGGCGCAAAGACTTTGCGACCGGATTGTCGCGGAGGTCCGGCGGCAACGGTGCTGCCGTCTCGCAGTACGTCACCTTCGGTTCGGTCGATACCAGGCCGGTGGCCCGCGAGCATTGCTGGATGTCGGAGACTCCGTCGATGCGGCGGGTGACTTGCCAGGACATCGGATCGCACTCTTTTGGCCGCACAGTCATGCTCCGGTCATTGCCCGGGCTGTAGCAGTGACCCGTGTGCAGCACCGGCGCCGCACACATCCTACCGAAGCCGTAGCTGGTGTTGGTTCGGCGTCCGTTGTCGCCGACCACCTTGACACGTGCGGCCAGGGAAATGTCCTTGTCGCCATCGGGACAGTGGATTTGGGCGTCGGTGCTGTGCGCGACGATCACATAGTTCACCGTGGGGTCGTAGCAGTCCACTATCGGTGTACGCGGGTAGGTGCCGGTCTGCATTTGTCGCAGAGCACCGAAGGTGACACCGGTAATACACTCGCCGTCGCAGGCGTCGTCCCAAAAGGTGCCGGTCCTGTTGTCGTGGTAGCAGATGCGGTCGATCACAAATACTGCCGCCAGGAGCAGCACGCCGGCCACTGCCTTCCCATCGCGTCGCATCGATGCCCCGCTCATCCTCGCGCCCTTGCTCAGTAACCTATCGTGGTTTCTTCTCTCGTTCGGTTCGATGCACGAGGGGCCTCACGACAGGTTGTAGATCCGGCGGCGTGGCATCAGGCCATGCCCAACTCCCTGACGGCGCCTCGGTCGGCGGAGGTGACCAGGGATGCGTATGCGCGTAGGGCCGTCGAGACCTGCCGATCGCGTTTGGCGGGGCGGTACCCGAATCCGGATTCCAAGAGATCCCTTCGGATTCGCAGTGTTTCGTCGTCGATCTCGACGGTGATGACGCGCCGGGCGATGTCGATAGTGATGATGTCGCCGTCCTCGACGAGTGCGATCGGACCACCGGCTGCCGCTTCGGGTGAGACGTGACCGATCGACAGTCCCGATGTTCCTCCCGAGAAACGTCCGTCGGTGACGAGCGCACAGCTGGCTCCGAGTCCGCGTCCTTTGAGAAATGCTGTCGGGTAAAGCATTTCCTGCATACCTGGGCCGCCGCGTGGCCCCTCGTAGCGGATCACCACCACGTCTCCCGATTGCACGCGATTGTTCAGGATCGCATCGACCGCCTCGTCTTGGGATTCGAGAACGATCGCGGGCCCGGTGAAGGTGTGGATTCTCTCATCGACACCGGCCGTCTTGACGATGCACCCGTTCGGTGCCAGGTTGCCGGTGAGCACCGCCAGGCCGCCGTCAGCGGAATAGGCGTGCTCGGCATCGCGAATGCAACCGCTCGACGCATCGAGATCGAGTGTGTGCCAGCGGCGGGACTGCGAGAAGGCTTGCGCTGATCGCTCGCATCCGGGCGCGGCGTGAAACAGCTCGACAGCATCCGGTGAGGGCGACGTGCCCCGCACATCCCACTCGGCAAGCCAGGACGACAGATCTGGTGCATGGACGCTGTGCACGTCACGGTGCAGCAGCCCGGCCCGGTCCAGCTCGCCAAGCAGTGCGGGGACACCACCGGCGCGGTGGACATCCTCGACTAGATATGAGCCGTTCGGGGCGACCTTGCACAGGAACGGGACCCGCCGCGAGAGCGCGTCGATGTCCTCCAGGGTGAAATCCAGTTCCGCTTCGTGTGCGGCCGCCAACAAATGCAGAACGGTGTTTGTCGACCCACCCATGGCGACGTCCGTGCACATCGCGTTCTCGAACGCCTTGCGCGACGCAATCTGTCGCGGCAACGCCGCGATGTCGTCGTTGTCGTAGTACCTGCGGGCCAGCTCGACAACCAGGCGTCCGGCGTGCTCGTACAGTTCTCTGCGGGCGGTGTGGGTGGCCAGCGTCGTACCGTTGCCCGGGGGCGCCAACCCGAGCGCCTCAGTCAGGCAGTTCATGGAGTTGTTGGTGAACATCCCCGAGCAGGACCCACACGTCGGGCACGCCTGCTCCTCGATCCGGGTCAGATCCTTATCGGAGACGGACATGGATGCCGACTCAGCCACCGCAGTGATGAGATTCATCCCCGTGCGTACGGTTCCGTCCTGCAGAGTGGTGCGTCCAGCCTCCATAGGCCCACCGGACACGAAAACCGTCGGGATGTTCAGGCGCAGCGCCGCCATCAGCATCCCCGGGGTGATCTTGTCGCAGTTGGAAATACACACCAGTGCATCGGCGCGGTGGGCCTCGACCATATACTCGATCGAGTCGGCGATCAGGTCGCGCGACGGCAGGGAGTACAGCATCCCGGCATGGCCCATCGCGATGCCGTCGTCCACCGCGATCGTGTTGAACTCGCGGGGCACCGCGCCGGCCGCCGTGATCGCGTCGCTGGCAATGCGCCCAACCGGTTGCAGATGGGTATGTCCCGGAACAAACTCGGCGAAGCTGTTGGCAACCGCCACAATCGGTTTGCCGAAGTCGGAGGCGGACACCCCGGCCGCGCGTAACAGTGCACGGGCTCCGGCCATGTTGCGGCCGTGGGTGACGGTTCGTGAGCGCAATGCAGGCACGTCATCTATTGGCCCACGCGGGGGCCGAAAGTCGGAAGACGGCGCTACTACTAGTACTGAGACTAATAGGATCAGTACATGGCGGGAATGGATGAGCGGCGCAGGGAACTCGGCGCGTTCTTACGTACCCGTCGTGAGCATCTGGTGCGTGTCGACCACGGGCTACCTCCCGTCGGCCGCGTACGCACCAGTGGATTGCGCCGCGAGGAGATCGCGGTGCTGTCAGGGGTGAGCGTGACCTGGTACACGTGGCTCGAGCAGGGGCGCGATATCAACCCCTCCCGGCAGGTGCTCGAGGCCATCGCCCTGAACATGCGACTTTCCGCGGCCGAGCGCGGCTACGTGCTGGAGCTGGCAGGTTTCGCGTCCCTGCCGACCGATGCCGCACCTGATCCGGCTCCCCTGCCCGATCACCTGTCGAGATTGATCGACGGTCTGCTGCCCTCCCCTGCCTTTGTCGTATCACCGGACTGGAACATCGGCGGGTGGAACCGCGCCTACGAAATCCTGTACCCGAACATCGCCGAGACACCGCCGCAGGATCGAAACCTGTTGCAGTTCATCTTCACCGACCCGTATGTGCGGCAGATGTTGCCCGATTGGCCGACGACGAGCAGGCGGTTCCTTGCCGAGTATCGCGCCGAGGCGGGCGCGCTCCTCGGCGACCCGGCGCATGTCGCGTTGGTGGAGCGCCTCCGCGAACAGAGCACCGAGTTCGCACAAGCATGGGCACAACACGAGATTGGGCGATTCACCTCACGGGAACGGCGATTCCACCACCCTGAGGCGGGCGAGCTGACCTTCGAACATCACCGACTCACGCCATCCGACGTCCCCCATGTGCACATCGTTATTTACTTCCCGTTGCATGACACAGATACCCGCGACAAACTCGAGGCGCTGCTGTCGCGGGGCACCGAGTAGCACCCAACGGCGGGTTAGGTGGCCGTGATGCCGAGCTCGGTTAGCAGGTACCGCACCCGTTGTTCAATGTCATCACGGATGGGGCGGACCGCTTCGACGGACTGTCCGGCCGGGTCCGGCAGCTCCCAGTTTTCGTAACGCTTTCCGGGAAAGTACGGGCAGGTGTCCCCGCAGCCCATGGTGATCACGACGTCGGCAGTCTGTACGATTTCGCCGGTCCAGGGTTTGGGACATTCGCGGGTGATGTCGATACCGACCTCACCCATGGCTTCGATTGCCGCCGCGTTGATTTCATTGGCGGGCTCCGATCCGCCAGAGAGCCCGATGGCGTTATCTCCGGCGAGCCGGGCGAAGAATCCCAGGGCCATCTGCGAGCGTCCGGCATTGTGAGTGCACAAGAACAACACGGTGGGCTTTCCATCGGTCATCGTTCGATCACTTCGTCTCGGGCAGGCGGAGATGAAACATGGTGGAGTTCACGATGGAATCGGTGTTGCAGTGCCAGTGACACATACACCAGTCCAACCAGGACGGGGACTTCGATGAGGGGGCCGACGACGCCGGCGAGGGCCTGGCCGGAGGTTGCGCCATAGGTGGCGATTGCCACGGCGATGGCCAGCTCGAAGTTGTTGCCCGCTGCGGTGAATGCAAGCGTAGTCGTGCGTGGATATCCGAGACCGAGGGCCGCCCCCAACAGATAGCCGCCGCCCCACATGATCGCGAAGTAGGCCAGCAGCGGCAGCGCGATACGGGCCACATCCCATGGGTGCGAGGAAATTTGGACGCCCTGTAGGGAGAACAGGATCACGATGGTGAACAGCAGGCCCCACAACGCCCAAGGGCTGACGATGGGCAGGAAGCGGGTTTCGTACCACTGGCGCCCCTTGGTGCGTTCTCCGAAGCGACGTGAAAGGTATCCCGCCGTGAGTGGGATGCCCAGAAAGATGAGCACGGAGGCGGCGATCTGCCAGGGCGAGGTGGCGATGGTGGTTTGCGGCAGGTGCAGCCAGCCGGGCAGCACCGACAGATAGAACCAGCCCAGCGCCGCGAACATCAGCATCTGGAACATCGAATTGAGTGCCACCAGCACGGCGGCGGCTTCGCGGTCCCCGCAGGCCAGATCGTTCCAGATGATCACCATCGCAATACATCTGGCTAGGCCGACGATGATCAGGCCGGTACGGTACTCCGGCAGATCCGCCAACAGCAGCCACGCGAGGGTGAACATCAGTGCTGGGCCGAGCACCCAGTTCAAGACCAAGGAGCCGATCAGGAGCTTGCGGTCGCCGGTCACGGTGCCGAGGCGGTCGTAGCGGACCTTGGCCAGCACCGGATACATCATGACGAGCAGACCGATCGCGATCGGCAATGAGATCCCTTCAACCTGAACCTTTTCCAATGCCGAGTTCAGGCCGGGTATCCAGCGCCCGAGTAGCAACCCAGCGGCCATCGCCATTCCGATCCACACAGGCAAGAACCGGTCGAGGGTCGATAACTTCCCCGGCGCAGCGTCGGTGGCAGCCCGAGTCATTGGGGGGTGCAACACGACGAGGGCGCCGGCGCGTCGACGGGCAGGTCGGGCTTCTCGGCATCGGGTACGGTGACCCACACCTTGTCCTGTGTGGCGAAACAGCACGTGGTGCCGATCTCTTCTTCGGTGAACATTCCCGCCCGGGTCAAGCGAGCGATCTCGTCGTGCACTTGTTCGCTGGAGTCGACCTGCACTCCGAGATGGTTGATGGTGCGGCCATCACCCGGGTTCTCCAGGAGCACCAGCTTCAGCGGCGGGGAATCGATCGCGAAGTTGGCGTAGCCCGGTTTCCGTTTTACCGGTTCTATACCAAACAGATTGGAATAGAACACAATTGACGCGTCAAGGTCATCAACATTCAGCGCCAGCTGCACACGAGACACCAGGGCCACCTCCACAACTAATGAGATATTTATCGAACTATTCGGTCGATGGCCAGTGTGCCACGTCTTTGACATATGTCAAAGCATTGGGGATGCTGGAGCCATGCCCAAGGCACTCCCCCTGCTGGATACCTCCGCGCCCGTGCGTTGCGCGCCCGTCGCGGCAGGCCCGATGTCCGACGAACAAGCCCTTGAGGTGGCATTGCGACTCAAGGCCCTCGCCGACCCGGTGCGGGTCAAGATCATGTCCCAGCTGTTCGGCGCCCCTGACCGCGAGATCATCAGTGGCGACCTTGCCGGACTGCTTCGGCTCACTGAATCGACCGTCAGCCACCACATGGGCCAGCTTCGCAAAGCGGGCCTGGTCGAGTCAGATCGACGCGGTATGAACGTCTTTCACCGACCGGTGCCCGATGCGCTCACCGCACTCTGCACGGTGCTCGACCCCAGCTGCTGCCAGTAGTAGCACTCCGGTGCATGCAGTACTCACGCGAAGGCCCGGAGGCCGAGCGCGGTGAAATCGACCTCGACCTCGTCACCGTCTCGCTCAATCTTGCAGTAGCCGCTGCGGCTCAGTTCCTCAAGCACATGCCACGGCGGCTCGTCGTCAGGCAGGTACCAGCCGATCGCAGTAGGCCACTCTCGATCGTGATGGTGGTCGACGAGTTGGTCTACCAACGCGATGGCGTCGGGACTGAGCTGAGCAGGCGCTGCCTTCTTATCCCGCCTTCGAAAGAACCACTTCATCGTGGAAGTGTACGTGGCGGCGCGGTCGCGATTCACTGCTGCAACGGCGCGGGGCGCGTGCCCACTTGTCCTCCAACATGCTTGGAATTGTTGCGGCCCAACGACATAATGCGGGTGTGTCTTCACGTGCCCGGTTCCCACTGTGGACGCAGGTGCCGCCGGCACCGCGGGACGTCTTTCTGGACTTCCGCTGAGATCACGCGCGGTTGCACACATTGGATCTGCCCGCTCGTGGTACTCGACGGAATCCACCGGCTGCCGTGCCAGTTCGACACTATTGCCGCTCCGGGTCCGCACCGAGTCACCCAACTATCAGCCCTCGATCTAGCGTGTTTACTAGCCTGAATGGACCTCCAGACACCGACGTAAGGACATGTCATGCGCCTGTCTACCCGCAATCAGCTGACCGGAACGATCACCGAGGTGAACGTTGGGACCGTGATGGCCATTGTGAAGATCCGGCTCGACGGAGGCGATCAGGTCGTCACGTCGTCGATCACCAAGGACGCGGTGGCCGATCTCGGGCTCACCGTCGGCCAGGCGGCTACCGTGTTCATCAAGTCCACCGAAGTAACTGTGGGAGTCGAGTAACTCAGCGTGGCCCCACGGCCCGGCCACTCCCCTGCCCGGTCACGTTGTGCTCAGCGGATCTCAGGGGCTTGCGGGCATTCTTACGTCATGTCCGATACATACACAGCAATCGACACCAACGGCGATAACCTGATGATCGCCAAGTCATTGATGGTCTGCGGCGCTGCAACGACGGCCATGGTTGTCATGGGTTGGCTTATCGAGGCAGGTCTGCTGTGAACAGCTGCCTTTCGTGGACGCACGCGGTCATTGAGCAGGCTCCGAAGCCAACGCCTGACTGTTCTCGGCAGCACCGAACACTGCGACTGCTACCGCGGAAACGACCGCAGCGACGAACGCCACGGCAACGAGCCAGCCCATTCCGGGGCGCGCGGTGTCGCCCAACAGCACGACGCCGATAACCCCAGGCACTACCGTCTCTCCAACGACCAATGCGGCCGCTGCTCCGTTGACCGAACCAATCTGTAGCGCGACGGTGAATAGGTAGAACCCGCCCACGCCCGCGATGACTACCGCATAGGCCGCGGGATCGGCGAGTAGCACCTTCGGGCTCAGCGGCTCGATACCGTTCACCACCCGCACCGCGATAGCCATCCCTCCGTACAGGATGCCCGCCAACAACCCGGCGGGGATCGCAGCCCGGGTTCCGAGTAGGCGAATCAGCCCAATTCCGTTGAGCAGTACGGCGATTGAGGTGATCAGTACACCCCAGTGAAATGCCGGTGGCGCAGAGTCGTCGCCGAGCGGGCCTGCTGTCGCGCCGAGCACACATAGCGACAACAGGACGGCGGCGATCGCGAGCCAGTCCCGTCGCTGCAGACGAATACCCAGGACCGCGATGCCGAGCACCGCGGTGACTGCCAGGTTCGCGCTCATGATCGTTTGGGACAGAAACAGCGGAATCAGCCGCGCCGAGACCAGGCTGCCCGCGAAGCCGACGAGATCGAGAACCATGCCGGCAATAAACGCGGGAGTCAGCGCGGCGGCGACGGTCGATCGAAGTGTCGGACCGTGGTCACCGGCCGGTTCGTGAGTCTCTGCGGCGGCTTGACGGGCACCGTAACCCTGCAACACTGACGCCGTTCCGTATCCGAGGCACGCGAGCAACGCCGCCGCGATGCCGATCAGCATGGGACAGTCGCGTCATAACGGGGTTCGGTTGTCGGCATCGCACGATTGTATTTGCCGAGTCCAGGTGATCGGGTTTGGCCTCGGCGAGGCTCGCCGAGGCATTGCCTCTTACACTAGGTGCGTCGCGTTTCGTTGCCGTGCGGTATCTGCGTAAGGTGCAGCAGATCCTGGCAGATTTGGATGAACGTGGGTGTGTGCAACTGCCACGGCCCATGACTACAGCGATAGAGGCGCAAGTGCGGCTGACACTCGAGCCCTGCACTCGCTGAGGAATCCCACCACTAAGCCTCGGCCGCCGAAGATGTTTTGGCGGGCATCGGCAGCAAATGAGCCCATAGGCGCCGTCTTTCACCTCAAATTTGCTGTGGCTAGCGAGGGCGTGAAAAACATTCACATATATAAGGGCGTGAATCCTGTCGGACCTCGTACTGTTGAATGTGCTCTCCGCATGTAACGTCCACATTGGTAAAGAATGTTGCGTAACCGATGGTATTCGCTCATTTGGCTTTAGAAAAGTCGGACGTATTCGTAAACAACTTGAGTATTGGCGTTGTCATGATTTCCCGGGTGAGGCAGCACCAGCGCAAATCACGATTGTGCAGTATGTTCTTTTTGCAAAAGCAAAGACAGCACATCGGCGCCCAAGGAGGTTTATGAAGCTTGGGCAGGTATTTGATCCGCGCCGCAACGCTCTAACCTCATGGCGTCTCATTCTCGCCATTGGCGTGGTCTTCTGGCATTCGTGGCCACTTACCGGCCGCGAAATCAGCTACGAGCCAGCGGCCCGATTGCTTGGCGATATTTTTGCCGACGGCTTCTTCGTCATTTCCGGGTTTCTCATCACCGCGGCCTGGATACGTCGCCCGAACTTGAAAGAGTATTGGGCGTCGCGTGCCCTGCGGATCTTCCCCGGCCTCTGGATATGCCTGATGGTGATAGCTTTCGTCATCGCGCCGATTGCGGCGAGGGTTCAGCACACCTCCCTCGCCTTCTCGTCGGAGCTCGGGTATGTGGTCAATAACGGCCTGCTCAATGTGACCTGTTTCGATATCGACAACACCCCCGCGGACGTGCCGTATCCGGGAGTATGGAACGGCTCTATCTGGACGTTGTTCTTCGTCCTGCTCTGCGATGTGATGGTCTCCGCGCTCGGCGTGACAGGTCTACTCAAGCGGCGGTGGGTGATTCTCATCCTGTTTGTCGTGGCGCTGTCCTGTTCCGCCCACTTCTCGTACACACCCGATTCGTACACCTGGCCGCAGATGCTGTCGCGTTTCTTTGTCGTGTTCCTTGCGGGCGCCTTGTTCTACCAGTACCAGGACAAGATTCCCGTCCGCTGGTGGTTGGTCGTATTGAGCGTCGCGATTGTTGGGGCGTCGGCGCTCATGCAGAACTACCGGGTGATCGGTGCCCTGCCGCTGGCCTACGCCGTCCTCGCCTCCGGAACACTCATCCGTAGGACGCGACTGCGCAACGACCTGTCATATGGCGTGTACATCTACGCATTCCCGATTCAACAGTTGCTGGCCACCTTCGGGCTGGCCCGGTTCAATCCGTTCTTGTTCTTCGCCCTCGCTACCGCAGCCACCCTCCCGGTCGCCGCATTGAGTTGGTTCGTGGTGGAGAAACGCGCCATGGCACTCAAGGCCCGGATTTTTCGGAGAGTCGTCGCATCGCCTAGTGCGCAGCGAGCGACGGTGCCCTAAGGGCAGCCCGCACTGCGTTGGCGTCGAGCGCCCTCTTGCGGACGCCGCCGGAAAGGCGCGGCTAGACTTCTCGGCCTGCGGAATCCTTCAGGCAGCCATGACTATTCGGAGCGCGGTGGTGACTTCGCCCTCTTTGGGGGAATCGAGCAGGGGCATCTGCGCGGCCAAGCGCATGACTGTCATTGCGAGAATCTTGTTGGTGTGTGACGGCACCATCAGCATCCTGATCGTTCGATGTTCACCCCGGAGGGTGACCACCCAATGAAACGGCTGACCTGCGAGGTGCGGGGGCATAGCGGCCGACCGCATGCTCGACCGCGGTGAGCCCGCCTTCCAGTTCAGTGATACCTGACTCACCGCACCGATGTGCGCGGATAGCCCCTCAATCAACGGTGACAGCTCTCGCGCGATCAATCTGTCGTCCTGCGGCCACCACGCGCCGTTCATCCTGCCGGTCTTACGTGGGCCCAACGTGAACCGGACCGGCGGACCGGGGTACTCGGTCTGCGTCTGTGCCTGTGTCTGTGTCATACGTACTCTCTGTCTCTCCGCGGGGCTCAGACAAAGGGATTTGTATGAGGCAAAACAGTTAGCGCCAGGTTTATGCCGAGGTGATCGGTATGTACGGACATTACCCCCATTTGCGGGACATGCCAGCGGTGGTTTGTAACTGCCTGGGGTGCAATGATTTTAGATATCACGCACCGCAACCTGCGGGCCGAACTGGCGATTACGGGAATCTGCTAGCCATGCTCAAGTACGGCTTCCGGACGTTATAAATTGGGTGCGCGATTGCGCGTAGCCGCCTGCGGCCGGCGGAGACATGATAGATTTCTGTAACCGCTGGATACAGGTACTGGTAGTTATAGTGTCTGTCTGGCTCCCCGATCTGAGGAACGTATCCATGCAGAAGGCCTTTACCGACCTGGAGCTGCTCCACGAGCTTGAGCCTGTGGTCGAGGAGAATGTCCATCGCCACCTCGGGGTCACCAAGGACTGGAACCCGCACGACTACGTGCCGTGGTCCGAGGGAAAGAACTACACGGCATTAGGTGGCCAAGACTGGGATCCGGAGCAGTCCAAGCTCTCGGAGTTGGCGAAGATCGCGATGATCACCAACCTGCTCACCGAGGACAACCTGCCCTCGTATCACCGTGAGATCGCGATGAACTTCACCATGGACGGGCCCTGGGGTACCTGGGTCAACCGCTGGACCGCGGAAGAAAACCGTCACGGCATCGCGATCCGGGACTACCTGGTGGTGACCCGCTCGGTCGATCCGGTCGAGTTGGAGAAGCTGCGTGTGGAGCAGATGACCAGCGGGTTCTCCCCTGGCCAGAACCGGCAGAACATACCGTTCTCGGACAGCCTGTTCGACTCGGTGGTGTACGTGACGTTCCAGGAGCTGGCCACCCGTGTCTCGCATCGCAACACCGGTAAGGCCTGCGCCGAGCCCGTCGCCGATGAGCTGCTCAAGCGCATCTCCACCGACGAGAACCTGCACATGATCTTCTACCGCAACATGGTTTCGGCCGGCCTGGAGATCG
>Ga0265327_10000139_pt1 | contig 159492 bp, 144 predicted proteins | sample 41621metaG_FD_202089 | JGI IMG/M metagenome (GOLD analysis project Ga0265327, IMG submission 202089) | Rhizosphere microbial communities from Carex aquatilis grown in University of Washington, Seatle, WA, United States - 4-16-21 metaG | ecosystem: Host-associated > Plants > Roots >...
TACGACGAGGCCAAGGCGCCGGAAGTCGTGGCCCTGCTCAAGGACGCCAGCCGCGAGATCTCCGCGCGCCTGGGCTGCACCCACTTCCCTCTCTGACTGGCGGCCGCCCCGCGCGTGCCGCGGAGGCTTCCCCATGACGATGCGAACCCGGCGCGCTGCTGTGCGCCTTCTTCCGACTGTTCTTGCCGCGATCACACTGTGCGCCGCCGCCGGCGCGGCCCCGCTGGATGCCTGGTGCCCGGCGAATGCCGCAGGCGCCGCGCACGCCCCGGCGCCTGCGCTGATCGCCCACGCGCTCCAACAAGCTGACGAGCCGCCGCACGCGCAGGCGCACTTCCACACCCAGGGCCTGCTGCCCCACGCGCCCGGCTACGACGCCTCGGTGCTGGCTGCCCGCGACTTCCCTCGCTTGCGCGAAGCCGCCCTCGCCTGGCGGCTGGGCGGCGACAAGCGACTGCTGGCCCAGGTCGATGCGGGTCTCGCCGCCTGGGCCGGCGTCTACGTGCCGAGCTTCGACCCGATCGACGAGACCAAGATGGACGGCCTGATTGAGGCCTACACGTTGACCGCGCCCGACCTCGCGTCGGCCACGCGCGCCAAGGTGCGCGAACTGCTGGCGCGGTTCGCGCGCGGCTACATCGAGCGCATCGAGGGCCGCACGGCCGATGCCCGCCCACGCAACTCCAGCACCTGGACCAACAACTGGCAGAGCCACCGCATCAAGATCGTCACGATGGCCGCCGCGGCGTTGGATGACGCCGAGCTGATGAACACCGCGCGCGCGCTTTACCTCAACCAGCTCGCCGTCAACATTCGGCCGGACGGCTCGGTGATCGACTTCTCGGAGCGCGACGCGCTTCACTACGTCGTCTTCGACCTGGAGCCTCTGGTGGCAGCAGCCCTCGCCGCGCAGCCCTACGGCGCCGACTGGCTGACGCTCAAAGCCGCCAGCGGCGCGACGCTGGCGAAGGGGCTGGACTGGCTGTTGCCCTTCGCCAGCAGCAAGCAGACGCACGAGGAATTCGTCCACACGACGGTTGCCTTCGACCACAAGCGCGCCGAAGCCGGCCTGTCCGGCTTCGACGGCCTGTGGCAGCCCAAGGGCGCGGCCAATCTGTACTGGGATGCGGCGCGGCTCGACGCGCGCTATCGCGACATCGCCGAGCATCTGAGGCCCGCCGCGGACAGCTGGCAGAGCCTGTGCTTCAAGCCCTGACCGACTGAAGCGCAGGCGTCAGGGGCAGCTGGACAGCGTCCAGTTGCTCAGCCCCGCTGGCGCATGCGTCGCGCTGTTGCTGGTGCAGACCACCGTGCCCGTGGCGCCGGACTGCACGTTGATGCCGTAGCCGCCGCCTGCCGGCAGCGCGTAGTAGCCGGCCGCGCCCGCGGTCGTATTCAGGTCGAACACGTTGTGGCTGAAGATGTTGTTGTAGCCGTACGTGATGCCGTTGACCGTGTTCAGGTGCAGCTGGAAGCCGTCCTTCAGGCAGTTCTTGTTGTCCCAGCCGGTCGTGGCCGTGCAGTTGCTCGGGCCGGCCGGCGTGTTGACCACGGTGTTGGCGTCCACGGTGTACTGGTCACCCTTCATGTCGATAGCGCTGTCGCCGTTGTTCTGGCCCGAGATGCCGCTGGTGTCGAAGGCGTTGCCTCGTATCAGTCCGCCCGAGGTGCCCTCCTTCACGTCCACGCCCTCGGCCGCCACGTTCGGGCCGATGGTGTTGTTCAGCACCTGGTTGCGGTTGCTCAGGTCCGGCGTGTTGGCGTCGGCCGTGTAGGTGCCCCAGTTGGATTTGGCGGAGCCGAGGTAGACCGCCTCGCCGTACTCCGGCTGCACCAGGCCCGTGTTGTAGATCGCACTGTGCTGGAGCGTGTTGTCGGAGCTGGCGGAGCGGAAATGCACCGCCTCGTCCTCGACGTCATGAACGGAGAGGTTCTGCAGCACGTTAAAGTTCGAACGGTCGGTGACGATGCCCTTCTGCGACCGGATCACCGAGAAGCCGTCGAGCACCCAGTAGCTCGCGCCGTTCAGGTACAGGCCGTAGTTCTTGCCGGTGGACTTGTCGTTTTGCAGGACGGCCGTGGCCGGCCCCTTGAGCGTGATGGGCTGGCTGGCTGTGCCGGAACGCGTGATGACGAAGGCGCCCACATAGGTGCCGGCAGCCAGCTCGATGGTGTCGCCGGGGTTGGCGGCGGCCAGCGCGCTGACCAGTTGGGCGGCGCTGGCGACCGGGAAGGTCGTCGAGCTGAGGGGCGGTGCGCTGGGCGGCGTCCCGCTGCTGCCCCCGGAGGCGGCCGAGGCCGCCTCCGAAGAGCCGCCACCGCCGCAGGCGCCCACGACCAGAGCGAGCGCCAGCCCGCCCAAAGTGCGAGCGGGCCGCATCACTTCGCGCAGGTGACGTAGAACAGGTTGGTCTTGGCGATCGTGCTGGTGCTGCCGGTGCCAAAGCTCACGCGGCTGAAGCTCGATCCCGTGCCCGCATCCGCCGCCCAGTAGTAGGCGCTCGACACCGTCCAGCCCAGGCTCTTGATGTAGGTGTTGGAGCCGCCCATCGCCGAGCCCGCGTTCCAAAGTGCCTGCAGTTCTGCGACCGTGGGCAGGTGCCAGCCCGTCGTGCCGTTGACGGTGCCGGCGCACAGCGCCACCGCACCGTCGTGCGTGTAGGTGGCCACCGGATCTGCCTTCATGAAGGTCTGTCCGTTGTACTGGATGTAGCCGGCCGGCAGCGTGGTGAGCTCGAAGGTGCTGGTGCTCGTCGTCGATTGCGCGTCGGTAACGGTAACCACGTAGGGTGAGGAGCCGAGCATCACCACCGTCGAACCGCTGAGCGTGCCGGTGACTGGGTCGAAGCTCAGACCGGTCAGCGAGAGCGCCGGGCCGTTGACGGTGCCGGTGGCAGCGGCGTTGGTCCCGACCGCAACGCTAAAGCTGTAGGGCGCCACGCCGCCGGCCGCGACGATCGGCACGACCGGCGTGATCGCCGCGTTGGTGCCGGCCGGCACGGCGGAGACGACGGTGGTCGCCGTCAGCGGTCCGGGGTTGACCGTCAGCATGAACTGCGCGGTCTTCGTGGTCAAGAGTACGTCGCTGATCGTCTCCGTGTAGGTCGTCTGCGCGGAGATCGCCGTCGGCGAGCCGCTGATGACGCCGGTGCCCGCATTCAGGCTCAGGCCGGCCGGCAGCGCCGGGCTGACGGCATAGGTCAGCGAGCCGAAGCCGCCGGTTGCCGTGACGGGCGCGAACGGCGTGATGGCCGGGCCGGCGACCAGCGTGGTTGAGGCAGCGGCGACGGTCGTGACCAGCGGCGCCGCTTGCGGTGCGTTGATCGTCAGGTTGAAGCCGGCGCTGGCGTGCGCGCCCTTGGCGTCGGTCACGGTGACGGTGTAGGGTGTCTGCGCGGCAATCGTCGTCGTGGAGCCGCCGACGGCGCCGGTGCTGGTGCTGAAGGTCAGGCCGGCGGGCAGCGCGGGGCTGATGGCGTAGGTGTAGGGCGACGTGCCACTGCTGGCCGTTACCGGCGTGAACGGCGTGACCGTGGTGTACGCCGAGATCGCCGGGCTGGCGATGGCCGCGGTGGCCGACACGCCCGGCGTGATCGCCAGGGTGAAGGTGCTGGTGGCGGTCAGCGAGTTCGCGTCCGACACCGTGATCGAGTAGCTGGAAGCGGCCTGCGTCGAGGTGGGCGTGCCGGTCACGGCGCCGGTGCCGCTATCCAGGCTCACGCCGGCCGGCAGCACTGGGCTGACCGTGTAGGCGTAGGGAGCGGTTCCGTTGCTGGCCATGACGGGCGTGAACGAGGTGATCGGCGCGCCGGCCTCGACGGACGCCGCGGTGACGGCCGTCACGGCCGCCGGGTTGGGTGGCGAATTGCCGCCGCCGCAAGCCGCGACCAGCACCGCCGTCGCCAAAGAAATCGCCAACAGCCCACCCGTCAGGGCAGGCGTCCTCGAGGAACGCTGAGTGCTCATTTGTCTCTTCCAGATTTTTTTGGACCGAAGGGGAACGGCTGTCGCATTCCAGCGTCCGCGTCAGGCCTGGTTGGAATGTTGAAACGCATTATATAAAAACATGAACCATCGTTTCAACTTATGACAATCCCGTGGTTGGAATGGCTTCGGGCCTGCCGCGGCAAGGCTCCGGTTGGCAGGCACGGGCGATCCTGCACTAGCCCGGACGGGACCTGCAGCAATAGCTCAGGGGGACGCCGTGATCGCCGGGCCGGCGATGGCCGCGGTGCCGGCCGTCCACGGCCGAATGGCCGAGCGCGCGTACCTGGTGCAGGAGCACTGCGCGGTTGGTGGGGTGGTCGTCCACCACCAGCACCAGCGTGTCGTCGCGCTCGGCCTCACCACGCCGAGCGCCACAGGGCGCCCGGCCCGCATGCTTATGAGCTTGCCGCTGGTCTTCACAAGATCGGGCGCGCGCAGCTCAACCGCGACGTCGACGCGCCGGTCATCTAGGCAGCCCTGACCCCTCATCAAAGGGGCATCAAGTCGCGCATAACCTCGCGCAGAATCAGCGCGCCGCGATGTTGGATGACTCGGCCCGCCACGCGGTTGCCGAAGCACGCGGCATCCACCGCATCGGCACCGGCGAGGCGGCGCGAGAGGTAGCCCGCGGCGAAAGAATCGCCGGCCGCCGTGGTGTCCACCACGCGCGGCACCGGCTCGGTCGCCGCTTCGTGCCACGCCGTGCTGCGGGCGGCACGCACGAGTGTGGCGCCCGCGCCGCGCTTGATCAGCAGCTCTGGGCTGGCCAGCGCTTGCGCGGCGGCCACGGCTTCGTTGAGCGTGGACAGGCCCATCAGCAACTGGTGGTCGTCGGCGGTGATCACGGAGCAGCTCGCCAGCGCGAAGGCGCGTGCAAAAACCTGGCGCGCCACGGCCACGTCAGGCCACAGACGCGGACGGTAGTTATTGTCGAAAATGACGGCGGCGCCGCGTTCGCGCAGCTGCTCCATCAGCGCGAACACGCGCTCGCGCGCGGCCGGCGGCAGGATGGCGAGGCTGATGCCGCTCAGGTAGAAGGCGTCGAAGTTCGCGGCTTGCGCTTCCAGCGGCGTGACGGGAGCATCGAAGTAGGCGCGGGCCGCCGCCGAATCGCGCCAATAGACGAAACGGCGCTCGCCGCTGTCGTCCAGCTCGATCATGTACAGGCCCGGCACGCGGCCCGGCAGGCGTTGCACCAGGTCCGTCCGCAGGCCCTCGGCCTGCCAGCGCTCGACCATGCCCTGGCTCAGCCCGTCGTCGCCCAGCGCCGTTGCGTAGTGCACTTCAAACGCCGCCCCGCCGCAACGCGCGAGGTAGACGGCGGTGTTCAGCGTGTCGCCGCCGAAGCCTTGCGTGAGGGTGCCGAAAGCCTGGCCTTGCAGCTCGATCATGCACTCGCCCAGCAGGGCCACACGGACAGGACGGATCATGGGGAAAGACAAGCTGCCATAAGTTGAAACATCGTTTCAATCGTAGCATTCCAGGCTGTCGCCCTCACTCGCGCGACAAGCGCGCGGGGCACCTCAAGGGGCAAGTTCAAGATCCGCCGACCTCGGGCTTGCAATGCGCGGGACCGAAGTCTGATCCTCACCGAAAGGCAGAGAGAGCATTCGCTTGCATCGGAATACTGTGTGAACATACAGCAGATGCAAACAGGTGATTTGTCCAGCAGCAACCGGCCAACAGCAATGGGAGCGTGCGATGCCGCCCTGCCCCCTTTCGGCGCTCAGCGTCACGTGGGACAGTGGCTTCGACTACCCGCAGGCCTACGTGAAAGCTTTTCCTGAACCCGGTTCGATTGCGCTGTGAGCAGCGGGCCTGCTGCTGTTCGCGGGGCTGGGCCGGACCCGATGCGTACGCCTGTTCCGTTGAGCCACCCTCGCCGCGAGGCGCATGGTCTCGGACTGCGCCTGCGCAAATCGACAGCCTGGCATCTACACCTCGCCCGCCGACACGATAGGCCCGGTGGGTTTGCCGGTGGGAGAACCGCCGGCCGGCTCCAGGCTCACGGCGAACGCGCTGGTGTCCTGCAAAAGACGGGCACGCAGCACCGTGGTCGCGCTGTGCGCGTCCACCAGGCCCAATGAGCGCGGCGCGCCGGCCTTGGGTACGGCCCACAGCTCCAGCGCATGGCCTTCGGCCAGCGTCACCTGGTCGAGCGGACGCAGGACCAGGGCGCGGCCATCGGCCGTCACGCTGGCGACGAAACCGGTCTTGACCATCTCGACGCCTTGCGGAGTGCTGTTCATGACAATCACCAGCGGCGGTCGGACCGGCGTGGGCTGCGCGATCAGCACGGCCATCACGAGCGCCGCCGCGGCGGCCACGCCGCCGAATCCCTGCCACAGGCCCAGGCGCTGCCACCATGAGGGCAGCGGCGCCGGTACGCCGAACAGGCGCTGCTGCACGGCGGCCCACACGCGGGCCGAAGGCTCAACCGGTTGAACCGGGCTGGCGAGGGGCTGCAGGCGCAGTTGCCAGTCGCTCAGCGCATCCTGCAGCGCCGGGTGGGCCGGCAGCAGGCTCTCGAAGCGACGTCGGGCGGCGCCGCGCAAGGTGCCCAGCGCGTATTCGGCGGCAAGGCGCTCGGCTCGATCGGGGCGGCTGTAGTCCATCAGGCGTGCCCTCCGACATCGCCGACCAGGCCCGCCGCTCGGTCCAGGCAGGAACGCAGCGCTTGCAGCCCGCGCCGCACCCAACTCTTGACGGTGCCCAGCGGCTGTCTCAGGTGCAAGGCCACCTCCGCGTGCGAGAAGCCCTGGTAGTAGGCCAGCGCCAGGCTGCTGCGCTGCTCGCCGGTGAGCGCCTCCATGCAACGCTCGAGCGCGTGGCGCCTGCTGGCGCAGTCCAGCAGGTCGAGCGGCCCGGGGTCTTCGCTGGCCTGGTGTTCGAGCTGGTCGTGCTCGTCACCGTCATCGTCGCCCGTCCCGCCTAGCGTCCCAAACCGGCTGACCGTCACGGGCTCGCTCGCGCGACGGCGCAGGCTGTCGATGGCACGGTTGCGCGCAATGCTGGTGAGCCAGGTCATGGCCTGGCCCTGTCGTTGATCGAAAGACGTCGCTGCGCGCCAGACGGTCACGAAGACCTCCTGCAGCACCTCTTCGGCTTGCGCTCGCTCGCCGTTGATGCGCAGCACGATGCCGAACAACTGCGCGCAAGTGCCTCGGTACAGGGCTTCGAAGGCCTGGCGGTCGCCCAGGGCGACACGGGATATCAGCGCGGCCAGTTCGACACTGCGCGCGGAGGGCGCTGGGTTTGGCGAGGTGTTCATGTCTGACTTCTACGCACGCGGCGCCGATTTGGATGTAGGTCTTCACCAAATTCTTTTTGCGGGCGCGCATACGCAGTCCGCGGGCGATCAGATGCAAACCCCCTCCTGCGCACAGGCCAAGCTCTAGGCGCATCCAGTTGCAAGCCCGACACGTATCAGCACAAGTCGGCAGCTTGACCGATGCAACAAGGAGAAGACATGCCCAAGACAACTTCCCGACGCGCGGCCCCGGCGCTGTCGCCATCGCTACCGCTGATGCTGCCCGTTGTCACTGCGGTGGTGCTGGCCTTCGGCGGCTCGGCTGCCCTTGCCTCCAGCCACCGCGAGGCGCCGTTCATCACCACCGTGCCCAAGGTGGACGCCTCCGATTTCTACATGTTCATGAGCTACGAAACCGGCCGCACGGACTACGTGACCCTGATCGCCAACTACCAGCCTTTCCAGAACGGCTACGGCGGCCCGAACTTCTTTGCCATGGATCCGAACGCGCTGTACGAGATCCACGTTGACAACAACGGCGATGCCAAGGAAGACATTACCTTCCAGTTCCGCTTCAAGAACAACCTCAAGAGCACCGCGCTGACCATCGGCGACAAGAGCGTGACGATTCCGCTGATCCAGTCCGGTGCGGTCAGCGATGTCGCCGCAGCGAACCTGAACGTCAACGAGACCTACACGCTCAACATCGTGCGCGGAGACCGCCGCTCTGGCACCAGCCAGGCCATTACCAACGCTTCGGGCGGCGGCAGCACGTTCGACAAGCCGGTCGACAACATCGGCACGAAGACGATTGCGGACTACCCCGGCTATGCGGCCAAGCACATCTACACCGTTGCCATTCCTGGCTGCAGCATGCCGGGCAAGGTCTTCGTCGGCCAGCGCAAGGATCCGTTCGCGGCCAATCTCGGCGTGATCTTCGACCTGGTGAACGCTCCGGTGTCCGTCATCACCGATCCCACGCTGATCGGCGCGGCCGCCAGTTCGCTGGCCAACAACAACGTCACCACGCTAGCCATCGAAGTGCACAAGAGTTGCCTGGTGGCCGGCACCGAAACCGTCATCGGCGGCTGGACCACCGCCAGCATGCGCCAGGCACGCATCCTGAACCCTGCGCCCAAGTCCGGCTTGCAAACCAACGACAAGGCCGGCGGCGCCTGGGTGCAGGTGTCGCGCTTGGGCATGCCTCTTGTCAACGAGGTGGTGATCGGCTTGCCGGACAAGGACAAGTTCAACGCGTCCAAGCCCAAGGACGACGCGCAGTTCGCAACCTATGTGACCAACCCCACGCTGCCCGCGCTGATCTCCACCGTGCTGAGCCTGCCCGGCACCGCGCCCACAAACATCCCGCGCAACGATCTGGTCACGACCTTCCTCACAGGCATCAAAGGCGTGAACCAGCCGGCGAACGTCGTCGCTTCTGAAGAGCTGCGCCTGAACACGACCATCCCTGCTGTGCCCTTCACCCAGCAGAACCGCCTGGGCATCGTCGGCAACATCCTGGCCGGCGGCAGTGACAACGCCGGTTACCCGAACGGCCGCAGGCCCAAGGATGACGTGGTCGACATCTCGCTGGTCGCCATGATGGGCGGCCTGTGCATGGCCAATGGCACGACCAATGCACTCGGCTTCGGCACGGCCTGCACGCCGTCTGCGGTGCCACTGGGCGCCACCGCGTTCAAGCTGCATGACGCGGTGGATCAGGCGGCCCAACCCTTCCTGCCCGCGTTCCCCTATCTGTACACGCCCGTCGGCGGTACGCAGTAAGGAGATGCCATCATGAAAAAGCGCAACACCACATCTTCATCGATGAAGGCGACGGGCACGGCAGTCGCGGCCGCAGGCCTGCTAACGGCTTGTTTCGGCGGAGGCAACGACGGCTCCGACATGATGACCACACCGCCGCCGGCGACGATCACGATCGTGCCCGACAGCGCGCTGGCGTCTTCGTCCGCCTACGAGGCTTTCACCGACACCACGGCAACGACCTCCACCAGCGAAACCGCTGAGCCGCTGACGGCAGACAACGTCGGCACGCCGCCCAGCAGCGAGACCGACGAGCCCGCGGCGGTGAGCTGAAGGCGAGCCCCTGTGCATGGCCCCTGCCAGTGAGCGGGGGCCTGCTCACCTCCTTGCGAGCCATGACGAACTTCATCCAAAAACTGCTCTTGCTGAGTCTGCTGCTGATGATGTGCAGCGCAGCCAGGGCCGATCCCTACACCCCGCAGCGCGACAATGAACTCGTCGAGCGGCTGCCGCTCAAGATGGGCTCGGCCGCGGACCGCGCGGCGGCCCGACAGATGCGCGCGGCGCTGCGTCAAAGCCCCGATCAATTGCCCCTGGCTCTGACCCTTTCGCAGGCCGCCGTCGGCCGCTTCCGCACGACCAGCGACCCACGCGAACTCGGCCAGGCGCAAGCGGCCCTGGCACCCTGGTGGAACGCGCCCGCGCCGCCGCCGGCGGTGCGGCTGCTGCGCGCCGTCATCCGCCAAAGCCAGCATGACTTTCAAACTGCACTGACAGATCTGGACCAGTTGCTGGGCGATCCCGCCGCGCCGCTTCCCTTGCGCGCGCAGGCCGAGCTGACACGTGCCGCCGCGCTGCAGGTGCAAGGCCGCTGGCGCGAAGCCGGCCTCGGCTGCGCACGTCTGGCCAGCCTTCGCTATGCCGCGCTGGGCACCGGCGTGCAGTTGCATGGACTCGTCTGTACGGCCGAACTCGACAGCTTGCAAGGGCGAGCCGCGCAGGCCGACGCGTCGCTTGAAAAGCTCGCTCACACGCCCACCGCACCGCAATCCTGGATCAGCCTGATCCGCGCCGAAAGCGCCGAGCGGCGTGGCGATCCGGCTGCCGGCGGCTTGTTCAAGCAGGCCCTGGCGGCCGAGGGCGACATCTATTCGCGCGCCGCTTATGCCGATTGGCTGCTCGGCGCCAGGCGATGGGCCGACACAGCCAAGGTACTGCTGGACTACGACCGCTCGGCGGAAAAAGACACTGCCGCCCTGCCCGATCCCTTGCTTCTGCGACTGACCATCGCCTGGGTGGCCGCCAAGGACCCGCGCGCGCCGGCTGCCGTCGCCGACCTGCAGGCCCGCTTCGATGCAGCCACGCTGCGCGGCGACACCAGCCATGGCCGCGAACGGGCTCGCTTTCATCTGGACGCGAAGCCCGATGCGCAACTTGCCTTGTCCGAAGCGCGCGGCAACTGGGCCGTGCAGAAGGAGCCCGCCGACGCCATCCTGCTGGTGCGCGCCGCACGCGCCGCCAGCCAGCCCGCGGCAGCCGAGCCTGTCTGGCAATTCGTCAAGGCCACCAGCCTGGTCGACGTTCGCCTCGGGAGCGCGCCATGAGCCCGATCCTGCGCTTGATCCTGACGTTAGCGCTGCTGTCGATCACCGGCCAGGCGTTGGCCCACAAGCCCAGCGACGCCTATCTGCGCCTGACCGTCCAGGGCAACACGCTGGAGCAGCGCCTGGACATCGCGCTGCGCGATCTCGACCGCGAACTGCAGCTGGACGCGAATGACGACGGCGAGCTGACGTGGGGCGAGCTGCGGCCTCGCATCGCCGAGATTCAGGCCTATGCCGAGGCCGGGCTGAGCAGCGCGCTGACCGACGAGCCGGGCGCGGCCTGCACGCGCGGTGCCTTCGAGCCGATGCAGATCGACAGCCACAGCGACGGCCATTACGCGGTGCTGATTCGCCGCTGGCAATGCGCGGCGCCGCCGAAGGACCTGAGCCTGGATTACCGCCTGTTCGCCACCAGCGACCCGACGCATCGCGGCGTCACGTTGCTGAGCGTCGGCGAACGCCGGCAGACCCTGGTGCTGGTGCCGGGCAGCGGGGCGCAGCATCTGAACCTGTCGCTGAATGCTGCGAACGATGCGCGCCACGCGACCCTGCTGAGCATCCTGCTGGAAGGCGTGCACCACATCTGGGTCGGCTACGACCACATCCTCTTCCTGCTCTCGCTGCTGCTACCGGCCGTGCTGATCCGTGCGCGGACGAGCTGGTCCCCCGCGCCGAAGCTCAAGCCCGTGCTGGTGGAGGTGCTCAGCGTCGTCACCGCTTTCACCGTCGCCCACTCGATCACGCTGGCCCTGGCCGCTTTCGACATCCTGAATCCGCCTTCGCGCCTGGTGGAATCACTGATCGCGCTGAGCGTGCTGCTGGCCGCATTGAACAACCTCTGGCCGGTCCTGCGATCCGGCCGCTGGAAGTTGACCTTCGCCTTCGGCCTGATCCACGGCTTTGGATTTGCCAGCGCTCTCAAGGATCTAGGGCTTTCGAAGGCGGCGCTGGCCGGGCCGCTGCTGATGTTCAACCTCGGTGTCGAACTCGGGCAGCTGAGCATCGTCTCGGTGTTCGTGCCGATAGCCTGGAGCTTGCGCAAGAAGGCCTGGTATCCGCGCGGGGTGCTCGTCGCGGGCTCGGTGCTGATCGCTCTGCTGGCACTGGCCTGGCTGATCGAGCGCATGTTCGACCTAAAGTTCCTGCCGATCTGAGCAGGCGCGATATGAAAAGCACAATCCTGTCGTCGCTGGCCTTGGCCCTGCCCTGCATCGCCTCGGCGGACGACACGGTGACACTCGATCGGGTGGAGGTCGTCGGCCATTACCAGTTGGGCCTGGGCGAATCGAGCGCCGCCAGCGAAGGTTCGGTGCGCGCCACGCTGATCGAGGCGCGGCCGACGCTGCGGCCCGCCGAGCTGCTGGAGTTCGTGCCCGGCATGATCGTCACCCAGCACAGCGGGGATGGCAAGGCGAACCAATATTTCCTGCGCGGCTTCAACCTCGACCATGGCACTGACTTTGCAAGTTATGTGGATGGCGTACCCGTGAACATGGTCAGCAATGCCCACGGCCAGGGCTACACGGACCTGAACTTCCTGATCCCGGAACTGGTCAACCGCATCGACTACCGCAAAGGCCCGTATTTCGCCAGCGATGGCGACTTCGCTTCGGCCGGTAGCGCCCGACTGCAACTGCGCGACGAGCTGCCCAAGGGATTGGCCAACGCCACTGTCGGCAGTGACGGCTACTACCGCGCGCTGCTGGCAGACAGCGGCGCCGTCGGCGCCGGACACTGGCTCGGCGCCGTGGAGATTCACACCAACAACGGCCCCTGGGATCAGCCCGAGGACCTGCGCAAATTCAACGGCGTGTTGCGCTTCAGCGAGCGGGGTGAGGAGGGCTGCAGGTCCCTGAGTCTGATGGCCTATTCGAGCCGCTGGACGGCGACCGACCAGATCCCCGAACGGGCGGTCGCGAGCGGCATCATCGGCCGCTTCGGCACGCTGGACCCGAGCGACGGCGGCCTCAGTTCGCGCCTGAGCCTCAGCGCCCAGCAGACGCGCTACACCGGCGATGGCGAGTGGCATGCCAGCGCCTACCTCCTGCGTTCGCGCCTGGACCTGTTCTCGGACTTCAGCTATTTCCAGGACGATCCCGTGCATGGCGACCAGTTCGAGCAGGCCGAAGCGCGGCTGATGATGGGTGGAGAGATCGGCCGGCTCTGGCGCTACAGGGTGCTGGGTGCCGATCATCAGTTCAGCCTCGGCGCGCAGCTGCGGCGCGACGCGCTGAGCCCCGTCGGCCTGTTTGCCACGGAGCAGCGGCGGCGGCTTTCGACCACGCAGGAAAGCCGGGTCCGGGAAACCAGCGTCGGCGCCTATGCCGAGCTGGCCAGCCGCTGGACGCCCTGGCTGCGCACGGCACTGGGCCTGCGCGCGGATGCCTTCCGCTTCGATGTGCAGAGCTCGATCGCCGCCAACACCGGCAACTCGCGCGACAGCCTCGCATCGCCCAAGCTGTCGCTGGTCCTCGGTCCCTGGGCCCGGACCGAAGTCTTCCTCGATTTCGGGCGCGGCTTCCACAGCAATGACGCGCGCGGCACCGTCGCGCAGATCGCGGCGAAGGAAGGCGCGCCAGTGGCCCCGGTGCCGGGCCTGGTTCGCAGCCGCGGCGAGGAACTGGGCCTGCGCAGCGAATGGCTGCCGGGCCTACAAACCACGGCCGCCCTGTGGCGGCTGGATCTCGATTCCGAGCTGGTGTTCTCCGGCGATGCGGGCGACACCGAACCCAGCCGCGCCAGCCGCCGCCAGGGGCTGGAACTGAACAACCATTGGGCCTTGCCGCAGGGTTGGCAGATCGACTTGGATCTGGCCGCTTCGACCGCCCGCTACACGCAGTACGCGCCGGAGGGCAATCGCGTGCCCGGCGCCGTCAACGGGGTTGCATCCTTCGGCCTGAGCTGGGCAGACCCACGCTCGCCGTGGTCCGGCCAAGTCCAGCTGCGCCACTTCGGCCCGCGTGATTTGATCGAAGACGGTTCGCAACGCTCCAGCGCCACCACACTGGCCTATGCGCGCGCAAGCTGGCAGGCCACGCCAAAAGTGAAGCTGAGTCTGGACGTCTTCAACCTCTTCAACAGCCAGGCCAGCGATGTGGACTACTTCTACGCGTCGCAACTGAGGAGCGAATCCTCACCCGTGGCGGACCGACACTTCCATCCCGTGGAGCCGCGGAGCTTCAGGCTAACATTGGCAATGGCCTTGCGCTGATGTGCCGGTGAAGACGAGGGCCTGAGGTCAACACTTGGAAGGCCGCAGTACGCTCCCGACCGGACGCTGCCCCCAGCGGCACTCACTTGATCTTGATGACGACCTTGCCCTTCGCACGATCGGCCTCGACGTAGTCCAGGGCTTCGTTGGTGAATTCGAAGGGGAACACCTTGTCGATGACGGGGCAAGCCAGCCTCTGAGCCTTGATCACCGGGAGACAGCTGTTGCCAGCAGCGGACGTTCAGCGGCTCCCGCCAAGGTAAGGCGTGATATTGCGCAAGGTGCGTTCAATGTACTCGTCGCGCTCACCGACGGGAGTGACGTATTGCAGCGCGCCCGCCACCGCGTCGATCCCTTCGAGCCGCGCAATCACCCACGCCGCCAGGTATTGCGACGCAAGGCACCCGCCGGCCGTCGCCAGATTGCCCTTGGCGACAAAGGGCTGACGCAGGATGTCCACACCGGCCTCTTCGACCCAGGGCTTGCTGATCAGGTCCGTGCAGGCCGGCAGGCCGTCCAGCAACCCAAGCTTGGCCAGCACGAGCGTGCCGGAGCATTGGCCGCCTAGCAGTTGCCGGGATGGGTCGAGTTGCAGTTGAGCCATCAGCGCCGGGTTGGCGACGACATCGCGCGTAAGCCTGCCGCTGCCGACGATGACAGCGTCAGCAGCGCATGCGCCCTGAAGCGTCGCCTGAGCTTCGATCGACACGCCGTTCATAGACGTGACGCGCGCCGTAGGGCTAGCGATGGACACGCGCCAACCTGGCGTCCTGACACGATTGAGGATGCCGAGCGCGACGAAGGAGTCGATCTCATTGAAGCCGTCGAAGGTGAGGATGGCGATGTGCATGGGCAGGGCTCTCAGGGAATCACGAACTGGACGTCGATATTGCCCTTCGTTGCCAGCGAATAAGGGCAGCGCTCGTGGGCACCGGCGACCAATCGCTGCTTGTCTTCGGCCGGCAAGTCGGGGATGTGCACCGTCATTTTCATCGTCAGCGCGAACCCGTCGTCGCGGGTCTGGCCCAGCGAGACTTCGGCGTCGATCTCCGCACCGTTCGGCACCTTGATGCCGAAGTCCGCGCCCGCCCGCCGCATGGCGCCCATGAAGCAGGCGGACCAGCCGACGGCCAGCAGCTGTTCTGGATTGGTGCCGGGGCGGCCGAGCGCGGGCGGGGTCAGAATGACATCCAGATGCCCATCGCTGCTTCGGCCGCGGCCATCTCGTCCGCCCACGGTATGGGTCTGGGCGGTGTATAGCAGCTTCTCGATTCTTCTCATGACGAGGACTCCTGCAAATTGAGAACTCACTGCTGTTTTGTGGCAGCGTCAGGCATTTTGACCGCAGCCAGGTTCTCGCCTGTCTTGGCCTCGTAGGTACGGACCAGAGCGGCGAACTTCGGCGAATTGAGCAGGTTCTGGTAACGCTTGAGCGCGGCCTGGTAGAGCGGCGCATCCACTTCGCCGCCGTCCCCGCGGTCCAGGTCGAGGAGGCCGGATTCGCGATATACCGCCAGATCGGCGAGCACTTCCGCGCGCGAGGCTGGTGTCGTTTCCGCCTGCGGGCTGCTGGAACTCGAATCGCCGTCCTGTGCCGCGGCAAGGCCTGCCGAAAGAACAAGCACGCAGGCAACAAGAACGTTGTGGATCTTCTTCATGATGATTTCTACCTTTCAAAGACAAACAAGAGTGGTGGCCCGACGCGGTGCGGGCCGGTGAATGACCGCATCAAGCGCGGTCGCTGAGATAACGGTGTGCCGCTGCAGCAAGCGAGAGATTCGGCCCCAGCGCCTTGCGGGCACTGTCATAACGCTCCCAATCGGCGGCATCGGGCAGCGCGGGGATCGTGACCAGCTCCCCCTGGTCGAGCCCCGCCAGCGCGGCATCGACCATGTCCTCGGCCGACATCACGATGTGCGTGGGCAGGTTCTCCACCGGACGGCCCGACAGAGCCCAGAAGTCGGTGCTGGTCGCGCCGGGCAAGACGGCCTGGACCCGCACGCCCTTCTCGCTCAGCTCGTGATGCATCGACTGCGTGAGCGCCAGCACATAGGCCTTGCTCGCGCCGTAGACGCCGTTGAGTCGCTCGGGCGCCAGCGCGACGATCGAGGCGATGTTGATGATCGTGCCGCCACCACGGGCCGCGAAGGCGCCCGCCGCAGCGCGCGCCAGGCGGGTGACGGCGGTGACGTTGAGCTGGATCATCTTGTCCAGGCGGTTCACGTCGGACTCGATCAACGGCTGCGTCGCACCGACGCCGGCGTTGTTGAGCAGCAGCGTGATGCGCACATTGGATTCGAGCACTTGCGCGATGCGTCGCTGGCATTCCAGCGAGGTCAGGTCCGCGCCCATGAACTCGACCTTGCGGCCATAGCGCTTGCCGACGCGCTCAGCCACGGCCTCCAGCTTGTTCATGTCCCTGGCCACGAGGATGAGGTCGTAGCCTCGGCGGGCCAGACGGTCTGCGTAGACCGCGCCGATGCCGCTGGAAGCGCCGGTGATCAGGGCCGTGCCCTGGGTGAGTGATGTCCTTGCCATCTGGAAGCCTTTCGTCTTGCGTGACCTGGAAGGCAGGTCGATGCAGGCAACTCTAGGAGTGCAACTCCCGTTGATTAAGAGGGCTGACGGCAGCAGGCTTTTCCGCTTTCTGGAATAAAGGCCAGCCTCGACGAAGTCGGGACTTTTGTCGGATCGGCAATAGCGCATTCAGGCGCGACGGCTTGGTGCAGCGAGCCGCGCTTCCTAAAGTCGGAGCCAGCCAACCCGAGGAGACAAGCCATGGACTCATCCGCCCTGCATTTCGACGACCTCCATGTCGGCGACCGCTTCAGCAGTGGCACCGTTGAAGTGACCGAGACCGACATCAAGCGCTTCGCCGGCGAGTTCGATCCCCAGCCCTTTCATCTGGACAACGAGCAGGCCCGCGGCACGATGTTCGGCGGCCTGGCCGCCAGCGGCTGGCACACGGCGGCCTTGACGATGCGATTGCTGGTGACGGGCGGCCCGAAGCTGGCCGGTGGCGTCATCGGTGCCGGCGGCGAGATCGAATGGAAGACGCCGACCCGGCCCGGAGATGTCCTGCATGTGGACAGCGAGGTGCTGGAGCTGATTCCGTCCAGATCGCGGCCCGACCGTGGCGTGGTCGTCCTGCGCTCAAAGACGATCAACCAGCGCGGCGAGGTCGTGCAGACGCTGACCGCCAAACTGATGGCCAGGCGGCGCTTGCCCTGACCCCGCCCATAATCGGCGCGGGCACGCCGCCGAGAGCGCGCCCTGATCCGTCGGGAGGAGCCTGCACATGGACCGCATCGCCGCGATGAACGCTTTCGTCCGAGTCGTCGAGGCGGGCACCTTCACCAAGGCGGCCGACACGCTGGACCTGCCTAACGCCACGGTCACACGGCTGATCCAGAGCCTGGAGCAGGAGCTCAAGGTGCGGCTCCTGCACCGCACGACGCGCCGGGTCACGGTCACGCCGGAAGGCGCCACCTACTACGAGCGCGTGGTGCGCCTGCTGGCCGAGCTCCGTGACATCGAGTCCACCGCGCAGCAGTCGCTGGCCAAGCCGTCAGGCAAGGTCAAGGTCGAGGCCGCCACCGGCATCGCCACGCTGATGCTGATTCCGGCGCTGCACGAGTTCTACCGCGAATACCCCGACGTCGAGATCGACCTCAGCGCCAGCAACCGGCACGCGGACCTGATTGGCGAAGGCATCGACTGCGCCATCCGCGCCGGTACGGTCAGCGAGCAGCTGATGGTGGCCCGGCGCATCGGCAGTTTTTCCTTCGTGACCTGCGCCACGCCCGAGTTCCTCCAGCGGCGTGGCACGCCGAAGACGCCCGAGGACCTGCAGGAGCTGCCCTGCGTCGGCATGGACACGGCGCTGTCGCCGGGGCGCGGCATGCCCTTCAGGTTCCGCAAGGGCGACGTGCAGGCGGAACTGGCGCTGCCCTACAAGCTGCTCGTCAACGACACCAACTCCTACCTGGCCGCCGGGCTGGCCGGTCTCGGCGTCTTGCAGGTGCCGGCCTACTCGGTGAGCGAGGCCTTCCAGTCCGGCAGGCTCGTGCCCGTGCTGCAGGACTGGGCCACGGGCGACTCGGCCGTGCACGTGCTCTATGCCCCCAACCGCTACCTGAGCGCTAAGGTGCGCGTCTTCATCGACTGGGTGGCGGCGCTGTTCGAGCGCCACGAGAATCTGCGCAGGGCCTGAGCTGATCAGGCCCGCGGCAACGAATCTTGTGCGTCGGCCTGCTGCACCACCTGCTGCAGCCGTTGCATGCCGGCATCGCGGATACGCAGGCGAGCCAGCGTGGCCAGGGTCGCGTCGAAATAGGCTCGCGAACTTCCGAGCGCGCCTTCGCCGGTGCGGATCAGATGCGCGAGATAGGCGTTCGACTTTCTGCCGATGTAGCGCTCATGGTCGCGCCGCACGACGAAAGTGAGTGCGGGAATCTTCTCCGTTCCGACACAAGCCTCGACGCGGCGCCAGTCGTACGCGCCGGACAGCATCTCGCGCCGCCAGAGCAGGCTCAGCTCGGTCTGCACCTTGGCCGCAGCGATGCGATACAGCACGCCCTTGCAGGCGCCACCGCGGTCCAGCGCCAGCATCGCGCCCGGCCGCTCAAGGCTGCCGCGCCCGGCATGCACGCGCAGGCAGAAATCGCGGCGCCAACCTCGCACCAGTGCGACGCTGCCTTGCAATGCGTCGATGGCCGGATTCCACATCAGCGAGCCGTAGCCGAAGACATGCAGATCCTGTGCCGGATCGTGAACCTGCAGCGCTTGCACAAGCGAGTCCTGCAACTGCTCGTCGCTCCGGAAGCTCGCGCCGGGTGGTGGGTTGCTGCGGAAGTGGGCAAGGAATGTCCCGTCGCTCAAGCTCTGGCGGGTTCGCTCGAAATCGTCGTGGGCGACGCGATCCGGGGCGTTCATCGTTCAAGCCTCCAGCGGTACCGGGCGCGCAGGCAGTTCGGCGTGTGCGGCCAGGATCTGGTTGCGGCCGGCCGATTTGGCGAGGTACAGCGCCGCGTCAGCGTGCTTCAATGTCTCGCCGATGTCGGCGCGCAAGGCCGAGACCTCCGACAGGCCGCCGCTGATCGTGACGCGGACACCCTCGGAGCTCTGGCCGGCCACGCGCAGGCGCAACTGCTGCAGGCGCTTCATCGCATCTTGCGGCTGCGTGAACGGTAGGGCGATGGCGAATTCCTCGCCGCCAATGCGGCCGACCAAGTCGCTTTCGCGCAGGCCGCTTCGCAAGGTCTGGGCCACGTCTTTCAACACCCGATCACCGGCGGCATGGCCATGTGTGTCATTGACCTTCTTGAAGTGGTCCACATCGAGGATGGCGATGCTGAGCGAGCCGCACTGCCTTGCCACCAGCTTCAACAGCCGCTCGGCCTCCTGCATGAAGGCGCGGCGGTTCAGCACCCCGGTGAGATCGTCCACCGTGGCGAGCCGCGTCATCGCAGCCAGAGCCGCCGTGAGCTCCTTCTTGGTCTGACGCAGCGAGAGTAGGTTCATTGCCTGGCGCGCCAGCCCGCGCAGCACCTGCAACTGCTCCTCGCTGAGCGGGCGCGTGACGTCGTCGGTGATGCACAGCGTGCCGAGCTTGAGCCCATCGTCGGTCTTGATCAGCGCGCCGGCGTAGGTGACGATCTTCGAGTCCAGGCGCCGGGCCGCGATCGCCTGGGTCCGTTCATCCGCACGCACGTCTTCGACGACCAGCATGTCGTCCTCACGCAGTGCGGCACTGCAATAGCTCTCCTCCTGCCCGCGGACCGGTGGATGTTCAGGATCGGCCAGCGTGACGTAGGCGTTGGGCAGGCCGGTGACCAGGGCGGCCATGCGGGTGAGCACCTGCAGGTCGGCCGTCACGGAATCGTCCACAAGATCGCGCGGGCTCATGGCGGGGTTCCTTTCAGTCCTCTGAAACGCATGGCGCGACTGTAGGAATCGACGGCTGGACAAAAAAGAACGCGCTGCACAAAACGTCATTCGCGCTTTGACAAAAGTCCGCGGATTCGGACGTGACCCGATCGGATGGCAGCTCGTCGGCGCATGGCGGTCTGCCAAGAGCCAGTGCTGGACAGCGGCCATCGCCCCGCGCTGCTGCCGGCCGCCACGGTGATGTCGGTTGCAGGCTGAACGTAGGCACTGGCAGTCGGCACCCGGAGCGGCAGCGGCAGCGGCAGCGGCAGCGGCGATCATTGCCGGACATTCGACGGTCGCTGCATTGAATCGCTGCTGCGACAGAATCCAACACCAGTCCATAGGAACCCTGATGATTGAAGTCCACCACCTGAACGAATCGCGATCGCGCCGCATCACCTGGATGCTGGAAGAATTGGCTCAGCCCTATGTGGTCATTCGCTACGAGCGAGATCGTAAGACACGCTTGGCCCCTCCTGAATTGACGGGCATCCATCCGCTCGGAAAATCGCCGGTGCTGCGCGACAAGGACCTGGTGCTGATCGAATCAGGCGCCATCGTCGACTATCTGATTCGCCGATACGGCCAAGGGCAATTTTCTCCCGCCGCAGGCTCTCAATCGTACGACCGCTACTTGCAGTTCTTGCACTATGCCGAAGGCTCGGCCATGCTGCCCTTGATGCTGAACCTCTATATCGGGCGCCTGGGTGAAGCCGGCGCACCGTTGCAGCCACGCATCCAGAGCGAACTGAACAATCACCTGGGATATCTGAACCAATGCTTAGAACAGCAGGATTACCTGGTGGACAACACGTTCAGCGGAGCCGATGTCCAGATGTCCTTCGTGGCGCAAATGGCCGTGAAAGTGAAGGGGCCTGATGCCTTCCCCAATCTGACTCGCTACGTTGGCCGCCTGGAGGCGCGTTCGGCCTACCAGCAAGCAGCAACCAAACATGGCCTATAGGCTTCCGCGATGCGATGACCGCCATGCGCCGGACGTCGTGAGCGCTACGGCCGGCGCCGACTGACCGTAGACGCTATCAAGCCGCGGTCCAAATAACTTCGGCTTCAGGCTGAGAATTACGGTAGGGACGCCCTTTGCTGGACGCCCCCCGCACAGATCCGTACGTGCCCGATTCGGGCTCCTACCTTGGGTGAGTGACGGCAAAGCGCTGGTCAGGCCACGGATGAAGGATTCGGGGCGGTGGTAGCCACGCATCAGCGAGCTTCGTCATTCGTTGCCACGTCAGGTGATCCTTCTGGCTTCGACGCCGAAGCGTTCGTCGCCAGAGATCGCTGACATAGTGGCGGAACGCGCCGAGCGCCCGGGCATTCGTCGGCACCGCGGGGTATGCGAAGAACCCCGTGACGACTGCCCTCAGCCGTCTGCCCTGTTCGGGAATGGCGTGGTGCATGCGGCTACGCACTTCCTCCTTGACCTCGCGAAGCTTCGCTCGCATGCGGTCGCCCCGGCTCTTGCGCTGGAGCTGGAAGGCTCCGCGTCGAGACCTGCCGCAAATGAACGTGAACCCCAGGAGGTCTTCCTCATAGATGGCGTTGAGCACCGCGACGAGCGCGCGCTGGACGATCTTGTCTTCCAGCGCGGCGATTCCCAGCGGGCGCTGTTTGCCGTCTGGCTTCGGTATGAACCGCCGCCTGACAGGCAGTGCCCGGTAGCTGCCACTCTGGACCTTCGCATGCAACTCTTGGAGGTTGCCCTCCAGGTTCGCCTCGTAGTCCCGCCACGTGACGCCGTCCACTCTTGGGGCGGCACAGCGCTTTAGCGCCAGGAATGCGTCCCGCAGCAGTTCGGCCGTCACGTGGTGCAGCAGCGCAGTGAACTTTTCCTTCTTCCGCTGCCTTGCAGCGTTGCGTACACGGTCCAGCCCCTGTGACACGCTACCGCGGCTCTGTGTCCGTCGCGTGTGCGGTTGGCCCGTGTTCCCCTTGGTCCCCGCCCTTGGCTCTACCCACTCCGCAGTCGGTCGCCCAACCTTGTTCGCAGGCTTCATCGCTGTCGGGTCGGAGGAGGCGCGCTTGCGGCGCTGGCCTCCGTCCGCCGCCCAAACTGCACGTGCAGATTTCCCGATGCGGGCCAGCCCAATACCGCGGCTGGTCAAACCCGAGATCTCCCGGTTCCCGTGCAAAGAGCGTGCGTGCATGCCAGGTTCTACGACCACGCCGGGTTGCCCAAGTGCTTGCGAGGACGCACTCGGTCATGTTGCCTTCCGCTACACAGACAGCCAGTCCATATTTCTCCTGCAATGACGAAGACGGTGAGGTCGACGCGCTGCACAATAAAATTACGCATGCTTGGACCAACGCCTAGCTCGTCATTGCAGCCGGCTGCGGCGATGCCAGGCCAAATCTGGCACCGTAGGTGGATTCGTCCGAAATCGGCCGGCAACCCAACAGTCGCTTACGGCTTGCGCTCAGAAGCGCTAACACACAGCCTGGGCTGACAGGCCGCCGACCACGCTCCCACTTGCAGCGTCTTGTGCGACAGTTGGCCAGCAGTGCTCGTTGTCAGCTCGACAACATGACTCGCCTTTTCTGTCTGTGCCTTTCTCCTCCTTGAAGCGAAGCGCTCGGATTTTTGCGCTTCCATTGGCTTACGCGGCAGTCCATATGCTGGCCGTGGCGCTGAGCGCGGACCATGCCGCGGATGTGTCCCTCCTGTTTCAGAGCCTGGCGCCGCTCCTTGCCATGCTGGCCGCATTGAAGGGCTGCCGGGAAACGAGCGCACGGCCTTCCGACGGATGGAGCATGGTCGCGCTGGCATTCCTGCTCTGGGCATCGGGCATGGCGGCCCCTTTCGTGCAAGCACGCTGGGCGAGCGATTCCGCTCTGGTGAGGTATGGCGACATCCTGCTGTTTGTTCTCTATGCAGTGCCCTTGACGTGGATTGCATCGACGCCTTTCCGGCACCGTGACACAGGCGCCGTGCAAGGCCTGGACGGCGCACTGGCCCTGGCCTTGGGCGTCCTCTTCTTCCTGCTGACCATCTCGATCGTCACAGGCGACGGCAACACGCAAGGCGTATCGGCGCTGCGGCTGGCGTGGTTGTTCGATGTGGAGAATCTCTTTCTGCTTGCGTGCATTGCCCTGCGCTATTGGGCGGCCAGCGCGGCTGCCGAGCGGCGGCTGTTTCTTCCGCTGCTCGTTTTCGCAACCACATATTTGCTGGTGGCAGCCTTCAACAATCACATCGTCACGCTGATCCTGAATGCGCCGGTGGGTTCTTTCTACGACGTCCTGACGGCGATTCCGTTCCTTTTGTTTGTCGGCACGTCGTACAGCCTCGCCGATGCAAAAGTGGAGCGCCGAGCGCCTGATGCACGGACGCGTTACGTGCGCAGCGCCAGCCCACTGATGTTGTGCGTGGCCGTACTGGGCGCTGGCCTTGCGCTGGCGCGCACGCATTACGACATTGGAGCCGCCGGCGTTCTGGTGGCAGTGGCGGGCTACGGCCTGCGTAATGTGCTGCGAGAAACACGGCACGTGGAGTTGCGCGCAATGCTCAGCCACAAGCAGACGCAACTTGAGGCAATGACGCTGGTAGATGCGCTGACCGGCATTCCCAACCGGCGCGCGCTGGACAAGGGCCTCGAGCGGGAATGCAAGGCCGCAGCGCGTGCCGGCCGTCCGCTCGGCGTGCTGCTGATCGATATTGATTTCTTCAAGCTGCTCAACGACACCAGCGGCCACCAGGCGGGCGATGAAGGATTGCGCAAGGTGGCGCAGGTTCTCCAGGCGCAGCTCAACCGCCCCGAGGATCTGCTGGCACGCTACGGGGGTGAAGAGTTTCTTGTGTTGCTGCCGCATAACGATGCGCAAGGCTGCGCAGGCGTGGCCGAGTCTCTGCGCCAAGCCATCGAAGCGGCTCGCATACCCAATGCCGGCGCGCCATCAGGCCTGCTGTCGGTCAGCGTTGGCGTAGCCTGCGCAATTCCGCGAAGTGTGGAAGACAGGCTCACCCTGCTGCACGCTGCAGACGAAGCGCTCTATGAGTCGAAGCGCGGTGGGCGCAATCGTGTCACGCTGGCATGGAATAACTCGACAATAGCGCCTGCGCAAGCGCTGCTGTCCTAGCTGGCGCTGCAGGGCTCGGTGGTCATCGAGCTTAGGTTTCAGCCTGGGAACGGTCACTGGGCGAGCATCATTTCCATCGCTGTCGCACCTTTTCGGGACAACTTCGGCATTTTCACCGAGCACGACAAGCACCCGGCCCCGCTCCGCGGCGAGCAAGATGCGGATCGATTCGATGCGGCCTGGAATGCAGTTTCCTCTCGGTTCTCTGCGGCCAACCGCACACCATCAGCGCCATGACAGAGCAAGACATTGAAGGGATGACCGGGAACGAGCGCCTATTTCACTTTGGCCTCGCTGGTCGTTTTGACGAGGCGGCAAGGGCCGAGGACGTGTCGGCAATGGTGCAAGTTCTTCTTCAAGCCCGATTCACGGAAGAGCAAGCGTTGTACACAGCGAAGACCGTTGCGGCCAATCCAGAGTTTTACGGGCGCTGAGCTGTTGAAGGGGCGACTCGACCGACTGCTTCCGCCCTGAAGAAGCGTCATTCCGAAGACGCCTGAGCCATCCACCCCTCGCACCGACATCGATTCACTGCGAAACGATCCTTACAATCCGCGCCCTTTGCCTCTCGCCTGTAACCGCGCCCATGGATATCGTTGTCGACGAAGAACTCAAAGCCTATATAGCCCCCTTGACGGCGGATGAGCACGAAGCGCTGGAGCGCAGCATCCTGGCCGAGGGCTGCCGCGACGCCCTGGTGCTCTGGGGGAATGTGCTGGTGGACGGCCACAACCGCTTCGGCATTTGCCAGAAGCATGGCCTGCCCTTCCAGACGGTGCAGAACCCGCGCTTTGCGTCGATGGAGGACGTGCACCTGTGGATGATCGACCAGCATCTGGGCCGGCGCAGCGTGTCCGATTTCCAGCGCGGCGTGCTGGCCCTGCGCAAGCGCGAGATCGTCGCCAGCAGGCTGCGCACGGCCCGCGCCGCGGTACTGGCGCCCGCGGAGGAGTCCGTTGCTGTCGATGCTGCCGAGCCTGCGCCGGTGCGGCTGCCTGAATCCGAATCGCTCGCCACGCGCGAGGCGCTCGCGCGGGCGGCCCGGCTCAGTCCCGGCCAGGTGGTCATGATCGAGAAGATCCAGAAGCAGGCGGCGCCCGAGCTTGTGGAAGCTGTCAAGGCCGGCACGATCTCGATCAATGCCGCCGCTGCGGTGGCAACCTTACCCGCGCAGGAGCAAGTGGCCGCGGTCGTGGCGGGGAAGGATGAGTTGAAGCAGGCCGCCAAGCGTGTGCGCGAAGCCAAACGCAAGGCGCCCGTCGACAAGCCGGAAGCGCCCACTTCAATGACGCCAGACGAGAGCCTCGAATCGCTCAAGCAGCAGGTCGCCACCCTGACGGCAGAGAACATGGCTCTGCGCCAGCAACTCGAAAAATTGGAGCAGATACTGGCCCCCACCGGCAGGGCTGAACGGGTCACGCCCTAGTCGCGATGTGTCGCCTCGTGTCGCTCGGGAGCGTCCGCAAATATTTGTCATTCAAGCACCCAGAAGCTTCTGCCGGCATCGCGCCCGGTGTTGCGTTGTTCGTACGGATATAGCGGCTGCTTTACAGACGCCTCACACACCGGGCCTAGCATTCGCGCACGACCCAACAACAAGCGCTGACGGAACCCATGAGACAGCTCGCCCTCCTTGCCCTGGCCTTCCCCTTCCTCGCCGCCGCGGCGCCTAACGTCCCCGCGGCACCGCAGACGGTCGCCTTGCTCGCCGCCATCGGTGATCGCATCGAGGTGGTGCGCCAGCTCAGGACCTCGGGCCATCCAGCCGATCCCTACAGGCGCAAGACGATGCAGATTTCCAGCCAGGCGCTGAACTACGCCGTGCTGCGCGGCATGGACAAGGCCTTGACGGAAGAAGAGCCCGAAGCACAGCATGTACTGCTGCAGTGGGACATGCCTCCCGATCTGGCAGCCAAGATGCAGAAGGCCCGCGGGAGCGAGCGCCAGAACCTCGTGCTGGGCTCTCTGACCGAGCACCTGAGAAGCCTGCCCGAGCGTCAGCAGTGGGATCGCATCGAGGTGATCGTGCCGGCCTACTCCGATCTGGATATGCAGGGTGTCGGCACCAAGCTCAGCGGCGTCGGTGTGTACGTGCAGGCGCTGGAGCGCCAGGAATTCGACATCGAGGGCATGGCCGACGGTTCGGCCGTGAACACCGTTATCACGACCGAGACGGACGGCGACTACCGCACCATCAATCCAAAGACCGGCGAGACGGCGCATTCGGCGACCTATGTGGCGCCGTACATGTACTTCGAGCGCATCACCTACGACGCCAAGTCGCTGGCGCTGATCAAGCGCCAGCGCTACTTCGACAACACCAAGTACGCCGATCCGGACTCCACGGCGCTGGACGTGGGCGATCAGCTGACGAACAAGGAATTGATGGGCAAGCTGCTCGAATCGGTGGAGCGCTCGGCCTACAAGTCGATCCGCCCCGCGACGAACGAAGTGACGGTGAGCCCGCCCAAGCCCGTGCCCACGCCGGCTCCGGCCAACGGCGCGCGCTGACGAGGACGCAGCGCTCCGGCAGGCATCGCTGCCGGGCTTCAGCCGCCTTGCTGCGCTGGCAGGGCCTGGTCTGGCGACCATGGTGTCTGCCGCGCGGCGGCGCCTGCGCGCTCAGCGTTTTCCCTTCATCGAAGTGCGAACCTAACGTCAGGTTTAGAGGACAGCCCTAGGGACTTCACCAGGGCCGCCGCCGCCTGTCCTGTTCGGGACATCGATTGGCACGCGCAGACAAGACCGCTCCTGCAGCGTCGGACCAAGATGCCTTCACCTGTCCATACAACGCCGGCACATGTTTTTTGCCTGGCGGCACCGGACGCGGTGATAAAACAACCAAACAAGGATCTTCCGATGAGACAAGCCCGCACATTGTTTGCCATGACCCTGGTGGCCGCCGCCATCCCTTCCCTGGCGGCCGAGATGAAGCTGGACGACGGCGTCAGCGCCCGCCTCGACACCACGCTCAGCCTCGGCACGGGCTTGCGCACCTCCTCGGCCAATCCTGAGGAATACGCACTCATTCCTTCCACGACGGTGCCCGGCGCACAGCCCGGCGTGCTCACCGGCCAGACCGGTGGATCGGATCTGAACTTCAAGCGCGGCAAGGCCTTCTCCACCGTGGGCCAGGCCATGTTCGACCTGTCCATCCAGGGTCAGAACCTCGGTCTGTTCGTGCGCGCCGCAGCCTGGAACGACTTTTCGCTCGGCTCCAATTCGGCCGCCTACGGCAACTACTCGAACGGCTACACGCCGGGCGCCGAACTGTCGGACCGCGGCTTCCCCGAGGCCGCCAAGTTCAGCGGTGCGATGGTGCGCGATGCCTATGTCTCCGGCAAGATCAACGCTGGCGATGATCGCCGGCTGGAGCTGCGCCTGGGCCGTCAGGTGCTCGACTGGAACGGCACGCAGGCCCAGCTCAATGGCAGCTGGGGCGGCTCGCGCATGATCAGCGGCGGCATCGGCGCGGCCACCAACCCAAACGACTACGCGGCGCAGCTGCGCCCCGGCGCGCTGGCCGAAGAGGCGCGCGTGCCCGTGGGCATGTTGAGCTTGCACCTGGTCAGCGGCAAGCAGTGGAGCGCCGATGCCTTCGTGCCCTTCGAGACGCGCGAAGCCGTGCTGCCGGGTTGCGGCACCTTCTTCGACGTCGCCTCGGTCGTGCCCAAGGGCTGCAATCTCGGCTCGGCCATTCCCTACCCCTTCCCCGGCACGCCGGTGGGTACCCTCTCCACGCTGACCGAGCGCAGCCTGTCCAGCTCGGGCCTGTACGTGCATCGCCTGCCCGACGAGGTGCCGGGCGCCAGCGGCCAGTTCGGCCTGGCCGGCCACTATGTGTTCGCGCCCATGCGCACCGAGCTCTCGGCCTATGTGATGAACACGCCGACCACCCTGCCCTACTTCCAGGTCAAGATCGACGACGTCAACGGCGCGCCGGTCTCGGTGGCCCTCCCCGGCCAGGCCGGCCTGGTGTTCGGCGCGCTGCAGCGCCTCAACCCCTGGGTGTCGCAGTTGCCACCGGCCTTTGCAGCGGCCTACACGCCGCCGCCCGCGGGCAGCGGCAATGGCCTGGAGTACGGCACCACCTATCCGAAGTCGGTGCGCCTTTACGGCATGAGCTTCAACACCGAGGCCAGCCCGACCATGCGCTTCTACGGTGAACTGGCCTACCGCCCCAACCAGCCGCTCAGCCAGAACCTCAACGACCTGCTCAACGCCCTGCTGCTGCGTGCGCCGAACTCGATGCTCAACGAGCAGAAGAAGATCCTGGCCGTCCCGGCCGGCGGCTTCTACCAGGCCTATGACACCTTCGGCGTGACCACGGCCAGTGCCGGCTTCACCGAGGTCTTCGTCAAGGCCCTGGGCGCGAGCGCCGTGCGCGTCTCCGGCGAGATCGGCATGAGCCATGTGGACGGCCTGCCCGATCCTTCGGTGATGCGCTATGGCCGCGCCTTTGCGTACGGCTCGGCGCCCTATCTGGACTCGACGACCAACGCCCTGAGCGCCTGCGCCCAGCCGGCCGGCGGCGCCGGCCAGCAGTTCGTGCCGGGCAAGACCTGCACGACCGACGGCTTCATCACCGCCACCTCCTGGGGCTGGCGCCTGGCCGTTGGCGCCGTGTACCCGAACGCCATCGCCGGCGCCACGCTGACGCCCTCACTGATGCTGGCCGACGACGTGCATGGCTACTCGCAGGACGGCAGCTTCTCGCAAGGCCGGCTGGTGATCCGCCCGGCCCTGCATGCGGCCTGGTCGAAGGGCTACTACGCCGATGTGGCCTACACGCACATGGGCGGCGGCAACTACAACTTGATGGCCGACCGCAGCAACGTGATGATCTCGGCCGGCGTCAAGTTCTGATCTCGCGCGGGCGCTGCGGAGTCATCATGAACGGACTGATGATGCAGCAGCCGCTGCTGATCTCCTCCTTGCTGATGCATGCCGAGCGGCATCATGGCGAGCAGGAGCTGGTGTCGCGCCAGCTGGACGGCAGCAGGCATCGTCAGACCTACCGCACACTGGCTTCGCGCTCGCGACGCCTGGCCCGAGCCCTCGATGGCCTGGGTCTGGCGCCGCAGAGCTGTGTCGGCGTGATGGCCTGGAACGGCCACCGGCATCTGGAGCTGTCCTTCGCAGTGTCCGGCTCCGGGCGCGTCCTGCACAGCCTCAACCCGCGGCTGCCGGCGGACGCGCTGCGCGAGGTGCTTGCCCAGGTGGAGCATCAGGCACTGTGCTTCGAGCCGGGCTTCCTGCCCCTGGTCGAGGCGCTGGCGCCGAGCCTGGCGCATGTGCGGCATTTCATCCTGATGGGCGAGCGTGGCGACATGCCGGAGCGCTGCGCCCTGCCCGGCCCGCTGTGTCTTGAAGACCTGCTCGATGCCGTCGAGGATGACGGTTACCACTGGCCCTTGCTCGACGAGAACCGCGCCGCGGCCCTGTGCCACAGCTCGGGCACCGGCGGACCGCCGCGCGGCGTGCTCTACAGCCACCGCTCGAGCGTGCTGCACACCATGGCCTCGGTCTGGCCCGACGCCTACGACATCAGCGCGCGCGATGTCGTCCTCCCGATGGTGCCGATGTTCCACGTCAACGCCTGGGGCCTGCCCTATGCGGCCTGCCTGGCCGGCGCCCGGCTGGTGCTGCCGGGTCCGGCGCTCGACGGTGCCACCCTGCATGCGCTGATCGAGGCCGAGCAGGTCACGCTGTCGGCCGGTGCGCCCACCGTCTGGCAAGGCCTGCTGGCGCACATGGACAGCCATGCACTGCACTTCTCCAGCATGCGCCGCACGGTGATCGGCGGCACGGCCTGCCCGCCCACGCTGCTGCGCCGCCTGCAGGAAGGGCTGGACATCCAGGTCATCCACGCCTGGGGCATGACCGAGACCAGCCCGCTGGGCACGGTCTGCCAGCTCAAGCCGGCACACGCCTTGCTCGATGCCCAGGCACGCGAGATCGTGCAGGCGCGCCAGGGCCGCGCCCTCTACGGCATCGATATCAAGATCGTCGACACCGACGGCCAGGAGCTGCCCTGGGACGGCCGCAGCTGCGGCGAGCTGCTGGTGCGCGGGCATTGGGTGAGCTCGGCCTATCTTCAGGCGCCCGAGCCGGCGCCCTTGCATGTGGATGCGCAGGGCCGGGCCTGGTTCGCCACCGGCGACATGGCCAGCATCGACGCCGAGGGCTTCATGCAGATCGCCGACCGGGCCAAGGACACGATCCGCTCCGGCAGCGAATGGATCAACTCGGTGAAAGCCGAGAAGGCGCGCCTGCGCGGAACGGACCCTCCGGGCGCCCGACGATTGACTTGAATCCGGCCGGACTTACCATTCCGCGACAAGCCCTGCCCGTTCCTCGTCTCTCGTCCATGTCCAACGCGCTGATCCGTGCCGCCTCGCTGACCCATTACGTCGAAGTCGCCCAGAGCGTCGGCCTCGACCCCTACCGCATGCTCGCCGAGGTGGAGCTGGGCGTGCGCGCGCTGACCGAGCCCGATCTGCGCATTCCGGTCGAGCGCGTCGGCCTGCTGCTGGAGCGCTCCGCGCAGCTCTCCGGCGTGGAGGCCTTCGGCCTGCGCATGGCCGAGGCGCGGCAGCTCTCCAATCTCGGCGCCGTGGGCATGCTGATCCGCGACCAGCGCCGGCTGCGCGATTCGCTCAACCTGCTGGTGCAGTACCTGGGCACCCTCAATGGCGCAATGTCGATGATGATCGAGGAGGTCGATGGCATCGCCATCATCCGCGAGGAAGTCAGCACGCGGCGCGGCGCCGGCGCCCGACAGGCGATCGAGCTGGGCATCGGCGTGCTGGTCACGCTGATGCGGCGTTTCCTGGGCCCGCACTGGCAACCCAAGCGGGTCTGCTTCTCGCATGCGGCGCCGCGCGACCTCAGCACCCATCTGCGCATCCTGGGCACCTGCATCGACTTCAACCATGACTTCAACGGCGTGATCTTCACCGCCGCTGAACTGGAGATGGTCAACACCCAGGCCGACCCGGCGATGGCGCGCTATGCGCAGCAGCTGCTCGACGCGACGCCGCTGGCACAGGAGCCTTCGATCCAGGAGGACATCCGTCGCGCCGCCATGCTCTTGCTGCCGCATGGCAGCTGCAGCATCGAGCAGGTGTCCAAGCACCTCGGTCTGGTCTGCCGCACCGTGCAGCGCCGGCTGGCCGACGAGGGCACGAGCTTCTCGGAGCTCGTCAACCAGCTGCGCGTCGAGCTGGCCGATCGGCATGTGAGCGGCAGCGACCGATCGCTGACCGAGGTCGCCGCGCTGCTGGGCTTCTCTGCGCCCAGCGGGCTCTCGCGCTGGTACCAGGCGCAGTTCGGCTGCAGCCCGTCGCAGGCGCGCGCGAAAGCACGTGAGGCGCAATCCTAGCGCGGCAGCGCCTCGTCCATGGCCTGCAGCAGTACCGCGGCGGGCTGCGCCCCGGACAAGGGCAGCCCGCCATTGAAGATGAAGCGCGGCACGGCGCTCACGGTTGTGAGAGCAGGCACCGGCAATGCGGAGGCAGGCACCGCGTGCGGCGGCAAGCCCACGTCCTGCCACAAGGCCTCCAGCGTGTCCGGCCGGCCGATGTCCTCGCCTTCCAGAAAATAGGCCTCGAACACCCGCTCGATCCAGCGCTGCTGCTGGCGGCCGTCGCCCAGCTGCAGGGCCTGTGCCGTCATCGCATGGGCCAGGCCCGTGTGGGGCAAGGTGGCGATGCGCTCGAAGGCCAGGCGCAGGCCTACCTGCGAGGCCACCAACTGCACCTGGGCGCGACGCAGCGCAACCGCCCCGCGGCCGCCCAGCCGGGCTTCATAGAATTCCTGGTAGTCGAGACCTTCGATCGGCGTGTCCGGCAGCAGCTGCGTTGATTGCCATGCCATGCGAAGTGCCGGCCGGCTCGCGTCGCGCGACCATTCGCGCTCGCCCTGCTGCAGCAGACGCAGGCCGATCAGGCACCAGGGGCAGACGAAGTCGAAGGCGAACTCGACGTGTATCGCGGCCATCTCAGAACAGCTCTTCAATCAAGTCCTGCGCCATCGGCCACGCGCCGTAGCCCGAGGCCGGGTTCAGATGCCCGACCTCGCCGAGATCGACGCAGCGGGCGTGCCAGTCCTGCGCCATCGCCGCCACGCGCACGAAGCGCGCCAGCGGATCGTTGCGGCTGGCGGCCACCAGGGCGGGAAAGGGCAAGGGCTCGCGCGGCACGGGCAGCCAGCCGTTCGCGCTCAGTTGATCCAGCGTCGGATAGCCCTCGGGCAGCGGCGTCTCCAGGTCGGCCGGCGTGGCCAGCAGCGCGCCGTGGATGGCGCGGCGATGCTGGCGCGCCCAATGCGCGACCGTCATCACGCCGGCACTGTGCGCGACGAGTATCACCGGCCCGTTGATTGCGGCCAGCGCATCGTCCAGCGCCCTCACACGGGCCGCGCAGCTGAGCTTGTTCTCGCGCAGCGGCTCCACCGTCGCGGTGCCGGGAACCGCCGCGGCCAGATGGGTCTGCCAATGCTCGGCCACATGGTCGCGCAGGCCGGGAACGATGAGGAGTTGGGGGCGTGTTGTCGTTGTCACTTCAGAGATTCACAGGGTCGTTGCGGGCGGCCAGTCTCTGCAGGTCGCGGTCATAGCGGCTGCGGCCGATCACGAAAGCCAGCACGGCCAGCAGGCTCATCAGCGGCACGATCTGCATCGCAGCGGCCAGGCCCAGGTGGTCGGCCAGCACGCCAGTCAGCCAGGGGCCGGGACCGAGGCCGATCAGGCTGTTCACCAGGGTCAGGGTGCCGAAGGCGGTGGCATGGATCGAGGTCTTGGTCAGGTTGCCGACCATGGCCACGGCCGGGCCGGCCGTGCCGCCCGCCACGAGCATGCCCAGGCCGATCATCAGCAGCTGTCCGCCGCCCTGCCCGAGCCGGAAGCCGATGCCCAGCAGCACGCAGCTCAAGAGGCTGAAGAGGATGCACATGGTCCATTTGAGGCGCGCATTGCGGCGCGCCGCCCAGTCGGTCAGCACACCGCACAGCACCATGCCGAGGCCGCCGACCAGCACGAAGACGGCCGCGCGCACGCCGGCCTGCCCCGTGCCCAGGCCGTACTCGCGGTTCAGGAAACTGGCCATCCACGCGATCATCGAACCCATGACGAAGAGCTGCAGCGCGCTGCCCAGGTAGGCGCACAAGATGGAGGGTGCGCCGAAGAGTTCAGGCAGCAGCTTGGAAAGCGGCAGCGCCGGCAGGCGCGGGCTGGCCGGGGCGCCATTGCGGCGCGCGGCCAGGCGTTCTTCGGTGACCCAAATCCAGTAGGCCAGTACCAGCACCAGGCCGAACGCCGCCATCGCAGCAAAAGCCCAGCGCCAGCCGAAGCGCGCCGCCACCTGCGCACCGAGCGCCATGCCCAGCACCGAGCCGAAAGCGCCGCCGGCCATGAAGGCGCCGGACAGGCTGGCCCGCATGCGGCGCGGGAACACCGACAGCACCACCGCCACGCCGACGCTGCCATAAGCCGCCTCGCCCACACCAACGCAGAAGCGCGCCACGAGCATCTGCCCATAACCGTTGGCCAAAGCGCAGCCCAGCGTTGCCAGGCTCCACATCAAGGCCATGAAGATCAGGCTCTTGACGCGGCCGAAGCGGTCGGCGGCCAGTGAGAGCGGGAAGGTCAGCACGCCAACCGTCAGCGCCACCACGCCGCTGAGCAGGCCCAGCTGCGAATCGCTGAGCAGCCAGTCGATCTTGATCAGCGGGAAGACCGCGCTGAGCACCTGGCGCGACATGTAGTCGGAGAGCAGCAGCCCGAAGCTGAGCGCGAAGACCAGCCAGGCATAGCCGCGCGAAACCTGGGGCTCGTCGTCGGCCACGTCGGCCATGTCAGTGAGGGGGATGGCTCGTGTGCCCACAGTTCTTGTCTCTTGTGTTGTTGTCAGGACGGCCGCTCTTGCGGCGGCCGTGGGTCTGCTCAGGCCGCCAGCGGCACGTTCTTCACGCCGGGCTTGCGGTTGGGCGCCATGCCGTTGGCCGCCAGCGTCGCGTCGGCATCGCGATACCACTGGCCGATGCGATAGATCTGGCGCGCCTCCTGGCCGCTGGCAATCTCGCGGCCGAGTTCGCGCGCGATGCGCACGGTCTGCTCGATCTGCTGTACCGAGGTCATGCGATTGCCGTGCTGGTCGATGATGGTGTCCTCGATGCCGCAGCGCGGGTGCAGGCCCATGGACAGGGCCATGGTGTTGAAAGGCAGCACGTTCTTCAGTAGCGACTCCGCGGTCAGCGTGCAGCCGTTGGGCGCACGATGGATGAAGTTGAAGAAGTTGAACGGGTTGGGGCCGTCGAAGCCGCCGCCGATGCCGATCCAGGTCAGGTTCAGCGGACCGAGATAGAGGCCCTTACGGACCATGCGCTCCAGCGTTTCCAGCGCGTGGATGCCGGTGAGCTGGAAGTGCGGCTGGATGTCCGAGGCGTGCAGGCGGCGCAGATGCTCCTCCACCCAGGCGGGGCCGGCCGGCACCGTCATCTCGCGATAGGCCTGGCCCAGCGCGACATCGCCCAGCGAAGTGCCTGCCAGGTATTCCGGATACAGCAGCTCCATGATGTTCATCTGCGTGGTGTTGATCGCCACGGTGACCTGGTCGGGCTTGGGATCGAGCTCGGCCAGCATGTGGCGTGCATCGTCCGACAGCCACTTGGCGGCCTGGCCGTCGTCTTCCGGCGCAAAGGAGATCGAGCCGCCGACCTGGATGATCATGTCGGGCACGCGGGCGCGCACACCGGCGATCAGCTCGTTGAATTTCGAGAGGCGCTTGCTGCCCTTGCCGTCGAGCTCACGCACATGCAGGTGCAGCACGGTGGCGCCGGCGTTGTAGCAGTCAACTGCCTTCTGGATCTGCTCTTCCATCGTGACGGGGATGTCTTCCGGGAAATCTTCAGGCATCCACTCGGGGCCGTAAGGTGCCACAGTGATGACCACCTTGTCCTGGTTCTCGGGGTGCAGGGAATCGTCGAGGAATTGCATGAGAGTCTCCTTCAGAAGGGTTTGCTGCCGATGATCCCGGCGCGGTCCATCTTTCGATGGCAGGGTGGGTAGTCCATCACGGCGTAATGCTGCGTGGCGGTGTTGTCCCAGATCGCCACGCTGCCCGGGCGCCAGCGCCAGCGCAGCTGGTACTCGGGCACATGGGCCTGGCTGATCAGGTAACGCATCAGTTCGCCGGCACCTTGGCTGTAGTCCTGGCCGTAGCGCACGCGCTCGGACGTGTGGAAATTGGTGAAGTGGGTGGCGAAGGCGTTCACGTAGAGGATGGGTTCGCCGGTCTGCGGATGGATGCGCACGACCGGATGCTCGGCATCGGGGAACTGGGCCTTGAGCGCCAGGCGCTTCTCGATCGGCATCGCCGCGCCGAAGCTGGCCTCGATGCTGTGGCGGGCGCGTAGGCCGGCGATCTGCGTCTTCACGCTGTCGGGCAGGCGTGCGTAGGCCAGGGCCATGTTGGCCCACATAGTGTCGCCGCCCACGGGCGGGCACTCCACGCAGCGCAGTACCGCGCCGAACGGCGGCGCCTCGCGCCAGGTGGCGTCGGAATGCCAGGCGTTCTCGTAGCGGTCACCGGGGTGTTCGGGCGTCTTGTAGATGCGCACGAGGCCCGGATTCTCGGGGTCGCTGCCGGCCACCGGATGGTCTTCGAGATCACCAAAGCGGCGCGCGAAGGCGACGTGTTCGGCGCGGCTGAAATCCTGCTCGCGCAGGAAGATCACGCGGTGCTTGTGCAGCAGCTGGCGGATCTCCTCGAACAGGCCGTCGTCGTGGATCGCATCCTGCAGCTTCACGCCGCTCAGTTCGGCACCGAGGGCGCAGGTCAGGGGTTCGATTCGCATGGAAGCAATCTCCTCGGAGTCAAATGACGAAGACCGACGAGCCCGTGGTCTTGCGGGCTTCCAGGTCTCGATGCGCCTGCACGGCATCCTCGAGCGCATAGCGCTGGTGGATGTCGATCTTGATGCGGCCGCTGGCCACGTGGTCGAACATCAGGGTGGCCAGGGCGGCCTTCTCGGCCGGGTCGGCGATGTAGTCGGCCAGGGCCGGGCGGGTCAGGTAGATGGACCCCTTCATCGCCAGCAGGATGGGATCGAAAGGCGGGATCGGGCCCGAGGCCGTGCCCACGCAGACCATCAGGCCGCGTCGGCGCAAAGAGTCGAGCGAGGCCATGAAGGTGGACTTGCCCACGCTGTCGAAGACCACGTCCACACCCGCGCCGCCGGTGATCTCGCGCACCCGCTTGGCCACGTCTTCATGGCTGTAGTTGATGACGAAATCGCAGCCGTGCGCACGCGCCACTTCGGCCTTGGCTTCGCTGGACACCGTGCCGATCACGGTCACGCCCAGCAACCTGGCCCATTGCGAGACGATCAGGCCTACGCCGCCGGCCGCCGCATGCAGCAGCACCGTGTCGCCGGCCTCCAACGTGTGGATGCGCGTCATCAGGTAGGCCGAGGTCAGGCCGCGCATGGTCATGGCGGCGGCGGTTTCGCAGCTGATGGCGTCGGGCAGCTTGATCAGCGGCGCGGCGGGGATTAGGCGCTCGGTGGCGTAGGCGCCCAGCGTGTTGACGAAGCCGGTGTAGGTCACGCGGTCGCCAACTGCCACGTTCATGACACCCTCGCCCACCGCTTCCACCACGCCCGCGGCCTCCACCCCGATGCCATTGGGCAGCGGCACGGGATAGGTGCCGTTGCGGAAATACGTGTCGGCAAAGTTCAGGCCCACGGCCTCCTGGCGCAGGCGAGCCTGGCCCGGCCCCGGCTCGCCAACGGCGACCGACTCCAGGCGCAGCATTTCGGGGCCACCGGTCTCGTGGAAGCGAACGATCTGGGCCATGCCCGGTCTCCTTGATTTGTGGGCACAGATACCGTGCCGCTTGATCCGAAATCTAGGGTATCGCCCCTGCAGCCGCTTTCCCGCCCAGCGCGATCGCTTGTCATTTGATGACAGCTTGGGGCAAGTCCCCGGCGGCATGCCAACCGCAGCCGGAATCCCCGGATAGTTGCACATGGTGCAACAGTACATTCCCCTCGCTCCGGTTGTTCTTCTGCGCATGTCTGTCTAAAGTTGCATGCAAGCGAAGAGTCATTGCCAGAAAGGCAATTTCCCACACCATCCCCCCGCATCGAAGGCCTCGGAATCCCATGGACCGTCTGCACAGCCTGCAGGTTTTCTGTCGCGTCATCGACAGGCAGGGTTTCGCGGCGGCGGCTCGTGATCTGGGGCTCTCGCCCTCGATCGTCACGCGACTGATCAACGATCTTGAGGCCCACGTCGGCGCGCGCCTGATCAACCGCACCACGCGCCGCCTGGTGCTGACCGAAGCCGGCGAGACCTACCTGGAACAGGTGCGGCGAATCCTGGGCGATCTGGCCGACGCCGACGCCTCGGTACGCTCCACCAGCCAGACGCTGGCCGGCCATCTCAAGGTGCTGGCGCCGCCGGCCTTCGCCACGCACCAGCTGGCGCCGCTCCTGATCGGCTTCCGGCGCCGCTACCCGAAGCTGACGGTGAGCCTGTCCTCGCCGGGGCTGGTCGAGTCACTGGACGAGAACTTCGACGTCAGCCTGATCACCACACGCGGCCCGCTGGCCGAAGGCGAGTTCGTGGCGCGGCGGCTGGCACGCTCGCACATGATCCTGTGCGCCTCGCCGGGCTACCTGGCGCGCCACGGCCGCCCGGCCGCGCCCGAGGAGCTGGGCGAACATGAGGTGATGAGCAGCCCGCTGGCCGAGGACATGACGCTGCACCCGGACCGCGGCTCGCCGGCAGGCCTGCAGCCTTTCCAGTTCAGGCCGCTGAACCCGCCGCTGTCTACCGGGCACATGGACGTGGCGCTGTCGGCCACGCTCTCTGGCTTGTGCATCTCCAGTATGCCGAGCTACGCCGCCGCACAAGGCATCGCCGAGCGCCGGCTGGAACGCGTGCTGCCCGGCTGGCATCTGTTCGAGATCGCGGTATTCGCCGCCATGCCCTCGCGCAAGTACGTGCCGGCCAAGACCCGTGCGTTCCTCGACTACCTATTCGAGGTCTTCCCCGACGACGACAGCGACCCCTGGCTCAGCGGCCGGGCCGGCCGCTGAGGAGCGCTGCGATGAACGCTAGCCCGACTCTGTCCGCCCGCATCGAGCGCCGGCTCGACCGCCTGCAAGCCCACCTGCCGACCGCGCGCGAATGGCTGCTCTCGGGCAAGACCTTTGCTGCTGCCATGCTGGCCTTCTACCTCGCGCTGGCCGCGGGCCTGCCGCGGCCCTACTGGGCGCTGGCAACGGTCTACGTGGTCTCCAACCCGCTGACCGGCGCCACGCGCTCCAAGGGTTTCTATCGCGTGCTCGGCACCCTGATCGGCGCCAGCGCCGCGGTGCTGGTGCTGCCCCTGCTGGTGGACACGCCGGTGCTGCTGAGCCTCTTCATTTCGGTATGGACGGGCACGCTGCTCTACCTGTCCTTCCTGGACCGGCTGCCGAGCAACTACGTCTACATGCTGGCGGCCTACACGCTGCCCATGATCGCCTTGCCGATGGTCCAGGCGCCCGATGCGGTGTTCCCGTTTGCGGTGTCGCGGACCGAGGAGATCCTGCTCGGCATCGTCAGCGCCAGTCTGGTGTCCTCGCTGGTGCTGCCGGGCAAGGCCGCGCCGGTGCTGGAGGCGCGCTTTCACGCCTGGCTGAATGACGCCTCGCGCTGGGCCACCGGCCTGCTGCGCAGCGAATCGAGTGGCCGGCCGCGCGACACGGCCGCGATGGTCAGCGCCCATCGCCTCGCCGCTGACATGCTGGCGCTGGACCAGTTCATCAGCCACCTGCGCTACGACACCGACAGCGCCGACCTGGTCCGCATCTCGCGCGAGCTGCGCATGCGCCTGGGCCTGCTGCTGCCCACGCTGTCTTCGCTGAGCGCGGCGGTGCAGGCCTTGCGCCATTCGGACGGCGGCATGCCATCCGCGCTCGGCCGCCAGATGGACGAGATCGCCGGCTGGATGGCCGCGCCGCCAGCGGCCGAAGCCGAGACGCAAGGACTGCGCCTGCAGCAGCGCCTGCGCGAACTGGCCCAGACCTGCGATGAGGACGCGGCGCGCGCAAGCTGGCCTGACCTGCTGCGCCGCCATGTGCTCAAGCGCCTCGAAGGGCTGGTCCAGGTCTGGCGCGACAGCCGCGCGCTGCAGCGCATGATGGCCGAAGGCCGGCTCGACCCCGCGTGGACACCCGCCTACGAGCGCTGGACCTTCAGCCCCGCCGAGCGCCACCACGACCACGGCATGCAGCTGTTCTCGGCGGCCTCGGCCTGCACGGTCACCTTCCTGGCCTGCCTGATCTGGATCTTCAGCGGCTGGAGCGACGGGGCCGGCGCTGTCATCATGTGCGCCGTCACCTCCTGCTTCTTCGCCGCGCAGGACGAGCCGGCGCCGGCGCAGCGGGGCTTCTTCTACGCCAACACGATGAGCCTCGTGATCGGCCTGCTGCTGCTCTTCCTGATCCTGCCGGCCGCGCAGGAGTTCGAGACCCTGGTGCTGGCGCTGGCACCGATCTTCCTGATCCTGGGCACGCTGGTCACGCGGCCGGCGTTTGCAGTGATCGTGATGGGCCTGACCGTCACGCTGGCCACCAGCCTGGGCCTGTCGGACGCCTACAGCGCCGACTTCGGCCTCTTCGTCAACAGCGGCCTGGCCAGCGTGGCCGGCGGCTTGCTGGCGCTGGTGTGGACGCTGCTGACGCGGCCCTTCGGTGCCACGCTGAGCCTGCACCGCCTGCTGCGCGCGACCTGGGCCGATCTTGCCGACACCGCCGCAGGCCGCCACCGCAACGACGTGGCCAAGCTGCGCGCCCGCATGATCGACCGCCTGGCCCAGTTGATGCCGCGCCTGGCTTCTGCCACCGGCCTGCAAGGCCGCGAAGGCCTGCCCGAGCTGCGCGTGGGCCTGAGCGCCGCGCTCCTGCAGCGCGAGGAAATGCAGCTGCCGCCGCAGGCCGCACACGATGTGCAGGCCGCACTCGACGCGCTGGAGCTGCACTACCGGCGCCGCCAGCAACTGCCCGTTTCCATGCCGCTGGAACCCTCATCGCTGCTGCATCGCCGGCTCGACCGCGCGATCACCGCGCTGGCCACAGGCCCCACTTCGACCGACGCGCACGAGGCCCTGCATGCGCTGGTCGAACTGCGGCTGACCCTCACACCCGAGCAAGGAGCGTCCTCATCATGATCGGCGACCTCGGCCTCTACGGCATCTACTTTCCGGCCATGGCGCTGCCACTGCTGCTGGCCTTCCTGGTGCTGATCCCGTTGCGCTGGCTGCTCGGCCGTGCGGGCGTGTACCGCCGCGTCTGGCACCGCTCGCTCTTCAACCTCTCGCTCTACCTGATCGTGTTCTACGGCATGGTTCTCTGGACCACAGGATGGCTCTCATGAAACGCAAAACCTCTTCCTCCTTCTCGACCACCTGGGCGCCGCTGGCGCGAAAGGCCTTCCCCGTGATGCTGACCCTGGCCGTGGCCGCACTCGCGCTGGTGGCCGGCCGCCGCGCCTGGGAGCACTACACCGACACGCCCTGGACGCGCGACGCCCACATCCGCGCCAGCGTGCTGCAGGTCGCGCCCGATGTCTCGGGCCTGCTGACGCAAGTCTGGGTGCACGACAACCAGCGCGTGGCGCGCGGCGATCCGCTCTTCCAGATCGACCCGGCACGCTACGAGCTGGCCCTGGCCCAATCCCGCGCCACGCTGGCCCAGGCGCGCGCCGCGCAAGCCCAGGCGCAGGCCGGCTTGAGCAACCAGCGCGTGCAGCTGGCCCAAGCCCGGCGCGAGTCCGAACGCAACCACAGCCTCTCGGAGCTGGTGGCCAAGGAGAACATCGAGCAGGGCGAACTGAAGGTCCAGCAAACCCAGGCCGCGTTGGCTCTTGCCGAAGCACAGACAGCCTCGGCGGCAGCCTCCCGCGCGGCGGCCGAAGCGGCCGTCCAGATGGCCGAGCTCAACCTCGCACGCACCACCCTGCGCAGCCCGGTGGACGGCTACCTGAACGACAACGCCCCGCATGCCGGCGACTACGTCAACGCAGGCAAATCGGTGCTCTCCCTGGTCGATGCCGGCACCGTCTATGCAGACGGTTATTTCGAGGAAACCAAGCTCGACAAGATCCATCCGGGCCAGGCCGTTCGCCTGCAGATCATGGGCCAGAGCGCGAGCCTGCACGGCCACGTGCAAAGTCTCGCCGCCGGCATCGAGGACCGCGATCGCAGCAGCGGCAGCAACATGCTGCCCAACGTGAACCCGAGCTTCAACTGGGTGCGCCTGGCCCTGCGCATCCCGGTGCGTATCGCCATCGACGACTGGCCTGCGGATCAGCGCCCCATCATCGGCCGCACGGCCACGGTGTCGGTGGTCGAGGACACGCAGAAGAAGACGCAGGGAGGCAAGCCATGAAGCCGCGCACGGCCTCGCGCACGCTGGCGCTTGCGGGTGCGCTGCTGCTTGCCGCGTGCACGACGGTCGGCCCGGACTACAAGCTGCCCGCCGATGCCGCGATGCAGCGCCCGGCGGCGCAGGCCGCGTTCACCGAAGCGAACGGCAGCAAGGCCATCAGCCTTGATCCGCTGCCGCCGCAATGGTGGCGGCTGTACCGCAGCCCAGAACTCGACGCCTTGGTCGAACAGGCGCTGGCCGCCAACACCTCGCTGCGCGCTGCCGAGGCGCATCTGCGCAGCGCTGCAGCTCTGGTCACGCGCGTCGATGCTGAGCACCACCCGCACTTCGGCACCGTGGCCGCCGTCAAGCGTGCGCGCGAATCAGGCGAGGCCTATCTGCTGCCCGAGCAACTGCCGGTGACGAACGAAGGCGAGCTGATGCTGGAGGCGTCCTACCAGCTCGACCTCTGGGGCCAGCTCAAGCGCGGCGAAGAGGCTGCGCAGGCCAATCTGCAAGCCGTTGAAGCCGCGCAGGATGTGGCGCGCGTCAGCGTGGTCGCGCAGACCGTGCAGGCCTATGTGCAGATCTGCCATGCGCAAGCCCAGGAGAGCGTGGCCGAGCACGCGCTGGCGCTGCAGGAGCGCAGCCTGGCCCTGGCCCAGCGCATGCTCGATGCCGGCCGCGGCAACAGCACCGACGTGCTGCGCGCCCAAGGCCTGGTGCAGGCCCAGCGCGCGGGCCTGCCGCACTTTGATGCCGAGCGCGATGCGGCCTTCTACCGCCTGGCCTATCTGCTCGGCCGCCTGCCGCAGGAATTGCCGGCCTCAAGCGCCACCTGCGCCACGCCGCCGCAGCTCGACCAGCCGCTGCCCATCGGCGACGGCACGGCTCTGCTCAAGCGCCGCCCTGACGTGCGCCAGGCCGAGCGCCAGCTTGCCGTGGCCAGCGCGCGCATCGGCGTGGCCACGGCGGCGCTCTACCCGGACATCCGCTTGGGCGCGTCGTTAGGCGTGCTCGGCATTGCCGAGCATCTGGGCCAGCCCGCCACGCAGACCTTCGGCATCGGCCCACTGCTGAGCTGGCACATTCCCGACTCTGGCGCCAAGGCCCGCGTGAAGATGGCCGAGGCCGACGCGCAGGCCGCGCTGGCGCAGTTCGACGGCGTGGTGCTGCAGGCGATGTCGGAGACCGAGACCGCCTTGAGCCGCTATCGCCGCGACCTCGAACGCCAGGACTCGCTGCAGCAAGCGCGCGATCAGGCGGCCGCACTGGCGGCCGAGCAGAAGCGCTTCGTCGAAGCCGGGCGGCATCCCTATGCCAGCAGCCTTGAAGCCCAGCGCACCCTCGCCAGCGCCACGGCTGCCTTGGCCGCCAACAACGAGCAGCTGGCGCTGGATCAGGTGCGGCTGTTCCTGGCGCTGGGCGGCGGCTGGGAGGCCGGCGCGCGCTGACGGCTTCAGTGGAACAGCTTCATCAAGCCCAGCACCAGACCCGCCAGGAACACCGTCTCCCCCACCATCAGCGCCACCGGCTTGAAGCCCACGGTGATCACGTCCTTGAGCTGGGTCTTCATGCCGATGCCGGCCATGGCCGCGACCAGGCACCATTGCGAGAGGCCGGTGCCGAGCTTCTGAACCGACGCGGGCACAAAGCCCGTGCTGTTGATCCCGCACAGGATCACGAAGCCGACGGCGAACCATGGCAGAAGCGGCGGGCGCTCGGTGCCGGCCGTGGCGCCGCGTGCGCGGGTGATGGCAGCGGCAAAGACGATCACGGGTAGCAACGTAGCCACGCGCATCAGCTTGACGAGGGTGGCGATGTCGCCGGTCTCGCGCGAGAGGCTGTAGCCAGCGCCCACGACCTGGGCCACATCGTGGATGGTGCCGCCCAGGAAGATGCCCGCCGCGCTCGGGCCCAGGCCCAGCGCCTTGACCCCCATCGGGTAGACGATCATGGCCAGCGTGGACAGCGCGCTGACGACGATCACGGTAAACAGCGTGGCGCGTTCCTTCTGCGGATGCGCCGGCAGCGCAGCGGCCAGGGCCAGGGCCGCTGAAGCGCCGCAGATGGCGGTCGCGCCGCCGGTCAGCAGCCCGAAGATGGCCTGGAACCCCAGCAGGCGTGCGGCCAGCATGGACAGGCTGATCGTCACCACCACCGAGATCCCCACGATCAGCACCGGCGACCAGCCCAACTGCTGCACCTGGGCCAGCGTGATGCGCAGGCCGAGCAGGGCCACGCCCACGCGCAGCATCTCGCGCGCCGTGAAGCCGATGCCGGGAGCGCAGGCGCCCTCGCCCGACAGGAAGTTCATCGCCAGGCCGAGCAGCAGGGCGAACAGCATCACCGGCGCGCCGTAATGCTCGGACAGGAAGGTGGCGGCTGCAGCCACCACGCCGCAGGCCATCACGCCAGGAAAAAGGCTGCGGCCGTGCGCCAGGGTCAGGGTAGTCATAGAAATACCTCCGTGCTATGCACTGCGATGCGAGCACCGTTCGGAACCGCCGTGCGGGTGCTCATGCGGTCTCCAGATGATCTTGGAATTGCTCGCGCAGGCGGTGCTTGAGCATCTTGCCGGTGGCGCCCAGCGGGATGGCGTCCACGAACACCACGTCGTCGGGCGTCCACCATTTGGCGATGCGGCCCTCGAAGAACTGCAGCAGCGCCTCGCGCGTCACTTCCGCGCCAGGCTTTTTAACGACGATCAGCAGGGGCCGCTCGTCCCATTTGGGATGGCGCGCGGCGATGCAGGCGGCCATGGCCACGGCCGGGTGGGCGGCGGCGATGTTCTCGATTTCGATCGAGCCTATCCATTCGCCGCCGCTCTTGATCACGTCCTTGGCGCGGTCGGTGATCAGCATGAAGCCGTCGGCATCGATGGTGCCGACGTCGCCGGTGGCGAACCAGCCGTCCACCAGCATGTCGCGGCCCTCGCCGTGCAAGTACTGGGCCGCGATCCAGGGGCCGCGCACCATCAGCTCGCCGCTCTTCACGCCATCCCAGGGCAACTCCTGGCCGTCCTCGCCGACGATCTTCATGTCCACGCCGAAGACGGCCCGGCCCTGCTTGGACTGGATGGCTTCGCGCTGCTCGGCCGGAAGCGCCAGCTGCGCGCGCTTGAGCACGCCCGAGGTGCCCAGCGGGCTGGTCTCGGTCATGCCCCAGGCATGCAGGACCTGCACGCCATGGCGCTCCTGGAAGGCGCGCATCATGGCCGGCGGGCAGGCCGAGCCGCCGATGATGGTGCGGCGCATGGTGCTGAACTTCAAGCCCGTGGACTCCACATGCGCGAGCAGACCCTGCCAGATCGTGGGCACGCCGGCCGAGACGGTGACACCTTCGCTTTCGAACAGCTCGTAAAGGCTCTTGCCATCCAAGCCCTGCCCCGGCAGCACCAGCTTGGCGCCAACCATGCAGGCTGCATACGGCAGGCCCCAGGCATTGACGTGGAACATCGGCACCACCGGCAGGATGGTGTCGCGCGCCGAGCAGTTGAGCGAGTCGGGCAAGGCCACCGCATAGGTGTGCAGCACGGTGGAGCGATGGCTGTAGAGCACGCCCTTGGGATGGCCGGTGGTGCCGCTGGTGTAGCAGAGGCTGGAGGCGCGCTGCTCGTCGAACTGCGGCCAGCGGTAGTGTTCGCTCGCCGCGTCGAGAAGCTCCTCGTAGCAGAGCAGGCCCGGGATGGCCGCACTGGCCGGCAGGTGGGCACGGTCGCACAGCGCGACAAAGCGCTTGATCGTCGGCACGCTCGCGGCGATGGCTTCGACCAGGGGCAGGAAGCTCAGGTCGAAGAACAGCAGCTCGTCCTCCGCGTGGTTGGCGACCCAGGCCAGTTGATCCGGATGCAGACGCGGGTTGAGGGTGTGCAGCACGCGGCCCGAGCCTGACACGCCGTAGTAGAGCTCCAGGTGGCGGTAGCCGTTCCAGGCCAGCGTGCCCACGCGTGCTCCTTCGGCCAGGCCCAGGGCATCCAGCGCGTTGGCCACGCGGCGCGCACGCGCGGCCAGCTCGGCAAAGCTGTAGCGGTGGATGTCGCCTTCCACGCGGCGCGAGACGATCTCCTGCTCCCGATGGTGCCGCTCGGCATGCACCAGCAGCGCAGACACCAGCAGCGACTGCTGCATCATCAAGCCATTCATCGTCGTCCCGTCTCCGTCATCCATTCGAGTGCCCGGATTCTTGGGCTTGGGGTTGGAATCCGATTGCCGCCGCACGACATCGGCTTCTCCCTGCGTGCCAGCGTGCCGTCTGACCGCTTCTGCGGGCGCCGCTTTCATGATGACGCTCAAGCCGGACGTTAGGATTCCGCCTCCTTCCAGTCGGCCCTGCTTTGGACACCCTCTCCACCGATCTGCTGCTCAAGGTGACACCGCCTCGTGCCTCCCGCCAACTGCTGGCGCGGGAGGCGTTGCGCATGGAACAGCCCTCTCTGCGGGAAACGCCCGCCCTGCTCGTGCAGGCACCGGCCGGCTTCGGCAAGACCTCGCTGCTGGCCCAATGGCGGCTGGAGCTGATCGCCGGCGGCTCGGCCGTGGCCTGGATCACCGGACAGGCGCAGGACGCCCCCCATCGCCTGCTGCAGGCCCTGGTGCTGGGCATCCGGATGGCCGTGGGGCGGCCGCACTTCGGCCAGGCTTTGCTCGAGGATGCAGGCACTGCAGCCGAAGGCATGACCCGTTGGCTGGCCGAGCTGGCGCAGGCGGCCGTCGAGGTGGTGCTGGTGATCGACGAGGTGGAATGCCTGCCCGGGCACTGCCAGTCCATGCTGGGCTATCTGCTGCGCAACCAGCCTGCCAATCTGCGCGTGCTGCTGGGCATGCGCAGCGGCTGCGACCTTGAGATCGAGGACCTGGTGAACTATGGCCGGGTGCTGCGCCTGGGCACCGCCCATCTGCGTTTTGATCTGCCCGAAACGCTGGCGCTGGCCCGCAAGCGCCTGGGCGAGACCTTCGATACCGATGCCATGGCGCGGCTGCACGCGCTGTGCGAGGGTTGGCCGCTGGGCCTGCAGCTGCTGCTCACCGCGAGCGAGACCGGGCTGGCCGGCGGCGAGTACCTGCCGCTCGGCGACCCGGGCGGCAAGGACCTGCACCAAGCCCTGCTCGACCTGCTCTTCTCCAAACTCTCGGCCGACGACCTGCGCTTCCTCGAAGACATCGCCATTGCCGACCCCCTGCACCCGGACCTTTGCGCCGCGCTCAGCGGGTTCACCGATGCCGGCGAACGGCTCGCCCGCCTGGCCGCACAGACGCCCGTGATTCAGATTGCCGAGCGCGGTGAATGGTCGCGCCTGCACTCGCTGGCCCGCGCACGCCTGCGCGAACGCCTGCGGGCCCGATCCGACGGCCGGCGCGAGGAGCTGCATCGCCGCGCGGCGGAATGGCTGATCCGGCAGGACATGCTGGACGACGCCGCCAGCCATGCCTGGCTGGCCGGGGAACGCGAGCAGGCCCTGGGCCTGGCCGAGCGCAGCCTCTACGACGCGCTGACGCGCCGCGGCCGCCACTCGATGCTGCAGGAGTGGCTGGAGCGCGTGCCGCAGGACGAGTTGCAAAAGCACCCCCGATTGCAGCTCGCCATGGCCTGGGCTCTGGCCATGAGCGAGCAGCATGAGGCAGCCAGCCAATTGACCCAACACATCCTCGAGCGGGCCGGCGACGATGCGGCGCTGCGCGGCGAATGCACGCTGATCCTGGGCACCGCCGCGCTCTACGCCGACACGCCGGACCGCTTCGTCGCCTTGCACGAATCGATGGCCGGCGGGCCACCGCTGGGCACGCCCTTGCTGCAGAAGATGTACGCCAACCGCTGCGCCTACCGGCTGCTGCTGGCGGGTCGCCCGGCCGAGGCGCGGCTGCGCTTGCGCCACGATGCCGAGACAGGCAGCAAGACGGGCTATCCGGACCGCTGGGCAGAGTTCTATTACTGCTTGAGCCATTTCTGGGAAGGCCAGATGCACCTGGCCGAGCAGCGCCTGCGGCCCGCATTGCAACGTGCCGAGCAGGAGCAGGGCCGGCGCAGCGTCTTTGCCGCCACGCTGGCCGCCGTGCTGGCGGCCGCCCTGTGCGAACAGGGCGAAATTGCTGCAGCCGCGGCCCTGCTGGCTGATCGCCTCGACGTGCTGGAACGCAGCGCCTTGCCCGAGGCCGTGGCGCTGGGCCTGCGCACGGCCGCGCGCGTGGCCAGCGCGCAAGGCGCCGAACAGCGTGCCCTGGAACTGCTGATCGCCTTGCAGGCCGTCGGCCAGTCGCGTCGCCTGCCGCGCCTGTGCCTGGTCAGCCTGATCGAGCAGGTGCGCCTGCACGCGCAAGCCTATCGGGCCGATACCTGCCGCGGGCTGATCAGCGAGCTCGACCAGCAGTTGGCCGATCCGGCGCTGCCCAAGCCGGACGAGGCGCCGCTCTGGTGGCAAGGCATCGCAGTCAGCTCCACCCTGGCGCGCGGCCAGGCGAGCATTGCCGCGCGCGAATGGCGTGCCGCCCTGCCCCACTTCGAACAGGCTGCGGCCATGACGCAGGCGATCAAGCTGGGGCGCCTGCGCATCCAGGTCCTGGCCCTCAAGGCCTTTGCGCTGGAGCGCTGCGGCGAGCCCGGCGCCGTGGCCCTGATCCGCGAGGCGATAGGCCTGGCCGAGAGCCTGAGCCTGCGCCGCGTCTTCGATGACGCACATCCCGACGTGGCCGCTTGGGTCGAAAGCCTAGACAGCCGAACGCCAGGCAGGGGCCCCGCGATGGCTACCCCACCGCGTGAAGCCGCTGCCGAACGCGTGACGCCCAGCATGGCCCTGACGCCTCGCGAGCGCGACGTGCTCGGTCTGCTGGCACGCAATCTCGCGAACAAGGAGATCGCGATGGCCATGCAGGTCGGTGAGACGACCGTCAAGTGGCATGTCAAAAATCTCTTCGCCAAGCTCGACGCCGGCACACGCCGGCAGCTGGTCGCACGGGCGCGAATCCTCGGCCTGCTGGTGGCGGCCGAATAGCCGCCGCGTCCCGGCTCCCGGGACGCCGTGACGGCCTGACGAAAACACACAGGCACCGCGGGGCTATTGGCCAAGGCGGGGCACAGCCGCGCGCGGTCTGCAGCACGCATTTCCCTGGCGCGGAGCCGCAAATTCGATGCAGCACCGAGCCTGTCAACCACGCAGTTGGGGGGCGGGCAAGCACTGTGCGGACTAACGCTCACCCCCTCCCGCCAGGAGGGGAAGGCTTTGAAGGCGCATCGACAGAATTTTCCTCAAGCCCGCGACTTTCTGCACGCCATGAGCCGGCAGGACAGCGGTCTTGAACCCGCAACACAAGGAATTCCTATGCGCCCCTGCCGAATCAAGCTGTCCCCTACCCAGGTCTCTGCAGCCGTGCTGCTCGCCATGGTTTCATTTGCCGGCGCGCTGCAAGCGCAGGCTGCCGACGTCACCTGGAACAACGCAGCCGGCAGCTTTGCCTGGAACGCCAGCGACCAGAACTGGGTGAGCGGCGTCTGGAACAACGCAGCGGGCAACGGCGCCATCTTCGGCGCCACCGGTGTCGGCGCGATGACGCTGGGCGGCACGGTCTCGGCCAACAGCCTGAGCTTCACGGCCAACGGCTACAGCCTGAACGGCCCCGGCACGCTGAACCTCGTGAGCGGCAGCAGCACGGCCGGTACCGGCTTCATCAACGTCGGCCCCGGCGTCACCACGGCCATCAACACGGCGATCAACAGCAATGTGGGCCTGATCAAGAGCGGCGGCGGAACGCTGCAGCTGAGCGGCCCGCTCAACGTCACCGGAGGCGGCGCCGGCATGGCCTTCGCCGTCGGCGGCTACACACCTCGACTGGTCAACGACGTGATCGTGGGCGGCGTGAGCGAGATCTCGCAAGGCGGCACGCTGCAGATCATGAACAGCAATGTGCTGCCGGCCAGCACACGCATGGGCATCGGCAACGGCCTGCTCGACATCGGCAGCAATAACGTCACCGTCGCGCAGCTGAACTTCTCCAACCAGGCCGACTACCTGCCCTGGGATCCGTCGATCAATGCATCCGGAGCCGGCGTGATCGGTACTGGCACCCTGCATGTGACGGGCGACATCAACGTTATGGGCGTGGGCGCCGGCAACGACGGTGCCAACACCATCGCCACCAATCTCGACATCGGCGGCGGTACGCAGGTCATCCGCACCACGGGCAACGGCTACTTCAACGCCAGCCGCGCACTGCAAATCGTCGGCAGCATCTCCAACGGCTCCCTGCTCAAGACCTTCGGCTACACCGAGAACGGCGTGATGGGCGTGCCCGACGGCCTGGGCCTGTACGGCAACAATACCTACACGGGCTCCACCATCCTGAATGGCGGCACCACCGTCATCACGGGCACCAATGCCAGCAGCCTGCTCAAGGTGGTGGGCAGCGCCGGGCCTGCTGGCTCGCAGGCCATCCTGCAAGGCGCCAACGGCTCCTTCCTGCAGGCCGCGACCATCCAGGCCTTCGCGGGCGGCCAGTTCATCATCGACAACACCGGCGCCATGCCCGCCGGTGGCGACTACCCGACGATCCCGGCAGCGCAGAACAACAACCGCATCGCCGACAACGCCGAGGTCCAGTTGCGCAACGGCACGTTTGCCTACAAGGGCCTGGCCAATACCGCGGCCAGCGAGACCTTCGGCAAGCTCAACGCCATCGCCGACCACAACATCGTCAGCCTGAGCACCAGCGGCACGGGCACGACGACGCTGACGGCCAGCGAACTCGACCTGGGCCCGCGCGCCACGCTGCAGGTGGCCTCCGCCACCCTAGGCGGCGCGAACAAGCTGTTCATCACCGGCGCCATGCCGGCCGCGGACAGCACCGGTGTGCTGCAGCGCATGGTCGGTAGCAACGACTTCCTGACCTACAACGCCACCACCGGCGTGACGCCGCTGGCCGCTTCGGCCTACAGCAGCAGCTTTGCGGCGGGCGCTAATGTCGCGCTTACCGCGGCCTCCACGCTGGCCAGCTCCACCACGATCAATGCCCTCAAGCGCACGGGCAGCTTCACCACCACGATCGCGGCGGGCCAGACCCTGGGCATCAGCTCCGGCATGATCCTCAACACCTCGGGCACCGGCACCTTCAGCGGTGGCACCGTGGACTTCGGCGCCAATCCGGGCGTGTTCTTCGGCGGCACCAACAACATCGCCAGCGCCGTCACCGGCACGGGCGGCCTGCTGAACTCCAGCTCCACGGTCACCCTCAGCGGCGATCTGTCAGGCCTGAGCGGCACCATCAGCAACATCGGCCAGACCGCGACGACGACCATCTCCACCAACACCTTCGCCGGCACGCTGGAGCTGCGCGCGGGCTACATGAACATCAACGCCAGCCAGACCCTGGCGGGCCAGGGCGCCATCCTCGTCGGCGCGCCCGAGAACGACGCCAACACCGTCGCCACGCCGGTATTTCTGAGCATTGCGGGCGCCGGCGCCAACGCCGTGATCGCACGCAACATCATCGTCAACAATGGCTCGCAGACCGCTGCCGGCCAGGAGCTGCGCTACGGCTACATCTCCGAGCTCACGCCGCTCTCCAACACCACCGGCTCGCAGACGATCAGCGGCAACGTGACGATCAACAGCGCGTTCCGGCTGCAGGGTGGCGCGCCGACGACCAAGAACACGGGTTCGACCAACTTCACCGGCAACATCGACGGCAGCGCACCCTTCATCATCGTGGCCAGCCGCGCCAACTTCAGCGGCAATGTGGGCAACACGGGTGGCTTCCGCATCGGCGACGGCGGCTTTACCACGCAGGTGACCTTCTCGGGTACCACCAGCGGCTCTGTGCCGCTGACGATGGTGGGCGGCAACGGCACGGTCGTCAGCTACGCGCCCGGTTCGCTGCCCACCGGCACCATCACCTTCCAGGATGGCCAGGGCGCCTCCGGCGCCGTGCTGACCCCGCTGGCGAGCTCGACGATCAACAACACGATCACCGCCTCGAATGCCGACATCACCACCAACGTCGGTGCCGGCATCACCTCGACCTGGACCGGCCCCGTGACGGGCCCGATCAGCACCTACCTGACCAAGCAGGGCGACGGCACGCTGGTCCTGACCAACGCGGCCAATGTCGTGGGCTCCACCAAGGTCAACGGCGGCACGCTGCTGGTCAATGGCGGCCTGGGTGGCTTCGGCGTGGCGGTGAACACCGGCGGCACCGTGGGCGGCACCGGCACCATCGCCGGGCAGATCCTGGTGAACGCCGGCGGCACGGTGGCACCGGGCACGGGCATCGGCACGCTGTCGGCCGACAGCCTGGCACTGTCGGGCACGCTGCTGGAGGAAATCGAGCTGAACAACGGCGGCCCGGCCTCGGCGGACCTGCTCAAGCTCGGCACCGCAGGCGTGAGCCTGGGCGGCGGAACGCTGCAGCTGTCCCTGGCCGATCTGGGCGGCAGTTTCACGAGCGGTACCTATCTGCTGCTGTCCCAAGCGGGTTCGAGCGCCATCATCGGCACCTTCGCCAACATGCTGGGCGTGCCGGCGGGCTACACGGTCAGCGTCGACTACGCCTTCAGCGGCACCGACTCGCTGGGCCGCGTGGGCGACGGCAATGACCTCGCCGTGACCATCACCGCCGTGCCCGAGCCCTCGCAGTACGCGATGTTCGGCGTCGGCCTGGTGCTGCTGAGCTGGCTGCGCAGCCGTCGCCGCAACGCCTGAAACCTTGGCCGCTTGCGCGGCCATTTCCCCTTTGCACTGTGCAGACGAGGCCACGCCCGGGGCCTCGCTGCAGTCCCCTTGTTGTTGCACACCTCAGAGGTTCCCCATGAAGTATTTGTTGAAGCAATCCCTCCTCGGCGCCGCGGCGCTGCTCTGTGCCGGCGCTGCCGGCGCCGACGTCATCGACTTCGAAGGCGTAGACACCAGCAACGCCCTCTTTGCACCCCTGCTGGCCGGCGGCGACTACCTGATCCAGGGCAAGTATTTCGTCCAGGTGATCGACCCGAACAACCCCGACGGCGGCAGTCTGGCCGGCGCCCTGATGAGCGGCCTGGATTCGAGCTCCTGCCTCGACAACGGCTGCCCCACGGGCAACGCGACGAACTTCATCGGCTCGGTCAACGACGGCGTGATCCACTTCGGCCAGCTGTCGGGCGCGGTCAGCACGCTCAGCAGCTTTGACGCCGCCTTCCTGGCCCCCGCCAACTCCGGCCTGCCCAGCAGCACGGTGGCCTACCTGGCCATCGAGGCTGATCGCAGCGACGGCACTTACGCCACCGGCGTGTTCGCACTGAACGGGCCCGCCGCGGCCGGCGGCCAGACGGCGTTCGCGTCCTTCAAGGCCAGCGATGCCGAGATCATCGGTGGCAGCGGCACGCTGACCTCTGGCCCGGTCACCGACCTCTACGCCTACGCCTACTACTGCGACACCAGCTCCTGCTCGGCCTTCACCAGCAACAAGGGCCAGTTCGCGCTCGACAACATCGCGATCAACGTGTCGGCCGTGCCAGAACCCGCCGAATGGCTGCTGATGGCTCTGGGCCTCAGCGCCGTCGCCACTGCCGCACGCCGCCGTCGCGCGGCCTGAGGCCGTCCCCAACAAGAAAGAAGCCATCATGATGAAACTCAAGAGCACCGCCCTCGCCACCCTGGCCCTGCTGTCAGGCCTCACCGCCCACGCACAGGACAGCGGGCTGAAGACCTATATCGTCCAGATGAAGGAAGAGCCCGCCGCGTCCTACCAGGGCACGACGGTTGGCTACGCGGCCACGCAGGCTGCAACGGGCACGCCCTTCCAGTACCGCAGGCCCGAGGTGCTGAACTACGCGAGCCATCTGCGCACCGTGCAACTGGCCGCGCTGGCCTCGGTCAGCAGCGCGCCGATGGTGTCGCAGTACGACACCGTGTTCAACGGCTTCTCGGCCCGCCTCACGCCCGAGCAGGCCGCGAGGCTGAGCCTCAACAGCAGCGTCGCTGCCGTCTATGAAGACGAGATCCGCCACCCGGTCACCATCTCCACGCCCAAGTTCCTGGGCCTGAACCAGCCCGGCGGCATCTGGACGCAGAGCGTCAACGGCGTGGCCGTCAAGGGCGAGGACATGGTGCTCGGCGACGTCGACCTCGGCATCTGGCCCGAAAGCCCCTCCTACGCCGACCACGTGGACGCCAGCGGCGCGCCCACCTTCAATGGCGGCACGCTGTCCTACGGCCCGCCGCCCGCCAGCTTCACCGGCGGCTGCGTGGCCGCCGAAGGCTTCGACCCCGCCAGGCACTGCAACAACAAGCTGATCGGCGCCAAGTACTACAGCGCCAACCTGCTGAGCGACGGCAACCAGCTGGACTGGACCGCCTTCAACTCGCCGCGCGACGACCTTGGCGGGGCCACCGGCCATGGCGGCCACGGCGACCACACGGCCTCCACCGCGGCCGGCAACAGCGGCGTCAGCGCCGTCGTCAACGGCATCACGATGGGCAATGCCTCGGGCATCGCGCCGCGCGCCCGCATCGCGGCCTACAAGGTCTGCTTCACCTACGTCAACGGCAGCAGCAACCAGAACAGCTGCTCTACGGCGGACTCGATGCAGGCCATCGACGAGGCGGTGCAGGACGGCGTTAACGCCATCAACTTCTCGATCAGCGGCTCGACCAACACGACCAACGACATCGTCGAGCAGGCCTTCTACCGCGCAGCGCTGGCCGGCGTGTTCGTCGCAGCGGCTGCTGGCAACGACGGCCCGACCAACACCGTCAACCACCCCAGCCCCTGGCTGACGACGGTGGCGGCGGCGAGCCACGACCGCCTGATGGCCGGCGACGTCAACCTCGGCAACGGCGCCGTCTACCACGGCACTTCGCTGAACCAGACCGCCCTGCCCGCCTCGACCCTGATCCGCGCCGAAGATGCGGGCCTGGGCGGCGGCAGTGCCAGCCTGTGCTTCACCGACGACGACATGAGCGCCACGCCGGTGGCCGGCCAGGTCACGCTGGACCCCGCCAAGGTGGCCGGTAAGGTCGTGATCTGCACGCGCGGTACCAGCCCGCGCGTGAGCAAGAGCCTGGCCGTGGCGAACGCCGGCGGCGCGGGCATGATCCTCGTGGACAACGACACCGGTCTGGTGTCCGAAGCGCACTCGGTGCCCACCGTGATGGTCTCCAGCGGCGACGGCGCGGCGATCAAGACCTATGCCACCAGCGGCGGCCAGCCCGCTTCCCTGGGCCGCAAGCCCGTGGGAACCGCGCTCATCAAAGCGGCGGCAGCCGCCAGCCAGCCCACCGCAGGCCTGAGCGCCTTCTACATCAGCACGCAGCCGGCGCCCATCATGGCCGCCTTCTCGGGCCGCGGCCCGAACATGGCCGACGCCAACATCATGAAGCCCGACCTGGCGGCGCCAGGCGTGGGCGTGATCGCCAGCGTGACGCCGGGCCTGTCGGAGGCCGACCGCGACGCCGTCGCCGCCGGCACGCTGGTGCCCGGCCCCGCCTGGGCCTCGTACGACGGCACCTCGATGGCCACGCCGCATGTGACGGGCCTGTCGTTGCTGCTCAAGCAGGCGCACCCGGGCTGGTCGCCCGCGGCCATCAAGTCGGCGCTGATGACCACGGCCTACCCCACCCTGGATGACGGCCTAACGGGCATGCAGAACGGCAAGCTGCCGTGGTCGCAAGGTGCGGGCCATGTGAGCCCGGAACGGGCCATGGACCCGGGCCTCGTCTACGACGCCGGCAAGGCCGACTACGTGCGCTACCAGTGCCTGACCCAGCCCACGCTGGTGTCCGCGTCGGACTGCACGACCTATGGCAAGCTGGACCAGACCTATAACCTGAACCAGCCGACCATCACCGTGGGCATGGTGACGGGCAGCGTGACGGTCACCCGCACGGTCACCAATGTCGGCAGCAGCACCGCGACCTACGCGGCCACGGCCAGCCTGCCCAACTTCACCGCGACGGTCACGCCCGCTTCGCTGACGCTGGCGCCCGGCGAGAGCAAGTCCTTCACGGTCACGCTGAGCAATCTGAACTCACCCGACGGCGCGTGGCAGTACGGCAGCCTGGTCTGGTCGGACGGCGTTCACACTGTCACGAGCCCCATCACCGCCAAGTCGGGCAAGGCCATCGCGATCACCGGCGAGGTTGACGGCAATACCGCTTCGGGCAGCCGACTGCTCACTGCGCAGACGGGCTACAACGGCAAGATGCTGGCGATCAAGGGCGGCCTGAAGGACGTAACCCTGGGCGCGCCGGTCACACTGGCGCCCTACGCCTACACACTGACCTCGATGGCCACGGCCTGCCAGAACGGCGGCACGTACTTCCTGCAGTCCTATGACTTCGCCATCCCGGCCGGCACCCTCGTGGCGCGTTGGGCCCTGCGGCAGCAGGACGTCAGCGGCGCCTACGACGACAACGACATCCTAGTGCTGGACCCGAACGGCACGCCCTACATCTCGGGCAACGCCGGCTCCAACGAGGCGGTGATGCTGAGCAGCCCCGCTGCCGGCAACTACCGCGTCTGCGTGGGCGCCTACTCGGGCACGCGGGCGATGACGCACCAGCTCTCGAGCTGGATCGTCGGCCCGAGCGATAAGGGCGGCAACTTCAACGTGCTGCTGCCCAGCGCGGTCTATTCGGGCGGTACGGCCACGGTCGGCCTGAGCTGGTCGGGCCTGCCAAGCGGCCACCGCTATGTCGGCGGCGTGCAGTTCACCGATGCCAGCGGCGCCGTCCAGGCCACCACGGCCGTGCGCGTCGAGACGAACGGCGGCCTGCCGATGAACACCGATCTCAGCGGTGCCTCGGCCAAGGACCTGAAGGCCAAGAACTGACGTTCGCAGCCCCCGCGGACATGGCCCTCGCTCGCGCGTGGCGTCCATGTCTGCGCCGGGGGCGATACCCATCCGCCCTGCATTGCCACAAGAAAAGGAACTCTCAAGTGAATCTGAAGAAAACCCTGCTGTGCACCGTCCTCGCCGCCGCGCTCGCGCCCCTGGCCGCCCAGGCCGATCCCTACCAGATCGAGATCAAAGGCACGATCGACTTCAACGTCATCCGCGGCGATCTCACCGGCGTCACCGGCGGCACGCCGGTGACGATGGACTTCACCGTCGATTCGAGCAATTTCCTCAACAGCGCGAGCTACCCGACGCGGAGCTATGTGATCGACCCCGCATCGTTCAGCCTGCAGATCGGCAACGCCATCATCACGATGCCGACCTCGGGCGCATCGCCGAGCTACTTCGTGCTGCGCAACAACGATCCGCGCGTGGACGGCGTCTTCATCTCCACCAGCGTGGACACGGTGTTTGAATCCACCGTGGTCGACAGCGGCGGCGCCCTCCTCAACCAGATGGACTTCCTGCACACCTTCAGCGGTGGCGGCAACGGCCAGGCCGACCCGACCTTCCAGTCCCTGAACATCGCAGACGCCGCGGGCAGCTACAACCTGACGCAGAACGTCTCCGACTTCCTGTGGGGCCTGGGCACCAACGGCACGCATGGCGCGGAAATCATCCCAACCTCGATGACGATCACGGCCGTTCCCGAACCCGAAAGCTATGCCCTGATGCTGGCCGGCCTGTCCGCAGTCGGCTTCGTCGCCCGCAGGCGCAAGAACCTGGGCCAGCTCTGAGCGCTTCGCGCAGGCCCGCGCCGCGCGCCACATCCACTGGGGAACTCCGCATGAACCATACCGACCTGCCGCGCAAGGCGCGCGGCGCCTTCGCCAAGACCGGCTCGCGGCTGATGCTGCCGCTGCTGCTCAGCGCCGCCATCGGCCAGGCCTACGCCGTCACCAACAACCCGACCGGCGCGGCAGGCAGCCCCGGTGCCAACGGCACGGCCGGCAGCCCGGCAGGCGCCACGGGCGGCGCGGGTGCCGACCAGCATGACAACGCCAGCGTGGGCACCGATGTGCAGAACATCTCCAAGCCCACCGGCGGCATGGGCGGTACCGGTGGCAAAGGCGCGCCCAGCGGCGCGGCAGGTGCAGGTGGCAATGGCGGCGCGGCCTTCGGGCAGGCCACTTCTTCGTTGCTCACCGGGGCCAGCTTTGCCCAGGTGATTGCCACCGGCGGCACGGGCGGCGCAGCAGGCCAGCAAGGCAGCGACGCAGGCCAGGGCTTGGGACCGGGTGCCAACGGCGGCCTGGGCGGCCTGGCCAGCGCGGCCACCTTCGCCAGCGGCGCGGCCAATGTGACCATCACGTCCAACGCATCCGCCGTCGGCGGCGCTGGCGGTGCCGGCGTGGGCACGGGCTTCTCGGGCGGCGACGGCGCATCCCTCCTCAACGCAGCCTCGGCCACCGGCACCAGCGCCGGCACCGGGCAGCTCGCCCTGACCCTGGGCAACACAGGCGGCGCCGGCGGCGCGGGCACGAATGGCGCCAACGGCGGCAACGGCGGCGCAGCGCTGACCAGCAGCGGCTTCAGCATCGGTGCGGGCAGCGCCAACCGCACGCTGGCGATGAATGCCAAGGGCGGCGCGGGCGGCGCCAGCGACACCGGCCTGGGCGGCAATGGCGGCACGGCCACCAGCGTCTACAACTATGCGGACAGCGATGCTTCCGTCACCACCCAGAGCCTGACCCTCACCGCCACCGGCGGCGACGGCGGCGCCAGCGGCTGGCTGGGCGGCAGCGCCGGCAATGCCATCGCCAAGGCGCAGATGAGCGGCGTGAACGTCGTCAAGCCCAGCGCCACCAGCACGGGCGGCGCTGGCGGCTCTGCAACGGCCGCGGGCAGCGGTGTCAATGGCGGCACGGCCACCTCGATCGCCAGCGGCATCAGCACGGCCACGACGAGTGCGGGCGGCGCCACGGTCATCGCCAAGGCCACCGGCGGGGCCGGCGGCGCGGGCTATGGCAGCGGCAATGTGGGCGGCAACGGCGGCACCGCGACGGTCAGTTCCAGTGGCAGCGCCACCAGCGGGGCAGTCTCGGTCAACGGCACGCTGGTCGGCGGCAACGGCGGCGCCGGCCTGATGGGCGCCAACGGCGGCAACGGCGCGGCAGCCCTGCTGCACAACGTGGTCACGGGCCGGACCGGTGGCGCGCTCACGCTCGCGCAGGCCGCCACCGGCGGCAACGGCGGCGGCATCAACAGCGGCGCCGGCACCTCCGGGGCGGCCGGCACGGGCGCCAGCTTCATGGAACTGGCCGATACGAACGCCAGCTCCATCACCGTCAATCTGAGTGGCAACGGCGGCAATGGCGGCAGCGCCCAGAGCGGCTATGCCTCGGGCGGCGCTGACGGCAATGCCGTGCTGAGCTTGAATTCCATCGGCTCGGCAACGGGCTCGGTGACGGCGACCGGCGGCAGCGGTGGCAACACCTTCCTCTCCGGCGCCACCGGAGGCGGCGGCGCGATCGGCACGGCCAGCGCCTTCGTCAGCGGCGTGAGCGCCACGGCCAATGCCACGGCCAATGGCGGCAGCGGCGGCAACGGCGGCATCGGCAGCTCCAATGCCAACGGCAACGGAGGCAACGGCAATATCGGCAATGCGGTCGCACAGGCAAGCGGCAGCGGCGCGGCCACGGCCAAGGCCGTCGCGCACGGCGGCAACGGCGGCTCGGCCTATGGCCCGGGCTTCACCGGCGGCAGTGGTGCCAGCGGCACGGCGCTAGCCAACGGCGTCTCGACGGCCGGTGGCGCGGTCTCGGTGACGGCGCAGCTGATCGGCGGCAACGGCGGCCCGGGCAGTTCCAGCTCTTCCGGTCCCGCCGGCACCGGCTCCAACGCCGGCATGGCCGCCGCAGCCGTCCTGAACAACGCCGTGTCCGGCAGCACCAGCGGCGCGCTGAGCTTCATGCAGACCGCTACGGGCGGCAGCGGTGGCCAGGCCCGGCTGGGCCTGTCCTCCAACGGTGCCGCAGCGGTCTCGACCCTGAGCCTCAGCGATGCCCAGGCCTCGACCCTGAGCGGCACCGCCAGCAGCACCGGCGGCGCCGGCGGCCAGGGCCTGATCGGCACGGGGCCCCAGATCGGCATCGGTGCCAACGGCGGTGTCGGGGGCCAGGCGACCAGCAATATCGCGCTGAGCTCGACCCGCGCCGGCACGGCCGTGTCGAGCACCAGCACGGCCACGGGCGGCCTCAGCTATCTGACCGGCGCAGCTGGCGGCGCGGCCACGGCCCAGGCCAGCGCGACGAGCCTCGGCGCCAACGCCACCGCCAACGCGCAGGCGCAGAGCCCGGCCCCCACGGGTGGCATCCTGGGCCAGGCTTCGGCCAACGCCATCGCCGTCACGCAGGGGCTGGTCACGGTCACCAGCAGCGCCAACGCCAGTGCCAACGGCAGCGCCAACACGGCGGCCCAATCGGGCAATGGCGGCGCCTGGTTGGCCCAGCCCAGCCTCAGCGGCGGCAGCAACGGGCTGCAAGCCTTTGCCTACGCCATCGCACAGCCGAACAGCGCCACGCTCAACACGGCGCTGGCCGGCCACGCCGCGGCTCTGGCCCATATCGCCGCAGGCAGCAGCGCGCTGGGCGCCGGCACGCTGGGCCTGAACGCCGGCACGGGCACGGCCTACGCGGCCACGGCCGACTACCAGTTCCAGCTCGACCCGGGCAGCGCGCTGACCCTGGACCTGCTCGGCGCCAGCAGCTATGCCGGTGCCAGCTACGGAGCCCTGAGCTTCTCGGTCAGCGTCAACGGCAGCACCGTGCTGAGCCAGACCTTCGGCAGCATCGGTGCAGCCAACGCGTGGTTCTCGGACAACGCGCTGAGCCTGGGCTCCTACAGCGGCTCAACCGATGTGCTGCTGTCGCTGTACCAGGACGGGACCAGCGCGGCGCAAGGCCTGGACATGTCCTATCTGCTCAGCGCGGCAGCCGTGCCCGAGCCCCGCAGCTGGGCGCTCTGGCTCGGCGGGCTGTTGCTGCTGGCCGGCCTGCAGCGCCGCCGCTCGGGCAACTGACGGCGGCTATGCGCTGGCGCGCCTGAGCTTGCAGCACTGGCATCCGCTGACGACCACGCAAAGCCTTTCGCTGCGCGCCACGCTGCTGGCCGGCGGCAAGAACCTCGATGTCTCCGAGCGGCTCTGCGCCACGGGCGCCACGGCCGAGCGCGCCTATCCCCTGGGCGAGGCCTATGGCAGCCGCGGTGCTTTTGCCAATGCGGAGTGGCAGATCAGTCTGGCGGCCCAGGGCCATGCCGACACCACGCTGGCACTCTTTGTCGACGCAGCCGCCATCCAGCAGCTCAAGAGCGTCAACGACGACAGCACGATCACGCACAACCGCATGAACCTGGCCGGGCTGGGGGTCTGGGCCGAATGGCATCCGCGCCCCGAGGCGAGCCTGCGGCTGACCGTAGCCCAGCCCGTCGGCAGCCATCCGAATGCCGATGCCCAGGGCCGCAGCCAGGTCGGCAGCCGCATCGGCACGCGCGTGTGGGCCTCGGCGAAGCGGAACTTCTGACGAGGCTGGCACAGCAGAACATGCAGCGGGATATGTGCGCTATCGAACATACACTGGGGCGGCCGACGCCTATAGTTAAAGCACTGCCTCCCCGCGAACGGACCCACTATGCTGCTGGCCGAACAAGCCCGCAAGAACCGCCTTCTCGCCAGCCTGACGAAAGAAGAGCTTGACCGCTGGCTGCCCGCGCTCGAAGCCGTCGACATGCCCCTGGGCCATGTGCTCTACGAGTCGGGCCGCACGCTCAGCCATGTCTATTTTCCCACCACTTCCATCGTCTCCCTGCTCTACGTGATGGAAAACGGCGCCTCGGCCGAGATCGCCGTGGTGGGCAACGAGGGACTCGTCGGCATTTCGCTCTTCATGGGCGGGGAATCCACGCCCAGCCGCGCCGTGGTGCAGAGCGCCGGCAAGGGTTTCCGTCTGCGCGCGCAGACGATGAAGGACGAGTTCAATCGCGCCGGCTCGGTGATGCACCTGCTGTTGCGCTACACCCAGGCCCTAATCACGCAGATGGCGCAAACAGCGGTCTGCAACCGCCACCACTCGCTGGACCAGCAGCTGTGCCGCTGGCTGCTGCTGAGCCTGGATCGGCTCAGCGGCAACGAGCTGCTGATGACGCAGGAGCTGATCGCCAACATGCTGGGTGTGCGCCGCGAAGGCGTGACCGAGGCCGCGCTCAAGCTGCAGTCCGCCGGCCTGATCCGCTACGCACGCGGCCATATCTCGGTGCTGGACCGGGCCGGGCTGGAGGAGCGCACCTGCGAGTGCTATGCGGTAGTGAAGAAGGAATACGACCGCCTGCTCCCCTTGTGCGCTGCGTAATGTGTGCTGTGTAACGCGCGCTGAGTAACGCGCGCTGAGTAATGTGCGCTGAGTAATGTGCGCTGAGTAACGGTGCGACGGCGCAGCGCAATGCAGACTGCGCAAAACCCAGACAGGAGCAGTACTTGACCTCGTCCCCTCGCAGTCCGCAAAACCATTTGATCGAACTGCTGCCGAGCCAGGCCCAGCAGCGCTTGCTGAAGCTGTGTGAGCCCGTGGAACTGCAGCTCTCCGAAGTGCTGAGCGAGGAAGGCGAGCCCAGCGCCGAGATCTACTTCCCGGTCCGGGGCTTCATCTCCCTGATCGCTGCCGTGGACGGACATCCCGGGCTGGAGGTCGGCATGGTCGGGCGCGAAGGCATGCTGGGCACGCAGTTCGCGCTGGGCCAGTCCCGCTCGCCGGTGCGTGCCGTCGTGCAAGGCGCCGGCAGCGCCTGGCGGGTGAGCGCGCAGCGCTTTCGCCAGGAGCTGCTGGACAACCCGCCGCTGCGACGCTGCCTGGAACGCTACATCTACGTGAGCATGAACCAGCTGTCGGCATCGACGGCCTGTCTGCGCTTTCACCAGATCACGCCGCGCCTGGCGCGATGGCTGCTGATGAGCCAGGACCGCGCCCATGCCGATGGCTTCCACCTCACGCACGAATTCCTCGCCTACATGCTGGGCGTGCGGCGCGTCGGCGTGACGCTGGCCGCCGGCAAATTGCAGCGCGCCGGCGTGATCAGCTACCGGCGCGGCGAGATCCGCGTGCTGGAGCGGGCGGCACTGGAAGCCTGCGCCTGCAGCTGCTACGCGCAAGACTGCAGTCGCTACGCTGCGCTGCTTTGAGCCCTTATGTTGCGCGGCGCACATACGACGGCGCCGACTTGCGCGACAACTGCAGCCACGGCAACTGCGCTTGAATTGAGGGTTACCAGATGCTCCTGAGCGATTCCACCTTGCTGCCGCTGGCGCGAAAGGCCGGCGCGCACGACGGCGCACAGCCGTCCGATCCCGCGTCGGACTGGCTACCCTTGCTGCTCGAAGTCCAGCAGGGCTTGCGCCTGGGCGCGGCCTCCTGCTTCAGCGGCCAGGACCCGGTGCTGGCCCACCGTGTGCACGAACGCCTGATGGGCAGCCTGGCAGCGCTGGACCGTCTGCAGGACACGCTACAGGGGCTGGCCCTGCGCTGCAGGCAGTCGGAGCTGGCCTCGCGCGAATCGCTGGCGGCGCTGGCCGTGTCCCAGGCCGAGCTGGTCGGCACGCAAGACGGCGAGCGGAGGGCTCGCCACCAGGCCCTGCACGATGCCTTGACCGGCCTGCCGAACGGCCAGCACTTCCGCGAACACCTGGAGCAGACGCTGCGGCAAGGCGGCCCGCTGCAGCCGGGGCTGGCGGTCTTCTATCTCGACCTCGACGGCTTCAAGGCCATTAACGATCTGCATGGCCACGAAGCTGGCGACGAGCTGCTCAAGATCGTGGCCACGCGGCTGGGCCGTAGCGTGCGTAGCGAAGACATGGTGAGCCGCCTCGGGGGCGACGAATTCGCCTGCCTGCGCCAGGGCCTGCATGAGCAGCAGCAATGGATCGAGCTGGCCCACAAGCTCCACCGCGCCGTGGCCGCGCCGATGAAGGTGGGCGGGCTGCGCCTGACGGTGACGGCGAGCATCGGCATCGCGATCAGCCCGGAAGATGGCGAAAGCGCCGCCACCCTGCTGCGCAACGCCGACGCCGCCATGTACAGCGCCAAGCGCGCGGGCAGCAACTTTGCCTTCTTTGATCACGAGGCCGCGCGGCCCAGCGATTTCGGCAGCTTGGCCCTGGGCGACTGACGTACGCCCGATGGCGCGCAGACCGCTGTGGCCCGCCACCCTATCTTGGATCTTGCGGGTGACCGGCAGGGTCTGGGTGATTCAGGGCATGGCACGCACGTCGGGGTCGCGCAGGAACACGGGCTCCAGCGCACCGGCGGCCACGCGCCGGCGTACCGCCGCGTCGATCTCGGAGGCGTGGCTCAAGTAGGTGGCCAGCGGCTCGTCGTCGCTGCGGTTGGCGTGATAGCGGTAGTGCAACACGGCCTTGCCAATGCTGGCGCCGACCAGCCTGCCTTCCACCGGCACCCAGAAGCGCACGCACCCCGATTCGAGGTGGAAAAAGGCGTCCTGCGCGAGGGGATGCGCCATGGTCTTCACGGGCCGACCACGAGCGGGTTCTTGGCCGGCTTCGTGGATGCTGCAGTGGCAACGAGGAGGCTTGCGTAATGGTGTTTCATGGCGAGGTCTTCCGGGTTGACAGGCGGACAGTGATCCTGCACGCACACGGCGGCGGCCGTCGGTGCGCCAGCGTACCGACCGAGTCGCCATGGCGGGCCCAGCGCGTGCCGAGGGTGCGTCTTGTCTATCATCCTGCCGATGAATCCAGCCCTCCTGCCCTACCGGCTGCGCAACGCAGCCATCGCCGCGCTCGCGGCCCTCGCCCTGCCCTGCTGCGCGCAAGCGCAGGCTCAAGCCCTGCCGCAACTCAAGCCCTATGAGGCGCCCCCATCCTGGCTCACGCCGATAGAGCCGCTGCGCATCACTGACCATGTCTGGCAGATCGGCAGCCAGGAGATCACGGCCCTGCTGATCAAGACCGACGCAGGCGCGGTGCTGATCGACGGCGGCATGCCGCAGATGGCCGATGCGCTCCTGCTCAACATGCGCAAGCTCGGCGTGGGCCCTGGCGATCTGCGCTACATCCTGCACAGCCATGCGCATGCCGACCATGCCGGCCCGCTGGCCGCCATCAAGCGCACCACCGGGGCGCAGCTGATCAGCAATGCCGAATCAGCAGCGCTGCTGGAACGCGGTGGCAGCAACGACATCCACTTCGGCGACAGCATCACCTACCCGCCTGTTCACGCTGACCGGCTGCTGCAGGACGGCGAGCAGATCACGCTGGGCGGCGTCAGCTTCACCGCCTGGTTCACGCCCGGCCACACACCCGGCAGCATGAGCTGGACCTGGACCGACATGCGGGACGGCAAGCCCGTTCGCATCGCCTACGCCGACAGCCTGACCGCACCCGGCTACAAGCTGGTGGGCAACCCGGCCTACCCGCAGATCCGCCGCGACTATGCGCGCAGCATTGAAGTGATTCGCCAGTTGCCCTGCGACCTGCTGCTGACGCCGCATCCAGATTTCAGCGGCTGGGACTACGCCAATACCGCGCAGCCGCACCCGCGCCCTACCACTTGCGCGGCCTATGCGGACGAGGCCGCCAAGAGCCTGCGCGCCAAGGGTCTCTGAAGAAGGCCATGCAGCTCGCCGCGAGATCCGCAACTGCCAGCCTCAGGTCCGGCGCCGTCTCCGGGCGGCCAGCCCCGCCAGCCCAGCGCCGAACAGCAGCCAGCTGGCCGGTTCCGGCACCGCAGCCGGCGCCTTGTAGCTGGTGGTGATGGCCGTTCCCGGATCGTTCTCGAACGCGAAGGCATTGAGCGTGATGCTGTAGTCGGCGTTCACCGTGATGTCGGCAAAGCCGTAGTAGATGTTGCTGCTGTTCGGGTCACGCAAAGTCAAGCCCAGAAAGCCGCGGCCCGGCGACCAGTTGCCGAAGCTCGGGCCGAGGTCGGGGTAGCCCGCACCCGGGTTCTGGTAGCCCGTGCCGGCGCCGATGCTCTGGCCCACGTCGAAGCGCGCTGGATTCAGATTGCTCGAAGACGCGTAGATCACGCCGTTGCCGCGCGAGAACAGGCCCTGCGTGTAGATCTCGGCCTCGGCCGAACCGAACGAGGTGTCTGAAAGCAGGAAGAACTCGCCGTCAACATTCAGCGCGTCCGGAAAGTAGTAACCCCGAGACTCAGCGTAGCCGGTCAGCGGGTTGAACCACACGCCGGTGCCGTCGCAGCAGCCGCCGCCCGGGTTGGGCGCGGTGGTCAGCGCCGCTGGCAGGGTCGTGTAGATCACGTCGGCGCCCGCCGCTTGCGCGCCAAGTGCCAACGCCGCCGCGGACAGGGCCAAGAAAACGATGCGCATGCTGCTCTCCTCGAGGTTTCGCGCCCAGGCTACTTGAAACGCGCTTGCGGCGCGGTCCGTACTTGCCCCAAAGCAGGCATCGGGAAAACACGAGGGGCCGCCTTCCATCGAGCGCCGCGAACCCGGATCGCGGCACTCCTGCCTCTGACAGGCTCAGGGATCGCACGGGCACCGCACCACCCCTTCACAACTTGCATGGCGGGATACGGCACCCGCCCCCAGTGAAAACCCTTCACCCCCCTGCTCGCGGGGAGGGCAAGTAGCTATGTCAATCCCTATCAGCAATAAACAGAATTAAACCGTGCACAGATCGCAAAACTGCGATTTAAGTGCCATGAGACGTTCTTATAGGGATTGGCAAGACCAACGACTACGAACCCTCAAATCCAGTGCCCACCCACACTCCTTGGCATCAAGAAGAGGTATCACATGAAGAAGAGTTTCTGGACCCGAACAGCGACTGCTGCTGGCGCACTGATGTGCGCTGCTGCATCCCATGCGGCCGTCATCGATTTCGAGACCCTGGACTGGTCGCAGACCTCGGGCTTTGCTCCCCTGCTCGTCGATGGTGACGTGCTCGCGCAGGGCAACTACTTCATCAACCTGCAGGACCCGAACAACCCGACCTATGCCGGCGTGTTCACGCCGTCCGGCGGGCTCAACGGCCAGGTGTCCAACTTCAGTGACCCGAGCGGCTGCGATCTGGGCGTCTGCCCGGGCATCGGCGCCAGCACCGCCTCAGGCACCTTCCTCAATGTCATCAACGACGGCGTGCTCCACGTCGGCAACTTGAGCAGCGGTACCAACGTCGTCTTCGGCGGCCTGCAGGCCGCCTACCTGCCGTACGCTGGCGCCCCCGCCGGCAGCACCGTCTACCTGGCGGTCGAGGCCGACCGCAGCGATGGCACCTACGCGTCCTTCTACTACCCGCTCACCAGCAATGGCGTCTTCATGAACGTCGCGGCTACCGGCGGCACGCGCCTGGGCGGCTCCGGCACCCTGACCAGCGGCAACGTGACCGACCTGTTCTTCTATGGCTACTTCTGCAATGGCAGCACCGGCTCCTGCAGCGCCTTCACCACCAATTCTGGCAATTTCGCGGTGGACAACATCATCCTCGACGCAGCCCCGGTACCGGAGCCTTCGCAGTGGCTGCTGATGGCCGGCGGCCTGGCCGCCATCGGCGCCATCTCCCGTCGTCGCCGTTCGGCCTGAGCAGCCAACAAACAAGGAAAACAACATCATGATGAAACTCAAGTCAACGGCCATTGCCGCGCTGGTGCTGATGTCCGGTGTGGGAGCTCACGCCCAGAAGGCCAGCGGGCTTTCTCGCTCGCCGGTCACCGGTACCCCCGTCGTCGCTCAGGCACTGCCTGAAACAAAGGTCTACATCGTCCAGATGAAGGAAGAGCCCGCCGCTTCCTACCAGGGCACGACGGCCGGCTACGCCGCCACCCAGGCCGACCCCGGCACGTCCTACCAATCGCGCAGCCCCGCCTCGCAGGCCTACACCAGCTATCTGCGCGACAAGCAGTTGTCGGTGCTGGCCAGCGTCGCGCCTGACGCCCAGGTGATCTCGCAGTTCGACACCGCCATCAACGGTTTCACCGCCGTGCTGACCGCCGCGCAAGCGCAAGTGCTGAGCGTGAACCCCAATGTGGCGGTGGTCGCTGAAGACCAGCTCGTCCATCCGGTCACGGTCTCCACTCCGACCTTCATCGGCCTGACCGCGCCCGGCGGCATCTGGTCGCAGACGGTCAATGGCATCGCCGTCAAGGGCGAGGACATGGTGCTGGGCGACATCGACCTGGGCATCTGGCCCGAAAGCCCCTCCTACGCCGACCATGTGGACGCCAACGGCGCCCCGACCTTCAACGGCGGCACGCTGGCCTATGGCCCGCCGCCCGCCACCTACACCGGCACCTGCGTGGCCGGCGAGGCCTTCGTGCCCGCCCAGGCTTGCAACAACAAGCTGATTGGCGCCCGCTCCTACAGCGCCAACCTGATGGCTGGCCGCACCTTCCACTGGTCTTCCTTCAATTCGCCGCGTGACGACTTGCCTCCGCACGGCGGCCACGGCGACCACACGGCTTCGACCGTGGCAGGCAACAGCCTGGTTCCCGCCGTCGTCAATGGCGTGCCCATGGGCGCAGCGTCCTCCTCGGGCGGCGCCTCCGGCATGGCGCCGCGTGCGCGCATCGCGGCCTACAAGGTCTGCTTCACCTTCGTCAATGCAGCAGCAACCGACGGCACCGGCAGCCAGAACTCCTGCTCGCAGGCCGACTCGATGGCTGCCATCGACCAGGCCGTCAAGGACGGCGTCAATGCGCTGAACTTCTCGATCAGCGGCGCGACCACGACGACCAACGACATCGTCGAACAGGCCTTCTACCGCGCCACGCTGGCCGGCATCTTCGTGGCCGCAGCAGCGGGCAACGACGGCCCGACCAATACGGTCAACCACCCCAGCCCCTGGCTGACGACGGTGGCCGCCGCCACGCACGACCGCCTGCTGTCCGGCAATGTCGTGCTGGGCAACGCCGCCACGTACACCGGCGCCTCGCTGAACTCCAGTGCATTGCCCAGCGCTCCGCTGATCCGCGCCGAAGACGCCGGCGTGGGCGGCGGCAACGCCAGCCTGTGCTTTACCAGCGGCGACCAGACCACCTACGGCACGCCCACCGGCAGCACGCTGCTGGACCCGGCCAAGGTGACCGGCAAGATCGTGATCTGCACCCGCGGTACCAACGCCCGTGTGAACAAGAGCCTGGAAGTGCTGACCGCCGGTGGCGTCGGCATGGTTGAAGTGGATAACGGTGCGGGCTTGATTGCTGAAGTGCACTCGGTGCCGACGGTCCACGTCACGGCCGCTGATGGCGCCGCGATCAAGGCCTACGCCGCGGCCGGTGGCAGCCCCACCGCTTCGGAAACTGCCTTCTACTTCGGCAAGCAGCCGGCTCCGACGATTGCCTCTTTCTCCGGCCGCGGCCCGAACATGGCCGACGTCAACGTGCTCAAGCCTGACCTGGCCGCGCCTGGCGTTGGCGTGATCGCCAGCGTGACGCCGGCCTACACCCAGGACCAGCGCAACCAGCTTGCTGCCGGCACCCTGGCGGGCACGCCGGACTGGGCATCGTATGACGGCACCTCGATGGCCACACCTCACGTGACCGGCGTTGCACTGCTGCTCAAGCAGGCCCACCCGACCTGGTCGCCTGCGGCCATCAAGTCGGCCCTGATGACCACGGCTTTCGATACCCTGGATGACGGCCTGACCGGCATGCAGAACGGCAAGCTGGCCTGGTCGCAAGGTGCGGGCTTCATCAGCCCGAACAAGGCAATGGACCCGGGCCTGGTCTACGACATGGGCAAGGCCGACTTCGTCAAGTACCAGTGCCTGACGCAGAAGGCACTGGTCGCCGCTTCGGATTGCACGACCTACGGCACGCTGGACGCGACCTACAACCTGAACCTGGCCTCGATCACGCTCGGCGCGATGACCGGCCCGACGACGGTGACCCGAAGCGTGACCAACGTCGGCACCAGCACGGCGACCTACACCGCCACAGCCTCCGTGCCCACGATGACCGCCACGGTCACCCCTGCCAGCCTGACGCTGACGCCTGGCCAGACCAAGACCTTCACGGTCGCGCTGGCACCGACGGCTACGACGGTCAAGTTCACCTGGAACTACGGCTCGCTGGTCTGGACGGATGGTACGCACGTCGTGCGCAGCCCGGTGCAGACCAACCTCGGCTCGGCCATCACCGGCCCGGCCGACCAGGTTGCGACGACCGTCTCGGGCAGCCGCACGTTCCCGATCCGCACCGGCTTCGCCGGCAAGCCAGTGGCGCTGAAGGGCATCCAGGACGTGACGATGGGCACGCCGACGATGCTGACGCCGAACGCCAACATCGACATCGCAGCCGCCTGCAAGGCCGGCAATGCGCTGCCGAGCCTGGCTGTCTACAACTTCAGCATTCCGGCAGGCACGATCGTGGCGCGCTTTGCACTGCGCCAGGCCGATGTCAGCGGCGCGACGGACGACAACGATCTGGCCATCGTGGCGCCGGACGGCACGAACCAGGTTTCAGGCAGCAGCACCTCGCATGAAATGGTCGAGCTGTTGAATCCGGCCGCTGGCAACTACAAGGTCTGCGTGCAGTCCTACGCTGCGGCCAGCGGCTCCTCGACCCACTCGCTGTCGAGCTGGATCGTGAAGCCGGGCGACACCGTGTCCCCGGGCACCTTCAACGTGCTGATGCCTGCTACCGTCTATGCCGGCGGCACGGCCACGGCCGGCATGAGCTGGTCGGCTTTGCTGGTGGGCCATCGCTACCTGGGCGGTGCCCAATACCTTGACTCTTCGGGCTCCCCCGCTGCCGCAACGCCGATCTCGATCGACACGACGCCGGGCACGCCGCAGGACGTCATCACGCCGACTTCGGACAGCAAGAAGGGTATCTCTGGCGTGTAAACGATGCTCCCCGGCTCTGGCGAGCCGGGCAAGCTTCAAGGAAAGCCGCGTGCCGCAGGGCACGCGGCTTTCCTCTTTGGCGATCACCCCTGGTTGGGAGAAGCAAACGAAAAAGCCCGGCAACTCGCTGAGTTGCCGGGCTTGTCGTGTACTGGGTGTACCTACCAAATTTTGGTAGGCGCGATTGGATTCGAACCAACGACCCCCACCATGTCAAGGTGGTGCTCTAACCAACTGAGCTACGCGCCTGAAGAGCTTTGCAGTATAGCATGGATTTTTGGCCTCCCGAGCTAACTCGCAAACTCAGCGGCGCCGGGCCAGGCGCACGCCGCTCACGCTGCTGAGACTGCGCAGCACCTGGGCCAGGCGGTTGGAGTCGGGCACTTCGACGGTCAGCGTGATGCGCCCCACCTCGCGCTTGATGCTGCGCGCGGGTTGCGTGTTGACGGCGGCGACGTTGATCTTTTCCTTGGCAAAGATTTCGAGCACGTCGCGCAGCAGGCCCTGGCGCTCGACGGCTTCGATCAACACGTCGACGGGGTAGATGGGCACATGCTTGGCATCGCTGCCCGCCCCGCCCCAGGCCACGGCAATCACGCGTTCGGGCGCAGTGGCGGCCATCTGGCGGAAGTTGCTGCAGTCGTGGCGGTGGATGGCCACGCCCTTGCCGCGCGTGACATAGCCGCCAATCTCATCGGGAGGCGCGGGACGGCAGCAGCGCGCCAGGCTGGTCATCAGCGAGTCAACGCCGACCACCAGCACGCCACCCTTGGCGCTGTCGGCGCTGGGCTTGGCGCGGCGTTGCACCAGCAGCTCGTCGATGTCGGGCTCGGGTGCGGGCGGGCGCAGCAGCTGCTCGATATTGCGCAGCGAGAACTCGTCCTTGCCGACGGTCTCGAACAGCGCATCCGCATTCTTGAAGCCCAGGCGCGCGGCCAGGTCCTCAAGCTTGACCGCCGTCTTGCCTTCGCGCTGCAGGAGTTTTTCCACCAGCTCGCGGCCCTTGGCAATCGTCTGCGCCTGAGCCAGCGCGTTGAACCAGGCCCGGACCTTGGCGCGCGAGCGCGGGCTCTTGATGAAGCCGAGCTCGGGGTTGAGCCAGTCCAGCGAGGGACCGCCCTCCTTCACCACCGTCACGTCGACCGTCTGGCCACTCGCCAACGCCGTATTCATCGGCACGATCTGGCCATCGACCTTGGCGCCGCGGCAGCGGTGACCGAGGTCGGTGTGCAGGGCGTAGGCAAAGTCGATGGGCGTGGCGCCGGCGCAGAGTTCGACGATGGCGGCTTGCGGGGTGAAGACGTAGATGCGGTCATCGAACACGGCTTGCGCAGGACCGTCACCCTGCTGAACAAAGTCGCGCTCCCAAGCAAGCAGCTGGCGCAGCACGGCCTTGCGCGCCTGCGCCACCTGCTCTTCAAAATCGCCGGCCGCGGCCACGCCGGCATAGCCCTTGGTGCCGGCCTCCTTGTAGGCCCAGTGCGCGGCCACGCCATGCTCGGCGTGCTCGTGCATGGCGCGGGTGCGGATCTGCACTTCCATGGCGCGGCCGTCGGCGCCGGCCACCACGGTGTGCAGCGACTGGTAGCCATTGGGCTTGGGCCGCGCGATGTAGTCGTCGTACTCGCCCGCCACGGGCGTGTAGAGCTCGTGCAGGCGAGCCAGCACGGCATAGCAATCGGCAACTTCGTCCACCACCACGCGCAGCGCGCGCAGATCGAACACGCGCTCCAGCGAGAGGCTCTTGCCCTGCATCTTCTTGTGGATGCTGTAGAGATGCTTGGGCCGGCCCTGCACGGTGGCGGCAATGCCTTGCGCGGCGAGGTCGGCCTGCAACGCGGCGCGCGCGGCCTCCACGCCCTGCTCGCGCTCCACGCGCTTTTCGTCGAGGGCCTTGGCGATCTCCTTGTAGGCCTCGGGCTGCAGGAAACGGAAGGACAGGTCCTCCAGCTCCCACTTGATCTGCCAGATGCCCAGGCGGTTGGCCAGCGGTGCGAAGACCTGCTGGGTCTCCAGCGCCAGTACCGCGGGGCAAGCCGTCTTGGTCTGCGCAAACCAGCGCAGGGTCTGCAGGCGCGAGGCCAGGCGTAAGAGCACCACGCGCAGATCGCGCGAGAAGGCCAGCAGCATCTTGCGCACGCGTTCGGTCTGCTCGGCACGTTGCTCGCTGCCCAGGCCACTGTACGCTTCGCGCGTGGCGCGCTGGATCTGCACCAGCTTGCGCGTGTGCGCGACCAGGCTCGCATACGACTCGCCAAAGGCCTTGGCGACGGTCTCCTCCGGCTTGTTCAGGTAGTCGCCGGCGTAGACCAGGTAGGAGGCGGCCTGCATGGCCGGCGCGGCGCCGATGGAGGCGAGCACGGCGGCCACGCCATCGGCATGGGCGAGCGCTTCTTCGCCCGTGTCCAGCAACTCGCCCGAAAGCAGCGGCTCGGCAAAGGCGCGCGCGCGCTGCACAGGCGTGCTGTCGCCTTCGAGCTGAACATCGGCCAGGGCGACGATGGGCGCTGCAAGTTCGGCGCCCTGTGGTCCGGTCTTCATGAACTCAGCAGAAACTCCTGAACCACGGAAATCTGCTCAGGCTGGATCAGCATCGGCGCATGGCCCACGCCCTCGAACACATGCAGCCTCGCACGCGGGCCGCGCTCGGTCATGGCTTGCGCGGTCTCGGCGCTGAGCAGGTCGGAGTCGCCGCCGCGCAGCAGCAGCGTCGGAATGCGCAGCGCGTCATAGGCGGCCCAAAGCGCGGTTTCGCCGGCCGCCGCCATCTCGGCCGTGATGGTCTTGAACGGCGCGGCAATCATCGGGTCGTAGTGCAAGACCAGGCGCCCATCCGGGCCCGGCTTGAACAAGGGTTTACTCAAGGCCGCCCATTGCTCGGCCGTGTGCGGGCCGAAGCCCTTGGAAATGCTCCAGAGATAGTCCGCACCCTCGGCCTCGCTGGCAAAGCTCAGGGGCTGGCCCAGATAGCTGCCGATGCGCTGCAACGCCTCGAAGCGCAGCGCCGGCCCCACGTCGTTGAGCACCAGCTTCTTCACCGGGCTCTTGGGCAGCGAAGCCAGGCCCAGGCCGATCAGCCCGCCCATCGAGGTGCCCACCCAATCGACCTGCTCCACATCGAGCCGCGCGATCAGCGTGACCATGTCGGCCACGTAGTTGGGCACCTGGTAGAAGGCCGGATTCTTGAGCCAATCGGACTGGCCGCGGCCCACCACATCCGGGGAAATAACGCGGTAGTGCGTGGACAGCGCCCGGGCCAGCGTGTCGAAGTCCAGGCCCTGGCGCGAGAGCCCATGCACACAGACCAGCACCGGCGCGTCCGCGCGCGGGCCGGCCCATTCCCAGTAGGCCATGCGGTGCAGGCCGGCGGGGCTGATGCATTGGACGTACTTCAGGGCGGGCATGGCTGCTCCTTGCTTGTTCAGGCCAGATCGGATTGCTTGCTGATCACGCGCGAGACGATGCCGTAGGCGATGGCCTCGTCGGCGCTCATCCAGTAGTCACGCTCCATGTCATTGACCACGGCTTCCAGCGCCTTGCCGGTCTGGGCCGCGATGACCTTGGCGATGCGCTCGCGGGTCTTGAGGATCTCGCGCGCCTGAATGGCGATATCGCTGGCCTGGCCGCCGGCGCCACCAGCCGGCTGGTGGATCATGAAGCGGGTGTTGGGCAGGCACAGGCGGCGCTCTTTCGGCGGTGCCAGGAAGATGTGCGCGCCCGCGCTGGCCACCCAGCCGGTGCCCACGGTGCTGACCGGGGCGTTGATGAAATTGATCATGTCGTGGATGGCGTCGCCCGACTCCACATGCCCGCCCGGCGAGGAGATCAGCAGCGTGATCGGCGCATTGGAATCAGCCGCCAGAGCCAGCAGGCGGCGGCAGGTGGCGTGAGCCATCTTGTCGTCGATCTCGCCAAACACCATCACGTAGCGCGACTTGAAGGCCAACTGCTCTTCCAGTGCGCCCGGCTTGACGGATTTTTCTTCCTTGTTGTCTTCACTCATCTCGTTTGCTCCTGTACGGCCAGCGGCCTCGATCACCCATTGTTGCCCAGAACTCATGCACGAGTCGGCGGGCGGGAATCAGTGGCCGATTGCAGGTAGCGCAACACCCGTCTCGCGGGCCAACTGAGCCAGGCTATGCCAGGTCTGCTCCGCCAGTTCGATGCCAAGTTGGCGATGGCGCTCGGCGTGGCGATCCTCCAACTCGCCGGGGAAGAAGATCTCGGCGATGCCCTCTGCGCGAGGCACGGCCTTCATCTCCGCGATCAGCACCTCCATGCGCGCTTCAAAATCCGCGCACGGCATCATTGCCGCCACGTCGATGGTCAGCAGCATGTGGCCGCAGCCGCTGCGCTTCTCGGCCTGGTAAGGCCCGGCAACGCTCGCGCCGAACCGGCTGCCCGTGAGCACGCCCGCCAGCACGTCCATCATGAAGGAAATGATGTAGCCCTTGTGCCCCGCCATCGGCAGGATGAGGCCGTGGATGGCTTCCTCGGCCTTTGTTGTGGGTCTGCCGTTTTCGTCGCTTGCCCAGCCCGCCGGGATGTCCTGGCCTCGCTCGGCAGCCAGGTAGATCTTGCCGCGGGCGACGGCGGTATTGGCGATGTCCATCACCGCCACGCCGTATTTGCCGGCCGGCGCAGCCACCGACCAGGGGTTGTTGCCCAACGCCTTGGCCTTGCCACCCCAGGGCGGCATCGAGGGCGAGGCGTTGGTGCATATGAAGCTCACACAGCCGGCCTCGGCGGCCTCTCGGGTGAAATAGGCCACCGTGCCGAAGTGGTTGGAGTTGCGCACCGCCACGGCGCTAACGCCGAATTTCTGCGCACGCTCGATGCCGACTTGCACGGCCTTGCGCGCCAGCACCTGGCCGATGCCCTCATGGCCGTCGATCACCACCACCGCACCCTGGTCGACCGGATAGCTGGGCGTCGTCTTCGCCACCATGGCGCCCGAACGCAAGCGCTCCACGTACCATGGCAGCCGCAGCATGCCGTGCGAGGAATGCCCCCACAGCTCGGCCACGACCAGGCTGTCCGCCAGCAGCGCAGCGTCCGCCTCGGGAACGCCTTGCGCTTGCAGGACTTGCGTGCCGAAGCGGACCAGCGCTTCGGCCGTGAGCGTTTGAGACATCGAGACTCCTTGATGAACAGCGGTGCCGCTGCTTCATCGTAGAGCCTCGCGCTCCTTCAACGCGGCAGCAGATAAACGCCTGGTTCAGCTGACAGGCCTTGCTTGACCTGCTGCGTGATCTCATCCGCCAGCACTTCTTCCGCTCCGGCCTCCAAGGCATCGAGCGCGCGCTCGACGATGGCCTCGGGCGTGGACTTGGGGCTGTCGATGCCGTGGGTCAGATCGGTATCCACAAAGCCCATGTGCAGCGTCAGCACCTGCGTGCCCTGCGGACGCAGGTCGTTGCGCAAGCCATTGCTCAGGCTCCAGACGGCCGCCTTGGAGACCGCGTAGTTGCCGAGCAGCGAGCCGCTGATCCAACTGGCCACCGAAGCCACGTTGAGCAAGGCGCCGCCGCCGTTGCGCGCAAGTGCAGGCGCAAAGGCCTGCGCCACGCGCAGCACGCCCAGCACATTGGTTTCGAAATGCCGGCGCAGCACGTCTTCCGCCTCAGGCGTGGTGAAACTGCCGGTGATGGCAATGCCCGCGTTGTTGATCACCAGCGTGGTGTCGGCGGCCAGTTCCGCGGCGTGGGCAATGTCCTCGGCCGAATTGACGTCCAGGCGTACGGGCGTGACGCCAGCCAGCTGGATGCTCGCCGGATCACGGGCGCCGGCGTAGACCTTGCGGGCGCCGCGGGCGAGCACAGCCTTGGCAAAAGCCAGGCCGATGCCGCGGTTGGCGCCGGTAATGAGGACGGTGGCGTTGTTGAGCTTCATGATTCATTCCTTTTAATGATGATCGTCATATTAATTTTCGATCAGTTGCGCAATCGGGCTGCTGAGGGTTCAGCCGGCCCGGCCGGGTTCGTATTCGGAAATGAGGGACTCGCGGGTGCGGGCAAGCATCGCCTTGCCGGCCTTGCCACCGAGAGTGCGCGCCATCTGCATGGTGCCGATCAGGGTCGCCGTCACTGCGTCCGCATGCGCGTTGTCCACGCCGTCAGGCAAGGCGGAGCGCACCGCATTGACCATGCCAATCACGCGCTGGCGCGCCTCGTCACGCACGGCACCCTCCTGCCGGAACATCTCGGAGGACAAGGCCGCCAGCACGCAGCCGCATTCCGCGTTGTCCAGCGCCTCATCGGCCAGATAGGCCTGCACGAGCGCCACAAAGCGGCTCTCGCCTTGCGCCTCGCGTTCGATCACGTGATCCATCAGCGCGCCACCACTTTCGCGCGCCGCGTGCTGCATGGCCTCGACCAGCATCTCGTCACGCGAGCCGAAGTGCGCATAGAAACCGCCGTGCGTGAGCCCGGCCTCTTTCATGATGTCGGCCACGCCCACGCCGTGATAGCCGCCACGGCGGATGGCACGCGCTGCGACCTCGATGATGCGGTCGTGGGTCAGTTCTTTACGACTGCGTGGTGTTGCGCGGGGCGTTGGCATGATCGGCGAATATTACGATCATCATATTAATTTGTCAAGCCACACCGGCAAACGGTCTGACGGACAATGGCCCCATGGCCAAACGCCCTCCCCGCCTCAGTCCCGAAGAAACGCAGCGCGTCGTCGCCGCAGCATTCGATGAACCGCCGCCCTACAGCAAGGTGCTGCTCGAACACGCGATCAGCCTGGGCGAGTTGATGGCGCTGATGAAGCGCGAGCTGACCTCGCCGGCCTACAAGCTCTGGACCTCCAAGGCCAAGGGCGTGAAGGCGCCAACGGTCAAGGCCAAGTGGCCCTACGGAAAATGATGGATCAGGGCGCGCGGTACGGGATGTCGCCCGCATGCCTGCGCCATATCCTGGCGGCCTCGCCTGAACGCACCAGCCCCAGCAGGGCCTGATCGAGCTGCGGCATCAGGGCCGCGGCGGGCGTGTTGAGCCCGGCGATCAGGTGTGCCGCGGGCGCCACCACGCCGGGCACGGGGCCATGCATCAGTTCGGGGTCGGCGAGGTAGTCGTTGTCCACGTACTTGTAGCCCGCCACCACTTCGAGTTCTTCCACAAAGTAGTCGCAGCGGCCGATCTTGAGCTTGGCGATGATCTTGTCGTAGGTGTTCACGCCCAGGTCCAGTTCCTTGGCCTGCAGGCCATAGTGCTCGTAGCTGGAACCCAGCAGCCCGCAGCCGCGGTAGCGGTGCAGGTCGGCCGCGCCATTGATTTGCACCGGCCGCGAGCGCATGTAGAACACCTGCGGTGTGGCACGGTTGTAGGGCACGCTGTAGGCAAAACGGCGCGCGCGCTCTTCGCTGTAGTAGGCGCCCAGGGCGAAATCGATCTCGCCGGCCTCAACCTGGCGCATGCAGCGCGACCAGGGCTCGACCGTGAAATGCACGCTCAGCCCGAGCCGCGCCGCAGCGGCCTCAAGCATGTCCAGAGAGAAGGTGCTGGCCGAGCGGGTCTTGTTGCCAGCCTCGTCGGTCACCCAGTAGGTCCACGAGGGCGGGTCGGCGCAGGCGGAAAGGCTTTTCTTCGTTCCCTGCGCCATCGCCGGTGCCGCATGCAGGCCCAGCATGAACAGCACCAGAGCCATGCTAGGACGCAGGGATCTCGTCAGGGTTCGAAAGCTGCGGTGACCTGCATGGCTCGGCATGAAGATGGATATGTCGGCGTCGTTCGCGTGCCTGATGCTACAGCGAGTTTCGGGCCGGCCCTGTGGAGATCCGGCCCTAGCTGCGCAGCGCCCGCCTGGGCTGCCCCGGCAACCGGCCGACGCTGGCGCGCACACAGTTGCGGCCGGCGGACTTGGCGATGAACAAGGCCTCGTCGGCTTCGCGCAACAACTGGTCCAGGTCCGGCTGATCGTCACGCAGCGAAGCCACGCCGGCGCTCAACTGCAGCCGCACGGCATGGCCATGCCAGTTGAATTCGAGCGCCGCCACCCGCGCACGCAGCCGCTCGGCCACGTCCAGCGCGCCCAGCGGATCGGTATGCGGCAGGTAGAGGATGAATTCCTCGCCACCAAGGTGCGCCAGCACGTCTCCCTCGCGCAAGCCTTCTCCGCAGGCCTTGGCCACGCGGCACAGCGCGGCATCGCCGCAGCGCCGGCCGAAGGTATCGTTGATGCGCCTGAAGTGATCGAGCTCCGCCAGCACGACCGCGCCGGCCAGCCGATGGCGGCGCGCCAGCGCCCATTCGCGGCTGACGGCCTGGATGAAGTTGCGGCGATCCGGCAGGCCGGTCTGCGCATCGCGGTTGCTGCTGGGGGCTCTCAGCGGCTGGCAGCGTTCCTGCAGCCGCGTCACCAGACTCAGCCATGCGTGGCTCAGCAGGCGCGGCGCGGAAGATGCTTCTTGTCTCATGTTTGAACAACCACATCTCTCTGACAGCGAGAGCGTGGCGCATCACATCGCAATCCCGCGCGCGCATCCCTCATCGGCGGGAAAACGCGCGGGCAGTGACCCGCGTCAAGCAAACGCGAGGGTCACCGCTTCCGGGCAATAGTTCTCAATGTGCGCCGCCTGCGTCCGCAGCCGCGGCAGTGGCGGCCGGACGGCGCGTCAGCCAGATCGTGGAGATCAGGAACAGGAAGACGATGGCCGAGCCGAGGAAGATGTCGTCGGCAGCGCGGGTGAAGGCCTGCTGGTCGATCAATCGGTTCAGGAAGCCCGAAGCCTGCGCAGCGCTGAAGCCGGAGTTGCTCAGCTGGTTCACCGTCCCGGCAAAGATCGGATCGCCGAGCGCGGCGCGCGCCTCCACCAGATGCGCGTGATGCAGGGTCGCGCGGTTTTCCCAGATCGTGGTCGAGATTGAGGTGCCCATCGCGCCCGCCGTGATGCGCACGAAGTTGGACAGACCAGCCGCCGCAGGAATGCGCTCGGGCGGGATGCCCGCCAGCACCAGCGTCGTCAGCGGGATAAAGAAGAAGGCCATCGCCGCGCCCTGGATGATCGTCGGGATCATGATGGTGGCGAGGTCGGTGTCGGTGGTGAAGCTGGCACGCATCCACAGCACCAGCGCAAAGCACAGGAAGCCGGCGCTGGCGATCTTGCGCGGGTCAATGCGGGTGATGTTCTTGCCGACCACGGGCGACAGGATGATCGCCAGCAGGCCCACCGGCGCCAGCGCCCAGCCGGCGTCGGTGGCGGTGTAGCCCATCCACTGCTGCAGCCACAGCGGCAGCAGCACCACGTTGCCGAAGAACAGGCCGTAGCCGACGGACAGGGCAATCACGCCGAAGGTGAAATTGCGGCCCTTGAACAGGCGCAGGTCCACCACCGGATGGTCGTCAGTCAGCTCCCAGACGATGAAGAACAGCAGGGCGACCACGGCCACGATGGCCAGGACCACGATCACATTGCTGTTGAACCAGTCCAGCTCCTTGCCCTTGTCGAGCATCAGCTGCAGCGAGCCCACCCATAGCACCAGCAGGCTCAGGCCAACGGCATCGATGGGCAGCTTGCGGATCACGGTTTCGCGCTTGCGGTAGATGCTCCAGCTCATGAAGGCCGCGAGCAGGCCCACCGGCACGTTGATGTAGAAGATCCACGGCCAGCTAAAGTCGTCGGTGATCCAGCCGCCCAGGAGCGGCCCGGCCACGGGTGCCACAAGCGTGGTCATCGCCCATAGCGCCAGCGCCGTGCCGGCCTTGGCCTTGGGATAGCTGGCCAGCAGCAGGGTCTGCGAGAGCGGGATCATCGGCCCGGCCACAAAGCCTTGCAGCGCGCGAAACAGCACCAGAGTTTCCAGCGAATGGGCAAAGCCGCATAGCCACGAGGCGATCACGAAGGCGAGCACGCTCAGGGTGAACAGGCGCACGGCGCCGAAGCGCTGCGTCAGCCAGCCCGTCAGCGGCACCGAGATGGCATTGGCTACGCCGAAGCTGGTGATGACCCAGGTGCCCTGCACCGGGCTGACGCCGAGGTCACCCGCAATCGCGGGCAGGGACACGTTCGCGATGGACGAGTCCAGCACGTTCATGAAGGTGGCCAGCGACAGCGCGATGGTGCCCAGCACCAGGGCTGAACCACGCAGCGGCTCGGGCACAGCCGCGGCTTGCGGATTGCTCATGACTTTCCCTTGAGGTGGGGATCAGCGTGCGGCGGGGCTCAGGCCTTGGCCTTGGGCGCCGGTGCGGTGGCACTGCCGAGATTCGCCTTGATGATGCCGTTGACGAGCTTGTCGGCGTCCTTGTCGATCTGGTCGTAGACCACCGTCTCGCCGGCCGGCGTGGTGCGCGTGGCTTCGGTCAGCATCTTGCCGCTCTGGTCACGCACATCGACGGTCACGTCCATCGAGAGGCCGACGCGTAGCGGGTGTTCGGCCACCTGCTTGGCGTCCAGCGCGATGCGCACGGGCACGCGCTGCACAACCTTGATCCAGTTGCCGGTCGCGTTCTGCGCAGGCAGCAGAGCGAAGGCCGCGCCGGTGCCGGCCGAGAGGCCCACCACCGTGCCGTCGAACTCGACCTTCTTGCCGTAGACGTCAGCATCGAGCTGGACCTTCTGGCCGATACGCAGGCGAGCGATCTGGCTTTCCTTGAAGTTGGCATCGACCCAGACCTGCTGCAGGCCGACCACAGCCATCAGCGGAGCGCCGGCAGCCACGCGCTGGCCGAGCTGCACGCTGCGGCGCGCCACCCAGCCGTCCACCGGCGCGGGCATGTCGCTGCGCTGCAGGGCCAGGTAGGCTTGGCGAACCTGGGCGGCTGCGCGCTGCACGTTCGGGTGCTGAGAGGCGGTCGTGCCTTCGGTCAGCGAGCGGTTGGAGTTCAACTGATCGCGCGCCGACTGGATGGCGCTTTGCGCAGCAGCCACGGCACTGTTGGCCGCCACGATGGAGGTCCTGGCGTGCTCCAGCTCTTCCTTGCCGACGGCGCCGCTGGCCAGCAGCGGAGCGCGGCGGGCCTCGTCTTCCTTGGCGCGGGCCAGTTCGGACTGGGCGCGCGTCAGGTCGGCCTCGCGCAGCTTGACCTGCGACTCGTAGGTGCTGTTGTTGGCGTACAAGGTGCGCACTTCACGCACGGTCTGCGCCAGCTGGCTCTCGGCTTGATCCAGCGCCACGCGGGCATCGGCCGGGTCCAGGCTGACCAGCTTCTGGCCGGCCTTCACGAAGTCGGTATCGTCCGCGTAGATGGCGCGCACCGTGCCGCCCACCAGGGGCGTGATCTGCACGACGTTGGCGTTGACGTAGGCGTTGTCCGTGCTCTCGTAGCGCTTGCCGAGGATGAACTCGTAAACGCCATAGGCGCCGAGCACGACGACGACCGCGACGGTCAGGATCGTCAGGGCTTTCTTGCGCTGACCATTGCCGTTGGGCGCAGCGGGAGCAGCAGATGCGGCGGCGGGGGTATTGTTGTCGCTCATGATGTCGCTTTCGGGATTCAGTTGTTGATGCCGCCGCCGAGGGCGCGAAGAAGATTGACTTGCGTGTCGAGCTGCTGGGCGCGCAGGTCGAGCAAGTTGCGTTGCTGGGTCAGTACCTGGCCATGAGCGGCCAGAACGACCAGCTTGTTGCCGATGCCAGCCTCGAAGCGCTCGCGCGACAGCTTGTAGGCCGCCTCGGTGCTGGCCAGGCCGTCAGCGATCTGGCGTTCCTGGTCGTGCAGCGATTGCAGGCTGGCCACCTGGTCGGAAGCGTCACGCACGGCCTCCAGCACGGCACCGTTGTAGGCAGCCACCGCGCCGTCCAGGTCAGCGGCATGGCCCTTGAGCTGGGCGCGCAGGGCGCCGGTGTCGAAGATCGGCAGGCGCACGGCCGGGCCGAAATTCCACTGGCCGCTGCTGGCTTGCAGCAACTTGGAGAAGGTGGTGGCGTTGAGTGCGTACTGCGCCGTCAGCGTCACGTCGGGGTAGAACTGCGCCTTGGCCGCGGTGACCTGCCCCGTGGCCGATTCCACGCGCCAGCGCGCGGCAAGCACGTCGGGCCGGCGTCCCAGCAAATTCAGCGTGGGCTGGCCCTCGAAGGCCAGGGCCGTGGGCATGCGGGGCGAAAGCGATGCCAGATCGGCAGCAGGCTGCACGCTCAGCGCGGCCAGCTGGTTGCGCAGCAGGGTCGCCTGCTCGGACAGCATCTGCGACTGGCGGCGCAGCTCGCTCAGCGGCGTTTCGGCAGTCCGTACATCCGAGGCGTTATCCAACCCGGCCTGGTTGCGCTGGCGCAGCAGCGCGAGGCTCTGCTGGCGATCAGCCAGTTGCTGCTCCACCAGCACTTGCTGGGCCTGCACGCGGGCCAGGCTGAAATAGGCGCGGGTTACCTGGGCCGAGAGCATCAGGCGTGCCGCGGCAGCGTCCATCTCGGCCGCGCGTTTGGCACCCAGGGCCGATTCGATCTCCGCCTTGTGGCGGCCGAAGAAGTCCCAGTTGTAGGAGACGCCCACGCCGAGGTTCATCACCGTCACGGTCTCGCCGGCGAAGGGCGGCGGGTAGAAGCCGTTTTCCGAGATGTGCTCGCGCGTCCAGTCGGCACCGGCGCCGATGACGGGGCGCTCGGCGGCACCTGCCGCTTCGGCCAGGGCCTGCGCCTTCGCCACGCGTGCGGTGGAGGCGGCCAGGCTGGGGTTCTGGTCCAGCGCGCGGGCGATCAGGGCATCGAGCGTCCCGTCGTGATAGCCGCTCCACCAGCGAGCGTCGATGTCGGCTTGCGGCTTGTCGGCCAGGCCCAGTTGCGTGGCTTGCAGCGGCTTGGCCGGATCGGCCAGCTTGGGCATCGGGGCGCAGGCCGTCAACAGCACGGCGACGCTGAGGACGCTCAAGACGTTCACGGCACTGAAAACGCCCAGGGCGCTCAAAAGGTGGGGCTTCTTCATCATCATGATGTTTGCTTTTGTTCAGAAGAGTGCCGCTGCGTCTCGCCATTGGCGATGAAGCGGCGCAGCAGTTGCAGCAGGAGCTGCCATTCGTCGTGGGTGAAGCCCTGCAGGTGGGCGTTGAAGACGTCGGAAAGAACAGCCGTCAACTCGGTGGTGATCTGCCGGCCTTCCTCCGTGAGGTGGACCATCACCACGCGGCGGTCTTCGAGCGAGCGCTCGCGGCGCACCAGGCCCTTGGCTTCGAGTCGGTCCAGCAGGCGCGTCACCGCACCGGCATCGATCTCCAGCTCGCGCACCAGGGCGGCCACCGGGTTGGGCCCGCACAGGCTCAGCTTGAGCAGCGGCACCCATTGCGAATGCGTGAGGTCATGCGAGCAGAGCCTCTCGTCGCAAGCCGCCGCGATGGACTGCTTGGCCCGCGTAAGCAGCCAGCCAACGCTGCTGTCGCGCTGGTACTCCTCGGGGCGGTAGAAGACCTTCTTCATGATGGGCTGAAATATACTTGCCTAGGCAAAGATTGTCAAGGCAATAATACCGTCATGGGATTGCTGCCCACGACAAATGCATCGAAAGCCCGACACCCATGCCTGACGCACCCAAAGCCCACCCCCGCGCCCTTTCCGGCCTCGGCCCCTTCCTGAGGCCTTATCGGCTGCGCATCGGCCTGGCCCTGCTCTTCCTGCTGCTCGCGGCCCTCGCCACGCTGGTCTTCCCGCTCGCGCTGCGCGGCCTGATCGACCAGGGCTTCGTGGCGGCCGATCCGGGCGCGCGGGTGATGGGCTTGCGCGAGCATTTCCTCGCGCTCTTCGGCGTGGGCGTTGCGCTGGGCGTGTTCTCGGCCTTGCGCTTTTACAGCGTGAGCTGGCTCGGCGAACGGGTGACGGCCGATCTGCGCAATGCGGTCTATACCCATGTCCTGCAGCAAAGCCCCGAGTTCTTCGAAAGCACGCAGACTGGCGAGGTGCTGAGCCGCATCACCACCGACACGACCGTGGTGCAGACCGTCGTCGGCTCCAGCCTCTCGATGGGCTTGCGCAACACCGTGATGGGCATCGGCGCCATGGTCATGCTGATCGTCACCAACCCGGTTGTGATGCTGCAGGTGCTGGGCTTGCTGGTGCTGGTGGTGGCACCGGCGCTGTACTTCGGCCGCCGCGTGCGCAGTTTGAGCCGCGCCAGCCAGGACCGCGTGGCCGACACCAGCGCCATCGCCGCCGAGGTGCTCAACGCCGTGCCCGTGGTGCAGAGCTACACGCAGGAGCATACCGAGGCCCAGCGCTTCAGCCGCGCCAGCGAAGCGGCATTCGACACAGCCAAAAAGCGCACCAAGATCCGCTCGCTGCTGGTGGCCTTCATCATCAGCGCCACCTTCGGCACCCTGCTTTGGGGCCTCTACCAGGGCACGCAGGCGGTGATGGAGGGCCGCATCAGCGCCGGCCATCTGGGCCAGACCGTGGTCTATGTGATCCTGCTCGTCTCCTCGGTCGCCGTGCTGGCCGAGGTCTATGGCGACGTGCTGCGCGCCGCCGGCGCGACCGAGCGCCTGATGGAGCTGCTGGCCGCGCGTTCGACCGTTCAGGATGTCGCCTCGCCACGAGTGCTAACGCCCTCCATCGGCGGCACCTCGGTCAGCCTGCAGTCGCTGACCTTCCACTATCCGGCCCGCCCGCAGACCGCCGCGCTGGCCGATTTCTCGCTCGACATCCAGCCCGGCGAAACCGTCGCCCTGGTCGGCCCCTCGGGCGCCGGCAAGAGCACGGTGTTCCAACTGCTGCTGCGCTTCTACGACACGCAATCGGGCCAGATCCTCGTCAACGGCGTGCCCTCGCGCGAACTGGCGCTCAAGGACTTGCGCCACACCATCGGCCTGGTGCCACAGGACAGCGTGATTTTCTCGACCAGCGCGATGGAGAACATCCGCTACGGCCGCCCCGAAGCGACGGACGAGGAAGTGATGGCCGCCGCCCGCGCCGCCTATGCCGACGACTTTTTGCGCGCCCTGCCCGAGGGCTATCACACCTACTTGGGCGAGCGCGGCGTGCGCCTGTCGGGCGGCCAGCGCCAGCGCATTTCCATCGCGCGGGCCATCCTCAAGAATCCGCCACTGCTGCTGCTCGATGAAGCCACGAGTGCCCTCGACACCGAAAGCGAGCGCGTGGTGCAGGCCGCGCTCGAAGCGGCCATGCAGCACCGCACGACGCTGGTGATCGCGCATCGCCTGTCCACGGTGCAGAAGGCCGACCGCATCGTCGTGCTCGACCATGGGCGCATCGTGGAAACCGGCAGCCATGCCGAGCTTCTCGCGCGCGGCGGGCTCTATGCTCGCCTGGCCGCCATGCAGTTCGAAAGCTGAAGGAGTCCACCATGAGCAAGCCCCACCGCATCGCCGTCATCCCCGGCGATGGCATCGGCAAGGAAGTGATGCCCGAGGGCCTGCGCGTGCTGGAAGCCGTCGCGGCGCGCTTTGGCATTGCGCTGGAGCTGACGCCCATTTCCTGGGCCAGCTGCGAGCACTACGCCGCGCACGGCGAGATGATGCCGCGCGACTGGAAGGAACAGCTCGCCGGCATGGACGCCCTGCTCTTCGGCGCCGTCGGCTGGCCGGCCACCGTGCCCGACCACGTGTCTCTGTGGGGTTCGCTGCTCAAGTTCCGCCGCGAGTTCGATCAATACATCAACCTGCGGCCCGTGCGTCTTTTTGAAGGGGTGCCCTGCCCGCTGGCGCACCGCTTGCCCGGCGATATCGACTACTTCGTCGTGCGCGAGAACACCGAGGGCGAATACACCAACCTGGGCGGCGTGATGTATCCGGGCACCGAACGCGAGATCGTGATCCAGGAGTCCGTCTACTCGCGCTTCGGCACCGATCGGGTCTTGCGTTATGCCTTCGAGCTGGCCAAAAGCCGCCCGCGCAAGAAGCTGACCGTGGCCACCAAAAGCAACGGCATCGCCATCAGCATGCCCTGGTGGGACGGACGCGCCGATGCCATGCACGCGAGCTATCCCGAGGTGGCCGTGGACAAGCAGCACATCGACATCCTCAGCGCCCGCTTCGTGATGCAGCCCGAACGCTTCGACGTGGTCGTGGCCAGCAATCTGTTCGGCGACATCCTCTCGGACCTCGGCCCCGCCACCACAGGCACCATCGGTCTGGCGCCTTCGGCCAACCTGAACCCCGAGCGCAAGTTCCCGTCGCTGTTCGAGCCCGTGCACGGCTCGGCGCCCGACATCGCCGGCAAGGGCATTGCCAACCCCGTGGCCATGATCTGGTCCGCCGCGCTGATGCTCGAATTCCTCGGGCATCAGGAGGCGCACGACGTGGTCCTGAAGGCGATTGAAACCGTGCTGGCGCACGGGCCGCGCACGCGCGACCTGGGTGGCCAGGCCAGCACGACAGAGATGGGCATGGCGATTGAGGCGCTTGCCAGGCAGCATTGATCGGTCAATCCCTAAACCCGCATCCGGAGACTCGGGTGAGCCTGGGATAAGCCTGCCGCATTTCCTGACAGGAATGCTGCCCCACTTATTGCCGGCAACACAACAGGGGAATCGCCCCGACTGTCAGCCCCCGATTCGCCGATCACTCGTGCTGCTTGCCGCCGCCACCGCGCATGGCGCCGCACTCGACGCGAACTCGGCCAGCTTCTGCTGCACGCGGACCTTCAACGCCCTCGCCGTCGGCCTGCTCACCGGCCAGGCCTGGAGCAATAAGCGCGCAAACGCTTTGGATCTGTTGGTTAAACACCAACGTCAGCGGCTAGGTCAACGCGGCGACGGGCATTGACAACCTGTCCCTGAGCGTCTCAGCCGTACCGGAGCCCGGCGAATGGGCCTTGCTGACGGCGGGCCTGCTGGGCACGGCCGGCGTGGTGCACCATCGTCGCGGCTGAAAACCACAGCCCATCTCGGGGGCGGCCGCGCGCTTCAATAGAATCGCGCCCATGAGCGCCGCCCCATCCCAGTACGAAGATTTCATGCGCCATGTTTTCGAGCATGGCGTCAGCAAGACCGACCGCACCGGCACGGGCACGCGCTCGGTCTTCGGCCACCAGATGCGCTTCGATCTGCGCCAGGGTTTCCCGCTGGTGACGACCAAGAAAGTGCACCTCAAATCCATCATCCTGGAGCTGCTGTGGTTCCTGCGCGGCGACAGCAACGTGAAATGGCTGCAGGATCGCGGCTGCACGATCTGGGACGAGTGGGCCCGCGAGGACGGCAGCCTCGGTCCGGTCTACGGCGTGCAGTGGCGCAGTTGGCCCAAGGCCGACGGCACGCACGTCGACCAGATCGCCGAGGTGGTCAAGCAGCTGAAAACCAACCCCGATTCCCGGCGCATCATCGTCAGCGCCTGGAACGTGGCCGAGCTGGATCAGATGGCGCTGATGCCGTGCCACGCCTTCTTCCAGTTCTACGTGGCCGAAGGTCGCCTGAGCTGCCAGCTCTACCAGCGCAGCGCCGACATCTTCCTCGGCGTGCCCTTCAACATCGCGAGCTACGCCTTGCTGACCCACATGCTGGCCCAGCAATGCGACCTGGAAGTGGGCGACTTCATCTGGACCGGCGGCGACTGCCACATCTACAACAACCACTTCGAGCAGGTGCAGACGCAGCTTTCGCGCACGCCCCTACCCTTCCCGCAGCTGAACATCAACCGCCGCCCGGCCTCGATCTTCGACTACGAGTACGAGGACTTCGAGGTGGTGGGCTACGAGCACCATCCGCCGATCAAAGCCCCGGTCGCGGTATGAGCCAACTGGTACTCATCGCCGCCGTGGCGCGCGACGGCGGCATCGGCCGAAATAACGAGTTACTTGCCCGCATCCCGGAAGACATGGCGCACTTCAAGGCCTTGACGATGGGCCGCCCGGTGCTGATGGGCCGCAAGACCTGGGATTCGATCCCGGCGAAGTTCCGCCCGCTGCCAGGTCGCCGCAATATCGTGCTGAGCCGCCAGCCCGGCCTGCAGCTCGAAGGCGCCGAGGTCTTTGCTGATCTGGAGGCCGCACTGGCCGCCTGTGCCGCCGAGGACGAGGTTTTCGTCATGGGCGGCGCACAGATCTACGCCGAGGCCCTGCCCCGCGCCAACCGGCTGGAGCTGACCGAGATCGACGCGGCCTTCGAGGCCGACGCCTTCTTCCCGCCCTGGTCGTGCAAGCAGTTCCGCGAGGTGGCGCGCCAGGGTGCCGTCAGCAGCCAGGGTTGGCCCTATCACTTCACGACCTACGAACGCATCTGAAAGAGGGAACGCTCACCATGTCCGAACACGGTTTCCACGTCCACGGTCCGCACGACCACGAGATGGAGCACCAGGCCCAGCACGAGCCCAAGGGCCTGGCCGGCCAGTTGGCCGTGATCACCGCCATCCTCGCCACCGTGGGTGCCTGCTTCGGCTACATGGGCGGGCTCACGCAGGCCAATGCCGGGCTCTACAAGAACAACGCCGCAATCAAGAAGACCGAAGCCGCGGACAAGTGGAACTACTACCAGGCCAAGGCCAACAAGCAAAACCTCTCCGAGCTGGCTGCCGAGCTGGTGACCAGCGAGGACAAGCGTGCCAAATACGTGGAGAAGGCGGCCCGCTACGACAAGGAAAAGGCAGACATCAAGAACGAGGCCGACAAGCTCGACGCCGAGTCCGCCGAGTGGGACGAACGAAGCGAGCATGAGCTGCACCTGCACCACCGCTGGGCCCAGGCCACCACGGTGCTGCAGGTATCCATCGCCCTGGCGGCCATCGCCCTGCTGACCAAGAAGCGCTGGATGTTCGGCGCGACCCTGGTGGCCGGCGGCATCGGCATTACGTTGGGTGCGCTGGCCGGCTTGCACATTTAAGGGATACGCATGGCGACGGGCAGGCCCACGACTCCGTGTCCCAGGTCGCCGCCGAGCCATGCGCGGGTGAAGTAATTAGATCTCCACCCCCTGCACCAGCCGCCTGGCCAGCCGCGGCTGTCTCAATCGCTCCAGCCACCACTGCAGCGCGCGGCCTTCGTGCTCGGTGCGCCAGGCCACGTAGAGCGTGTTGGGCTCGCGCGGGTCGGCCGTCTTCTTCTGCACCAGCTCGCCGCGCTTGAGCAGGCCCGCCACGCGCTGGCGCGGCAACCATCCCACCCCCAGGCCTGCGCATTGCGCCGCGATCTTGGCGCGCATGCTGGAGACGGCCAGCTGCGCCTGCCCGCCCTGCACGCCGTAGCTGCGAGCGCTGCCGCCCCGCGCGCTGTCGGCCACCACCACGGCGCGGTGCGTCTGGATTGAGGCGCGCGCCAGCGGCTCGCCGAGCTTGGCCAGCGGGTGGCGCGGCGCCACGGCGAAGACCCACTCCATCACGCCGAGCTCGAACCAGCGCAAGCCGGGCATCGAGGGCGGCTCGTTGGTGGCGCCGACGACCAGGTCGGCGCGGCCCTCGCGCAGCGCTTCCCAGGTGCCGCCCAGCACCTCGGTCGTGATGCGCAAGCTAACGCCGGATTCAAGCGCATCGAAATCGCGGATCACCGGCACGAAGCTGTCGAACTCCAGGATCTCGTCGCTGACGATGTGCAGCCGGTCCTCCCAGCCGCTGGCGATCTGCCGCACGCGCGTGTTGAGCCTTGCCACCTCCAGGCTCAGGCGCTCGGCCTCGGCCGCCAGCAAGGCGCCCGCGGGCGTGAGCTGCAGCCGGTAGCGGCGGCGGTCGAACAAGAGCGCGTCATAGCGCGTCTCCAGCTGCCGCGCTGCGTGGGAGATGGTAGATGGCGCCTTGCCCAGCTGGGCAGCCGCCTTCGAGAGGCTCCCTGCCGTCTTGATGGCCTGCAGGAGGGCCAGTTCTTCCCGGCTCAACATGTTCGATTCCTTCGAATGTGTTGATCGCGATTGTGGTGCGTCTTCCTGTTCCCGGACAAGCACCATTCGATCACGGCAAAGCAGTTCGTCCCTGCCGCAAGCACCGAACGACTTTTCACTCTCAAAGGAAACCATCATGACCCGCTTCAGCAACAAGAACGTCCTCGTCACCGGCGGCAACTCGGGCATCGGCCTGGCCACGGCCAAGGCTTATGCACTCGAAGGCGCCCGCGTCTTCATCACCGGCCGTGACAAGCAAGCCCTCGACAAGGCCGTGGCCGAGATCGGCCACGGCGCCCAAGCCATCCGCAGCAACGCCGGCAGCGTGGCTGACGCCCGCGCGCTGGCCGCGCAGCTGAGCGAGCAAGGCCTGCAGCTCGACGCCGTCTTCCTCAACGCCGGCGTCGCCAAGTTCGCCGACCTCAGCGATGCCAGCGAAGGCCTGTGGGACGAGATCTTCAACACCAACGTCAAGGGCCTGTACTTCCAGGTGCAGGCGCTGGCACCACTGCTCCGCAAGGGCGCAGCCATCGTCATCAACGGCTCGATCAACGCCCACATCGGCATGCCCGGATCGTCGATCTACGCCGCCAGCAAGGCCGCAGTGATCTCGATGGCCAAGACGCTGTCGGCCGAGCTGCTGGCACGCGGCGCTCGCGTCAACGTGGTCAGCCCCGGCCCGATCAGCACGCCGCTGTACGGCAAGCTGGGTCTCGACGCCGCCACGCTGGAAGCCACCGCTGCCCACATCCAGAACCAGGTGCCGCTGGGCCGCTTCGGCACGCCCGATGAAGTGGCCAGCGCCGTGTTGTACCTGTCGTCCACCGATGCCGCCTTCATCGTCGGCACCGAACTCGTGGTCGATGGCGGAATGATCGAGCTGTAAACGAATCTCAACGTTGACAAGGAGAAACTCATGAACCGGAAATTCACCCTTGGCGTCGCGGCTGCCGTACTCGGCTTTGCTGCGTCCCTCGCGGCACCGCAAAGCGTTATGGCCGCGCCGACAACGGCCATCACCGAGCACACCGCCACCACCGACGGCTTCAAGCTGCACTACCTGCAAGTCGGCCAGGGCAAAGAGACGTCCATCGTGCTGCTGCACGGCTATGCCGAGACCAGCCGCATGTGGCGCCCGGTGATGGCCAGGCTCGCGCAGGACCGCAGCGTCATCGCCATCGACCTGCCCGGCGCCGGCGGCTCGGACAAGACGCTCGATGCGTACACCAAGAAGCTGATGGCCCAGAAGATCCACGCGCAGCTGCAGCAGCTCGGCATCAAGCAGGTGCGCATCGTCGGCCACGACATCGGCCTGATGGTGGCTTACGCTTATGCCGCGCAGTACCCGGACGAGGTCGAGCGCATCGTGCTGATGGACGCCTTCCTGCCCGGCGTGGGCGACTGGACCAAGGTCTGGCTGCTGCGCGACCTGTGGCACTTCCACTTCCACGGCCCGGTGCCCGAGAAACTGGTGGCCGGCCGCGAGCGCATCTACTTCGAGCACTTCTGGAACGACTTCGCTGCCGATCCCAAGCACTCGGTGCCAGAAGCCGACCGCCGCTTCTACGCCAAGGCCTACGGCCGGCCCGGCGGCATGCACGCAGGCTTCGGCTACTTCGTAGCCTTCGAGCAGGACGCCAAGGACTTCGCCGAGTTCGCCCGCACGCCGCTGACCATGCCCATGATGGTCCTGTCCGGCGAGAAGGCCGGCGGCCAGTTCCTGATCGACCAGGGCAAGCTGGTGGACACGCAAGTGGACGGCCGCATCATCCAGGGCTCCGGCCACTGGCTGATGGAAGAGCAGCCCGAGCAGACCATGGCAGCGCTGCAGGATTTCTTGCTGAAGTGAGACCGTGACGGGCGGGCTTGTGGCAGGTGGCGTGATTCGCGCAGAAAGCCGGATCGCGATGCCGGCCGCGGGTCCGTCATTGAGGTGCCGACCCTAACGGGGGCCGACCTTTTGCCGCAATCGCGCTTCCGGCTCGATCCACAAATACGCTATTGCTATGGCACTTGGAGGTAAGAGCGACAGATTCGTTAGAGCGAGCAAGCGATTGCGTCCAGAGTCTCGGTAGCATCCGGCTTCGTCCGTGAGGAGCGTATTGAACGAATCGAACGTGAGCATTTTGAAGCGCTGAGTTGCATGAATCGAAATTGCGAAACCTTCCACGCAGTCGCTGTCTTCCTGGCGCTGTTGCTGTTGGCCTGCTCAGGTGTCGCCTCTGCCGAGACGGCGGACTACAGCGAACATTTGAAAATGACTCAGCGGCACATGAGCTGCATCCGGCAGGGGGTCGCGCCGAAGTTCGAAGCGGTCACCAGTGCCTCTGCGGCGCCGCTGCTTATGCGGGCGCGGATGATTTTCAAGCCTGGCGAAGCGGAGCCGACGATCGAATGGTTGTGGAACGGAGACCCGCCTGCGGCTGCCGATCTGGAAAACTGGCTGCGAGGCTGGCGTATGCCCTGCTTGCTGACGGACGAAGATCCTCAGGGTGTGGTGGAGGAATTGTGGTTGACGCCAGCCGACGGACAGATGGAGGTTGGCGAAGCAGTTCCTTCAGTGGCGCCCGGCGCGGCTACGGTCTGCTATCAATCACCGAACAAGCAGATCCCGATGCAGAACGTTCCGCAAGTCTATTCGGCGGCTCTCGCATTCTTTCGCTTCCCGGCCGATGGTGAGGCACCGGAAGTCCAGATTGCCCATAGCGTCGGTGAGCGGCAGTTCGCCGATGCCGTGCGCCGCCACGTCGGCCTGTACACACCCTGTCCTGAAGGCAAGGGGCGGCGCGGGGTTTGGGCCTCCCAGCTTTTTATAAGCCGACCGGAAAGGGCGCGGCCGGCGCTCGCGCCGCTTGGCCTGGTTGATTTCCTGGGCATGGTCAAAGGGGCCACGACCCTGCATGCTCACTTCGATACGAACACCATGGGCTGCCCGTTCACATTGGGTTGGACGCTGTACCAGCCAACACACCGCAACGCTATGAATTCGGGGGGCCCAACAAATCCTAATCGTGCGGCGTTCGTGTATTGGTTGGCAGGACTTCAGGTTGACTTGCCGGAGCAGACCGAGGCAAGGTTGTTCGGCGAGAGTTCCACCATTGATGTGCCTTGCATGGTGTTAAAGCGGGCGCCTCCTCGGTAGGTGCGCTGATCTCCGCCTCGGGGCGGCCGCGTCGAAATTGGCAGTTAGGGTGCATTCGACAGAAGCGTTTCGAGACGCGCGCACAAAGCAGCCGATGGCGACTGGCCGGTTGTGGCCAAGCCCGTCGCCTTCACCACCGAATGCAGGGCCTGGTGTCAGCGATGCAGCCGCGACGGCAGCCGGCCTCTTCGACAGGCCTAAGCGAGCCACTGAATAACAGCCTCACCCCGCGCATTAGCTCCCTGATAGAGGGAGGCCAATTGTGGGCAAAAGTCGAGCAAGTATCTCAGTGCGTCTTGCCCATCGCGGACCCAGATCACATCCGGGTAGACTTGTTTTTGCTCCGTATCGGCCGCGTCAAATTTCGCCGATAGCGAGTCAACGGAAATTGACTCTAGTGCGCTCGCAACTTGTGCGACCTGCCTGGCAGTCAAGAAGCGCGCCGGTCCGTACCTTCGTCCTCAAGCACCCGGAACGCACACCATTGCGATGCTGACCCAGACCCCGAAGCTGAAATAAGGCGTCAGCCAGAGCGCATCGGCCTTCCAGGCCGACCAGTTGCCGCTGGGCACGCGGCGTTGCCAGGCATCTCGGGCGCCGTGGTCCAGGCGCATATAGGCCTGGCCGTGGGCACGACCGTGGCGGTAGCGGCGCCAGTACATCGGCACGTCCACGCTCAGCACATAGACCACGAAGGCCAGTGAGGCGAGGATGCCGAAGAGGGCCAGCGCGTTGACCCAGCCCTTGCTGCCCAGGGCGACGATGCCCAGCAGGGCCGCCATCCATGAAAAGCCGGCAGCCCAGAGCGTGGATTCGACGGCCTGGGTGATGTGGTTCAGCGTCAGCACGCTGTGCCAGCAGAAGCCCTGGGCCACGACCATGAAGACCGGCACGGCCCAGGCCGCCGTCTGCACCCACGGCATGCCGGCATGCACGCCCAGCTGATGGACCAGCAGGCCCAGTTGCAGCGCAAAGCAGATCTCGGCAACCGTCGCTGCCGCGCGGCCCAGGAAGATGCTGGACAGGTGCGTGTCCACGACCACCAGCCGCTCCAGGTCCACGCGCGGAAGCACCGAACGATAGGCGCACACCAGCACGTAGACGCCGGACAGGGCCAGCTGCAGACCACCGTGCGCGCCGTTGACGGGCCCGAAGCGCAGCACGGCCAACCAAAGGCAGACGTTCAGCACGGCCAGCGCGCAAAGCGCGCGCCACCAGGACAGCACGCCAGCGTCCGCTTCGACCAGCCTTATCGAAAAATTATTGCGAAATGATGACATTGGCGACGAGGGTAACCCCGAGCTGATCGCTGGCGCAAGCCCCGCCGCTGTGCGCGAATCGCCCCGCGGAAGTTCGCCCAGCCTCACGGCTTCGCGCGGCCCAGGGCCAGTTGCTGCCTCGCAGCTGCAAGCACATGGGGCAGGTCAAAGCCGAAATGCGCCTGCGCGACCTTGCCCGGCGCCGACATGCCGAAGCTGTGCATGGCAATGACGGCACCGGCGCGGCCGACATAGCGCTCCCAGCCCAGGCCAGAAGCGGCTTCGACCGAGACACGCGCCCGCACGACCTCCGGCAGCACGCGCTCGCGGTAGGCCGCGTCCTGCTGCTCGAACAAATCCCAAGAGGGCATGCTGACGACGCGCGCCTTGACGCCTTCAGCCTTCAGCTGCTCGTAGGCTTCAATGCACAGCGCCACCTCGCTGCCGCTGGCCAGCAGGAGCAGCTCGGGGCGGCCATCGTCCGCATCGGCCAGCACGTATGCGCCGCGCGCCACGCCGGCCGCGCTGGCGTATTGGCTGCGATCCAGTGTGGGCAGGGCCTGGCGCGAGAGCACGAGGCTTGCGGGCTTGTCGGTCAGCTGCATCGCCACGCGCCAGGCCTCGACCACCTCGTTGGCATCGGCCGGGCGCAGCAGGACCATGCCGGGCATGGCACGGAAGGAGGCGAGCTGCTCGACGGGTTGGTGCGTCGGCCCGTCTTCGCCCATCGCGATGGAGTCATGCGTCCAGACGTAGAGGACTGGCAGGCCCATCATCGCGGCCAGGCGGATGGCCCCGCGCGCGTAGTCGGTGAAGATCAGGAAGCCGGCCGCAAACGCGCGCAAGCCCGAAAGCGTCATGCCGCTGGCCGCCGCACACATGGCGTGCTCGCGGATGCCGAAGTGGAAGTTGCGGCCGGCGGTGTTCGCGGCGCTGAAGTCCCCTGCCCCATCGAAGCCGAGATTCGTCTTGGTGGAGGGCGCCAGGTCCGCCGCGCCGCCCAGGAGCCAGGGCATCTTCGCGGCGATGGCGTTGAGCACCTGGGCCGACGCGTCGCGCGTGGCCAAGCCCTTGGCGTCGGCCGCGAAGCTCGGCAAGGCCGCATCCCAATCGGCGGGGAGTTCGCGGCGCTGCATCCGGTCGATCTGCGCCGCGAGTTCAGGGTACCGGCTGCGGTAGTCGGCAAAGTGCGCTTTCCAGGCCTCATGTGCCGTCGTGCCGCGCAGGCCGAACTGGCCGGCGAAGTGAGCCTTGACACCGTCGGGCACGGCGAACTGCACGTCGGGATCGAAGCCGTAGAACTGCTTGGTCAGGCGCACTTCCTCCACGCCCAGCGCCTCGCCGTGCGCCTCCTTGGTGTCCTGCCGATGCGGCGAGCCATAGCCGATGTGGCTTTGCTGGACGATCAGCGTCGGCCGGTCCGTCGTGTGGACGAAGGTCTGCAGCGCATGGGTGAGCAGGTCCAGGTTGTTGGCGTCGGGCACGCGCAGCACCTGCCAGCCATAACTCTCGAACCGAGCGGCAACATCTTCGGTGAAGGCAAGCGAGGTCGAACCCTCGATGCTGATGTGGTTGCTGTCGTAGACCCAGCACAACTGGGACAGCTTCAGCATGCCGGCAAGCGAAGCGGCCTCGGCACACACGCCTTCCATCATGTCGCCATCGCTGGCCAGCACGTAGACCTTGTGGTCGAAGAGCGGGAAGCCCGGCCGGTTGTAGGTGGCGACCAGCCAGCGCTGCGCGATGGCCATGCCGACGCTGGCGGCCGCGCCCTGGCCCAGCGGGCCGGTTGTGGTCTCGACGCCCGCGGCCAGGCCGTGCTCGGGGTGGCCGCTGCAGACGCTGCCGGCCTGGCGGAAGCTTTGCAGCTGATCCATGGTGACGGCGCCGGCGTGCTTGCTGGCTTTCACGTCGCCGAGGAACAGCAGCCCGTAAAGCAGCGCCGATGCGTGGCCGGCGGAAAGCACGAAGCGATCCCGGTTGGGCCAGGCCGCGTCGTGCGGATCGAAGCGCAGGAAGCGCTGCCACAGGCAGTAAGCCACGGGCGCGGCGCCCAGCGGCGTGCCGGGGTGGCCGGAGTTGGCCTTCTGCACCTGGTCGATGGCGAGCATGCGCAGCGTGTTGATGCTGAGCAGGTCGAGCTTGTCTTGCGCGTCATCGCTCATGGCGTGGCCTCCTGGCGCTGCTGCCGGTAGCGGCGGATCAGAGCGTTCGTAGAACTGTCGTGCTGGAGCCGGGGCTCATCGATGCTGGCCAGCTCGGCAGCCGTCTGCTGCGCCAGCACCTTGCCCAGCTCCACGCCCCACTGGTCGAAGGAGTCGATGTTCCAGACCACGCCCTGGGTGAACACGCTGTGCTCGTACAGCGCTACCAGCGCCCCGAGCGAATGCGGCGTGAGCTGCCCGGCCAGCAAGGTGCTGCTCGGGCGGTTGCCTTCGAACACGCGATGCGGCACCAGCTCCTCGGCCACGCCCTCGGCGCGGACCTGCGCTGCCGTCTTGCCGAAGGCCAGCGCCTCGGACTGCGCAAACAGATTGGCCATCAACAAGTCATGCTGGGCGCCGAGCGGATTCAGGCTTCTGCAGAAGCCGATGAAGTCGCAGGGCACGAGCCGCGTGCCCTGGTGCAGCAGCTGGTGGAAAGAGTGCTGGCCGTTGGTTCCGGGCTCGCCCCAGACGATGGGCGAGGTGGCCACCTGCACGCGCGCGCCGGCCAGCGTGGTGTGCTTGCCGTTGCTCTCCATCGTCAGTTGCTGCAGATAGGCCGGGAAGCGACTCAGGTACTGCTCGTAGGGCAGCACAGCCTGCGTCCCGGCGCCCAGGAAGTTGTTGTTCCACACCGCCAGCAAGCCCATCAGCACCGGCAGGTTGCGCTCGAACGGGGCATGACGGAAATGTTCGTCCATCGCATGGAAGCCGTCGAGCATCGCGCGGAAGTGATTAGGCCCGATGGCGATCGTCAGCGACAGGCCGATGGCCGAATCCATCGAATAGCGCCCGCCGACCCAGTCCCAGAAGCCGAACATGTTCTCGGGCGCGATGCCAAACTTCGTGACGCCCTCGGTGTTGGTGGAGACGGCGACGAAGTGCTTCGCCACCGCCGCTTCGTTGCCGAGCTGATTCAAGCACCAGTCGCGCGCCGCGTGGGCGTTCGTCAGCGTCTCCAGCGTCGTGAAGGTCTTGGAGCAGACGATGAACAGCGTGTCCGCGGCGGCGCAGTCGCGCGTGGCCTCGACCAGCGCCGTCGCATCGACGTTCGAGACGAAGCGGTAGTCCATGTCGCGCTGGCTGTAATGGCGCAGCGCCTCGCAGGCCATCACCGGGCCGAGGTCCGAGCCGCCGATGCCGATATTGATCACGTGGCGGATGCGCCGGCCGGTGTAGCCGCGCCAATCGCCACGGCGCACGGCTTCGGAAAACGCCGCCACGCGGTCCAGCACGGCGTGGACTTCAGGGATGACGTCAACGCCTTCGACCCTAACGCTTGAATTGCGCGGCGCCCGCAAGGCGATGTGCAAGGCCGCGCGCTTTTCGGTCGTGTTGATGACGTCGCCGCGGAACATCGCCTCGATGCGATCGCGCAAGCCCCGGCCTTGGGCCAGCTCGATCAGCAGGCGCAGGGTCTCATCCTTGACGCGCTGCTTGGCGTAGTCGAGATACAGGCCCGCGGCCTCGGCGTTCATGCGTTCGCCGCGCTGCGGGTCGTCCGCGAACAGCTGCCGCAGGTGCAGCCCGGCCATGCCGCGATGGTGATCGACGAGCGCCTGCCAGGCCGGAGTATCGATCAGCCGATCGGTCAAGATGCGTGCTCCGGATTCAGCGCGGCCACCTTGGCGGCAATGCCATCGAGCAGCTTCTGCCACGAGTCGGCAAAGGCCTCGGTGCCCTCGATCTGCAGGCGCGCGGCCAGCTCTTCGTCATCGATGCCGGCGGCGCGGCACCGAGCGATCACGTCGTCGGCGTCGCTGTCCTCGATGCTCAGCCCCACGCCCGCATGGCCATGGTCGGCAAAGCCGAGCAGTGTGGCTTCGGGCATGGTGTTGATGGTGTCGGGCGCGGCCAGCCCTTGCACGTACATCGTGTCCGGCGCGCGCGGATCCTTGACGCCCGTGCTGGCCCATAGCAGGCGCTGCCTGTGCGCACCCGCGTTGTGTGCGGCGACCCAGCGCGCGCTGCCCTGGATCTCCCACCAGGCCTGGAAGGTCTTCTCGGCAACAGCCATGCCGATCCGGTTGCGCAGCGGCGTGGGCAGCACCTCGTTGGCCGCCACGTCCCAGCGGCTGACAAAGAGCGAGGCGACCGAACGGACCTTGGGATCCAGGCCTTTTTCGATGCGCCGCTCGACGCCGCGCAGATAGGCCTCAGCGGCCGCCTGGTACTGCCTGCGCGAGAAAAGCAGGGTGACGTTGACCGGAATGCCGGCGAAGATCGTGGCCTCGATGGCCTCCACCCCTTCGGCCGTTCCCGGGATCTTGATGAACAGGTTCGGGCGTGCCGCACGGGCATGCAGATCGGCTGCGGCGGCGATGGTGCCCGCGGCGTCGTGGGCCAGCAGCGGCGAGACCTCCAGCGAGACCCAGCCGTCCGCGCCATGCGTGCAATCGAAGACCGGGCGGAACAGGTCCGCCGCGCGCCTCAGGTCTTGCAGGGCGAGTTCGAAGAACAGCGCTTCGCCGTTCTTGCCTTCGCGGGCAAGCTTGGCAATGGCCTCGTCATAGGCCTTGGACTTGCCGATGGCGCGCTCGAAGATCGTCGGGTTCGAGGTCAGGCCGGTAATGTCGAGATCGCGGATGTAGCGCGCCAGCGTGCCGTCATCGAGCATCGTGCGGGTGATGTTGTCGAGCCAGAGGCTTTGGCCAAGGGCATGGAGTGTTTGGGTAGGCTTCATCATGGGGTTACCTCAGGTTCAGAGTCATGCCAGCCGCCATCCGCCGCAATGAAATGGTTGGCGGCTGGCGGGCCCCAGCTGCCTTGCGGATAGGCGATGACCGGGCCGTGCTCGGCCAGCACCGGCTCCACCACGGCCCAGGCCGCCTCGATGGCGGCCTCGCGCGCGAACAGGGCGCCGTCGCCATTCATCGCGTCGGTCAGCAGGCGCTCATAGGGCGAGTGCTCGCCAGGCTCTTCTTCGAGCAGGACGAATTCCTTCTGATCGCCGACGAACTCGCGGCCGGCACGCTTGACCCGCGCGGCCAGTGCAATTGCGGAATGCGGAGACAGGTGCAGGCGCAGGTAGTTGGCCTCGTCGGTGTCCGCCGAGTCGGCAAAAAGGTTCTGCGGCGGGGCCTTAAAGCGGACCATCACCTCGCAGGCCGTGGTGGCCAGATGCTTACCCGAGCGCAGGTACCAAGGCACGCCGCCCCAGCGCCAGGAATCCACGTGCAGGCGCACCGCGCAATAGGTCTCGACGTCGGAGTCCGGCGCCACATCGCGTTCATCGCGATAGCCGAGGTACTGCCCGCGCACGATGTCGTCGGTCGTGAGGGGCCGCATGGCGGCGAAGACGTCGGCCTTGTGGCGGTTCACGGCCTCGAAGTCGCGGCTGGCCGGCGGCTCCATCGCCAGCAGGGCGACGATCTGAAACAGGTGATTCTGGATCACGTCACGCAGACAGCCTGCACTTTCGTAGAAGGCGCCGCGCTCGCCGACGCCGAACGCCTCCGCCAGGGTGATCTGCACGCTGGCCACGTGGTTGCGGTTCCAGACCGGCTCCAGGAAGGAGTTGGCAAAACGGAAGTACAGGATGTTCATGATCGCTTCCTTGCCCAGGAAGTGATCGATGTGGAAGATCGCGTCTTCGGCAAACACGCTGGTGGCCACGCGATGTAGCTCACGCGCCGAAGCCAGGTCGCGGCCGAAGGGCTTCTCGACGATCACGCGGGCGTTCGCATTGAGGCCGGCGCCGCCCAGGCCTTCGATGACCGTGGTGAACAGGCTCGGCGGAATAGCCAGGTAATGGGCCGGGCGCCTGGCCCCGCCCAGCGCCTGCTTCAGCGCGGTGTAGGTGGCGGCATTCTTGTAGTCGCCGCTGACGTATTGCAGCAGCGTCAGCAGGCGGTCGAGCGCGATGAGATCGACCTGCGCCTCATGCGCGTGGATGCTGGCCTTGGCACGGTCATGCAGCTCGCCGATGCTCAAGACCGACGAGGCCACGCCGATCACGGGCACGTTCAGCGTGCCGTGCCGGCACATGGCATAGAGCGCCGGGAAGATCTGCCTGCAGGCCAGATCGCCCGTGACGCCGAAGACCACCAGGGCATCTGAGTTCATCGAGGTTTCTCCTGATGTCCGCCAAACTCCTGGCGCATGGCGGATTGCAGGCGGTCTGCAAAGTCGGATTCGCCGCGCGAAGCAAAACGCGCATAGAGCGCGGCGCTGAGCACCGGCGCCGGCACGGCTTCGTCGATAGCTGCCTGGATCGTCCAGCGGCCTTCGCCGGAGTCGGACACGCGGCCCTCAAAGTGCGTGAGCTGCGGGTCCGCGGCCAGCGCCTGCGCCGTCAGGTCGAGCAGCCAGGAGCCGACCACGCTGCCGCGCCGCCAGAGCTCGGCGATCTCGGGCAGGTCCATCTCGTATTGATAAAAGGCCGGCTCGCGCAGCGGCGTGGTCTCCGCATCGATGACGGCTTCCTTGGTGCCGAGGTTGGCCCCGCGCAGGATGTTCAGGCCCTCGGCATAAGCGGCCATCAAGCCGTATTCGATGCCGTTGTGGACCATCTTGACGAAGTGGCCGGCGCCGTGAGGGCCGCAGTGCAGCCAGCCCTGGTCGGCCGTGCTCGTAGCGGCCTTGCGGCCGGGCGTGGGCACCGCAGAACCAAGCCCGGGGGCCAAGGTGGAAAACACCGGCGCCAGGTGCTGCACCGCCTCCTTGTCGCCGCCGACCATCAGGCAGTAACCGCGGTCCAGGCCGGCGATGCCGCCGCTGGTGCCGGCATCGATGTAATGCACGCCGGAGGCTGCCAACTGCTTCGCTCGACGGATATCGTCGTGGTAGTGCGAGTTGCCGCCTTCGATGATGGTGTCGCCGGCCTTGAGCAGCGGCGCGAGCTCTAGCAGCAGCGGGTCCACCACGGCGGCCGGCACCATCAGCCAGACCGCGCGCGGCGGCTCCAGGGCCGCGACCAGTTCCTGCAGCGAGGCCGCGCCCACTGCGCCGAGGGCCACCATCTTCTCGACCATGTCCGCGTGCTGGTCTTGCACCACGCAGGCATGCCCCCCGCGCAGCAGCCGCGTGGCCATGCTAGCGCCCATACGGCCCAGTCCGATCATTCCCAGTTGCATGCTTGAGCTCCGGCGATTGCTTGGATTTGAAAGACGCGCGAACGCCCTCCCTAGGCCTCAGGGTCGATCTGGCGATCGTGTTCGGGGTCTTCCGGAATCAGGGGCGGCACCAGGCCGTGGTCCGGTTCGATGGGCATCTGGCCCGGCTCCTCGTCCATGTCCAGATCGTCGACGTTGACGCGGTGGGGCTTGTGAGGTGAGGACGGCATGGCGGTCTCCGGTGACGCTGCCATCAAATGCTCCCAGATCGTCCACGCCGACAAGCCCGGACAAGGCGAGCATCGAACGTCGGTGCTGTCCGACATCGGCTCCAGCCGCGCCAAGAAAGATAACTTCACAGTTCAGCACATTCGAGACCGTCGTCCCTCATGATCGGAAGTTCCCAGCTTCTGGGAAAGGGTATCGGCCATGGATGTTCTGCGAGTCATCAAGCGCATTCCGCTGATCTTCCCGATGGCCTGCGTTGCGGTGTTCGCAATGATCCTCATCAGCGAAGGTTCCTACTGGCAGTCGGCTGGCACGCTGGACCGGCTCGGCGCGATGGCGGTCGTGCCCGCGAGCTTGCAGGAATTGCAATGGGGCGTTCTGGACGCCGAGGCGGCGCTGAAGCTGGACGCCGGTGCCGACACCGACGCCCGCAGCAAGCGCCAGGCGCAGCTCCTCGCCTACGGGCGGGCCATGCAATCGATCGCCAGCGCGTTCAAGACCCTGGACGCCTACTACGACACACAGCCCAGGCCCAAGGCCCGGCTGGCGCGCCTGCATCTGCTGACGGAGGCCAAGCTGGCCGGGCACAGCGCGGCGGGCACGCAGCAGATGGACGCCATCCGCGCGCTCAGCGCCGAGCTGCTGCAGTTCGAGGCGCTCAATGTGGCCGGCGGCCGCGTCAGCCTGTACAGCACCCTGATGCTGGGCCGCATCGGCGTGGCCACGCTCAGCGCCGTCGGGCTGCTGACGCTGTTCGTCATCCTGCGGCAGGGCTCGATGCTGGAATCCCAGCGGCGCGAGCAGCAGCGGCTGGTCCAGGCCGCGCACGACCTGCTGGAGCTTGAAGTGCTGGAGCGAACCGCCGAACTGACGGCCCTGACCCGCCACCTGCAGACCGCACGCGAGGACGAGCGTGCCCGCCTGGCGCGCGACCTGCATGACGAGATGGGCGCCTTGATGACCTCGGCGAAGCTGGACGCGGCGCGCATCCGGTTCCGGCTGACCGCGATGGAGCTGCCCGCGCCCGAGGCCCTGGAGCGCCTGGCCCATTTGATCGACACCCTCAACAAGGGTATCGCACTGAAACGGCGCATCGTCGAGGACCTGCATCCTTCCGCCTTGAACATGCTCGGGCTGGTGGCCACGCTGGAAATCATGGCGCGCGAGTTTGCCGAGAGTTCCGGCCTTGACGTGGTGTGCACGCTGGAACCCGTGAACTTGAGCGCGAGCGGCAATTTGATGATCTATCGCCTGGTGCAGGAAGCGCTGACCAACATCAGCAAGTACGCCCAGGCGAGCCATGTCTGGCTGACGCTGAACAGCCGCGAAGGCCGGGTGGAGGCGTCCGTTCGCGACAACGGTCTGGGGTTTGACACCAACGCCCCGGTGCGCTCGGCGCACGGTCTGGTCGGCATGCGCTTCCGGGTCGAGGCCGAAGGCGGCGTCCTGTCCATTGTGGCGGCGCCAGGTCTGGGCACGCGGATCGTCGCCAGGCTGCCTGCGGTCGCGCCGCAGCTGCATGCGCCCGCCGCGGCTGATGCCGTGCAATCCTCGACTACCTAGCCTCGCGGGATTGGCGACAATCGCCGCAAACCACTCCGACGAGCGCTCATGCAATTCGCCACCTGAACTGTGCATGGTGGTTTCACGCCGTCTCAAGATGTCCCGAGAGCCTTCAGAAACACCAAATAAAACAATAACTTATAGACAATCATTGTTTCAGTTGGTTCCAGGCAGGTTCTTGAAATCCTGATCGGCTGGCTCCATAACGCCGATCCGCGACTGGCTCCATTACGGCGATCACGCCCTGGCTCCAATACGCCGGTCAGCGGGTGGCTCCTATATGCCGATCACGCAGTGGCTCCAATATGCCGGTCGGTGACAGCGGTTCTCCACCCTGCGCAGGACCTTCAGCAGTTCCGGAGCCTCGATTTCTCCGATGGGTCGTGCGCCCATCCAGGGAAAGACGTCTTGCTTCAGGCGCGTCTCAGTGCGGTCGGCGTGCCCCTTGCTGACCTTGATCCGGTGCACCTTGTCCAGCCATTCGCAGGCGACAAACTGGAACGTGCCGGGCAATGCCTTTCCTTCGGCCGCCAGCTTGGCTCGCTCCTCACGCGCCACGCCGGCGAGCTTCTCAGCCTTCTTCGCCTCACCGGGATCCAACCCCGCCGCGAGCATTTGCCTCGCGTCGTCGCGCTTTCGTCGGGCCAGGGCCAAGGATGTGTCCGGATAGGTGCCAACGCTCAGCCGATTGACCTTTCCAACTACCCGATATCGCAGACGCCACCATCCCACCCCGGACGCTTGAGCTTCTAAGGTCAACCCACCGCCATCATTGACCGCCACAGGCTTGTTTGCCTCGGCGGCGCGCTTCAGTGCCGCCTTGATGGCCCTGTCGCTCAGGAGATTCGTGCCTCGCATATGCACAACTTTCTGCAGCAACCAACTCGATTTGAGCTGTTGTGCAGATTGTTGTACCTTCCAGAACGGGATGTAAAGAGATCCTGTGAATCAGCCTGGGAATAGAAAAAGGCCTAAGTGATTGATTCACTTAGGCCTTTGAGACTAGATGGAACGTCTTGACACGTCCTAAAACAGCTAAATGGTGGAGCCGGGGGGAATTGAACCCCCGAACAATCCAGTACTGGCGCGGCTTCCAGCGAATCGGTGCGATTCCGGTGCGATTCCGGTGCGATTGTGCCCACAAAGACGCCATCAGCCAGATCCAGGGTCTCAACCAGTCGATTCAATTCCGTTTCTTTCAATTGAACCGCCGTCCGTTGAACTTGGTCTTCTCCGGTGGCCGCGGGGCGGAGTGGTACTGTATAACCATACAGTACACTTTTCGACGTCATTCTTTTGCGACACGCTGGCACGTTGCTCGCTCCCCCAGATCGGCCCGCGCTAGTGCGAGGCGTCGTCGCGGTAACAAGAGACGGGAGAGATGAGGAAGGACAGTGGCTGCGATCAGCAATCTGCAAGAGCGAAACGGATATAGACGCGGCGCTGCTACTCCCCCAGCTTTATCGTCGCAAGATCGGACAGATGGACAACCGCGGCCTAGTGCTGAACGGCCTGGAAGATCCGACCAATCCGATGTCTGCTCAAACTTGCCTACCAGCAGAGCAGGTGGACGCGCCCTCGGAGCCTGCGCGACCACGTCGAATCGCAGCGGGAACGGCTGGCCGCAATTGCGCCGCCGCAGTGAGCCGCCACTCCTTGGCCTTGCGCGTGTGGGCAGCGCACTGGCGCGGCATAGCCATCCGCGGGCCGCGGTAGGCCTCGATATGGGCCGCGACCGCAATGCACATTGTGATTTATCACCATTTCATCGAATTGACGCTTTCCGCGTCTTGGGCTACAAGCCATTCAGGTGAGGCTGATGAGATTACAGCTCTACCGGCGTGCTCCTTTGCGTTGGATTAATTTTGATTTCTTAAAAACTGACGCAGGATTTCCTTGTCATTAAAAATTTAATCCGGGAATTGAAATGTCAAAAAGAAAATTTATGGCGGCGTTGGGAGCTCTTTGTGCTGCTCTCGCCCCAATCCAATATGCCTTCGCTTGGGACGGCGTCGTAAGCGGAGCCATTCATCAGCTAGACGCTGTCGCGTCGAGTGGTGGCGCTCCGGGCGCCTACGATTTCCGCGTGTACCTTGTAGGCAATCCGAATATGTGCTCTGGCGGCGGCACCAATCCGGGATGGGCATACATAAATTCCAATGACGCAAACTTCAAAGGCGTCGTTTCAATCTTGGAGTTGGCTTTTGCGACAGGCAAGTCAGCGACAATTTATTCCAATTTGGTATCAGGCCAGTGCCAAATTGGTTATGTTGCGATTTCCTAATGGATGTACGGGGTTTAGCCTGGTCTCAAAGATCGAAATATGAGGGACAAGTGATGTCAAGGCTCATGCGTGTTACTTTTTTGTGTCTTATTTTATGCGCCAACCTTGCAGCAGGCGCCACGACCACGGTCGGCGCGCCTCTATTTGATGTGGTTAAAAATAGTATTTCGGAAGCCGACTTGGACGAATCTGAATTGAAGCAACTTAAGGCACACAAAGCCGACCCGGCATTCGCTTCAATGAAAGCAAAAATAATAAAATTCGACCCATCCGTACTAGACAGCGTGAATGCAGTAACCGTGATGACGCCTGACGCGAAGGTACTGCAATTTGGCTTGGGCAAAAGAGAGGTAACAACAACACTGTTCTTCGATGGACTCAAGAAAAAAGAAATGCCCATAACCTCCTGGATTGCTACGCCCAGTGGCCCCGGCCGAGATTACTTCAATGCAGTCTACACGAAAGGTGGTTTTTCAGCTCAGTTTTCAGATTTGAATCATGTGTATACGATCAATTCGCTTGGTGCGTCCAATAGGTACTACCTTCTAATGGAAAAAATTAGCACGGCCTCTGGGGCGTTTGGGCACATGACTCGCGAAGAACTTGAAAAGGATATTGCCTCCAAGAAAGCAGCAAGGTCTGTGAATGGGGAGAAAAAATGATTGGGATCGTACGGGGCATATTATTGATCTTGACATTAGCAGTTGGCGGCGCGAAGGCCACAACCATCAATGTGCTCAATGCTTGGCAGGCCGGAACAATTGGCCAAACATCTATATTAGGATCAACAGATGCCGCCATCATCAGCCGCATGTATCAAGAATTTATTACATTAAATCAAGCGCTCGCGAATAGCCATATAAATAATTTCAACATCGCATATGTAGGGGCCGTAAAGCTGCCCTTCCTAAGCGGCCCAAATGTGAGTCAAGTGCTTCTTAATGCGTTCAAGGATCAATCCTTGCAGGCGGCTCACGATGCAACACACGCCGACACGACGATGCTCTTTGTCAGCTATTCTCCAGCCGACTATCTGGGCCTAACGCTAGGCGCACTCGGCGGCGGACCGCCATCCCCAGAATCAGCCCTGTCTGTTATTAACATCGCGGGCAACTTAGACCACTACGTTTACCAACACGAATGGGGACATCAACTCGGTGCACAGCACCAACTGAGCGGCGGAGTCTTGGGAAATACCGTAGGTTCGCCCAGCTATGCGCACGGGTTTTATGTTCGTTGGAAGCAGCAATTCCCTATTGTAGGCACTGTACAATATTGCGGCAATACAATTATGGCGTACCAAGCCACGCCTAATTTAAGCGGCGTTGACTGCAATGTGTTTGGCGGCTATGGAGACAATCATACAATTTTATATTTTTCGAACCCCAACGTATCCGTATATGTGGCCAGCGTTGTCAATGTGGACTACTATGCAGCAACAGGAGATTCCAGCAGCGCCTACAATGCAGGGATGATTGGTGCAAGCGCGGCAACTGTGGCAAATAATCATGCCACCAAGTGGTTTACTGGACCGGCGCTCGCCGGCATAATATCCAACTTTATTCTACTCACTGAATAGCCAACCCAGAATTCTGCAAAATAATAAAATATGCATTCGATCGATCTGGCGAATATACTTCCGCCGCATGCGATGCAGTAGAAGTCGTTGGTGCAGTGAGTGGTGCCAATTTTGCAAAAATGAGACGAGAATATCGGTTCATGCGCAAAGAGAGTACATAGATCGAGCACATGAGCCAACCGTAGCCGCAGGACACCCAATCCGTTTCTGAGCAATGACATTACTGAGCCCCCAGCTCGCGCGGCCGTTACGTTGAAGAATAGGTGAGGCTAGCGCCTCACCTACCAACGAACTGCGCGTAAGGAGCGCGTGAAATGAAGCATCTTTTTGAGAGCCCGCGCCTAAAGGTCAAACGGGCCAATCAGCACATCGATGCTGTTGAAAAATTGATCGTCGACTTCTCGAACGACCCGGGTCACAAAATCGTCTCCAAGACTGATCCCTCCGGATTGACCAAGTTGATGTTTGAACCTGGGGATAGCCTCTCTGCCGAGGTCGGTCTGAGCGTCGGTGACGCCGTTCATAACCTTCGCGCAGCCTTGGACCATGTGATGACTGCTCTCGTCACACATCTTGTCCCCGGCTGCACCAAAGAGCACATCTACTTTCCGATACGGCAGGATGAAGCTGGAGTGAAAGATGCCCTTAAGAACGGCGAAGTCGGCAAGGCCATGGCGACCACGGTCGGGCAGAAAATCGCGGCTGTCATCCTCGATGCGATAAAGCCTTATGGAACTCGGGAGCAACTCCTCCCCATGCTGAGTAAGCTCGACAATATCGACAAGCATCGATTCATCTTGACCCTTTTCTCCGCAGGGGGCATGAAGACCGGTACTGCCACCCTCGGATCTGGCAACGTCTTCCGCAACAGCCACTTCATAAGCTATCGGAACACACCAATGGTTCTCTCTGGTGGATTGAAGCTTGAAGGTGATTTCAAGCCTGTTGTCGAGGTACTTTTGGACGAGGCTGAGTTACCCAAGTACGAGCCGCTTCTCCCAGCTCTAAAAAATATCTCGAAAGTCGTCAGCCAGTCGATCGATGCGATCGAACGCTGCGTGACTTGAATCAAGTTGGCTCACAGGTTTCTTCAATGAGCAATTCGGCGGCGGGTCGTTGTCCCCGCCGCCCTCCCGGACGGCAAGGTGGGCCAACGCCCTCGCAACGAATGCGGGCCATCCCGGCCCTCGCCCTACTAAACCCAGGCCGGAACCGCCGATTCGCCCGCGATTGCCACGAGCCGCTCGACGACGTCGTCGATGTCGTGATCAGCAAAGCTCAGCGGCCCGGGCCAGACCTGCGGCGGGATGAGCTTGAATCCCGTCTGGGTCAGCCAGACATGATTTACGTCCGGGTGGCACCAGTCGCCGACCGGCGGCCAGGCCACGAAGGCGTCACGGCCGTTGATGACGTGCACCATGCCCGCCAGCTCGGTGGCATAGCGCGTCCAGAACGCGCGATTGGCCCCCTTGGGCGACTCAAAGCCATGCAGCGCGCCGATCTGCTCGCGTGGCAGGAAGCACGGCGTGTAGCGTGTGCGCCAGGCGCCAAGGCTGTGGCCCTCGACGTTGAAGACCGAGCTATGCGGAACCAGGCTCTTTGCCCAGCGCCACATCGCATCGAGGCCGCCATAGGCGCCAGCGGTGACCTTGGCGCCCTGCCCCAGGTCCATCGCCTGCAGGTCGATGTCGTCGCGCAGATCTCCGAGCTTGCCTTGCGCGAAGCGCGTGCCCGAGATGCTCAGGAAGACAGCGCCGCCGGCGTCCTGCGACAGGACCGCCTGGTGGCTGTCGTTCTGGTAGTGCCCGTGAAACCGCAGGCCCAGCGCCTCGAAGGCGAGCTGGGCCTGGTCCGTGTCGCCGAGATAGGCCGCCTGCGCACGCCGCGCCGCGGCGAGGATGGCCGCCCAGTTCACGCGCTGCTCGACGGTGCAGCGGTGCTCAACGATGTCGCCGGCGGCGCCGATGCCTTTCGCGCCTGCAGCTGCGTGACGATGCCGATGACCTGGCCGGACGCGGCCGTGATTGCGGCAACGGCGTTCGCCTGCACGGTGCCACTCGGCTTCACGCAGATCGGATCGATCACCGCGCGTGCAGCGACCACCGCTGTGACTTCTTCGGCCTTGGCCAGGCCAGGAATGGCCAGCAGCGCCGTCACGGTCGGCCGCACTGCGGCGTCAACGGCGCAAGCGCTTTGGATGGCGGCGACCTGCGAATCGGTCGGCGGGGTCGTCGAGCAGCCGCTGACGAAAGCGACGGCCGGGAGGCCCGCAGCGCAGACTGCCGCGGCAAGGAGAGAGCTGAAACGAGATGTCTTCATGGGTAAGTCCTCAAAGAGAAAGCCCGGCTCTAGGCCGGGCTGGGTTGCCCACGCCGAAATGGCGTGAATGGGGAGCGAGGCGCCGGACAGATCTGTCCAGGCGCCTGGATGGGCATCAGCCCGCAGCGGGAGGTGTCGGCGTGGGCGCAGGCGCGCTGGCCAGAGCAAAGGGCGCGATCGGCGTGACAACTGCCGCCGGCGGAGCTGGCGGTTGCATGTCGCGCATCGCCAAGGCGACGATGCCGACGACGATGGAGATCACGAACTTGGCGTAGTCGGCGCGCATGGCGCCGTCGAAGTACGCCATGACCGACCAGATGATGAATCCGACGATGCCGAGCACCAGCATGACGGTCAGCTTGAGCTTGTAGTTCACGAGAGAGGTCCTTTCTGGGAGTCGAGCGCGGCCAGGCCGTGCTGAGTGATGAGCTGTTTGATCAGGGCGGCGTAGTTGGGATCGGTCGCATAGCCGGCCGCCGCGACGGCTGTTGCGAAGCTCGGGCCGTCGCGGTAAGCGAAACAGCCGCGATAGCGCTTGTTCTGGAGGAGGAAAGCCGCGTGGTCGTCGATGCAGCTTGACCAGTCACCGTAGGAGCGCCAGAGCGCCGGCACCATGACCCACTGGCCGCCCACGAACTCACGCGTCGGCATCGAGACCGTCGCACCGTGCCAGCTGGCGTCGGCCTTCACCCCGAACAGGTTCTTGCCGACGACGGCCAGCTTGGACGTGGCCCAACCTGACTCGAGGGCGCCCTCGGCGACCGTAAAGCTGGCTGGGATTCCCGTCTTGGCCATCGACGCGACGGCCGGCCCACTGAGCGCTGCGATGAACTCAATGGGCTTCATGGGCCACCTCGAGAGCACGTCGATTTCTGACGATGAATGGCGGTATAGGTCAAAGGTCCTCCTGAATAGAAAAAGCCACCCGAAGGTGGCTGCTGTTGCTGTGGTTGCTGTCAGTCGGCGTCGGCCTCAAAGCGACCGTGTTGGCGATGATTCTTCGCCTCCCGATACCAGCGCCAGAGCTTGTGCGAGATCACGACGAGCAGATAGATGGCCGTCAGAAACTGCACCCAATCTGGAATCGACCATTTCGCCCAATGCGCCAGGGCGACGGTTACAGGGGGCGCCGCCGATGCGATGTCGGTGACTGCGTTTTGGCTTTGTGCTTGCATGTTTGGGGTCTATGTCCTGAGCGATCAGTTGAACTGCTTGAAGCTGAAGCCGTCGAGGACGATGGACTGTCCCGCAGTCGCCGCCGTTCCGATGTACATCTGCCCGTTCGCAAGGACGCGCAGGTAGCAGATCGTCCCCGTCGCCGCGATGTAGGCGATGCCATCGACCTCTCGATTGGGCCGGTGTGCCACATCCAGGGTGGCCACCGGCGAGTTGGTGGCCACGGCACCGCTTGCACTCAGAGAACCGCAGAGCTGCACGAAGCCATCAACACTGAGATACGACGTCGGGGCGGCGGGACTGGCTGCTCCAGCGGTGTTGTTGGCTCCGTTCGCGATGATGCTCTTGGCCGCGGGCGCGGCGGCATAGATGCGCTCAGCCGCCTCGACCAGGCCAAGTGCCGGCGCGAAATAGATCGCGTAATGGCCCAGGCTGCTCGGGTGATGGATGCCGTCGCCGCCCTTGGTATTCGGATTGTTCCAATACTCGGATGTCGAAATGCCGAGCAACTCGTCCTCCGTAAGAATCGCAGGCCCCACCGTGCGCGGGATGCCTTGAATGACGGACAAATCGGCGACGGTCCCCGCGCCATTCATCTCGCAGCCGATGCCGCCCCACGACAGACTGCTGTAGTCGATGAAGTCGATCAGCTTGACCCCGTTCAGGAAGACCTGATGCCGCGCCCCCATGCAGCGCACTTGCAGGAAGTTGGTTGTTCCGCCCACCAGAGGCGTGATCGGAACAGAGGTCAGGTTCGTCACGCCGTAATAGACGATCAGATTGCTGCCATTCACCTGCGCCTCGTACTGGCCTCGGTAGATGAGACCGAATGCCTGCCCGGTGACCGCAGCGTTGAACTGCGCCGCAATGGTCAGGTCCTTCGCGCCGCGCCCGGTGTCGCTGTTATTGATCTTCGCGGCCGCGGTGAACGTCAACGTCGCAGCCGACAGCGTCGGCATGCCTGCATTGCTTGTCCAGTTCGTTGGGAACCCAACCGTCGCGCTTACGGCTTGAGAGGACAGGCGAGCAATGTCCTGGCCGTCCCGCAGCATGAGGTACTGCCGGTTGGAATCGATCAACGTGCAGTTGTTGGCCAGCGCGAAAGCGCGCGCCGTGTCGGCCATCACCTGCAGGTTCGCAGCGTAACCGCGCCAGGTTGCTTGTTTGCGCGTTGCGATCGGTGTCGTGACGATGACGACGCTCGGAACCTTTGTCCAGCCGCGAACATACGTCAGCAGTGCTGCGTAGTAGCCGGCCTCTTGCTGTGCGGTATTGGTGACATCGTTGGCACCCATCGCAATGACGAGCAGGTCCGGCGCCGCAGCCTTGATATGGTCCCTCCAGGACAAAGCCGTGGTTGATCCATTCGGCCAAAGATCCGGAAACTGCGTGATGACGTTGAGGTTCGCGTTGGTCGTTGCGTAGGTCGCGCTGGTGCCCTTGGGACGATTGAAGATCGTCGAGTAGTCGTTCGTGGCGCCGCCGACAAAGGAATTGCTCTGCAGGGAGCCCAGGCCCATGCCGGCCTGACTCAGGTTCTGGAAGTTCCACGCCACGCCGGGCATTCGGCGGCGAAATTCATCCGCCAGCATTCCAGCCCACGAGTCTTCATAGCAAATGTTGAAGACGCCCTCCGTGATCGAGTCGCCGGCAAAGACGACGGTGGCAGCCCGACTTTGAATCGCCGCCTCGAACTGGGTCAGATCGCCCAGCACCGTGCTTGCGCGCTGAATGGCCTCGTGGACACGCGAGCGCTTCGTCATCGGGATCTGTACGCCGCCGAAGCTCCACTTGCCAGGACCCGTGTACTCCTTCAGGAGTGTCGTCGCATCAGGAAGAGCAAAGACGCCGTCGGGCACAACGTAGGAGGAGTCAGCCCCTGCCTCTGTGACCGCAATCGTCGCAGCGTTGCTGGTCACACCGTCGCCAACGGCTGCCGCTTGCCTGATGGACAGCGGCCCGACATGGGACAGATACCAGCGCCCGCCATCGGCGCCGACCAGGATCGTGCCGCCGTTGTCGGCGCTGGTCGTGTCAGCGGCGTTGTACCAATACTGACCGCCGGCACCATCGCCAGGCGCAGTTCCGCCCAGCGCGAACGCACGCCCGACGCCCGTCTTGCTGAGCGCTCGCACACCCGCGACCGTGCCCACGATTCGTCCGACACCGCCGACCAAGTCAGCACCAGCACCATTCGCTGCGCTTTGCAAATTCTGGCCCAGCCCACCAATCAGTTCGCTGATCGCGAGTGCCAACTGGCTGTGATTCGTTTTGTCCGGCGTGACGCCTGCAGCGCTCAGAACGTTGAGCAGCTCCATCATGAGCATGTTCATGTATTCGGCGCGCAGGATCGTCGCGATCTGACCCTGCCCTGGATTCCCGTCTGTGAAGAATCCCGGAGATCCCGGCGCCGAAGGTGCCGGCATAACGGGCACGGCGGTGCCGTCGTCATATTGATGCATAAAGTTCCCTTTTCTCTGTGATTGAGCGGTACCGAGTCCAGGTCCGCTCTCCAAGTTGTTTGCCTAGCCGCCGGCCGGCAATTCAAAGACGATCAGCGTGTGCGCTGGCTTCCATTGGTTCAATTCGCATTCGAGGACTGCAGATCCCCAGCTCTCGAGAGGCTCGCCCATACCGCTGCGGCCCATCCGAAAGCTGACCAGATCGATGCCCTTGTCGGAGATGACGCGCCAGACGTGGGACCAGTCGTGGTCGCCCAGTTGGCTCCCCATGTGGCTCTGCCCCATTCGAAAGGGCGCGCATTCGACGATCTCGACCTGATACCCAAGCGTCTGGGCGAAAGCCTGAAAGAACTCGACCGTCTGGCCTCCGACGTTCGCAAACCGCGCCGCAGCCTGAGCCTGGCGGGCTTGCAGTGTTGGAGAGATGCCGGCACACGGGTCCGGCAGTCCGAGCACCTGCTCCCATTGGGGCAGCAGGAAGACAGCCGTTGCCGGAAAGGCATCGGCCAGCAGCGACATCGCACCGCTGTCAACGGCCTCCGAACTTTTCGCGAGGCCGGCCAGTACAGACGCCTGGACTCCCGTGCTATCCCGGCTCCATGCGCGCCCCCTTGGCAGCAGGTTTCGCAGGGCCGATGCATATTGGTCAGCTGAATATCGTGCGTCCATGTCAGCTCCACACCGGTGTTCCGATCACCGGCAGCGAGCCGGCAGACATCACGACGTCGGCCGTGGGAGACAGGATTGCAAAGTCGGTATTGCCGACGACGCTGGAAACGGCTTGCCACAAGCTCTGCACTGCAAGCGTCCCACCTGGCGCGAGCGTTGCCATCTGGCTTTGAATTGCCGCGATCGTGGCCGCCCTGTTGGCCACAGGCACGCCCCGAATATTCGGATTCAGGGGTTGCTTGGTGGGCGCGACGACATAGACCAGAGCGGTCACCGGCCGCAGCGGAAAGAGCGCATTGGCGACGGTCAGCTGATCTCCCGTCGCCGCAGCGCCTCTGGGCTCCTCCGCTGCAACGCCGTCCGTCCCCACTGGAAAGCCGCCGTTCGCCGCCTGGATGACATCGAGCATCACATAGACGACGACCGTGCCCGGTCCAAAGCCATTGGGCGTGCACCAGGCGCGCGTCACCCCGGGCACATTGAGCGCCCATCCCTCATAGTCACCAATGGCCCCGCCTTGCGGAGGCGTCTGATAGGCGACCATCATGCGCCGCCGCAGCGAAGAGTCGAGCTCGAGGTCGGCACCCCCGCTGATGGCAGTTGATGCGACGCCTGTCGAGGTAATGCCGGCAACGCCATTGGCGAGCGTGAACGCGGTCCCTGTGTCGCAGTTCCCCTCCGCACCCACCAGGCCGGCCGGATCTGGCACGGCAGACACCGCGACCACAACGCTACCCGCTGACGCAAGCGCGGATTCCGTGGTGACGTAGGCGTAGCCGTCGCTGCGATTGATCGCTGTTCCGGCGGGCAGTACCGCACCATTGACGGCCGGGAATGAGACCGCGCCAGAGGCCTGGTCGATCGAATTCCGCCTGACTCCCTTCAGTCCGGCCCAGGCCTCAAGAAATTCGTCGGTCGCCGTCGCTGGATTGGACTGCTGGGCAATCCAGTCGAGGTAGCCGTAGAGCATGTGCGTCATGCCCGCCTGGATCATGGCGAGCACGCCCAGGTTCGTGAAGCGCAGCAGTGCATCCGCGCCTGGCAGATTCGCGCTCAGATCCTGCGCGGCCTGGTTCTGCAGTTGGGCCAGTGTGGGTCTTGGATAAGGCATCTATTGGGTCCAGACTTCGGTAAAACGACTCGCGACTGCGGCGCCACTGCGCTTGAGCGCCACGACGTCGAGGTCGAGTTGATTGGGAGTGACCCAGACGGGTTCGATTTCGAAGGCCGCCACGACGCCGTCATCGATGAGCCATTGCAAGGCTTCGGCCGCGTAGTCCTTGGCACGCTGGGCGATGTTGAGCGGCCCCTTCTCTCGGCCTAGCAACCACAAGCGCGAGCCGAGCAAGTGGTTCGGGTCATCGGCCCACCAGCCGCGCCTGTCGCCGTCCGTGGTCTCGTCGCTGCTCTCGGCCTGCCGGTCGGTGAACAAGCTCAGCAGCATGGCGGTCTGCAGGTCGCTGCCTGATTGCAGCGAGGGGCCTTGCATGGCGTAGTCGCCATGGCCCATCGCCGCATTCCATACGGTTGTGATGTCGCTCATTCTTGTTGCGTCGGAGGATTGCTGTTGATCGTGCTGGAGCCGCCTGCGACGTTTGCGACGGGATGCTCGTGGCCGTTGTAGACGGCGCGCATGCCGGCCATCGTCTTGGTGCCGCCTGCATCCGCCACGTCGCCCGTCGCCGTGATGTTCTGATCGCTGACGATGTTCTTTGTCACGGTCAGATTGCCCGCGATCTCGACGTCGCCCGTCGCTTTGACGAGCGGCGTGTCCAGAGTGATCTGCGGCGCATCGGTGATCACCATCGGCAGGCCTGCGCCCTTGACGACGATGCCGCTGCGCGTGAGGTACACGGTCTGCCCGAGGTCATCGCACAGCGCGATCTCGCCGCTGGCCAGTCCTTTCATGCGGTACTTCTGATGGCCGCAGGCGATGACCACACCCTGCGTCCTGTCGCCGCCCATGAACACCAGCACCGCGTCTGCGCCAGGCGGAGGATTGCTGTGGAAGCCATACTCGGCCAGGCGTGGCGTGGCGTCGCGCAGCTCGCTTTGCGAGAGTTGCGCCTGCACGGTTTGGACCGGACCCGCATCGTCAACCGACGAAAGCCGTCCTCGTCCGAGGGCTCGGACGATCATCCAGAAGAGGTTGTTCATGCTAGGGGCTCAGTCCCGCGGCCACATCGGCAGCAATGGGCAGGTACAAGATCGGCTCGGGCGCAAAGGCCTGCGGAGGCATCAAGAACAGGTCCGCATGGGTCCCATCCATGCCCCGGCGCAGCGTCACCTCGCTGACCAGCCAGTCCTGGCCGGGCTGGACCTTGAGTTCGGGCAAGTCCACGCTCACCAGGGTGTTCGGCGCGTACAACTCGCCGCCCTCGTCACGCCAGGAGTCCGTCGTGATCACGAGCATGTTGCCCCGTCCGATCCGACGGTTGCACTCCCATTGCGCATGCGCGTTCGATACGGCCGCGCCGGGGTCGCCACTCTGCGCGATGAAAGCCTTGGGCCGAAACCGCGTCACCATCGGATCGCTGATCTCGAACTCCGCCTGCGGGAGTTGCCCGGCGTCCGTGAACAGCGCCGTCCCGATCGGATAGACGCGGTAGCTGCTGAAGCGCTGGCTGATGTCCTGCACGTAGGCCGAGCGCTCGACGTTGCGGCCGCTCTGGAATCCGTTGCCCGCTTCGCCACTGGCAACCGGTGCCAGGACCAAGTTGCCTGCCTCGTTCTCGAAGCACAACAGATTGGCGAGTTTGCAGAGCCGGTCGATCACTGAGAACGGTGTTTCCCCGACGTTCAAGCAGACCTGCGGGTGCACGATGCCAGAGGACAACGCGAGCACGTCGATGCCGAAAGGCTTTGCCAGTGCGCCCGCGATCGCGGCGGTGCTCATGTTTTGAAACATGAACGTCGCCACCTGAGCCGAGCAGTCGACCAGGTCCTCGCACATGCCGCGGCCGCTGATCGTCAAGGGGTGCTGGCGAGGGTCGATGGCGCGAGACGTGCGGTCCACATACCCGGTGATGACCGTGTCGTCGCCGATCTTCAGCGTGCAGGCCTGCCCGGGATTGACCGTCACCTCGTCGACGGCGGGATATCGCTCCGCCAACGCAATGTCGAAATCGCTGGGCATGCGCTCGATGCCGCGCGTGATGCGGACCGACTGCCAGCCTGAAATCGAAGTGCCGCCCACCGTCAGCGTTACGTCGTTGTCGCTCATGTTGTGAGGGCTCGGAATCGGGTCGGCGGGAACGCCGGGTGTTTGGGCTGAGCCTCCTGCAGCAGTTCGTCGTAACGACCGACGTCCTGATACAGGCGCTGTGCAGTGACAAGCAGCGGCACGGGCTGCGGAGTTGACACGAGCTGCGTGTCGGCCAGGGTAGAAGCGCGCGCCCGCAAGTCCTGCACCACCGCGATCCGCAGTGCGCGCAGGGCCAGATAGCTCCCGTCCTCACCCGCGTCTCCTGCCGCCTGAATCTCCAGATCCAGCGCATTGCACACGAGGTTTTGCACCACCACCGCGTCATCGCTGCTGGCCAGCTTGATGTTTGCCGTGGTCATCGCCGCCGCCGTCACGGCCGCGCGTCGATAGAGGTTGATCGAAGCCGTGTTCGCGGTGATCTGTCCGGCTGTGGGCCGATCTTGCTTGGCTGTGCTGCCTTGCAGCTCAAGGAGCGCGCGGGTCGCCGTCATCGGATCGGGATTGGCTGCCTGCAGCGCTTGGATGGTGGCCTGCGCAGCGGCAGCCACGCCGACGACGTTGGCTGCAGCCGCGGCGCTGGTCAGCGTCGAGCCCGCAGAGGCGACCGCCTGATTGCTGCGCGCGCCTGCGCCGATCAGCGACTGCACCGTGGTCAGGGAGGACTTGGCCACTGCTGAATACTGACCCACGTAGCGGCCAAGCTGGCCAGGCAGATTGGTCACCATCGAGATCAGGCTTGTAGCCCGCCCCGCAATCGCCGTCACGGAAGTCAGAAGGCCGGCTGCCGTGCGCTGGATCTCTCCGACGACAGGCGGCAGGGCCATCAGGCCGGAGACCTTCGACAGGAAGTCCTGCGTCGCTGCCGCATAGGCCTTCACACCGGCCAGCTGCGTCTGCTTCTGGGTGGCGACCTTGCTGGTCGGGAACTCCTGCTGACCGGCTTGGATGAAGGTGAATCGGATACCAAAGGCGCCGCCCCTCTCAGCCGTCTCTGAAGCCTCGAAGTCCAGCAGCGAGACCTTGATGCGGCCCAGTGAGGGGTGCACCAGGTCATCGGGGCCGGCCTGCTCGCAGGCCTGGATCATCTTCGTGCGCTGAGCAATCACCGCGCCGCCGCCGTAGGCCGCGTTCTCGACCAAGAATCCAGACACCTGGATTCTGCGGCCTTGCTTGCCCAGGTCCTCGACCCAGACATCGTCGCGGTTCGGGTACTCATGCAAGGCCGTGCGCCGGCCGAGGCGGATCGCGCTCGACGTCACCGCGAACGGGACACCCCGCCAGGAGGCCTGCTGGAGACTGCTGAGGAAAGTTGAAGCGTTACCGATCATGGCGCCATTGCCGTTTCAATCTTCAGACCGCTAGGCGTTTGCGTCTTGACGCTCACGCTGCCGTCCTTGTTCACCGTGACATGGTTCTGCACATGCACGACCGGCGCGGCGTTGAGACGCTCTGCCGATTGAGCGCGTCGCGCGGCTTCGCCGTCGGCATCGAGCGGGCGCTCGTAGTACCTCGACACGATGGCGCCGGCATCGGCCGCGGTCCGAGCCCCCTTCAGCGCACGACCGGCGCCCTGCTCCGAACCTTCGGTCAGCTCGAAGTTGAGGAACTGCAGCTGCTCGTCGAAGGTAGAGCGGCGGATGTCGTGGCCGAAGCGCGCCGCAAAAGCCTTCTGCCGGTCCTTGTGCCACTGCGCGATGCCGTAGGCATTGCCGTTGTCACCGACGGCCGAGGTATTGAGCCCCGATTCGGCAGAGAGATTCGCCACGATGCCGGCGGCCTGCTCACGGGTCCAGCCCATACCGATCAACGACTTGATTGCACCCTGGGAGAAGCCCGTTTCCGAGCGACCAGGGCCGTCGTGCGTAGCGTCATACACGTTGATGCCGTGCGCCATCAGCTTGTCGTTGATCCATGTGCCCGCCATCCAGCCGCCGGCGCCGGCCAGGCCGACGAGGCCAGCCTTTCCGGCAAGGCCGAGACCGCCCCCACCGCCGAGCAGTGCGAGCTTGGCGACCAGCTTGCCGGCTGCGACCGTGGCAGACGCCATCGAGGCCACAAAGCCGCCGGCCATGTAGACGCCGATCGCGACGAGCACGGTCTTCATGCCACCCAGCTCCTCGACCGTGCTGGACACCCACTTGCAGAAGGCAATCAGGCCCGTAACAGCGGTCTTGGTGTCTTCCCAGACCTCTTTCCAGTCGATCTTGGCGATCCAGTCGCCGATCAGCTTGGCGTACTCGGCCACCTTGGTGGCGATCAGCTCGCGATTGGCCACGATCCACTGCGTGAAGCCTTCAAGCAGGGGCTGGATGACCGGAATGAGGCGGTCGGCGATCGAGGCCTTCAGCCCGTCGACGGCGAGCGACGACTCGTTGAGCCGCAGCGCGAAGTCGCTGGCCCGCGCAGCCATGTCCGGCGTGAAAGTGCCCCGCAAGCGCGCGGCCTCGGCCTGGTAGGCCCTCATGCCTGCGGCGCCCCTGATGAGCATCGGCAGCAGCCCCTCGACGCCGAAGGTCCGCGCCAGGTTGCGCGCAGCCGCCGGATCGCGCGACTGCAGCACCTTCATGCGGTCGGCCAGGTCGAACATGGCATGCTCCGTGTCGATGGCGCCGGTCTTGGTCGTGTGCAGGGAGATGCCCATCGCTGTCAAAGCTGCCATGGCGCCCTGGTTGCGGCCCCAGCGGGCGTCCTGCAGGGTGTCCGACAACGAGCGGAAGCCCGAAGTCAGATCGTCAGCCGAAACGCCGGCGAGCTGGGCGCCACCTCGCAGCTCCGTCAGCTTCGCACTGGAGATGCCCAGCAGCGTCGCCGTCCGCTCGGTCTCCGCCCCCACCCTCGCCCAGGCGACAGCCAGTTCCGTGACGCCGGCGATGGTGCCGCCGCCGATCAACGACAGCAGCGGCGCGCCGACCTTGGCCAGGCTGGACGCCAGCCGGGCGCCGCTCGTTGCTACCGCACGCAGCTGCTTGCCGAAACTGGTCAGGCCCGAGACGTCAGAGAACTGCTTGACGCTCTTGCCCAACTCCCGATAGGGGCGCGTCATCTTCGACACGTTCTCATTGATCGCCTTGAGCCGCGCCGAGGCCTTGTCGACGGCCGCGATGGTGAACTTGATCGTCGTCGCCACTACGTTTCCTTCCCGCGGGCGGCGTTGATCCGTCGCGCCTGGTTCATCCAGAACTTGAAGCGCGACCAGGTCAAGCCGATCGCATCATGAGGTCCCCAGCGGTAGAACAGCGTGACCTCGGCGATCATGTCGTCGAGGTTGGCCACCGCCTGGGTTAGTCGAAAAAACTCGACAGGTACTTGTCGCAGACCTTGAAGTCGCCGATGCCCATGCGGCCGACCACGCCGGCCTCGACCTTGTTCATCGCCGCGATGAGGTTGCGCAGCGCGAGGACGTCGCCGATCCGCGCCGACTCACTGGTCATGCGCGCGAACTCGTCCAGCGTCGGTTCGCGCAACTTGACCTCAGTCAGGCTCGGCAGCGGCGATTGCAGCGTCCACACGACCTCGTCGCCTTCGAGCACCTCGTCGGGCTCACCGAAGCGGCTTTGGACGAATCGCTCGCAGACCTTGAAGTCGCGGCCGGCCATCTGGCCGACGCTGCCGACCTCCAGACCGCTGAGTTTGGACAGCAGACTCTTCAGCGCGCGCACGTCGCCGAACTTCCGGGCGTCCAGCCGGAACTGCGAGCCTTCGTCGACAGTCGGCTCGCGCAGGGTGATTTCCGACACACCATCGAGCGGCTTGCGGAGCGTGAGGGTGAGGGTGTTGTTCCCGTCCATACTCAGCTCGCCAGTTGCTCAGTGACCGAGCCGGAGAAGCCCTCCCACTTGACCTCGAAAGTGCCCTCTGAGGTCTTCACCTCTTGCGCCTCGACCGTCCACAGGTTGCGACCGATGACGGTCTTGCCGTTGGCCAGCTCCAGCGTGACGGTTTCGTTCGTCATGTTGTTGAAGTCGTTGACCGTGAGATTGCCAGCGTCACGCAGCGTCGCGCTGATGAACGGCGCGCGCGGCGTCTCGGCGAAGCCGTGGACCTGGTCCTGGCCAACGAGCGTTTCGCGCTTGACCTTGCCGGTGCTGTATCCGAGATCGCCAGCCAGCATGTAGCTTTGACCGTTGACGGTCAGGTAAGCCACGCCGGCCAAGCGGTTGGTGTTGTCAGCCATTGATTGGCCCTCCAAAATGAGAAGAGCCGCCCCTCAGGCGGCCCAGGTGTCAACGTGCGCCATGCCCGTCCAGACATCTGGACGGGTCGGCGGGATCAGCTCAGCCGGAACTGCGCCAGCAGCGCAAAGATGCGCAGCTGGTCGATCAGCGTGCCCGGCCAGAGCACATCGAGGCGGTTCGGATTCGTCGCGTTCTGCTCGACGATCAGCTGCTGCGCGAAGGCCTTGCTGTTCTGCACGTAGCCGTTGAACTCCAGCGCCTGGTAGGCCGCGATCAGGTCGGCGCGCACGATGTTGGGCGTGACGATGGCCGAGCCTTGAGCGAAGCGCGTGCCGTTGGCAGCGAGCTTCACGCGGGCGTATTTGCTGGTGACCATGCCCTTCAGATTGCGCAGGACATAGGCCAGCAGGAACATCGTCTCGACCTCCAGATAGCTGTTGTCCGGCGCACCGTAGGCGTTCTTTTGGTACGTCGTGATCGTGTTCTCGCAATAGCAGGTGCCGTCGGAGCCGACAGAGAACGTGCTGATGCCGTCCCAGAGCAGCGTGTTGCGCGTGGACAGCAGGAACTGCGAGGACACTGGCGGCGCGAGCATGCCGCGGATCGGCAGCGACTGCACCGGACGGCCAGGGTCGTTCTGCAGCGCTGGCGCCATCGAGGCAACCCACTGCGCTGCGATCTTCCAGGCCGGCGTGGGCGAACCACAGAAGCCGAGCACCGAAGTGTGCTGGTCGTTCATGCCCGAGCCGAACGTCGTGCACGCCGCGGCCGTGCCACGGTACGCCGCGAAGACGTGACCGTAGATCTGCTGCAGCGGACTCCAGCGGCCGGCCTGGTCGTTCAGGAAGGCCTGGATCGCCTGGAGGCTCGCCGTGTCCGTGTAGGGGCAAACGATGAAGTCGAACGGCATGTCGCCGAGGTTCGACAGCGCCGTCGTCAGCGTCGGGTTGACTGCGCCGCCCGTCAGGCTGGCCAGCGTCACGCCCAGGCCGGCCGGCGTAGCTTCACCGCCCGCCGTGCCGAGGTAGTTCAACGTCAGACCGATCTCGTTGCCGATCAGACCCTTGTTGTCCGCCGTCAGCGCAACCACGCCTGCCGCTGGCGCAGCAGTGACCGGGCAGCTCGGATCCGCGTTGATCAGCGCGGCCAGAGCCGTCGCCATTTGCGCGACCGTCTGCGTGCTCGAGACGGCCAGCTGGTAGCGCACGTCGCCGATGTACAGCGACAGCACGCCGTTGGTCGTCGGCGGCGAGGTGAACGTGACGCTGCCCGCAGCGGCCACGGCGCCGGCGGCGTCGGACAGCGGCAGATACCAAAGCTCACTGAACGGGTCGTTTGCGCGGTAGGCCTGGGCCATCAGCGCCAGGTTGGAGTTGACGCCGCCCTGCAGCTGCGCGTCAGCGACGCCGGCGCTCAGCAGCGGAATGCCGGGCGCAGCCTGGCCGCTTGCGAGGATCTGGCCGATCAGCAGCACGCGCTGCTGGACGGTCGCCGTGTTCGCTTGCGAGTTGTCGAGCTCGGCGTAGAACAACGGAACCCGCACGTTGGCGGGCGTGTTGACGAAAGGCACCGTCATGGGGTGTCTCCTTCATGCTGGGAGTCTTCGGACACTTCCACCACATCGCCGTCGCGCAGCAGCCGGTGCCAGTGCGCCGAATCGGGGACGGTGCGGCCCTCGTCGGGCAGGTAGTCCTTCAGGTCGGGATCCCGGACCTTGAGGCCGGGCGCGGGTTTGATCTTCATGGGGACCCTTCAAGAGAGATGGAGAGGCCGACCTCGGTGCGACCGTCGGGGCCGCTGGTGCGAGGTGCGGGCTGGACGGCCGCCGGGAACGGCGCGCCGGGGTAGTTGCCGCTCGGATCGAAGACGTTGACCAGGTCGCCCGTCAGGGAGACATCGGTCATGGGCGCCGGCGTCGGCGGATCCTTGGGCCAGGGCGTCGGAGCCGGCGGAGGCTGCATCGCATCGAAGGCCTCGAAATACTCGAGCTCGAACACGCCGACCATGCCGGCCAGCTGCCGCGCGCCGTCCGCCTTGACCTCCAGCGTGGAGCGCACGCTGGAGATGCGCTGCACGGCATTGACGATGGAGAAGTTCGTCAGCATGGCGAACTCGACGGCGTACCACAGGCCCTCGATGTCGTCCTGCGCCTTCTCCGCGGTCTCGTTAGCCAGCACCGCCCGCACCACGACCGAGCAGGTCGTCGTGAAGTTGGCCTGTCCAGACGTCTGGGCCTGCTTTGTTTCGTCCGTGGTCCGCACCGTGACCATGGCGAGCTGCTCCTCAGGAATGTCCCAGTCGCCCGGGCTTTCCTGCTGGACCGGCGTGCCGTTGACGGACAAGCCGGCCGACTGCAGCGCACCGACCACCGCCAGCCGGAGCTGGCGACGGCCGATCATGGGTTGTGTGGCAACAGTCATGGCGATGGCGCTGGCGTTGCCGGCGCGACGTTGAGCAGGAGCCGCGCACCGCCGTGCCCGTCTTTCTGCACCTTCTTGACGATGTAGGTCGTGTCGACGAGCGGGGCGCCCAGAGCCGCCGGAATGAACACCCGAGCCCCCTGCGCCGGCGCGAACGGCAGATCGACCAGGTCGATGCCGAAGCAGGGCTTGGTGGACGTGGTCTGCATCCCATCCAGCACATCGACGTCGACGTAAGCCTCGTCAAAGATGCCGTTGAGATCCACGCTCACGCCGCCCTGCGTCAACGTCCCCGGCTGGCCGAAGACCTTGATCGTCGGCGCGAGGACCTGAGCGCCCCAGTCAATCACGGCTTACTCCTGCTGCGCGGTCGGGCCGCCTTGCGGCACGAAGCGCGGGCCGTTGCCCTCCGCCACCGCCTTCACGCCAGGCTTGTCGAGGAAGCCACGCTCGCGCAGGCGCTCGACTTCGTCGGCCGGGAGCGACACCGTCTCGCCGGGACCGTGGTCCTTGCCAGCGACCTTGACCGTACGGCGCTTGGCAACGACCGCGTCGACCAGCTCGGCAGTGGTCGACGGCAGATCCTTGCCGTCGGCGCCCTTGTTGGCGCCCTTGTTATCGGTCGCCATATCAGCTCACCACCGGCGTGGAGACCGAGGCCGAGAGCGCTGCGTTCACGCGGCTCGGGATGACGATCGGGCTGGACTGCATCAGCAGGAAGCGCTGGGCCGGATCCTGCTCGATCCAGGTCTTCGGCGCATAGGGCAGGCCTTCGTAGTTGAAGGCCGGGTCCATGATCTGGCCGAAGGCGCGGGTGCCCATCAGGTCAGGACCCGACATCAGCACGGTGCCATCCGGGACCATGGGCGTCTCGACGTTGGTCACCGGGTCCACATACCAGTCGTTGTAGACCCACAGGTCGTACTGACCCCAGCGACCCTTGTACTGGGCACCGCGCTGGATCTGCGCACCGACGTTGATGGTGTTGCCGTTGCCGCCGTTGCCCGGGTACCAGATGGCGCCCTTGAGCACGGGGTCGAGGATGAAGTTATTCCAGGCCGTCGTCGTGAAGACGATGTCGGTGGCCACGCCGCCCGACTTCTTCAGCATCTGGTGGCCCCAGACCTCGATGTTGGCCGCCGGCGTCGCCGTGCCGGCTGCGATGTTGGCCGGCGACCAGAGCTGGCCGCCGGTCAGGGCGATGGTCAGCGTGGCGTCACGGCCGAAGTCCACCAGCACGGTCGGGAAACCTTCGCCCTGGATCAGCACCGTGCCGTTCAGCAGGGCCTGCGCTCCCATCCATTCGAGCCGGCGATCGACCATGTCGATCTGGTCGGTCATCTCGAAGTTCAGGTTGGCCATCTCGCGTTCGACGCCCTTGAGCTCGCCGCCGATGCGCTCGCCGATTTGGCGGCGCACGGGCTTGCGCAGGTCGGGCGCGCGCTTGTCCTTGATGTAGGCCGGCTTGAAGACGTTGGTCTGGTAGCGGCGCTGCTCGACCAGCTTGCCTTCGACCAGCGGCGAGACAAACGGCGCCATGCGGCGGATGCCCACGTCGACGTCGATGGAGACTTCCTCGCTGTCGGACATGACCAAGTTCGGGAAGAACTTGTCGAGCAGAAACTTCTGCGGGCGCTTCAGGTTCGGGACGACCTGGATCAGCGTGTTGGTGTCGTAGATGAACGTGTTGTTCGGGGAGGTCATTCGCTTGACTCCATGAAAAGGGGGACGAAAAAATGCCGCCTCGGCTCACCGGGCGGCGTCTTTCAGGCGACCTGGTCTCAGGTCGGGTCGGCGGCGGTCACGGCCGACTTCAGGAAGATGCCGGTGTTGCGGAACATCGCCGTCAGCATCGGGCCCCAGACCGCGGCATTGGCGCCCCAGCTCGGATCGACGTACAGCGCGTTGACGTTGAACTCGCCCATCACGTAGGCACCGGCCGCAACAGCGCCACCGCTGGCATCGGTGGCATCGGCCAGGATGGCGGCCGGGATCTGGCTGCCGTCCTGCGCCGTGCGCGAGCACAGCACGTAGTTGCCGGGCAGCACGTTGATGGTGAACTCGTCACCGGCTGCGAAGGCGTTGCCGCCAGCAGTCAGCGTGAAGTTGATGTCGGCGCTGACGTAGGGCGTGCCCACGGTCGCGTTCGGCATCGCCAGTCCGTCGGGAGCCGACACGGTGAAGTTGGTGGCGCCGGTCGCGCGCAGCGTGTACGTGCCGGGCTGGACAGCGCCGCCGTTGGTGATGGCGGTGCAGGTGCCATTGCCCGTGACCAGTGCGGCCGTGGCGGTCGGAGCCTGCGACTGCAGGCCCAGCACCGCACCGCGCGGCAGATTGCCGGCGCCGAGCACGATGGCAGCGCTAACCAGCTTCAGGTTGCCAGCGATCAGCTGGTCGGGGACGTACGTCTCAGAGTACGCCATCGGCTGCTGGGCGACGTCACCCAGCGAATTGACAACAAGAGTCATGGATCTCTCCTAGATCACGAAAGGATGGGGAAACGAGATGCGGCCACTTATGGGCCGCCGTCGATCTGGGCCGTCAGGCCTTCTCGCCGCGTGCGCGGGCGCCGGCGGCAACGATGGCCTTGGCGGTCGCGGCGGCCGCGCTCTGCTGCGTGGCCGAACCACGCGGCTCCTCGTGGCTGACGATGGGCAGCGCGACACCGCTCATGCGCGACGAGAGCGACGCACCGCGCGGCTGGCCGGCAGCGATCGCGCCGAGCATCTTGATTGCGGCCGATGCGCTCATGCCGGTCTCGAAGGCCAGATGCGCAGCCATGTCCGGGCGGCCAGCAGCAGCCTTGCAGCCGAAGATGCGTGCGCAGCGGGCGCGTTCGGATTTGCGAGCAGCCTTGGCTTCCTCGCTGTCGTCTTCGCCTTCAGCGTCCTCGTCGTCGGCCTTGGGGTCCTTGTCGTCGCCCTCGGCCTTCTTCGCCTTCTTGGCCTTGTCCTTCTTCTCCTCCTCGTACTCTTCGCAGCGCTGCGCGAAGTCCTCGTCGGATTCGTCTTCGCCCTGCACGGGGGCGTCGGGGTCCTCGTCCTTCGGCTCCTCCGCGCGAGGTTGGATGCCAAGCAGATGGGCGAAACGCGCCACGCTGGCAAGTGCTTTCTTGCTCATTAAGTTCTCCGTGTGGAAGTTAGGCCAGCTGCTCCAGCAAGGCCAGGAAGCTGGCGTCGGGCGCCATCACCGCATCTGCGAGGCCCTGGCTCACGCCATCGCCCCCCAGGTAAGTTGCGGCCTGTTGATCCCGGACCTTTTGCTCCGGGATGTTTCGGTTGCGGGCGACCGTCTTCACGAAGAGGTCGCCCATGGTGTTGATGTCGGACTGGAAGGCCGCCAGTGCCTCGTCAGACAGCGGGATTTCGGGATGGCCGTCGGCCTTGCGATCTCCGTGCGTGATGATCGTGACCTTGGCCCCCATGTCCTTGATCGCTGCCGACCAGTCGATGTGCATAGCGATCACGCCGATGGAGCCGGTGCCCCCGGTGCGCGGCACCGTGATGCGGTCAGCGGCGCTCGCGATGGCGTAGCCGGCCGAGTAGGCGCTCTCGTCGAGCGTGGCCCAGATCGGCTTGGTGCCGCGCGCCCGGTAGATCGTGTCGACCAGGTCGAAGCAGCCGGCGACCTCGCCGCCCGGGCTGTCGATGTCCAGCAGCAGGCCGCGCACCTTCGGGTCCGCGATCGCGCTGAGCACGTTCTGCCGGATGCCGTCATAGCCCGTCATGCCGCTGTATGGCGTCAGCGTGCCGAGCTTCTGCACCAGCGTACCGCTGACCTCGATCACCGCCACGCCCTCGACAACCTCGTAGCCTCGCCGCTCGGAGCGACCAGGCGAGCGGAAGTCCTCGTCGTCCTCCATCGCGCGCGGCTGCAGGCCGTTGCTCTGCAGGCGACTGATAGAGCTGATGCCGAGGCGGTCGGCCAGTGAGGCCATGATCACCTCCGCCTTGCCAGGGTGGATCATCAGTGGCACGTTGAAGAGCCGCTGGGCAAGATATCCGAATCTCATGAGATGGTCTTCTGGTTGGGATCAGCCGGACCCCGATCAGAGTCGGGTGGCTGGATCGTGGTGTTGAGCTCGACGCCCATCTTCTTGGCGCGTGCGATCTCGATGGAGCGCTGGTTGAGCGTCTCGCGCCAGTCGGTGCCCTCGATCTCGGCGCCCTCCTGCTCCAGCGTGGAGAGGCCGGAAGCGATGCCCATGATGGCGCCCTGCCGCTCCTTGACGGTATCGACGCTGCCGCGGCCCGGACCCATCCACTTCGCACGCGCATAGGCGCTGCGTGCTTCCATGAAAGGCGGCGCGCCGTTGGGCAGCGGCAAGTCGTCGATCTCCATCGACTCTTCGAGAAAGGCCGCGTAGATCGGCGTGCCGAAGCCGATACCAAAGAGCGTCCGTCGGCGGTCCAGCGTCTTCCAAGCCTCCAGCATCGCCGCGCGATAGCTGGAATAGTTGACGTCCGCCCAGTTCTGGCTGATCTGCTGCGTGGACAGGCCGGTGCCGGCCGCCACGTTTCGCAGCATCGCGCTCTCGAAGGCGTCGAAGTTCGCAGCAGGCCGAGCGGCCGATACGGCGTTGATGCGCTCACCCGGGAACAGGATGGGCATGCGCGCACCGCCCAGCGAGATCTTGCGCTCCTTGTGGAATTCGCCGCGCTGCTGCTGGTAGGCGTTCAGCTCACCGCTGCCGCCGTCCAACGCCTGCTCGACGAACTCGTGATCGAACGGGCTCTCGATGTAAGCGCCGAAGATCGCATTGACGATGGCCGCGTCCAGCTCGGTGCTGTCGTACTTGATCAGCATCTTGAGCCGCTGCACGACCGACGTCAGGATGCCGGCGCCGCCGCGGTGCTGGCCCGCGCGGTCGCTCTCGTAGTTGTGGACGATGATCGGCCGGCCCCAGCCGGTCTCGCGCTCGATGCGGTCCCACTGCAGCGACTTGCCCGCTGAGAACCAGTCTCCCTGATGCGCCTGGCGGATGTGATACGCCTCCGCCACACCGTAGGGATCGACCTCGACGCCACCGCGCATCGTCTGTGCGTCGAAGACCAGCTGCGGATTGCTGAGCCGGTCGGGATCGATCAACTGCAGCGCCGTCGCATAGCGGGCGCGACCGGGGCCGACAAGCTCGGGCTTCCAGTACAGCATGCCCAGCGCGTCGCCGTCGACCATCTTGTGGCGGAACCCGACGCGGAACATCTCCGGCATCGTCATGTTGCGGCTTGCGTCGCACCACTTGCCGATGTCGTTGGCCCACATCCGATAGCGCGCCTCGACGACCTCGCCGAACTCATCGGCCCAGACATGATCGAAGGCCTTGATGCCCGTCATCGCACGCAGCGCCTGGTAGTCCGGCTTGGACACTGGCCGGAAGTCGGCGCCGATGGCGTTGTCCAGCGTGCGCGTGACGGCGGCGCTGGCCCAGCCGTCGTTGCGCACCAGGTCGCGCACCCGCGAGACGATGCGGTCGCGATAGACGTTGAGCTCGCCGTCCGGACTCCACAGGTAGGGCTGCCAGTCGCCCAAGTGATCGCCGTAGTTGTCGGCGGCGTCATAGGGCGTGCGGCTTCCGTTGGCGAGCATCGAGGCTTTGCGCGATGGCATGGCCATCGGATTGCCGTCGGCACCGAGGATTTGCACAGGGTTGTTCATCAGAATCTGAACCTCGCCGGCCGGCGCGCGTGACGCACCAGGCCGAGCTGCTGTTGAAGTTGCCGGATCAGCGCCTGCAGGGCGGGCAGGTTCGCCGCCGTGTAGGTCACCGACTTCGAGCCATCGCCCTGGGCGTACGAGTACGACACGCCCTTGGCGCCCGTGCTCAGGTCGATGTAGGCCTGCTGGGCCGCGGCCAGGTCGGCCTGCAGCTTCTGGATGGGGCGGCCAGCCAGCAGCGAGGTTTGCGGATGGAACATGGGTCCTTCTTTCGGCAGACAGAAATGCGCGGGAGGCCGCTCGTAGCGAGTGGAACTCTCATAGGGGATCGGCGAGCGCGCCAGGTTCAGCAGTCGGCGTCGCCGATGCGCTGGTCTGGCCGGGCGATCCCAAGGCCAATCGGGCACGGGCGGACAACACAGGTCGGGCAGTACCTAAAAGGCGCGGCGTGGGGGCAGTCCTTGTGCGGCGCCGTCGGTGCGACTCGACGAACGCTCACGAGCATTCGCAAGGTGTCAGCGCACTCGCGCAACGTCTCACTCCGACCTGGTCGGCCATTCGTGTCCGTCTCGGCCTGAAGATCCCAGACATCTGCCAGTTCGTTGAGCATGGATGCGTTCACACGAGCTTCGACTTTCTCATCGCTCATTGCCAATTCCCTTCGTTACGTTTTTGCAGTTCTCGTATTGATCAAGCCAATGAGCTGGCCAGCGATCTGCGAGCCGGCATTGCCGGGCTCACAGCGGGGCCAGCGTTGACGCCGGCGGGGGTTGGCGTCGGCATTGGCGCCGTCGACGTGCCCGCCTGGTCAGCGACCGTTGCAGGAGGGGGCGAGGCCTGCGCCTCATCCTTTGTGCCCGGTCCAGACACCTGGACGGCCGGGCCGAACAGATCGAACTGCGGCGGGTTCACCTTCAGGCGCTCACGCTCCCAATCGGCCTCGCGCCACTTGTGAAGGCCGATGCGTTGCGCGGCCGCGAGGTTGTAGACCGACAGGTCGAGCGCCTCGTTGCGGTCGGCCTTGGCCTTCACCCAAGCCGTGCGAGCATGGCCCTTGACGTACTTGATCAGGCGCCGCTCACTGCAGAGCTGCTTGTAGAACTCCTCAGGCAGATCCTTCGAGAAGTGGATGCCACCCGGACCCGAGCCGATCTTCCAGCGGCTATGCAGCCAGTCCTTCGCTGTGTCCGTGCCGACGATCCACAGCTCGGCGCCGTTCTTTTCCAACTTGCCGCGCCGATTGATGTCCACCTTGCTCGGCTGCGACGAGATGACCGGCTTGCCCGGCTTGTTGGCGCCACGGATCGCGAACACACCGCGATAACGCCGATGCCGCGCGAACTCGTAGACCTCCTGCGTGTGGTGGCCACCGGAGTCGATGGCCGTCGCGCGGATGGTCATGTTCACGCCGTTGGAACGGCGCAGCGGCGTCTTCAGGAGCACGTCGAGCTGGTCCCACGGCTCGCTGGTGGCCGGGTCGCCCGGGATGACCTGGTAGTCCAGCACCCAGCGCTCCATGCCCTCGCCCCAGCCGATGAGCTTGAACTCCAGCCGGTTGTCCTGGGTATCGACGGCAGCCGTCAGCACGACGACTTCGTCGGGCACCGTTCGCAGGACGTAGTCCTCGGCTCGGGCCGCCAGCTCCTCCGGCGTCGTGCGCTCCTTGATGTCGTCCCAGCAGCGCGCCAGGCGGGTGTTGTAGAACACCTGCATCGGCTCGGGGTCGCCCTTTTCATAGGCGTCCTTGGCCTTCGCGTACTGCTTGGCCAGCGAGATCCACGAGACCCAGCCGAGCGGCGCATACATCGCGCTCAGCGTGAAGCTCACGGTTTCGCCGTCGCCCTGCGCGTGAGCGCGCCAGACGCCGCCAGCGAGCATCGCAGTCTTACTGCTCTCCTCGATGTGGCAGCCACAGTCGCCGCTTTGGCAGACGTAGGCAGCCCGACTGAAGTCAGCCTCCCACCAGAGGTTTTCCCACAGCAGCACCTGGTAGTGCCCGCAGTGCGGGCAGGCCACGTAGTAGTGGCGCTGATCGCCCTGCTTGAACAGGGTATCGATCCGGCTCGCCTTCTCGATGGTCGGCGAGCTGGTGTAGTAGATCTTGGCGTTGCGGCCGTAGGTGCTCGTGCGGGTCTCGGCCAGCTCGACCGGGTCGCCCTCCTTGTCGACCGAGATCTCCCAGCGGTCGATCTCGTCGCCGTACACATAGCGCGCTGCAATCTCGGCCAAGTTGGCAGCCGAGCCGGCAGTCGTGATGTGCATCGATCCGCCGCGGTACTCCTTTGTGTCGATCGTGTTGCGGCTGTCGCGACTGCGAACAGGCGCCACGCGCTCGCGCAGCACGGGGATGGCTTCGATCGTCTTCGCGATCCGGCCAGATACGCGCTTCGCCAGATTCGTGCTGGGCAGCAGCACCAGCGCGTTGCCGGGCGCCTGATGGATCGAGGCGCTCAGCCAGTTCAGCCCGACCTGAGTCTTGAGCAGCTGGCTGGCCACCATCGCGACAACGCGCTTGGCCGGGTGACCTGGCGACAGCACACGCATGACCTCGCGCGCGAAGGGCGTGCGCTCGGTCTTGTACTTGCCATGCTCCGCACCGTTGCCCTGCGGAATCTCCATGTACTCGTCGGCCCATTGATCGATCCACAGATCGGGATCGGGCCGGATGCCACGCGCAAAACCGTCAACGACCGCCTGGCCACCGTCAGCGACGGCGAGCATGCGCAGCCTCGCGATCGAGCGCGGCCTGCAGCGCCAGGCGCTTGGAGGCGCGGCGTTCGGACATGAAGCGCTTGAGCAGGTCTGCCTTCATCTTCAGGACCATGCTCAGCAGCGACGAGTTCTTGGCGTTGATGACCGAGGCGCACTCGGTGCACACGTAGCGGATCTCCCGCGACTGATACGCCTCAAGCAGGCTCTCGACGGGCACACCGGATTTGCTGCAGATGTCGCAGGCCATGGTTCACTCCAGACGTTTGGACCCGAGGTCCTGGGCGGTCTTGTTGGAAAGGTCGGTCAGCAGCGCGCGAGTCGCCTCGCGCCACTTGACCTCGATCTCGAAGGCGTCAGTCATCGACGCGAACTCGGGCGCCATGCGCGTCGGCAGTCCCATCAGGGCGTCGCGCAGCGTGCGATAGAGCGCCTCGACGGTCGTTTCAACCATCGCGCGGCTCACAAGCGTGCCCAGTTGCTTCTGCAGCTCCAGCTCAGCCATCTCAGCCAGGCTGTTCTCACGCCGGGCCTTGCTTTTCCAGTAGCTCTCGTCACTGCTTCCGCCCGAGCCCTTGCCGGCCGGCGTCGATTCGCCGGCCGGCGCATCAGGCCTGACGTGCTGGCCGACATCGCGCTCGACGCGGTCGGCAGCGTGGCGCTGCGCGACGTGCGCCTTGCCCGGGTCGCTGCTTTTCGCAAGCAGCTCCAGGGTCGCGGTGACATCGACCTTCTTGCCGTCAGGCGAGAGCACGAGGCGACCCTGCTCGCCCAGCTTGGTGACGTAGCTCTTCGACCAGCTCTTGAGCCGCGCGAAGTCCGACCGCGTCAGGAACTGCGCATCTGACGTGGGTTCGTTCACCTGTTCACCTATCGGGCGTACACCCGTTCACCTGTTCACTTAGCTGTAAACCCAGCCACTAGGAAAAGACTGCGCGCGCAAGTGCCCGCATGGTTCAAGGTCCCAGGAGGGACCCGCTGGACTTTGAAGGGCCTGCGCCACCGCGCCGACTCACACGCCCGGTCGATGGGCTAGCATCACCCGCGTTTAAATTCAGGGAGAACCCATGCGCGAAGTCGTCGTTGAAGTTCAAGGCTCCTCCGAGGAGCCATACACCGTCACCGTCATCCAACTGCCAGGCGCGCTGCACATGAACTGCACGTGCCAAGCAGGCCAGCTCATGCAGCTCTGCAAGCACCGACTCGCCATCCTTGACGGCGACTTGTCGGCAATCGTCAGCGGCGCAGACCAACTGGTCGAGTTCGCAGCCATGGTGGCGGGAACTGAGACCAAGCAACTGCACGAGGCCCTGCTGCAATCGGAGCGCGCCCTTGAACAAGCGAAACGTGATCTCACGCTCGCCAAGCGCGTGTTCGGACGCAAGCTCCAGATCCCGATCGACTAAGGCACTCTTGCGTCAGAGCTTCGCTGTCGCCACGGCTTGGCGCAGGTTCTTTGCGAACTCAGCATCGAAGTGTCGTTCGACCAGGATCTGAGCCCGGTTGCCAAAGTTCAACCGCTTCGTTGTCGACGCGGGCGCGTAAAAGGCCACCAATAGTCGGAGTCCGCCTGTCGTGTTGGCGAGTTTGTCCACCTTCGAGCGGCCTCGCACCTTTGGATTTGGCCGCACGTAAGGACGCTGCCAGATCCCATCGACGCCCTTGTACTTTCCTCGGAAGCAGTCCGGCCGGGCCAGCAACTGCTTGATCGACCCGCGCGGCAGGTTGCCGTAGCTGTTCGCCCTCGCGTTGACCGGCACCAGGTCGGCCGGCTTTGCGCCGAGAAACTGCGTCCCGCCGTACTCGTAAGGCGCAAGGTATTGCGCGGCCTGGTCCTTGATGAAGACCGAGGCAATCGGCAGCGCCTTCTTGGCGCTTGTCATGCCGACCGAGTTGACCGTGAACGGCGTGGGCTTGTCGAAGACGGAAGGCATGGCCTTCTTCTCGGCGTCCTGCGCCTTGCGCGCAAGACCTGTCACCGTGCGCGCCAGGGCGAACGGGAGCTGTTCATATTCCAGCTCGCTCAAGCCCTTGGAGACGGCGGCGACGTTCGACTGAACGCTGATGATCGGAACCATAAGGAGATGCCGGCGGGCTCACATATAGCAGTGTCGAAAGGAGACCCAATCCTGGGCTGCGGCGCTAACCCGCAGTACCCGCCGGCATCAAACACGGCACAGAAATGCGAAGGCCCGGGCTGCTCTCGCGGCCCAGGCCTCTGTTTTGCCGCCGGTCTTCACGTAGAAAGATCCAGCGTGCCTGAAATGTACTGAAAAGCGATATGGAGTAAAACTCCCAGCCGCCGCGCCTACCGCCTGGCCGCTTCTATGCGTCGCTCGAACTCTTCACGCACCTGGCGCCGACGCGCGGACTCGTCCACGAGCCAGCGCTGGATCAGCGGATGCGAGCGCGCGATGCGCGCCCGGATCGTCGCCTCGGTGCAGGCAAGCCGCCGAGCCTTTGCCGCCATCCCGCCGCCCAGCACATAAAAGACCTCGACCGTGGCTCGCAGCTCGCTGGGCAGCGTCATCACCGCGCGATCGGTCTCCTCGGCCTCACAGTCGACGGTCGGAATGCGCGCCTCCTCGAAGTCGCAGCGATCCGCGCCGAGCAGGCTCGTGAATGGGACGCTTGCATAGCCGAGAGCTCCACGAGCACCGGCGCCGAGCTTCCAACGCGCCCAGTTCTGCAGCCGACGCTCCATATCTTCGTTACGTGCCATGACGCCCCTCCCCGGCCGGCGCCGTGGCGTCGCACATGCGACCGTTCAGCATCAGCAGCGCGCGGCCCGGGAACATGCGCGAGATCTCCTGCAGGGTCGGATCAGCCAGCAGCTCGGGCGATGGCACGCCGACCGAGACGCTGTTCTCATGCGCGTAGAACCATCCGGGTTCGCCGTCCCTCACGCCGCGTTTCCAGCACTCGTCGATGAGCTGGCCGCCGCCACGCCGACGCTCCTCCTTGAGCATGCCGACGACCGCGGGCATGTGGGTCGCCATCCAAGACCAATCGATCTTTTTCCCTTTGTCCATCATGTCCTCTTCGATTCAGTGATTCATGAACAGAGGCAGCGACACAGGCGCGCGAACGAGCGTGCGGGCATGCACGCCCGGCCGCACTACAGCTGGACACTCAGACATATCCAGGCATGGCTCCGCCCTGGAGCCCTGGTTAGGCCTTGATCAGGCCATCCAGGACTCGCTGAAAAGTAACGGACACGCGGACATGGCAGAGATCCAGGAGCGCATGGTCGCTGCCGCACTACATAGGCAGGACCACGGACGCCCCGACCTTTTCCGCGCCGCCGCGCGATCTCTGGTCAGTACGGGCTTCCATCGGGTTCCTCGTTGCTGCTGCCCTGCGTGGGCGATTGCTTGATGGCCTGCTGACCGCCGGTCTGCAGGAGCGGGTCCGGGCTGGGCCGGCGATAGACGCGCGGGCGGCCGGCGGCGCTGGATCGACCTTCGACCCAGCCGAGCTTGCGCAACGCCGCGCCGGCCTGCTTCTCGTGGAATCGACCTGGCGTGAGCTTCTCAAGGCCGATGCCGATCCGCCCGAGCAAGGCGATGAGCGTGATCTCGTTGACGGCCGTGCCCTTGTGCCCGTCCATCGGGACGCGCTGCTGCGGGTCGTACAGGTAGCGGGTGATCTCGACCTCGATGGCGTTCTCGACAGTGCGCTCCTGCTGCTGCGGATCGAACAGCTCGCGCTGCTCGCGTGGCGTTGGGTGGAAGCGCTCGCCTGCCTCCACGTAGGTCAAGGCCTCGGCCAGCATCTGGTCCAGCTCTGCCCGCACGGTCGGGATGTCGACGCGCAGCGCCACCAGCACCGGCCACATCCGGCGGTTGCCGGTCGGGTCGGTCAGGTAGTGGTCTTCGTTCGTCGTGCCGATGAAGACGCACTGGCGCGGGTAGTCACGTGGCCGGCGGTCGAAGCTCGCGCGGAATCGATCCTTCTGCGAGCTGATGAACTGCTTGACCTTGGTCACCTCACTTCGTGAGAGCGAGTCCAGCTCGCCCCACTCGTAGACCCAGATTCCCTGCAGGTTCTGGTAGCTGTCCTTCTCACCGAGCTGCAGGCCGGTGTCAGCGAACCATTCGCCACCCAGCAGCTGCGCGAGCGTGGACTTGCCGACGCCCTGCGCGCCCTCGAAGATCACCATGTAGTCGAACTTGCAGCCTGGGTGCAGCACGCGGGCCACCATCGCCATCAGCAGCCAGGTGCCGACGCGGGACAGGTACTGATCGCGGCGCTCGCGCTCATCCTCAGGCAGATCTGCACCGTCGCCGGCGACGCAGCGCTTGAGCCAGCTGTTCAGCCGCTTCTGCTTGTCCCACTTCCCGCGCAGGCCGTCGAGCTTGGCCCGCACCGGGTGATACGAGTGTCTGCGAGCCACCATCTGCACCGACTCTTCGAGCGTCGCCCGCGGCATGCTGGGCAGGAAGTGCTCGCGGGTCAGCCATGAACCCATCTCCAGCTCGTCGTGCTCCAGCCATTCGCCACCAGGCGTGCCCCACGGTGCGGGCTTGAGCTTGATGACGTTGTTCGAGAACTGGTTGAAGGCGATGACGCCGGCTGCCTCGGGCACGCCTGCCAGATGCGGCCGGCCCTCACCCTGGCTAATGCCATCGAGCGCGAGGACCAGGTTGTCTCGGACCTTGGCGATGGACTCGCCCGCGTAGATTAGCTTGGCGCGCCAGCCCGCCGAGCCCTCCAGCTGGCCCGCGCCAGCGGGCGCACGGGGGTCGGCCGCGGCCGCGCGCTGCTCGGGGTTCACGCTGACGAAGTCCTTGGCGCCCCGAAGGAAGTTGCGCACCTCCTCCGGCCCCCAACCACCGGCGATGGCGTCGGCCACATCCCACCCGTCCGGCGCGTTGCCGGGCTTCGGGATCGGGCAGAGCGTGACGATGCAGCCCTGCTGAGCCTGCAGGATCTCGCCGATGCCGATCATGGCCTTCATGCCGGGCTGGCGATCAGCGGGCAGCAGGGGCTTCTGGCTTGCCACCAGCGCCACGGCCGTCTCCGCGATATTGCGGCGATCCGCGTCAGTGATCTCGCCGCCAAGCGCTTCAACCTGGCGGATGGCGTCAGCCTTGATCAGCTCCAGCGCGGTCCTGTTGATCTTCTCCCGCTTGGAGTCCGCATCAGGCCAGAGGATGACCTTGCGGCCCGCGAGCCAGGACCATCCGGCCTTCTGCCACGCGTTGCTGCCGCCTGGCCAGCTCACCCAGTCGAACTCATCGCCGAGCAGCTCGTGGCCGGCCAAGGCGCACTTCTCGCCCTCCACCAGCACGATCCAGCGGTCGAGATCCTCGGCCAGCTGGCCGGCGGGCACGTACAAGGGACGAGGCTCAGGCCACTGCATGGAATGCCACTTCATCGTGCCACGCAGATCGCCCTCGTCGACGCACCAGGTGTGCGGCACGATCTGCTTGCCGCCGTCGCTATCGCGCCATCGGGAGATGTAGCCGTACAGGTCGCCGTTGAAGCGGTATTCCCAGCTGCCGTCGAGCTGGGTGTAGTGGTAGTGCGCGATTCGCACCGGCGGCGCGTTCGCGGGCACCGGCACGATCGGCCGGAACGTCGTCTTGCGCTTGCCCTGCCCGCCCGATCCTGCCGCTGGCGCCGGCGGCGCTGCAGCCGGCTCGCGACGCGCGGGCTCGGGTCGCGCGGATGAAGGCTGCGCCCGCTCGGGGCGTACAGACGTCTGGACAGCCGTAAGGCAGTCCGTGAACCCGTAGCGATCGATCAGTTCGCGCGCGGCCTCGGCGTTACCAAGGGTATGAATGGCTGCATAGAGGCTCGTCAGGTCGTTGCCCGTCTCGCCGCCCTCGTTGAACTCGCCCCATTTGCCGGTGTGCAGGTTGATGCTCAGCGAGCGGCCAGGGCCACCCGAGAAGTCCGCACAGACCCATTCCTTGCCCTGCTTCTTTCCGCCGGGCAGCCAGTCGGACACCACCTGCTCGGCGCGATCGATGAGCCGCTGCGCGAGGTGCTCAAAGTCAATGCGATCAACCACGAGGCGCCTCCCTCACCACCTCGCCCGTAGCGGCCCGGAAGGGGCCAAGGAGCAACAGCGGAGCATTGGCCTTCGCGTGGGTCGGAGGATCTGCGCGATCCATCTGCGTGGCCTCAAACAATGCTTTGGACTTGATAACCGCGACGGGCCGAAACTCCAAGACGCCATGCGGCGTTACTGCTCGAAAGCCATCAAGCAGGTGAAAGGACTCTGCTGTCTCGCCGTCGATGGCGATGCGGAACCCGCGCTCGTCAAACCACGCGTCCTCGACAGTCACGGCAAGCCGAGCAGTCGTGAAACGCCGTTCTCGAGGCCTCCCGAGCGGGATCATGTCGCCGGGCTCTGCCGGACGATCGAGAGCCTCCGCACCGTGGCGGATATCTGAAGTTGACTGGCTCATGCGGCGACCAGGCTTCGAAAGACCGCGGCGAGCTCGAAGTGACCCGCGTTCGACGCCGCTGCGCGGGCATAGCGCGTCATCGGCCGCTTGGAGCCATCGACCCGGATCTCGTCTTCCGGGTTCAGCTCGCCGGCCTTCACCATGTTCTTGACGGTTTCCTGCACGAGACGCAGCTCGCTGGGCGCCTGCACGTTCACGACATGCCGCTCGTTAAGTTTCTGGGCCATCTCGCGCCAAGTCATGAGCGTCCCGGGCTGGACGACCTCGCGTAGCGCGGCACGAATGGAGCCGGCCGGGCGCATCAGGCGACCCTCCGCATTTCACGGGCCTGAGTCAGCTCGCGCTTGATGCCCTCCAGGGCTCCGACGGCCTCAATGAACTTGCGCTGCAGCTCGGCCTCGCGCTCCTCCGGTGCCAACGGCTGCGGATCGGAGTAGCCGGCTTCGCGAGCCAGGTACAGCATGATGGCGTGGCAGCCCACAGCGCGGCCGCGCTTGGCCAGGTAAACGACCTGGGCCGGGGCGAACTTCTCGCGGCAGTCCGGGTTCAGCATGGCATCGAGCAGGTTGTGCGCGTCGCGCATCGGCTTATCCGGGAACATCTCACTGGCGACCTTCTTGCGGCCACCGCATCGGTCCACCACGGCCGCCAGGGCGTCCTCCAGGCGCTCGAAGAACAGGGTTTCCTGCTGCATTACCTAAGCCTCCATAACGTAGGTGCGCGTAGGTACAAGCCCACGCGGGCAAAAAAAATAGACTGCGAACCATGCAAAAAGGTAAGCAGCCATCCATTCCCGGGAATGCCCGATTACGTCGCCCATCGAGCCATCCCCTATCGAAACATCATCCGAATGTGAACAATTCGTTTCCGTTCAAACGCACTTCGCATCACAAATCATGGGAAAGCGATACGCAAATTGTCCGAATTAGGATAATCTTGCGACGTCTGTACCCGTATTCGTAAGAGCTACGCGGCCATCGAGCGTATTTCGGTGGTCCAGGATGCGTTGAACCGTCGAGATCCGTGGATCGCGATTCACGCGTTGGTAGATCTTGGTGAGCGTCGAGTACGGGACGCCTGTGGCCCTCGATACCTCCGGCCACTGGCGCTTTGTTGATGCCAGGTAGTCAAGCACTTGATCAATAAGTGGTTTCATCGCTTAGGCCCCAAATAGGGCTAAGGCGGATGTTACCCGAATTTGGATAGTCATGAACAAAGAGCCATCCGAACTCAATCCGCTAAAACATATCCATCCGTCTGACAGTGACGAGATGGCAAAACAGAGAACCGCTCCAGACCCACGAATCGCTGTCAATCTCACCCGACTCATGGAGGACCAAGGGCTTAAGCAATCAGCGCTTGCGGCCCGCTCGGGTGTTGGGCAATCGACGATCAGCCGCATCCTTCACGGGGACGACTCGCCCACCTCGCGAACGCTCGCGAAGCTGGCCACAGCTCTATCAGTGACCGTAGATCAGTTCTTTCGTCACGAAAACGCCAAGCCCGTACTTACCCCTATTCAGCCGAATTCGGATAACCTACAACTAGAACCGGTCGGGAAGACACCGGTGTTGAACAACGTGCCAGTTGTAGGGACGGCTAAATTGTCAGAATTCGGATACTTTGAGCAACTCCCCAACCCAGCAGGGAGTCCGGGTGGCCATGTGGAGGTCAGCGGTACAGCAGCGTCTGCTTTCGCCTTGCGCGTGCGCGGCGATGCAATGCACCCGGCAATCCGGGATGGCTGGATCGTTGTCGTCGAGCCGGCCGCGCCGCTAACGCCGGGCGAGTTCGTCATGATCGCGCTTGCCGATGGCCGGCAGTTGATCAGTGAGCTCCTCTATGAGCGTGCGGATTCTGTCTCCGTGATCGCGATCAATGGCGACCAGCGCACCAGCATTCACCGTTCGGACATCAAGTCCATTCATGCCATCGGTCCGCTGATCCCGCCCTCGCGCTGGAAGGCTGCGTAGGCAGCGTGCCTGCCATCTAGAAGGTTCGGCGCCCTCGTTCGAGGGCGTCTTCTTTTGCGTCTGCGCCGCTCGTCTATCGAACGAGTTGCTCAGTCACGCTTGCAACTATCCGTTTTCGGTTGACATGCGGATGGACATCCTTAGAATGTCTATTCGTTTTCGGATACTTGGAGCTAACGATGCGATTGTTTCGAGCCTGCTATTGCCTCGCGTCAGGGCAACGAGGATGCATCTTCACTCGCGCGCGCACAACTAGCGACGCGATTAATGCACTGACTGACCTGTTCCCAGACGGCCTTGCCTACTTCAGCGTGAGGCCGGCATGAGCAGTACCGCTACCGAACGCGTCCAGACGCCTGAACTGCGCCGCGGGCAATCCTCGCAGTCGGCCGCAATTCGCTTCGCACCCGGCACGATCGAGATCTATCGTTGCCCTGGCATCGCTACGCGCCTGGTCAACTGGCTGAGGTCGCTATGAGCGCACCGTTCACACTTCACTTCGCAGAATGGCGCTGCGGGCACCACGGCATGCGTCCCGCCGATATCGAGCTGCACAACATTGAGCAGGCGCTGCCTATCTGCCGCGCCATTGCGGCGGCCATCTCGCAGCCGGGCCAGGCCCGCGCCATGCTCATGTCCGAAACGCATGCCATTGAGATCTACATAACCGATGACTACGCTCGAGCGGAATTCGGTAGCAACGATGGCGACTCCCTCCCGGACCCGTATCGGTGGCCATATCGCCCCGAGGTGATCTATGGCACCGAGTCCGAATGTGCGGAGATCATGTCAGCGGACTTGAGCGAGGCTCGTGAAAATGAGTTTCCTCCCATTGATGCATGGGACGGCAAGGGCTATGTAGACAGTGGTGACGTTGTCATCACGACCTTGGCCGAGGCCGATCTGCTTGAGCTTGTCCGTCCTGTCGATTGGTACGAAGAAGGCGAGCGCAAGAAGCGGTTCGGGACGCCGCCTCGGTTGCGCAGTGCAAGCGACGTGCTGACTCTTTTGCGCGAGGTACAGGCCGACTTCGACGCAATGGACGCGGAACAAGACGCTCAGGCCTCCAAAGACGAAGCCCAGCGAGGCGTCCTATGAGCGCACGTCACACACGAGAGACGAGGCGCATTCAGGCTCGCCTTGAACGCTGGGAGCTCGGTCACCTTCGCCAGCTCTGCGCCGATCAGGCGGCGCAGCTGGAGGCCCTGGCCGACCAGATCGAGCAACTGCAGCGGGACATCGACAACTCCGAAGCGTCGCTCGACTTCTGGCATGGCCATGCACTCGATCTCCAGCAGACGCTGCACGAAACGGGCGCCGGCCAGATCGGAATCACACGTGCCGGCGAGTTGCTGGTGTTGCCTCCTGCCGCTATCACCATGCAGGAGGCCGCACGATGAAACCCATCGAGATCTCCGGCGAGCTCGCCCTTGACGCTGAACTGCGTTTCACCCCGTCGAAGCCCTCGCACGCCGTGCTTGTGCTTCGCTTCCGCTGTGGTCGCGGTTTTCCGATCGAAGCTACGCAAGACCTCGGGCCCAGTGAGCAGGTACCGCAAGCAGTGCAGGACGACATCCGTCGGCTGCGCCGAGGCACGACAGTACGCATACAAACTGCAGGCCTTCAGCCGCGCACGGATCACGCCGACGCAATCCTGCGCGCCGTCGGCGTGCTCGGCGTCCACATGGTCGAGCAGGAGCCACGTCATGCCGCTTGACAACACTTCACCAGGTCGCCTGAGCGCGGCCGGCATGGTCAGCTTCGCGGACTTCATGAATCGCGTGTCGGCAGTGACCTGCCCGCCCCCGCGTGAAGACTGGCGGCGCGAATGGGAGGAGATCGACTCGCTCAGTCGCCTCGAATTGCGGCGAGGCGAACCGCCTGACGCTGAATTGCTTCCTCCACGCGCTCCAACGCGCGGCCCGTCGGGTCCTTGCTGTACATCAGCCCGTTCGCCAGGTACTGCTCGCTCTGGACCTTGAAGTTCGCTTCCACAACCGCTCGCCCCTCGGGCGGCAGCGCAAGCAGCAACGCATCGAACAGCAGCCCATGGACGGCCAGGTCGGCCCTCATGTTGGCGCAGCGCTCAGTGATGTTGCCATGCGCTTTGATCAGTTCATCCAAATCCATTGGGCCTCCTTGATGTGAGGCCAGAGCTTACCAATCACCCCAATGCAAGACTCCAATATTCTCTGTGTCCGCGGACGCTTCACTATCCTCGCCGCGTTCCACGAAGTCGCCCTCAAGGACGGCAGCATCACGAAGCTGCACCGCGTCATCGAGGGCAAGAACACCGAGCCGGCTCGCTTCCTCCGCGCTTACCTGCACCCTGACGCGGGCATCTTCATCGTGGACCTGGGCGAACTGGCCAAGCCCCTGCAGAAGGAACTGCGCCAGTGCCTGCCGCGGGACATGGCGGGTACCGCGCAATACGTGCTGCGCCAGTTCTTCGCCAACTTCGCGACGCTGCGTGTGGCCATGGTGGAGAACGCACAGGCTTCCTTCCCCGCCATTCCGTTCGCAGGCCCTCGCGCCAAGCTGGACAAGCTGCGCGGCACCTGGGACGGCAAGGCCCGGATGGGGACCTGGCTTCGGCGCCTGGTCGTCGGCGAAGACGGCGGCACGCCGGCCTACATCCCTCCGGCGCGACGCACCCTGTACCTCGATCGCGTCGGGACATGGCTCCTGATGGGCATGGTCGCCCGGGCGATGCAGCCGGGCTGCCCGGTGCACCACATGACGATCTTCGAGGAACCGCAGGGCGTCGGCAAGTCCATGCTGGCGCGCCTGCTCGGCGACGCATGGTTCGCAGGCGCCGGTCAACAGCTCGACAGCACGAGCGCCGCTGAGCACCTTGAGCGCGTCTGGGTCTACGAGTTCTGCGAACTGGATGCGCTCTCGCGCCGGGAGATCGGCGCCTTGAAGCAGTTCATCACCCAGTCGCATGATCGTTTCCGCGCGCCCTTCGATGTGCCCTCCGAAAAGCCTCGCCGCTGCGTCTTCGTCGGGACCACCGCCGACATCGACGCGATCGGCGACATCGAGGGCGATCGCCGCTTCTGGCCCGTTCACGTCTCGGACCGCATTGCTCTGGCGACCATCAAGATGGAGCTGGACCAGATGCTGGCCGAAGCCCTGCACTACTACGAAGCCGGCGTCCCCTACAACCCGACATATGACGACATGGAGGCGATCTTCGGCCACGAGCTCGCAGGCGAAAAGGTGGCCGCATGAGCAACTACATCGTCACCGCTGGGCAGGTTGATCTCGACATCAGCAACCCTCGTCCCGGCCACATAACCGCCTTTGCGATTGCCTGGTCGCTCAGCCAGCTCAATCGCTTCACCGGCCACGCCTTGCGTCCGTATAGCGTCGCCGAACATTCGCTGCTTGTGTGCGACATCGCAGAGCGCGTTCTCGGCCTCGATGTGCACGGCCAGTTTGCAGCGCTGATGCACGACGCCCACGAGTTCATCACGGGCGACCTGCACACGCCCGGCAAGCACATGGTGGGCCATGGATGGCGGCGCTGGGAAGACAGCATGCAGCACGCGGTGCTCAGTGCCTTCTCGTTGGTCGGTACCCATCAGATGCACGCTGCATCCATCAAACGAGCGGACCTGATCGCGCTCGCGACGGAACGCCGGGACCTGCTGCCCACGACCCCAGGAATCTGGCCGGTCCTCACCAATATTGAGCCGCTGGCGACCGTTGACCTCTACAGCCCCGAGCGCATCGACGCCAATTGGGAGACCTGGCGGGATTGCTGGCTCGATCGCTACCACGAGCTGGAGGCCCAGCGCAATCGGCTGATCTTTGGCTACAGCCGGCATACCCCAGCAACGCCCAACCGCCTTGGCCACGAATGGGACGAAGACGCTTGCTGCATCCATTGCGGCCAAGACGGGGCAGAGGTCGCCCACCTGGCCAAGACTGCCGCCTACGAACGGACCGACAGCGATCGCTGGTGCGAGGCGCGTGAGCGCACGCAACGCAGCAACACCGCGATCGCGCACCCATGAGCACGAAGGATCAATCCAAAATGAACTCGCCCGAGCAAATCGTCAACATGCCGCGCAGCCAGCTGCGCGAGTCCCCCTTCAATCCGCGCAAGAAGTACAACCAGACCAAGCTGATGGAGCTGGCCGAGACGATGGCGCTGCCGCACGGCCGCATTCATTCGCCGCTAGTCGTCAGGCCGCTCGACCAGACCGACATCGAGTACACGCATGAGATCGTGTTCGGTCACCGGCGCTTCCGAGCGGCGGCCCTGGCCGGCCGCGATGACGTGCCCGTGATCGTGCGCGAGATGACCGACGAAGAAGTCCGTGTCGCGCAGCTGATCGAGAACGCCCAACGCGAGGATGTGACGCCACTTGAAGAAGCCGACAGCCTCAACGAGCTGCGACACAAGCACCAAGTCAACATCGAGGACCTGATGGAGCGCACCGGCAAGAGCCGCAGCTACGTCTTCGCGGCACTGAAGCTGGCCGTCGCGAGCGAAGAGCTGCGCAAGGCCGTCGAGGACCGTGTTGTCGGCGGCGAAGTCGCCAAGCTGTTGGCCACCGTCCCCAACCCCCTCCAGGCCAAAGCTCTCGGCGAGGCGACGCACTCGGTCTTTCTCGACGGCCAGGTCGTTCGGCAGTCGAAGAGTTTCCGCCAAGTCAAGGACATCGTGGACCAGCGGTATCGCTTGAACCTGAAGAAGGCGCCCTTTGACACGCTCAACATCCGACTCCTGCCGGCAACCGTCGCGTGCGACGCCTGCCCCAAGCGCAGCGACCGCGAGCAGGTCCTGCTGGAGCAATGCGGTCCAGACATCTGTACTGATCCCGACTGCTTCGCTGTAAAGAGCGCCGCACAAGTGCAGCTGAAGCTCGCCGAAGCCAAGGACAAGGGGCAACCCGTCATTGAGGGCGACGCCGCTAAGAGGCTGCTGCACCACTCCGGTGACATGAACCCCAAGGGCTTCACGCCGCTCACCCTGTCGTCGCACCTCAAGGGCGTCATGTCCGGCAAGGTGCTCAGTTATGCGGATCTCCTGGCAAACGCAAAGGAAAGCGGCAAGACGCCGGATATCAAGCCGACGCTGATCGAGCCCCCCTTCCAGTCCGGCGTGGTGCTGGAATGCCTCAGCCCGAAGGACGCAGAGGCCGTGCTGAAGGCCAACGGCCACACGGCCAAGCAAGCCGCAAAACCCGCCGAGGAGGCCAACACCCCTGGCTGGCTCAAGGCGCAGCGCAAGCGCGATGCCGAAGCAGCCGCGGCATACAAGGAGATGCCGCCCGAGGACCAGGCCGTCTCCCCCGGCGCGAAGGGTGCGTGGAACCAGATCAAGGAGGCGATCATGCGTCGGGTCGCCGACACGGCGCGATCGACAGATGAGCTCCGCCTGGTTCTGCTGACCGAGCTGGAACTGGCCAGTGACTTCGGCCTGGCCGAGAAGATCCTGGGATGGACAGCACCCGCCGGCGCCGACCGCAACTCGCGAGCATGGCGCGCCGAGCGCGTCAAGGCAATGTCGGCCGACGAACTCGCCGCGCTGCTGGTGATGGTCACGATCGACCGCGGCGAATGGATGTCGGCCGACGGCGTGGACTACATCGTCGAGCGCAAGCGCCTGGCCGAGGTCTACGGCGTGAACGTGCTCGACCCGTCCGCACCCGCCCCTACCCCTTCCGAGGCTGCGCGCTGCGCCATTGGGCGCGAGCCGGAGGCGATCATCGAGGAGGCAAATGCGAGCGCGCCGACGACGGCCGCCACGCCGGCTCCGAAAGCTCCTGATGCCGCGAAGAAGCCCGGCGCGACCAAGTACCGCAACCCACTGACCGGCGAGACCTGGTCGGGCCGGGGACTTCAACCGAAGTGGCTCAAGGCCGCGATCTCGGGCGGCAAGCGCCTGGATGACTTCGTGGTCCCTACCCCTTCCGTTGCTGCGCGCGCGCCGGCCGGGGGCACTGGAAAGGCTCCCGTGAAGCCTGTCCTTGCCAAAGCTACACCGAAGGCAGTGCCTGTCGCAAAGGGAATTGACCAGGCCGGCTCCGCCGGCAAGTTTGACAAGGGCGCCGGCGTTGCCGGCGCGAGTGGCGCCGCGGCCGGCGCGCTCGAACCGGCGGGAGCTTGAGCGTGGCGAAGCGAAGAGTGCCTAGCAAGACCGAGCTGATCGCCCGCCTCCACCGAGGCCTGCGACCCAAGCTCACCCACGACCAGCTCGTCGACCTTGGTCTGGTTCAGGCCGTCAACCTCGACGCCATCGTGCGCGGTGAAGCCACTGAGCAGCTACTGTGGGACTGGACGGCCGCCACGCTGACCTGGAGCAAGGTCGCCGAGCTGCTGCAAGTCGGCGTCGAAGAGATGTGCGAGCAGCTCGGCCTGGCCGAGCGCCTGGTCACGCGTTACGGCCGCACCGGAGAGATCTGCTTCGAGGCCAACGACTACGAGGTGGCCTCAGTAGGCCTGCAGGTAGCCGATGAGCTGGCCAAGCTCGTAGACCGCCCCACCGCCATCGTTGCGGCCACCTGGTCGGAGCAACGCATCAACGAGATGGCGCGCCAGTGTGAAGCGCTGACTAGCTCCAACCGGCCGGCCAGCCCGGCCGCCAATGAAGAATCCACAGAAAGGATAGCGGCGTGAGTAGTGATCACCCCTCCCACAACACCGAGTCCAGCACCTACGCCAGCCCCCTCCGCTGGATGCGCCTGGCCACATACTGCCAGCTCAGCGGAGACTCCTCCGACGCTGTCCACGCCCGCCGTCGAAAGCATCAATGGACGGACGGAGTTCACTGCAAAATCGGCCCCGATGGCAATCTGTGGGTCAACCCTGAAGAGGTCAACAAATGGGTAGAAAGCAACAACCAGACGATGCAGCAACCGGCGCAAAGCCGCGCTCGAAGCGCGAGATCTCTAGCCCAAGCGGCGTAAGAATCCGCGAGCTCGTCACGGGTGATCGCATCCAGGTCGCCTTCAGCTTCCGTGGTGTCGAGTGCCGCGAGCTGCTGCCCCAGCGAGCCATCACGCAGACCTCGGTGAACCTCGCTGGCGGTCTGCGCGCCGAGATCCTGCGTCGCATCGGCGAAGGCAGCTTCGTCTACGCCGACTACTTTCCCGATAGCGAGCGCGCCAAGCAGTTCGATGCCGCTGGTCACCGGATCATGGTGCACAAGCTGCTGGGCAAGCAGCTGGAGGTGTACGAGCAGCAGGTCAAGAACAAGACCCTCTCGCCGAGCACGTTCGAGGGCTACGCCAAGGCCATCAACAGCGAGCGCATGAAGTTCTGGAACGACGTCCCTCTGCGGGATGCCACCCCGAGCAAACTGCGCGACTGGATCAGTGGGATGGGAGTGACGGCAAAGTTCGCCCGCAACCTACTGATCCCGCTGCGCTCGGTCTTCGAGGACGCGCTGAACGACGAGCTGATCGAGTTCAACCCCTTCGACCGGATCGCGCTCAACAAGCTGCTCAAGCAGACCTCCAAAGCGAGCGACTACGAGATCGACCCGTTCGACCAGGCCGAGCGCGCCCAGCTGCTTGCCAAGGCTCGCATCGACGAGCGCGGCTTCATCCAGTTCGCGCTGGCCACCGGATTGCGGCCGGGCGAGCTGATTGCCCTGCGCTGGGACAAGATCGACTGGGTGAACCAGAAGGTCCGCGTCGACGTCAATGTGGTCGCCAAGACCGAGAAAGGTCCCAAGACCGAGGCCGGCATCCGAGACGTCGACCTGGACGCCAGCGCTATCGCGGCGCTGCATGCGCAGAAGGAGGTCTCCTTCCTTGCCGGGGAGCACGTGTGGCTCAACCCGCGCACCGGTGAGGCCTGGGAATCGGACGCACAGATCCGCAAGACGCTATGGCAGCCGCTGCTCACGCGCGCCGGCGTCCGGTACCGCAACCCCTACCAGACCCGCCACACCTTCGCTAGCGCCCTCCTGACTGCTGGCCAGAACCCCTGGTACGTCGCCAGCCAGCTGGGTCACGTCGACGCCCAGCTCGTCTTCAAGGTCTACGGCAAGTTCATCCCGCAGGACTACCAAAAGCCTCAGGCACCGGCATTGCGAGCCGTGAAGTAGCTCCAATGCTGCAAACGAACAAAAGCCGCCCAAGGGCGGCTTTCTTCATGCTCAATCGGTGCGAATTTCGGTGCGAAATCGGTGCGAATCGAGCGCCAATCAACGCCAATCTGAGGTGCCTTTTCGGTCTTCTCTCCTATGACGTTTCACTGTCGTTGATTGTCTTAAATGGTGGAGCCGGGGGGAATTGAACCCCCGTCCGCAAGCCATCACCGGGCAGATCTACATGCTTAGCCTTCTGATTTGAATCTCACCGTCAACTCGCGCATGGGCACGCTAGCTTTCCGGCCAGTCACTTGATCTCGTTCCCTGTCGAGTGACCCGACGGGGAACCAGCCGATGTAAATGACTTCTCAGCTCTTCACCTTGCGGTTGGAACCCGGCCCATCGGCCTGCCGTTGAGAAGCTCATCTGCAATTAAGCAGCGAGTGCGAACGTAGAGTCGTTTGCAGTTACTTTGTTTCCAGATGGATTTACGAGGTGACTGGTCCTCGGCATGCCCCACTCCGGATCCGTACCCACGTCGAAACCAGGTCGGCCCCTGAAACAGGATGCTCGATGAAGAAGAAAAACATTGCGCTGTTCCCCTTCATCGAGCAGAGGGCCATTCTACGTCAGCCCTTGTCGGGCTGCTGCCCCCAGCCACCACCCAGCGCGCGCACGAGCTGCACCGAGGCGCGCTGCTGGCGCGTGCTGAGGTCGAGGACGTTGCGGCGGGCCTGCAGCTCGGCGGTCTGCGAGGTGACCACCTCCAGATAGCTGACGGCGCCGGCGCGGTAGCGGTTCTCGGCCAGGCCGTTGGCGCGCGCGGCAGCGGCAGCGGCTTCGCGTTCGGACTTGAGCGCGTCGCCATAGCGGGCCAGCAGCGCGAGCTGGTCTTCCACTTGCTGGAAAGCGGCCAGCACGGTGCCGCGGTAGCGCTGGGCGTTTTCTTCGAGCACGGCTTCGGCGCGGTGCTGCTCGGCCTTGCGGCGGCCGCCGTCAAAGGCCGTGAACAGGACGTTGGGCCCGATGGCCCAGAACAGGTTGGGCGCCTGGATGAAGCGGCCGAAGTCGGAGCTTTGATAGCCGCCTTGTGCGCTCAGCATGATCGAGGGGAAGAAGGCGGCGCGCGCCACGCCCACCTGCGCGTTGGCGGCGCGCAGGCGCTGTTGGGCTCCGGCGATGTCGGGCCTGCGCTGCAGCAGCGTGGAAGGCAGGCCGGTGGGGACGGCGGGCAGCTTGAGCTCGGTGACCTTGGGGTTCACGGCAAAGTCCGACGCATTGGCACCGACGAGCGCAGCCACGGCGTGCTCCAGCACGGCGCGCTGGGCCTGCAGCTGGCTGAGCTGCGAATGGGCGGATTCAAGCTGGCCTTGCGCGCGGGCGAGGTCCAGGCCCGAGGCGATGCCGGCGCCGTGGCGGCGTTCGATCAGGTCGAGCGCGCGCGCATAGGCCTGCTCGGTATCACGCAACAGTTGCGCCTGCTGGTCGAGCCCGCGCAGGGCCAGCCAGCTGTCGGCCAGCTGGGCTTGCAGCGATAGGCGCGCGTTGGCGAGATCAGCCTCGGCGGCGCGTTCGCTGGCGATGCCGCCGGCCACTTGCGCCTGCACGCGGCCCCAGATGTCGAGCTCGTATTCAAGATCGACGCCGACGGTCGCGCTGTTGTATTCGTTGGGCGAGGTAGGGCCGAGCACGCGCAGGGGCTTGAGCTCGGACTGGCGATCACGCTGGGCGTTGAGCGAGGCGCCCACGCTGGGCACCTGCGCGGCGCGCAGGCCTTCGGTGGCAGCGCGGGCCTGGCTGTAGCGGGCCAGGGCGCTGGCGAGGTCGGGGCTGTTCTGGATCAGGCGCTGCTCCAGCGCGTCCAGCTCGGCGTCGCCAAAGGCTTGCCACCAGCCATCCCAGGCGATGGGGGCCGAAGGCTCGGCGCTGACCCAGGGCGTCTGCGCTTCCTTGAAGGCCGCGGCGGCGGGCACTTCGGGCAGCTTGAGCGCCGGCTCCTGCGCACAGGCGGCGCAGGCCAGGGCCAGGATGAGGACGCTGCGCTTCATCATCACGACGCGGCCTTCTTTGCAGCGGGGGCAGCGATGCGCACGGTATCGCCTTCAGCGACGCCATCGGGCGGGCTTTCGATCACGCGGTCGCTGGCGCCGACGCCATCGCCGAGCACGACTGTGGCGCCCAGGTCGCGCGCGATGGCCACCTGCTTGAGGCGCACCTTGTTCTGCGCATCGACCGTGGCCACGCGCACGCCATCCTTGCCGTAGATCAGCGCGCCGGGCGGCACGGAGAGGCCGTCAGCGCCGGCGGCCTGCGGGAAGCGCACGGTGGCAAAGCCGCCGGGTAGCAGCTCGCCCTTGGGGTTGTCCACGCTCAGCTGGATCAGCATGGCGCCGGTGCTGCCGTTGATGCTTTCCGACAGCGATTGCACGGTGGCGGCGAAGCGCTGGCCGGGCCGCTCGGGCACGCTCAGCTCGGCCTTGGCGCCGACGTTGACCTGCGCCACTTGGCGCTGCGGCACGTTGACGTAGATGCGCAGCTTGCGCAGGTCGGAGACGACGAAGAGCTCGGTGCCCGGCGCACCGCCCACGCTGATGAGCGCGCCCACGTCGGTGTTGCGGGCGGTCACCACGCCGTCGAACGGTGCCGTCAGCCTGGTGTAGTGCTGCAAGGCCTGGATGCGGTCCACATTGGCCTGCGCGGCCTTGACGTTGGACTGCTTGGCGGCGAGGTCGCCGGTGCGCTCGTCCACCTCCTGGCGCGAGACGGAATCGCTGGCCAGCAGCGATTGCCAGCGTTCGGCGGTGCTGGAGGCCAGGGTGGCGTTGGCGCGCGCGGTGGCCAGCTCGGCCTTGGCCTGCATGAGCTGCTGGTCGAGGTCGGGCGTTTCGATCTCGGCCAGTTGCTGGCCGGCCTTGACCTGGGCGCCGATGTCCACCTTCCAGCTCTTGAGGTAGCCGCTGACGCGGGCGTAGATCGGCGCGCGCGACCAGGCCTCGATGCGTCCAGGCAGCTCCAGCCCGCTGCCGGCGACGGGCTTGGGGCTGACCAGGGCCACCGTGAGTTGGCTGCTGTCTGCAGCAGCCTTCTCCAGCGCCTCGGCTTGCGAGCGGCGGCTCAACAGGCCGACCACGGCAACGATGAGGGCGAGGCCGGCGATGGAGGCCGCGGCGAGCTTGTAGCGCGGCTGCTTTTGCATTGTTGTGGAATCAGTGGGCATGGGAAGGATCTCCAAGAGCCGGAGCGGCGCCACTGGCGTGGGCCTTGCGGTAATGACGGTGCGCGATGCTGAACACCACGGGCACGAACACCAGCGTGGCGAAGGTGGCCATGAGCAGGCCGCCGATGACGGCACGGCCCAGCGGCGCGTTCTGCTCGCCGCCCTCGCCCAGGCCCAGGGCCATGGGCAGCATGCCGATGATCATGGCTAGGGCCGTCATCAGCACGGGGCGGAAGCGCACGAAGCCGGCATCGAGTGCCGCGGCGGTGGCGTCGCCAAGTTCAGCCAATCGCTCGCGCGCAAAGCTGATCACGAGCACGCTATTGGCCGTGGCCACGCCCATGCACATGATGGCGCCGGTGAGCGCGGGCACTGAGAAGGTGGTGTGCGTGGCGAACAGCATCCAGACGATGCCGGCCAGCGCGGCTGGCAGGGCCGAGACGATCACGGCGGGATCGGTCCAGGACTGGAAGTTCACCACGATCAGCAGGTAGATCAGCACGATGGCGCCGAGCAGGCCGAACAGCAGGCCGGTGAAGGCGCGGTCCATGGTGCGGACCTGGCCGATCAGTTGCACGTTGCCGCCCTTGGGCACGTCGCCCGCGGTGTCGGCCAGCACCTTGCGGATGTCGGTGGCCACGGCGCCGAGGTCGCGATCCTGCGTGGTGGCGTGGATCTGCACCATCGGCTGCACGTCGTACTGACTGATCAGCGCGCTGCCGGTGCTGCGCTGGAAGCTGGCCACGCTGCCCAGCGTGGTGACGCCGGGGTTGATGCCATTGCCCACCGGTTGGTTGGCCAGGGCCGAGAGCGAATCGAGCTGGGCCTGCGGCGTCTGCATCACGATGGGATAGCTGATGCCGTTGGCCGGGTTGAGCCAGAAGGTCGGCGCCACCTGGCTACTGCCGGCCAGGTTGACCACCAGGCTGTTGGTCACGTCGCGCGTGTTCAGGCCTTGCAGCTGGGCCTGCGTGCGGTCCAGGTCCACCTTGAACAGCGGCGCGCGATCCGACTGCTGGATGCGCGCATCGGCCACGCCGGGGATGGCCTTGACGCGCTTGAGCAGCTGGCGCGCGTAGGCATAAGTGGCATTGACGTCGCGGCCGCGCACCTGGATGTCGATGGGCGCAGGCGAGCCGAAGTTCAGAATCTGGCTGACGATGTCGGCCGGCGGGAAGGAGAAGGTGGTGTCCGGGAACTCGCGCGGCAGCACCTCGCGCAGCTTGCGCACGTAGTCGGCCGTGGGCGGGTGGCCCTCTTTCAGCGCGATCTGGATGTCGCCGTCATGGCTGCCGGAGACGCCGGTGCTGTTGTAGGTCAGGTTGATGGACGAAGGCGGCAGGCCGATGTTGTCCACCAGGGTCTCGATCTGCTCGGGCGGCACGACGCGGCGAACGGCGTCTTCAATCGCCGCAAAGCGCACGGCGGTTTCTTCCACGCGCGTGCCCACGGGAACGCGGGCATGCATGAGGATCTGGCCCGAATCGACCAGCGGGAAGAAGTTGCTGCCGATGAAGGGCACCAGCGCAAACGACAGCAGCACCGCGACCAGGAAGGTCGGCACGAACATCCTGCGATGCTCCAGCGCCGCCGCCAGCATGCCGCGGTAGCGGCCGCGCAGGCCTTCGAAGCGGGCCTCGAAGCCGCGCTGGAAGTTGACCAGCGGGTTCCTGGTGGCGGCCTTCTCGGTGCCGTGCGGGGCGTGCTTCTGCAGCAGGTACTTGGCCATCGTCGGCACCAGGGTGCGCGAGAGGATGAAGGAGCAAACCATGGCGAAGATCACCGCCTCGGCCATGGGCACGAAGAGGAAGCGCGAGACGCCGTCGAGGAAGAACATCGGGATGAACACGATGCAGATGCACAGCAGCGAGACGAAGGCCGGCGTGACGATCTGGCGCGCGCCGTCCATGATGGACTCCTCCACCTCCTTGCCATGCTCCAGGTGCCAGTTGATGTTCTCGATGGTCACCGTGGCGTCGTCCACCAGGATGCCCACGGCCAGCGCGAGGCCGCCCAGGGTCATCAGGTTAAGCGTCTCGCCGATGGTGGCCAGGCCGATGATGGAGCCGAGGATGGACAGCGGGATTGAGACCGCGATGATGACGGTGGAGCGCCAACTGCCCAGGAAGAGCAGGATCATGATGCTGGTGAGCGCCGCGGCGATCACGCCTTCCGTAGCCACACCCTTGATAGCGGCGCGCACGAAGATGGACTGGTCGTTGATGGGCTTGACCTCCAGCTCCGGTGGCAGCGAGGCCTTCATCTCCGCCAGCTTGGCGCGCACGCCATCCACAATCGCCAGCGTGGAAGCCGCGCCGACCTTGAGCACCGACATCAGCGCCGAGCGACCGCCGTCCACGTGCACGATGCTGGTCTGCGGCGCGTTGCCGTCGTGCACGTCAGCCACGTCGCGCAGGTAGATGGTGCTGCCGTTGACGACCTTGACGGGCAGACGGCCCAGGTCATCGATGGCCGAGGGCGCGCTGTTGAGCTGCAGCGTGTATTCCAGATCGCCGATCTTCTGCGTGCCGATGGGGGTGAGCACGTTCTGCGCGGCCAGCGCATTGGTCACGTCCTGCGAGGACAGCCCGCGCGCCTGCATGGCCGCAGCGTTGAGGTCGATCGCCACCTGGCGCTGCTTGCCGCCGTAAGGATAGGGAATGGCCGCGCCGGGCACCGTCACCAGCGGCGTGCGCACGGTGTTGAAGCCGAGGTCGAACAGCTGCTGCTCGCTCAGGCCCTTGCCCGAGAGCGCCAGCTGCAGGATGGGCACGGTGGCCGCGTTGTAGTTCAGGATCAGCGGCGGCGTGATGCCGGGCGGCATCTGCTTGAGCACCACCTGCGAGATGGCCGTGACCTGCGCATTGGCCACCGCCACGTTGACACCGGGCTGGAAGAAGATCTTCACCACCGAGACGCCGGGATAGGTGTTGGCCTCGATGTGCTCGATGTCGTTGACCGTGGTGGTCAGCGTGCGCTGGAACAGCGTGGAGATGCGCCCCGCCATCTGGTCCGGCGGCAGGCCGGTGTACTGCCAGGCCACGGCGATCACCGGGATGCGGATCTCCGGGAAGATGTCGGTCGGGGTGCGCAGCGCGGCAAGCGGCCCGAAGATCAGCAGCAGCAGGGCCAGCACGAAGAACGTATAGGGGCGTTGCAGGGCAACGCGGACGGCACCGATCAGCATGTAGGTGCCTCTTGAAAGTTCTGCATCGGGGCGCGCTCCGGTCAGGGCGGAAAGGAAACAAGCCCGCGAGGATAACGGGCCTTCAGAATCCTTGCTGGCGAGCAGCCAATCGGCCGATGCGCTTTACCTCCGTCAGCTTGAAAGCGAGCTTATGTCGATCACGAAGCGGTACTTCACATCGCTCTTGAGCATGCGCTCATAAGCCTCGTTGATCTGCTGGATGGGGATCAGTTCCACATCCGACGTGATGCCGTGCTGGCCGCAGAAATCGAGCATCTCCTGGGTCTCCTGGATGCCGCCGATGGCCGAGCCGGCCAAGGACTTGCGGCCCACGACCAGCGCGGTGGCATTGACCGGCGTGGCGAGCTTGCCGAGGTAGCCGACCATCACCAGCGTGCCTGAAAGAGCCAGCGTGCCCACATAGGGATTCACGTCGTGGTCGTAGGGCACGGTGTCGATGACGAGGTCGAAGCGCCCGCGCACCGCCTTCATCTGGGCGCGGTCGGTGGAGATCACCACGCTGTCGGCACCGAGGCGGTGCGCATCGGCCTCCTTGCCCGCCGAGCGGCTGAACAGCGTGACCTCGGCGCCCAGCGCCTTGGCCAATTTGAGCGCCATGTGCCCGAGGCCGCCCAGGCCGACCACGGCCACCTTGGAGCCCGGCCCGACCTTCCAGTGCCGCAGCGGCGACCAGGTGGTGATGCCCGCACACAGCAGCGGCGCCGCGCCTGCGGGTTCGAGCTTGTCGGGCACCCGCACCACGAACTTGTCGGAGACCACGATGCGCTCGGAATAGCCGCCCTGCGTGGCCGTGCCGTCCGTCCGGTCCACGTCGTTGTAGGTCAGCGTGCTGCCGCTCTCGCAGTACTGCTCCAGCCCTTTGCCGCAGGCACTGCAGGCCTGGCAGGAATCGACCATGCAGCCCACGCCCACCATGTCGCCGACTTTGAAGCGGCTGACCTCGGCACCCACGGCGCTGACGCGGCCGATGATCTCGTGGCCCGGCACGATGGGATGCCTGGCATTGCCCCAGTCGTTGCGCACGGTGTGCAGGTCGGAATGGCAGACGCCGGCGTAGAGAATCTCGATGGCCACGTCAGCCGGCCGCAGGTCGCGGCGGACGAAGCTGAACAGGCCCAGGGGCGAGGTGGCGGAAAGTGCGCCGTAGCCGCGGACGGGGGTGGGCATGAGGATGCGTGCTCCTTTGAAGGCCGCATCCTAGCCGCCGTATTGACCACTTCCAAATAGCTCCTTGCCACCAGTCTGGAGCCCGCGGCCTTATGTTCGACTGTTCAAGGCGCCACCGACAAGTTCAAACTTCTCGCACATGAGCCCCCTCTTCGCTTCAGCGGATGGCAGCGTCATCGTTGCGAATGATTGGCCATCAATCCACAAGACTTCGAGGCATGAAAAAGCCCGCTCGCGGCGGGCCTGGTGCAACAAGACGGGAGGATCAGGCTTGCGGCTTGCGCGAGCGGCGCAGGACAACGCCACCCATCAGGCCGAGGCCCGCGAGCAGCAGCGCACCCGTGCTCGCCTCGGGCACCGGCGACACATTGGCATACGTGATCGAGAAGTCGAACTCGTGGATCGCGAGGGTGGAGATCGCGTTGCTTCCGTAGTTGACACCCTCCGCAGCCGTCATGATCAGCGTGCCGCTGGGCAGGGTGACCGTCGGCGTCAGCGCGAAAACGGTATTGGCGGCGCCGTAGACGATGCTGCCCGCGGCGGTATAGCTGGCGATCGGATCGGTGAAGCTCAGGGTGTCCGCGCCAGTAGCCACGCCAACGCCGGAGTTGGCCGTGCCGATGTCGAGTTGCAGCGCCGACATGGTGACGTTGTTGACCTTGGTGGTCGTCAGGAAATTGACTGGCGTCGAGATCTTGAAGAAGTCGGTCGTCGTGCTCGCGCCCACCACTTCCCACGACGAGATCGTGTAGTCCTGGCCGTTGTAGCCCGCCGCGGAAAACGTGGTCGTTGCGCCGAAGACCGCGCTGAGACCGCTGCCCAGGATGTAGCCGGTGGTTCCGGCGCTGTTGAAGGCAGCGATCGAGAAGGTGAAGGTGTCACCCGGCGTGACCCCGGCGCTTGCGGCCTGGGCGAAAGACAGGGCTGCCGCAGCAGCAACAAGTAGACCGACTCGGCGCGAACCGGCGCCTTTGGAAACAAGTTTCATGGTGACCCTCGAGATGGTTGCTGGATGCCGGCTTCAGGCATCACGATCGATGCCTGCCTTTGACGTGGGTCAAGTTAACACGCCAGTAACAGAGCCCTTCCAAGGGGCCCCCGCAGATCGGGGATGGTGGTTTCGAGATGGGGGTTTACGCCCAACCGCAGTGTCGAGGCCCGTCGGGCGAGGCCGGTCGCCGTGCGCCCTGCCCGGCGCGAATCCGTCACCAGTTGATGCTGAGGCACCAATGAAAAATGCCCCGGGTGGGGTGGCTAATGGGATGCTGCAATACACAAGGCAAACACCTTAAAAATCAACAACTTTCCACCCAGCGAGGACACCGTTGTACAGAGCGAGGTTCAAACTGCTCCAGACGAATGGCCCAGTCGTTCCGCTCGAATTGAACGAAGCCATGCCTGCGACACCTGTGCCAATCCAATCAGACCACGCGACAGATCGGTGCTGACAAAGAAAAGCCCGGTAGCCGCAAAAAGCGCCGGGCGTAAGGAGCGCGGAAAGATTTGGGAGGGAGACCGCGCTCGGGCCTATCGTAGCCCCGTCGGACTCAAGGTCAAGCTGATCTCTATGGATGAAATGGCGATGGCCCTGCGGACATATGGTCTGGATCGCAGGACGTCATGTCACCTACTTCGGCCGCAAGGGCGAGATGCATGTCGAGCACTTTCCGAACTGACCCTTGAAGCCATGTTGCTCAAGGCCGAGCAGTTGGACCTCGCCCACATCGCCCTTTGGGCGGCAAGGAGTTTCTCCTGCGCCAGGCGCAACAGCTAACTTGAATGAACTCAGTGGTACGTCCGTCTCTCAAGAAGGCTTTGCGCCTGCTGCAGCGGCATGGGGCGGCCCAAGTAGTAGCCCTGCGCCTTGCTGATACCGAGCCGCCTGATGGTTTCAAGCTCGGAAGTAGTTTCAACACCCTCCGCAACGATGTTGCATCCGGTTTCCGTGGCGAATCCACGCAGCGCCGCTGCCAATGCGCGGCGCGACGGATCGGTGTCGATCGAACGCGTGATGCTGACGTCGAGCTTCACGATTTGGGGATGAAGGTTCAGAATGTGTCTGAAGCTCGCATAGCCCGCGCCGGCGTCGTCAATCGCAAGTCGCAAACCTTGCGCTTGCAATGGCCGGACCACCGCGGCAATATCGTCGTACCGCTCGACCGCCTGATGTTCAGTGACTTCGACAACAACCCGGTCCAACGCAAACCCGCCTAACAGCGCGGCGAAATCTCCTTTGACAATGGTTTCAGGCGAGGCATTCACTGCGACATAGACATTGGGCGGAAGGCGTCGCAGCGCGTCCAGGGCCAGTCGGATGGCCTTCGTCTCCAGTTCGATCGCTCGCCCGATCTGCGCCGCTTCGGCAAACCACAAATCAGGTGTGCGATGTGGCAGCGCTGAAAATCGCGCGAGCGATTCAAAGCCGGTAGGCTGCTCAAGTGTTACATCGAAGATCGGCTGATAGACCATGGCAATACCATCCGAACTTAGAACCGTGTTGAGCCGATCCTCGATCAATCGCTCGGCTGCATGGGCCGCCAACTCATCCTGGATCTGTTCGCCAACCATATGCGCGAAGACTCGCATCATGCTCAAGTCCCGCTGCGTCAAAGACTCGTCCGGCGACTTGCTGAAACAGCAAAACGTCCCATAGACCTGACCGTCGGCCAAGCGGATGGGCACACTCAGATGTGCCCCCACCGGCAGAGCGCGCGTGGCCGGGATCCTCAGCGCCTCCGTGTTCAGGCAGGCGTCCGTCATGAGCTCAGGCAGCCTTCCGTCGACGACCCGAAGGCAATAGCTCTCCTCCGCTAGATCCGAGCCGCCCACTTGCACAGCGCTACCGGCTGTGCGGGCATCGACGTGACGGAAGTATCGGCGGCCATCGACGAATTCAGAAATGAAAGCCACGTCCATGTCCAGATGTCTCCGGATGGCGTTCAGGCTTCGTTGAATTGAGGGTTGCGCTGCAAGGTCGGGCGACGACGACGAAGGCCGCGCGAGCGCCGCCGCTGCGGTTAAGAATATGTCTTTCAACTGCTCCTCCGAAAGCTGCAGTTTTTCCGAATGCCGTGGGCGAACGGTGTGCCCGACTTCGCGGTGCTACAACTGAATCGTCTCACAACAAAGGGTGTCGCGCCAGAACCCGGCTTGCGGATGTGCGGGCGGCATGCCTCCTTTCGGATTGGCGAAGGGCGCGTCTAGAATTGCAGTCTGGGAGTTCACTCGGCAGGCACATGCCGCGCGTCGGAAGGTGGTCACAGTTCGTGCCGGCCTCAACCGTCAACAGTCCGCGGCGGCAGCAGTTACAGGCGGGGTGCCGTCACTCAGTTTCGATGACCCGATGAGAAGTACCTGAGGTGCCCTGGCGATGAGAACTATGTCGCCAAGCCCGACAGCACATTCAAGAATGAGAGCTGCGATTTACTTCTAATTTAGGACACCGTCCGCCACTTGGCGACAAATCGGCTTCAATACGAGGCCGAGAAGATTTTCATGTCCGGTCAAGACGCCTTCCGGTGACCGCAATGATCGGCCATATAGGGCTTTGCCAAGAGCGCGGCTGCTAGGTCGTTGACTTGGTTTTGCGCTCGCCTATGTGGAAGACCGTAACCAGGAAGCGCTGGCCCGCAGGATCCCTTGCGGCTGATGCTTGAACAGCGCACGGCGTATCGCCAGGCACCAGCAGGTCCAGCTCGCAAACTTCCCCCTGGTGCCCCTCACCCACCCGGGCA